>Ga0182027_10012744_pt1 | contig 11792 bp, 14 predicted proteins | sample 712E1DmetaG_FD_121300 | JGI IMG/M metagenome (GOLD analysis project Ga0182027, IMG submission 121300) | Permafrost microbial communities from Stordalen Mire, Sweden - 712E1D metaG (Illumina Assembly) | ecosystem: Environmental > Terrestrial > Soil > Wetlands > Permafrost | place: Sweden...
AAAATCGGCGTTGAACACTTTGTAAAATCAAATCGCGAAGATCGCGAAGGTCATACTGGTGATATTGGAAGACTACAGCCAGTTAATCATGCTATGTTGATCAATGCACAGGCATTAATCACAATGGCACGCAAACGTCTATGTTACAAGTCACATCCCGAGACGGTCAGATTGATGGAAGAAATTGTCAAACAGATTGCAAAAATCGATTCTGATCTTGCAAAAGCAATGGTTCCCAACTGTATCTATCAAGGTCAATGTCATGAATTCAAATCATGTGGACGTGAAATCAAATGAATGTAATACCATTTCAATATATCATTGATCAAATTCACAGTCCTGAAATACGTGCATTTACGATCAAATGCTTAGAAAAAGCACCGCCAGAATTGAATGTGATTCCAGCTAGTTCTACTGGAAAGTATCATCATCGCGATACTATTGGCAATGGTGGCCTTGTTGTTCATATTCAACGTGCCTGTTATTTTGCCAAAGTTTTGATGGATTCAATGAAATGGGAAGCAGAAGATCCTCGTGGTGATATTCTTCTATCCTCATTGCTATTGCATGATATTGGTAAAAAAGAAAAATACGATACGTTCTTTGATTACCAGAAACATGCTGAACGTGCTGCAAATATGATTCAAGAATTCGGTCATATGATTCCACTGAAATTTTTCAATATTATTCATAACTGTATCTTCTTCCATATGGGACCATGGACCAATAAACCTGTTCGAAAACCCATGGAAAAATATACAGTATTGGAACTTCTTACATATCAATGTGATTACATGTCTTCAAGAAAAGACATGGATATCAACAATGAGGCACTTTCACAATGACAACGACATTCATTCCTTTAACTAAAGAGCAAGTCAGAGCAAAGATCAATTTCATCAAAACATATAAAAAAGCCAAAAACCCAGCCGATGGTTCTTTGGTCGATGCCAATGCCAACGTTACTGATAAAAATAGTTCCACATTAAATGCAGAACTTCATAAACCAGAAAATGTTCAAATTAGTCGTCAATTAATTTGTGATGAACTTGAAACGTTATATGGTAAAGAGATAGCCGATGAGTATATCTCACAACTAGAATCGCATCTTATTTATTGTCATGATGAATCTTCTTCAGTTGCCATTCCATATTGTATGGCTGTATCTCTTCATCCTTATGTTTATAATGGTTTGAAAGGTCTTGGTGGGGATTCGATTGCTCCAAAACATTTGGATTCTTTTTGTGGCGGTTTTGTTAATGTTATCTTGGCATTAGCAGGTCAGGTTGCTGGTGCCGTTGCTACTGGTGAATTTCTTGTTTATTTTGATTATTTTGCTCGTAAAGATTTCGGAGATGATTATCTTTATTCACCAAGTATCAAATTTATCAAAGATAGATTTGAACAAATCATTTATCTTGAAAATCAACCAGCAGTAGCAAGAAATAGTCAGTCAGTTTTTTGGAACGTTTCTTGCTTTGACAAATATTATCTGGAATCACAATTCAAATCAATGACATATCCTGATGGAACAAAAGTTAATTTTGATTCTATTATGCGATTACAGAAATATTTTCTTAAATGGATCAACAAAGAACGTGAACGTGCATTACTAACGTTTCCAGTGATCACGGTTAGCATGTTGCTAAATCCAGAAACGAAGACTCCGATGGACATTGACTTCAAGTGTTTTATTGCTGAAGAAATGTCCAAAGGTAATAAATTTTTCATCTACGAATCAGAGAGTGTTGACTCGTTATCATCCTGCTGTAGACTTAGAAATGAAATTAACGAAGGTAATACTTTCACACATACACTTGGAAATCTAGGTGTAATGACAGGAAGTATCAGAGTCATTACAATCAATATGAATCGATTCATCCAAGTATGTTACATGGAACACAAAGAAGAAAATGGACTAATGGATCATATCAAAGCTGAATTAAAAAAAGAAATTCAATTACTTCACAAATTTCATCATGCACACCGAAACGTGTTAAAAGATATGTTCTCCGATGGAATGTTTCCAGCATATAGTGCTGGTTATATTGATCTAAATAAACAATATTCTACCATTGGTATTAATGGAATGGTAGAAGCGGCTGAATATTTAGAAATAGAACCAAGACCATGCAATGAATATTTTGAATTTATTCGTAATCTTCTTCAAGTTATATTCTTAACAAACAAGGAAGGGAAAAAAGAATATGGCTTCCGATTCAATACTGAGTTCGTCCCCGCTGAAAATCTTGGTGTCAAAAACGCAATGTGGGACAAAAAAGATGGGTTGTTTGTTCCCCGACCAGTTTACAACTCCTATTTCTATGCCGTTGAAGATGATAGTCTCAATATTATTGACAAGTTCATTCTCCAGGGGAAGCAAACCACAGAATGGTTAGATGGAGGTTCCGCTTTGCATTTGAATCTCTTAGATCATCCAACATTTGAACAAGCAATGTCATTACTAGATATTGCTGGTAAAATTGGATGTCCATTCTGGTGTATTAATGTCCTTTCTACATGTTGTAATGATTGTGAATATATCCACAATCGTTTTGTAAGTGCATGTCCGCAATGTGGATCTCAGAACATTGATTATGCAACGCGGATAATCGGTTATCTAAAAAGAATAACTTCGTTCAGTTCTGAACGACAATCCGAAGCAATACGACGACATTATCATCTGTTAGGATTATGATTAAGTATCTTGATTATTCGATTGTCCTGAAAGAGCATCCTGAATATGTTTCATTGGCATTCAGGATTACCAATTGTCCTTTGCGATGTCTAGGCTGTCATTCACCGGAACTTCAACAGGACATTGGAAAAGAACTTACATGTAGTAAACTTCGAAAGACAATCATCTGCTATCGAGGTATGATCGAGAATGTTATTTTTATGGGTGGTGATCATACCAATGATCTAATTGATTTATTAAAAGCGTGTAAGACTTTTAATCTTAAAACAACTCTATGGACTGGCGCTGAAAAAGTTAAACCAATATTTCTTAAATGGCTTGACTTTACAAAAACAGGAGCTTATAATTCTTCTTTGGGCGGGCTGGACAGTCCGACGACAAACCAAAAATATATCGAAGTCCGAACGGGGAGAATAATTAAGATATGATGATCGCCATTGACTTTGATGGAACGATTGTAGAAGAAAAGAATTACCCATTATTTGGCGCAATGATTCCATATGCAAGACAAGTAATACTAGGACTTAAAGCTCAACATCATATCATTGTTTTATATACATTGAGAGATCAGAGATTTGAAACCAAAACCATGATATCACCATATCTTAAAACCGCGTTGGATCTTTTGGAATCACAGAAGATCAAACATTGTTTTCAATTACCTCGTGATTTTGCATTTCATAATTATGGTTATAAATTTCCATTTGACTTTTATATTGACGACAAAGCATATGTTGATGGAAAGGTTGATTGGCTTGGAATAGCAAAAAAATTTAATATCGAGGTTCAAAACGAAAATGCTTGAAATTGCACCAACTCAAGACGTGGTTAAAGTTATTCCGTATGTCAGTGGTTGTGGTTTTGATCTTCGCAAAACCGATCACGGTCTTTTATTGAGAACTCCAACCGGGCGGTTTTATATTATTACTCCAAGTGAAGAGATAACAATCAAAACCGCCATTCAGAAAAATATTCCTGATTTCATCGAACCGATGCTTCCTCGTGAAGCAAAAATATTTCACGGTTAAGGAGATTTAATAATGGAACTGAATGAATATCAAGAACTTGCAAGATCCACTGCGATTTATCCAAAAGAGTTTTCTGTCATATATCCAACACTTGGCCTTGCCGGTGAATCTGGCGAAGTCGCAGAAAAGGTCAAGAAATCCATCCGAGATAATCATGGCGAATTCAACAAAGAAGCAATCCAAAAGGAACTTGGCGATGTAATGTGGTATATTGCAAACATCGCCAGTGACCTTGAATTGAAACTGGAAGACATCGCACAAATGAATGTTGCAAAACTCAAGTCTCGTCAAGAACGCGGAGTGCTTCAAGGATCAGGCGATAATCGATAAGTTCAAACATAAACGGGTTTCCCAAAAACGGACTTCTGAGCGGATAGAAGTCCGTTTTTTTATTTTGTAAACCGCCTTGACATCCCTGATATCTCCCGGTATAATGGTGCCAAGTAACTACCTAGATGACAGATTTCAAAAGAATTGATAGAAACATTGCCGGAAACTAAAGATATTATGACTGAGGAGAACAGAAATAATATGGAGGCAGTGAATGGTTGTCGATTTGAGATCTATATTAGTTGTGCTTCTAGTTCAGACTGCAAACGTCATCGCGAATACGGTTCCAGGAACCATAGGTTCCAAAGCTAGATTGAAGTGGATAAAAAAGAAAGCCGAAGCTATATTTGTTAGAAAATTCATAGCGGAAGCTGGCGATGAAATTAAACACAATAACGATCGAATTAATATTCTAAATGAACGCTCATGTACTGAATGTGGTAAACTCATTTTCAAATATACACGCTGTCCAGAATGCAATGAAAAATGGAACGCAATGAAAGAATCAAAACAAATAACTCCCGATACTATTCCTGTGATAACTCCTGAAATAAAACCATTATCAGAAAACTGATAGAAAAATATGCCTTGACTTTCAGATATCCTTTGATATATTCTTTGTAAGACATGGTAATGCTGACATAGGAGCATAATACTAATGTTCATGGAAACTGTAGTAAATGAAATCGAACGTTCACAAACATTTACTAAGAAAAAATTTCATATTGATGCGGAAGATATGCCAATGATGATGAACATCTTCCGAAATAAGATGTATACACAGCCAATCAAAGTTCTAATTCAGGAAATTGCATGTAATGCCAGAGATGCTCATCGAGAAATAGGAACGCCCGATAAACCCATTTGGATTCAATTACCAAATGCCTTTGATCAGAATTTCGCTATCCGCGATGAAGGTATTGGTATTTCTCCTGATCGTATGGGAAGAGTGTTCTTGGCATATGGCAAAACTACCAAGGGACATAGTAATGACTTTACTGGTGGTTATGGCATGGGAGCCAAAACACCATTTGCGTACACTGATTCTTTTACGATCGAAACAATCAATCATGAAGATGGCAAAAATGTTAAACGGATTTATCTGGCTTATATCGGGGAAGATAATGCTGGTGATTTGGATCTTCTCAGTACTGCCGAAACTACTGAACATACTGGAACGAGAATTTCGCTTGCGGCAAGAGAGAAAGATTATCCAACGTTTGAAAGTTATACAAAACAGATCTTCAAATTTTGGGATAATAAACCAATTATCACTGGTAGTAAGTATTTTAGTTTTAAGATCGACACTAATTATTTAGAATCAAATAAAAAGTGTTGGTTTACTGGTAACGAAAACATAGTATTGGTAGATCAGATTCCTTACAACATCACCTTTGATTATCTTTTTCCATTCGATATTGAAAATACCGAATATAATAAAAAATTCAATTTGACAACAGAAGAAGTTGCCTTCTTTCATATTTTATTTAATAAAGGAATTAGTTTCAGTTTCAATACTGGCGAAGTTCGAGTTGCTATTCAACGGGAAAGTATTGAAATCAATGATGAACTAATTAAAACATTTATTCGACGTTTGAGAAGTATAGTTCTGAAAGAGTCAATTCGGTATGATATTAAATTGAGAGAATGTAAAACATATTCTGATGCCATTCAAAAGTATTTTGGTCAATCAAGCACGGAAATTATTCGCAATTTGAAAACCAGAACATGGCAAGGAATTCCGATTCGTAAATTTTTCGAAGTTAAACATTATGATATCAAAGCTGTTGGTATGCACACAGTTGGTAGTTCAATTAACAATATCTCATTGAGAACAACTAATAAAATCATTCTCATAGTCAACGATACCGATAAAGTTTCAGCAAGATTAAAGACGCTCGATACAAATTTTCCAACATACAGCGAAAAGTATCTTATTTGTAAACCAAAGTTTCGTCCAGAAAAACGTCCATACACTGACAAAGAAATTGACCAATGGGAAAAAACGACTAGACTCCAAAAAGAAATTCATGATAAAAAATGGGATTTTCATCGCATTCTCCCATCATGGGTGATACCTCTGGTTACTGTAGTTAAATTATCTAACTTTGAACCTTTCAAGGCTGTAACAACAGATAGTACTGTTGTTGGAAAAGCCAAAGAAAAGTTCGTATTGAAAGTTAAACAATATTCACATGAAGAAGAAAAATTTGTTCCAAAAGAATATTCACTACAATCAAATGTGGTTGAATATTATGTCGATCTTAATGCTAATGGTAGACCTATCAATGCTAACGGGGATACCATATCTTGGGATTGTCTACGTGAGTTTATTAGACTTGTAGTTTTCAAGGCAAACTTGAATATCAAAGATGGCGAACCAAAAGTTGGCGTAGAAGTTTATGGAACTTCTCCTAGAATTCAAAAACCATTAATGGCAAAACCTTTGCTTTGTGAAGTATTCGAAATGATATCAGATTTCTACGCCGACCCCTATAATATCATATTAATTCATTATAATGTGATTGATTTTATTTCAAAAATTAAGTCTTATGAAGACTATGAACTATTCTTCGTTAATGATTCGGTCTATAAACAACTCAAGGATTTTATAACCGATATCGATATCATTCGGCGAACGCCATTATTCCATATAACCAATTCGAATTCATATTTCTATAAATATGTCGATAGAAACTTTATCAAAGCTCATCCGATAGTCAAAAACTACCATACTCTACTACAAAGAATACAACAAAAATATCCACTTTTCATGTGTTTCGATGCTTATGTATCCGAAGATCAGAAGGGAACCTATCTGCAAATATGCCAGGATGTAATTGAATATCGAAAGATGTTCAAATCTGTTAATCAAAATTGGTAAAGGAGAATTTTATGGAATACCAATCACATTTCATCACTCCAAAGAATGTCGTTATTGTTTATAACGATAATGGAGAAGCAAAACCTGTAACAATTCCATCGACAATGGAACAATATAACACCATCAAACAACTGATCAAAGAAAAGAAGTTTGATGAAATCATCCTTCATACCACATTGAAAAACGCAATCAATGCCGATCCTGAAGACATGTTCAAGATTGTCGATGAAGACGTTCTGATCAAAGGAGAAAAATTACCAAAAGCTCTCGCAGATACTCTAAGACAACTAGCATCAGAACACAAACCCTTTGACTGTCTGATCAATTTGTGGGGAAATCTCCGTCACAATCCATCAGAAGAGTCCAAGAAGGATCTTTATACATTCTTGGACAAATATCATATGCCGATCACTGAAGATGGTTGTTTCATTGCATATAAATATGTCGATGAAAATTACATGGATGCATACACTCATCAACTTGACAATCATGTTGGGTGTATTGTCTCCATGCCGAGAGATCGTGTTGACAACAATAGAAACAACCATTGTTCAAATGGTTTACATGTATGCGCTTTCTCTTTTCTTTCTGAAAATAGTGGCAGACATATCATGCACGTCAAGGTCAATCCAAGAGATGTCGTATCCATTCCCACTGATTGTAACGGTGGTAAAATCCGAGTTTGTCGATATCTTGTTATCGGCGAGCATGGGAAAATCAGTGACAATCCCGAACTGAGAGATGCTCTCTATGCAAAGGAAATGCCACTGGTTGATGAAATCAAAGACCTTCAGGTGAAAGAACTTCCAGCAACAAAGCATAAGCATAATCTCAGTTCGAAGGCCAAATCTGAGAAAGTTGCATTACCGCCTTCGGCTATCAAAGTGCGTGCCGATGGTCGGGTGTATATTCCATCTCGTTTTGCCAAAGATGCAAAATTCCACATCGACGATGAAGTCTATGTTCATGTCTCAAAGGGAATGATTCTGATCAATCGGAAGAAATCCAAACAACAATACAATGTCGGTAGCGATTTGGCTTTCAAAATCTCATTGAAACTGTTCAATGAAGCTGAAATCAATCCCGCCAAATGTAAAGTCAAATCGTCTTCCAAACTGATCACTATCATCACGAAATAACAAATTACGGGGAGGGGTGTTTGTTGTCCCCCTCCCCCCTTGAAAGGATTCATTATGACAGAACAAGAAATTAATAAGGCATTTGAAAAAGACAAACGAAAGAAGGTATATCATAAGAAATGTAAGATATGTAAGAAAGACTTTACAACAACAAAAAGTAACGTCGAATATGATTCAGATGTTTGTCGTCGTAAACGCGATCTAATATATCAAAAGAACTACTTCAAAAATGTCTTAAAAGCTCGCCGACGTGCGAAAAAGACACAAAATACTTTCCTGGCTCCCCAAAGAAATACCTTGACAGGATAGGCACTTTCTGATATATTAAGATATCAGGAGGATCACAGATGGCTTTTCTTTTTTGGGTGATAAATTTTCCAAGTTTGTTCAACTCTCAAATTACATTTGAAAGGAAGCTAATATGAAATTGTATCGGAACGTTCTCAAGATTGGTGACAAAAATAGATTGGTTGTCACCATCAATCAGGAAGAAGGTAAGGAAGTTATTGAACAAGTTGCCGTGAAGCAATGCCACCATATTCAAATGCTCGACCGTTCAGGTTCGATGTATGAAAGTCTGAATGAACTCATCGACAACGTTCAAAAGACGTTTGATGTGATGGGAAAGAATGATCTCATTACCATTGTTTGGTTCTCTTCCAAGGGAGAATTCCGAACATTGGTCAAGGGGATGAAGAAATCTCCAGAACTCATCAAGAAAATGGACGAACTCCGACATACTGTCGGACTGACTTGTTTCAGCGATCCAATCAAAGAAGTCAAAACCATCGTTGAGGAAATGTATTCATTATGTCCGAACATCAATATCACGCTATTTACCGATGGTCAGCCCTGTGGTATTCCATGGTCGTTGGAAGAAGAAGTCAAGATTTCACTTGATCTTGTTCATGCAATCAGAGACAAGATCATTGCATTCAACTGTGTTGGATATGGAAACTATTACAATGAACCATTCCTTCGCCAATTATCGGAACAAAGTGACTTCGGTTCGTTCATGCATTCCCGAAACATCGGAGAATACATGACAATCTTTGAAAACAACTTCGAACGAATTACTGGTAGTCGTGTTGAATCCATTGATATCAATGCACATGGAGCAGATGTGTTTTATCTGACTCGTAATTTCTGCAAGACATCAATTGCATTGATGAAACTTTCAAAGCTGGACAAAGAGAAGAATCAATTCTTCTTGGTTGGTCAGCAGGATTGTGATTTCACCTTTGAATATAATGGACAGACCTATAATTCCAAAGACATCAAAGAAAAATCATCCGATCCTACCATGACGAATCTTCTCTATGCGATGGTGTATTCGAATTACTACATCGGAGCGCGACGAGAATCTCTTGATGTCCTGGCAAAGAATTTGTTGGACAAACACCTGATCGATTCCCACATGGCCGCGTTTACGCGAGATGAAGTGGCAACACATGTGGAGTTGCTAAATTCATCGTTGCTGATTCCGGCACGCAGAATGCAAGACGGCGTAGCAAAGAAAAACTACATCCCGAAAAAAGATGCATTCTGTGTCATGGACGTTCTGAATACTCTTGCTTCTGGTGAATCATTGTTCCTTCCTTATCATAAGGAAATGGAAAAATACAATCGAATCACAAAGGAAACCAAAATTGAACATGATCGTTTCAAGGGCATGTTCGACAAGGCAAGTGGAAAGTTCGATGACATCCAATTCAACAAATCTCGTTGTAATCTCTCGTTGAAGTTCACCATTCCTGGAACAATTGAATTGAACAAAGCAACCGCCGAACGTGTTGGACTTCCAGAAGTATTTGAAACCTATACCTGGAAGAATCACACGCTGATCAAAGATGGTTTCTTGAACATGAAGACCATCGTTGCTCTTGTCAATATCAACACATTCAATTATCTTCAGAAGAAGATGAAGAATATCTTCCTGACTTCTGGTGATATGGATATGATGATGCGTTTCGAGAAAGAACAGAATGACAAGTGCTACTTCATCGTAATTGATCTGACAAAATTGCCTGTCATCAATCAGACATATGATGAAGACGTGTCGGTAGATCAAATCTTCCAATTGTCTTCTGATCTACTTCGGTATACTTGTCACCAAAAGATTATCAACGATGCAATCAAGACTGCATATGAAAAAGATCCTTCGTTGAGGGTCATCGGTTCCAAACATGAATTCACCGCAGATCAGATGAAGTGTTTGGAAGAACATGGAATTGCCAAAGACGGCAGTTACAGTGGTGTTCAGAAATCAACCATCAAAACTCCTGATGGTGATTTCTATACGACGCGGGAAATCGAATTCGTGTTCAAAGGCGCATCGTCATTACCTACGATCGAAGAGGCAAAGGACCAGAAAAAAACTGGCATTACAATGGATATCATGCGACGAGCCATTGTAGTGAACACTGCGAACGTTTCTGCAAAGAAATTCGATATCAACAAACCCTCCAAGACATATATCGATTTCATGAAGGCAGAACTCCGAACGGTCAAGAATCTGATTTTCAACATCCGAAATACCTTTGCCGGTATCAAAATGGCAAAGTTGCTCACGGGTGACTGGTTCCGAGGATTCCAAAAAGATCAAAAAGGCATTGAATTCGTTGAGATCGACAGCAAAATTCTCTACCTGAAAACCAAGATCGCCACTGAGAAGTTGTGATCAAAATTGGGGCACGGGGGATTTGTACTCCGTGCCCCATGACGAAAGGAATTACTAATAATGAATCGAAAGGAACTAGCAATGGAAAACGGAACAAATCCAATGAATCTCACTATCAATGAATTACGAGAAGAAGCTGTCAAAGAATTCAAACAAAGTCAATTCCACAGACTTCAAGAACTCATGACAGCATTGGATTATGATAATTACCAGGAAGCCAGAACCATCACAAGAATACTTTTACAAACATTCAGATAATCGAAAGGAACTACTCAAATGCCTACCTATCAATTTCGCTGTGTTGATGAAACATGTGGAACTGTCACTGAAAAAGATCTCAAAATCAAAGACTGTGACAAGAAAGTAAAATGTCCTAAATGCAAGAAACCGACCGTTAGACTTCTATCAACGAACATGGCGTTCATTTTCGGACGTGGTTTGCGTGGAGTTGCTGCATGAGATATATCCTTCAGATCATCAAGTCATATGAAGTCGAAGCGTTCGATGATATCGAACTTCGGCAGAAAGTTACATCGCTCGGCTGCGCGATTGTCGGAACCCACGCCACGACCATCAAGGCTATCAACATTGAAACAAAACATACACTTCGGATATCAGTTAATAGCCAAGGGATGACAGACGAGACAAAAATGATACTTGAAAGTGATTTTGAGTCTCAAAATGGATTATTTGTTCCTGTAAAATCCGAAAGTCTCAGGTCATCTTAGTAGGCAAGGCAGAAAATCGTGGCGTATATAAGCTCAGAATCAAATGTTTTTCGAGACTAGGAGGTTCCGTTTTGATCAGCCGTTTCTTTGTAGTCATGTTATTTTGCATCTTCCTGACTGGTTGTATATTTTTTCGTTATATCCAGTTAGTGGAAGAGAATAAATACTTGAAAGCACAACAACTACCATTGGTTTATTGTGCTCCTGATGTAGTTATGTGTCCTAAATGTAAAACAATGATCCTGCCTACTCGAAAACCATCCCAAGCTAAATTTCTTTACGAGGAACACAAATGAGTATTCTTG
>Ga0182027_10012745_pt1 | contig 11791 bp, 10 predicted proteins | sample 712E1DmetaG_FD_121300 | JGI IMG/M metagenome (GOLD analysis project Ga0182027, IMG submission 121300) | Permafrost microbial communities from Stordalen Mire, Sweden - 712E1D metaG (Illumina Assembly) | ecosystem: Environmental > Terrestrial > Soil > Wetlands > Permafrost | place: Sweden...
CCGGTAGTAGGCGGGATTGTCGAGACCGCGGAACGAGAGCGTCGGGCCGAGGTGGTTGCCCTCGGCGGTGTGGTTGAAGACGACGTCGAGGATGACTTCGAGGCCGGCCGAATGGAGGGCCTTTACCATGCCCTTGAACTCGTTGACCTGGCCGCCGAGTCGCCCGGCCCGGACTTCGGCCGAGTAGGTGGCATGAGGCGCGAAGAACCCGAGCGTGCTGTAGCCCCAGTAGTTGTCGAGCCCCTTGGAGCGCAGGTACCCGTCGTCGAGATGCTGGTGGACCGGCAGCAACTCGACCGCAGTAACGCCCAGCGAGGTCAGGTGGTCCAGCGCCGCGCCGGATGCCAGGCCGGCGTAGGTGCCCCTTAGCGCTTCCGGCACTCCCGGATGCAGCTGGGTGAAGCCCCTGACGTGCGTCTCGTAGACGATAGTGTCGGAGTAGGGGACCGCCGGCGTGGCGTCCGCGCCCCAATCGAAGTCGTCGCCGACGACCAGACCGCGCGGCACGAATGGCGCCGAGTCGAGCGCGCTGAAGCTGTCGGGGTTGCCGGGCACGTAGCCCAGGACCGCGTCGCCCCACTCGATGTCGCCGGCGATGGCCCGAGCGTATGGATCGAGGAGCAGTTTGTTCGGGTTGCAGCGCAAGCCCTGGGCCGGATCATACGGGCCAGACACGCGGTAGCCGTAGCGCTGGCCCGGCTCAACCCCCGGCACGAAACCGTGCCAGATGCCGGCGTCCTGCTCCGCCAGTGGGAATTGCTGCTCTTTGCCCGCCGCATCGAAGAGGCAAAGCGTGACGCTGTCGGCGATGCTCGAGGACACTGCGAAGTTGGTGCCGTCGGGGCCGGGTGTTGCCCCCAGCGGATACGGCCGGCCCGGCCACACTTCCATATTCGACTTTCCCTGCTGGTGTCGGAGCGGGAGCTCGCGTGTCAAGGTGCCATACCTTCGGGGCGCGGTCCAGACTCGATCAGGAATCCGGGAGGCCCGGATGACACGCGCAGGCCGGACGCTGCCCCGCTCGCCTCCGCGGAGCTCATTGCGGCGTCCACGGCGGCGAGCAGCGACTCGGCCGAGAATGGCTTGGCCAGGAACGGCACGGAGTCGTCTCGCCCGCCCTCGACGATCTCCTCCGCGTAGCCCGACACCAGCAGAACTCGGAGGCCGGGCCGGCTCGCACGCAGCCGGGTCGCCAGTTCCGGGCCGCGCATCCCGGGCATGACGACGTCGGTGAGAAGCAGGTCGATGTGCTCTGTCATCGACTCGGCAGCCAGGATCGCCTCGTCCGGGTCGGCCGCGGCTGTGACCTCGAAGCCGGATCGGGCCAGCACTCGCTGTGCGATATCGCGCAGGCCCGGCTCGTCCTCGACCAGCAGGATTCGACCCGAGCGCTGCCCCGTGGGGGTGGCCGCCTGGGGCCGCCTGCCGGAGTCGCCCGTGACCCCCGCCTCTCTCATGATCATCGGGAAGTAGATGCGGAACATTGTGCCGTGGCCCGGCTCGGAGTCGACGGTCACGGATCCGTCCGATTGCTTGATGATGCCGTAGGTAGTGGCCAGTCCAAGGCCGGTGCCGCGGCCGCGGCCCTTCGTGGTAAAGAACGGTTCGAAGATGTGGTCGCGGGTCTCGGAATCCATGCCCAGCCCGGTGTCGCTGACCGAGATCGTTACGTAGTCGCCCACCGCAAGCTCGCGTGGCCGGGACCGGCTCGCGTTGGTGTAGTGCTGATGTCCGGTTTGGACGACGAGCCGTCCACCGGCCGGCATGGCATCGCGCGAGTTCAGCGTCAGGTTGAGAATCACCTGCTCGAGCTGGGTTCGGTCGGCCCGAAGATAGCCCGCGTCGGGGTCGAGCTCCATCTTCAGTTCGATCTGCTCCCCGATCAGGCGGCGCAGCATCGACTCCACGCCGCCCGCCACGTCGTTGACCGCCAGAACCTGCGGCTGGAGCATCTGCCGGCGGCTGAACGCGAGGAGCTGATGCGTCAGGCCCGCGGCGCGTTCCGCCGCGTCGCGGATGCCGGTCACGTATTCGGTCAGGTCCGTGCCCGGCTCCTCGTCGAGGGAGAGATCGGCGAAGCCGATGATCGCCGTCAGGATGTTGTTGAAGTCGTGGGCGATGCCGCCGGCCAGACGGCCGACGGACTCGAGCTTGCGAGCCTCGAACAGTTCGGCCTGGAGTCGGTCAAGCTCACTCGTGTCCTCCATCAACGAGATTGCGCCGAGGATTCGGCCCGATTCGTCCGCGATCGGGGCGAAATGGGCGCGGACGTTGACCGGTCGTCCGTCCTTGGTGTGGCCCGGGAGATCCTGCTCCACGATCGAGGCTCCGGCCAGGACGCGAGGCATGACGCCCTTGCCTTCGGACGACTGATCTGGCGGAACGATGGGGGAGCGCTGGCCCATGACCTCGTCGGCCGTGTAGCCGAAGAGTTGCTCCGCGGCACGGCTCCAGAACAGAACCCGACGGTGACGGTCGGTGACGACGGTTGGAAGCGGCGACGAGTCCAGGATCGCCTTGAGGGTCTCTGACGACTGGCGGAAGCGCTCTTCGAGGACGAGCTGCTTCTCGGCGGCGGTCGTCTGCTCCTGGGCCATGTCCGACATGGACATGATCGCCAGGATAACGATGAGGACTCCGCCCAGGCTGATCGCCGCGAAGTCGACCTGGGTGTGGGTGAAACCCTGGACGGCAAGGATGACGGGCGCCATCAGGCCGGCGGCGACGAGCGTCGTCACTCGCGCCGGCGTCATTCGGTGACTCCGGTCGACGTTGAGTCTGGCCGGCCTGGCGATCGAGGGATGGAGCGCCGCCGCTCCCCAAAGGGCGTACTGGGCGAAGTAGGCGAGCAGCGCGCCCGGTGAGTTCGCCGAGATCGTGCCGGGCCCGGTCAGACCGTCGCCGACCAGCATCGCTATGACGCTCAGGACGAAGAGCCGGATTGCCGTGGTTTGCGTCTCCGAGCCGAGGAGAAGGCACGACACGGCTCCGATCAGGGCAATGTCGCACAGCAGGAACACGATCTCCATCGATCGATCCAGCCGCGTCAGGGTGTGGTCGGCCAGGATCGGGTCGGCGACCGCGACCCAGACCAGGAGCGCGATTCCGACGGTCATGATGCCGCCGTCGAGCAGGAGGGCCCAGCCCGCGCCAAGCGGTCGCCGGACCACAAGCAAAGCGAATCCGAGAGTGACAATCGGGTAAGCGGCCAGATACAGGCAGCCAGGAAGGGAGGGGAAGGTAGTAATCTCGTGGGGTGTGTGGCTCAGGAAGGCCGCAATGTCACCGGCGGCGAAGCAGAACTGGCCGGCGGCCAGGAGCAGCCAGGGGCGTCGGGGTCGCGGGTCGAAGAGCTGGATTCCCAGCAGCACCGCCGCGGCGCCCGCCAGGCCGAGGGCCGCGCCCGTGCCTGTCTGCAGGCCCGTTCCGGCCATGGACACGAGGGCAAATGCCACCAGGGCGATGACGAGGTAACCGGCCCACAGCCGGTTGATCGCCACAGGGAGCACGTCGCGGAGCCGCGTCACCGTAGCAGCATCGTCGTACAGACCCTTCTCGCGAATGCCCTAAACGTCCTACGACATATGCGGGGAAGGCGTCAGCCCGACTGAATCGGCTCTTGAGCGTGCGGCCGGTCCGCTCGAAGGTCGCCGGGGAGGCGCCGTCATTCGAGCGAGGCTAATACCAGCCGTGGGCTTCCCAGAATGTGTAGGCCGCACAGGCCGATCCGTAGCGGTTGTCGACGTACCAGAGCCCCCATTTGACCTGCGTCAGGGGGCTGTAGCGCCAGTTGGAGCCGAAGGCGGCCATCTTGGTGCCCGGGAATGCCTGCGGAATCCCATATGCACCCGTTGGCGTTCCCATGGTCGGATCCCATTTCGATTCGCCCGTCCAGACGACGTTGATGCAGTCGTAGCCATTGGCGCCGATGCGATTCTTGACGTACGTGCGAGCGTTCCAGACCGTGTCTCTGTAGGCCACAGGCGTGGGCGTGGGTTTGACCGTGGGCTTAGGAGTGGGTGTCGCCGGGATCGACGGGCCCGGAATGTAGACGTTCTCGGTGGATGCGGCCTTCCACGTCGATTGCGCAAACCAGAAACCCGTGGGCTCTGCCGCGGCGACTGCCTCCGCGGTCCTCGACGCGGCGGGAGTAGCCGACGATTCGGGATCCGCGAGCGCCCCCGGCACTACCATGACGACGGCGTCCAGCAGGATGATCGCGGCCGTTGCTACGGCCAGGATCGCTGCGGGATGAAATCGCTTCAACTGGTTCTCCTGGTGATGCGCCCGCTCCGATTTGGTTGAAGCCACCGACTACGGCCGGGTCTGGCTTGCTGGCGGGAGGGGCCGTGATGGGTTGCGTAGGTCCCGAGCTCCTCGACGAGAGCCGGGGCCGTGACGGCGAAACCCGCACGCATCCGGGACTCAAGGGCTGGCGAGACACCGAGTGCACAAGGAATGGCCAACCGCCGGATACCAGCAGGATAGCATGGTTGGAGTAGGTGACAAACGGAGCAGTCGGGTGGGCTGTGCGCGGCCTGCGGCCGGAATGGCTGCCCGTTTGACGCGGGCCGGACCAATCCCGATAATAGGACTCGGAATTGGCAATCTCCCACGGTGGCGGTCCGGCGTCCCCCCTCCGCACGGACCGCCACCTCATTCCAAGGAGCGCAATGGCAACCAGCCGCGAGATCGTCTCGGGCGAGTACAAGTTCGGTTTTCACGACGAGGTCGACTATCTCGAGGAGACCAAAGCCGGCTTGACGCGCGAGACAGTCGAGGCGATCAGCCGGTTCAAGGACGAGCCTCAATGGATGCTCGACTTCCGCCTCCGCGCGTACGAGCACTTCCTGACTCGGCCGATGCCGATGTGGGGCGGCGATCTGATGCAGATCGATCTGAGCAAGATCGTCTACTACCGCAAGCCGTCCGAGGGTGAGGAGAAGTCCTGGGACGACGTCCCGGACAAGATCAAGAAGACCTTCGAGCGCCTCGGCATTCCCGAGGCGGAGCGCAAGTTCCTGGCCGGCGTCGGCGCCCAGTACGACTCGGAAGTGGTCTACCACTCGGTGCGCGAGGAACTGTCCAAGGTCGGCGTCGTGTTCATGGGCACCGATCAAGGTCTGAAGGAGTACCCGGAGCTCTTCCGGAAGTACTTCGCCACGGTCGTTCCGCCCGAGGACAACAAGTTCGCCGCGCTCAACAGCGCCGTGTGGTCCGGCGGCTCGTTCGTCTACGTGCCCAAGGGCGTCGAGGTCCCGCTGCCGCTGCAGGCCTACTTCCGCATCAACGCCGAAAACACGGGCCAGTTCGAGCGGACGCTGATCATCGTGGACGAAGGGGCCAAGGTCCACTACATCGAGGGTTGTACTGCGCCCATCTACACCACCGACGCGCTCCACGCCGCGGTCGTGGAAGTCATCGCGCTGCCGCACTCCAAGGTCCGCTACACCACTATCCAGAACTGGTCGAACGACGTCTACAACCTGGTCACGAAACGAGCCCACGCCCACGCCCACTCCACGGTCGAGTGGATAGACGCCAATACCGGCTCGAAACTGACTATGAAGTACCCAAGTATTTATTTACGCGGCGAGGGCGCCACGGCCGAGGTCATCTCGGTGGCGGTGGCCGGCAAGGGGCAGCATCAGGACACCGGCGCCAAGGCTATCCACCTTGCGCCGAACACTCGCAGCCGGATCATCTCGAAGTCGATTTCGAAGGACGGCGGTCGGACCACGTACCGCGGCAGCCTCAAGGTCATACCCGGGGCCACCGGCGTGGTCGCCAGCGTTCGCTGCGACGCGCTGCTGCTCGACGAAGGCAGCCGCTCGGACACGTACCCATACATCGACATCCAGGAAGACGACACGACGATGACCCACGAGGCTACCGTCGGCAAGATCAGCCAGGATCAGGTCTTCTACCTGATGAGCCGCGGCCTGACCGAGAACGAAGCCACTAACCTGGTCGTCCAGGGCTTCCTCGAGGTCTTCACCAAAGAGCTGCCGATGGAATACGCGATCGAGTTCAACCGGCTCGTCAAGCTGGAGATGGAGGGTTCGTTGGGGTGACCGCATCCGCATACCGAATGGAAATCTGCGGTCACACGGTGACCGCCAGTCCGCACGGCGGATCGCAAAGGGCGGTCACACGGTGACGACTCGAGAGGGGGCTCCGAAGGCCCACGTCACCGGGGCAGTTGCCACTCCCACGGCCGCTCCCGCGCCAACCGCCGCGGCGGCGCGTCAGGGGCCGTCGGATCTGACCCTGAACTTCGTCGACGAGGCCACGGTGCGGCGCACCGCCGGGGCTGCGCCCGATCCGGACTGGCTGCTCGCCGATCGGCTGGCGGGGCTGGCCGCCTTCGCGGCGCTGCCAATCGAGACGAACCCGCTCTACACCACGTACGTCGATCTGCGAAATGCCCGACTCGGCGCCGCGCGACCCTACGAGAGCCCGGCGGAAGTGGCATCCGACGCGGGGACTGCCAAGGCGCTCCCTGAAGGCGCGGCGGCGTTCGCCGAGGTCACGGAGAACCGCGTCACGGCGCTCGTGCTCTCGCCCGAGGCCCGCGAGGCCGGGGTGATCCTGGAAACGCTGGCCAGCCTGCGCACGCGCGACCCGGAGCTGATGCGCCGCCTCCTTGAGGGCGGCTGTGCTCTGCCCGAGAACGACAAGCTCGCCCAGATGACTCGCGCCCTATGGTCGGACGGCCTGCTGATCCAGATCCCCGACGGTGTGCGCCTGGAGCAACCGATCGTATTGCGCTGGGCGGTCGGAGCACCGGACACGGCGCTGCTGGCACGGACGATCATCTCGGTCGGAGAGGACGCCCAGGTATCGGTGCTCGAGGAGCAGGTTTCGAACGTCTCGTCGCCCGCTGCCGGCGATTCGCAGTCGCTGTTCGCCGGCACGACTGAAGTTCAGATCGGTGCCGGTTCGACCCTCGCGTTCGCCGGCCTGCAGGATCTCTCGTTGCGGCAGGTTGCCTTCCAGCATCGTTCGGCCGTCCTCGGACGTGGTGCGACCGTTCGCTGGGCGCTGGCGCAGCTCGGGAGTCGGATCATTCGCAGTCGAATCGACAACCGGCTCGAAGGCAACGGTTCGACTGTCGAGCAGGCCGAGATCATCTTCGGTTCGGCCGACCAGCTCTTCGACCTCACGTCATACACGCGCCACATCGGCCGCGACACCACCGGCAACCTGCTCTCGAAGGGCGCCCTGGCCGACCGATCGAGGGCGTACATGAAGGGCCTGGCCACGATCGACATGCCGGCCCACGGCACCGACAGCTACCTGGGCGAGTTCGGCATGCTGCTCTCCCGGCAGGCGCGGTCCGTCGCTATTCCGAGCCTGGAGATCGACCAGCCCGACTGCCGGCGTGTAGCCCACGCCAGCGCCGTCGGCCCCATCGACGAAACGCAACTCTTCTACCTGGAGAGCCGCGGCCTCGACCCGGCGACGGCGCGCAAGTTCATCGTCATGGGCTACCTGGAGCCGGTCGTGGCCCGCGTCCCGCTCGAATCGGCGCGGGACAGGCTGCGTGAACTTCTCGAGGCGAAATGGGACGTCCAAAGCGTTGCCCGACGCGTTGTCGCCGCGGTAGCCTGAGGCGCATCACGCAAGAGGGGTCGCCATGTCCGATCTGCGACGCATCGACCTGTGCGCGGCCGGCGAGGTTCCGCCGGGCACGATGAAGCTGTGCGAGGTCGAGGACGAGTTGGTCCTGGTGACGAACCTGGACGGCCGGTTCCACGCCACGCAGGGCGTCTGCAGCCACGAGTACTTCGAGCTGGACAAGGGGTTCCTCAGCGTTGGCTCGATCACCTGTGCGCTGCACCTCTCGCGCTTCGACCTTGAGACGGGCGACGCGCTCGACCCGCCCGCCGAAATGCCGCTCGTGTTGTACTCGGTCGTCGTCGAGGACGGCCGGGTCCTGCTAGAGGTTCCGGCTGGGCCGCTCGAGGTCAACCGCTGACCCCTCCATAAGGCTACCTCCGTGTCAAAGCGCATCGGCGCTCACTTGCTACGACACGGGAGCCTGCGGAATCGTTCAGCGAGGCAGGAGACGCCCCAGGCCGAGCTGCTCGGCACGAACAAGGATGGCGGACGCGAAGACCACGTCCGCCAGCCCGACGCCAAGGTGAGTGACGAGGATCCGGCCCGCCGGGCGCCCGGCGCGGTCGCCGGACCGGGGCGGCGCGTCTCCTCGGAACAGCTCGCCGAGTGTGGCGTCCGGATCGGGGTAGCCCGCGAACGTCGGGCCGGAGCGTGTTGTCAGGAACTGGTCGCGCTCGTCGACGACGAACAGGGCCTCGCGGGCGAGCGCTGCCGGAGCCTGCATGTCGTAGTCCACGGCGACGAACAACGTCTCGGGGCCGAGCCAGACGGGATCGAGTGCCTGGGTGTCCGGGCCGAACGAGACGACCGAGACGACGACATCGGCCGACTCGACTGCCTCGCGCACGCTCCCGACCGATTGGGCGGAACCGATCCCGGCGACACCGGAGGCCCCGGCCGCCAAAGTCGATGCCCGGGCGGAGTCGATGTCGGTCAGCCGGACGTGGGCTCCGAGCAGTACGTGCCCGATGATCGGAATGTGGCTCCGTGCCTGGGCGCCTGCCCCCAGAACCGCCACTCGCGCGGGTCGCCCTCCCGGCCCCGTGCCCCCCGGCAGTAAGTGGCGGATCGCCGTCCCGCTGATCGCGGCCGTTCGCTGGGCCGTGATCGTTGCCGCGTCCATCACCGCCAGCGGTTCGCCGGTGAGAGGATCGTTGAGCAGCACCAGGGCGTGGTACGTCGGCATACCCGCGGCGGGATTCGCAGGGAAGCCCGTGATCCACTTGGCCCCGATCAGGTCCGTGGAGCCGTCTATGGCCTCGCCGCGCAGCAGCGCCGGCATGGCGTGAGCCAGCGACCCAGACTGCCTGGGATGAACGCCGATCTTGGGCGGCATCTCGGCGTCACGGCCCAGGGCTCGCATCGTGCGCTCGGCCAGAATCAGCCGCTCGGCGAGCGGCGGCGTGGCGGCCGCGACTTCGGCAGCGGTGAGATGTCGGAGTGGCTTCATGGTCCTCGCCGTGGCGGGGCACGTGCGGGAGCGCCGCCGTCGGCGCCGTTCCCGATGCGCACGCCGGGAGTGTAGCGGTACGATGGAGCCGTTGGCGCTACCGCGCCGATGGACGCGCATTCCGGTCGAGGAGCCGGCCGTCTCGGGCGATCGATCGCGGGTCGAAGCCGCCGTCAAGTGGCGCGTCATGGCTCGGCGCCTTCGCCGGATCTGGAAGGAGAGACTTTGCAGCGAATACGGGGTCTCATCGTTGGGGCTCTTGTCGGAGTCCCGCTTGGGATCTTCGTGACGGTCACCCTGCACGCCACACGAGAATTCGCGGTTTTGATCGGCTTGGCGGTGGGCCTGGCAATCTCCGTCGTCGTGGCTACTGGCACCAATCCGCGAGAGGAGGTGGCGGATGCGGCATGGAGAGAAGCGGCCGCGGATCTGCCTCCGGCTTCGGACCGGATAGTTCTCGAGCGGACGCAGGCCAGGATGGCGGGGCCGAGCAAGCAACGACGCACGGGCGTTCGAGCGCGCGATGACTCGGAGGGCACCCGAACCAGCGATGCAGCCAGCCAGGAAGCGGAGTCGAAATGAGCCCAGTCGATCGAGCGAGCCTCGAGGCGAGGCTGAAAGCCGAAGGTCTCCAGGTGTCGGCCTGGTCCAACCTGGCTGGTGAGCGCTTCGAGGAGCGCGTCAACGACTACGACAAAGTCGTCGTTGCCGTCGAGGGTTCGATAACCTTCGGCCTGATCGGCTACGGGGTTGGCTTCATGCTGACTCCGGGGGAGCGGCTGGATCTGCCCGCCACCATCTCGTACGACGCGGTCGTCGGCCCGAAGGGGGTCACCTGCCTCGAGGCGCACCTCCCGGCCGGGACGCTGGGCAAGAAGGCCAAAGGCCGCGGCTACCGCTGGTAGCTCGCCGGTCGGGCGGCCGATTCCGTGGGCCAGCGTCAGCTGGCACGTTGTCACCTGCGGTGCTCGCTCCGCTCCTCGGCTCCGCCGCGCTCGGAGTCGCTCCGCTGTCGATTCTGCGGGGATCGGATAGGCTGAGCGTGAGGCGCGCGGGATGCCTCACGAATACGGCCCGAGGACACAGACGACATGGGCGCTTTGGAACGCATCGACGAGACCGACGCTCGAATCCTCGAACTCCTGCAGCGGGATGGTCGCGAGTCCTACGCCGAGGTCGGGCAGGCGGTCGGCATGAGCGGACCGTCCGTCCATGAGCGCGTCAAGAAGCTCGAAGCGCGCGGCGTCATCCGCGGCTATTCGGCCCTGGTGGACCAGACGCTGCTGGGCTACGGCGTTCTGGCGTTCATCTTCATCAAGCAGGTACCAGGCACGATCGCGACGGACATGACCGGCGACTTCATCGCCATCGACGAGATCGAGGAGTGCCATCACCTGGCGGGCGAGGCCGACTACCTGTTGAAGGTCCGAGCCACCGACACGCGCCATCTCGAGCGGGTGCTTCATTTGATCCAGCAGGTCGGGCACGTCTTCACGACCGAGACCCAGGTCGTCTTCTCGAGCGCCTTCGAACGGCGGCCGCTGCACCTGGCTCGGGAGCCGGAGCCGCTTCCGAATCCGTCGGGATCGTGACCGAAGCCAAACGACCGGGTGACGGGGCGGCGCCCGAAGAGGCGACAAGCAGAGTGAACAGCCGATCGGGCAATCCCGTGCCCGAGCCGCGGGTCGCCACGATGTTCGACTCCATCGCACCGGTGTACGACAGGATGAACACCCTGATGACCGCCGGCCTCGACGGCCGTTGGCGTCGGGCCGCGGTTCGGGCGGCGGGGCTATCGAGGGGTGGAACGGTGCTGGACGTGGCCTGTGGCACGGGCAAACTCACCGCGGCTCTGGCGGGGGCCGTCGGGCCGGAGGGGCGCGTAGCCGGTGTGGACATCTCCACGGCGATGCTGGACGAGGCGCGGCGAGCTTTCGGCGAACTGTCCGGGGTCGAGTTCCGGCCCGGAAACGCCCTGGCATTGGCGTTCGAGGACGGATCGTTCGACGCCGCGACGATCGCCTTCGGATTGCGCAACCTGGCCAGCTTCGAGGACGGGTTCCGTGAAATGGCCCGGGTCGTCCGCAGCGGGGGACGATTGGTCTGCCTGGAGTTGTCAGTGCCGCGGCCTCGGTTCATGGGCCGGTTCTACACCGGCGTGTTCCGCATCACGGCGCCGGTCATCGGGACGTTGTTCCGCCGCCGCGCAGCGTATTCATACCTGCCGCACTCGCTGGACGGATTCCCCGCGGCGGAGGAGCTTGCGGCCACCATGCGGCGCGTCGGGCTCCGGGACGTGTCGTTCAAACGGCTCGCGCTGGGCGTGGTCGCACTCCATGTCGGAACGGTGGCGTAGGCGATCGAGGAGCGAGCCCCGGCCGGGACCGGCGCCCCTCAGCCGGCGTTCTTGCCGGTCGACTCCTGGCTTGCCTGCGCGCGGGCGGCTTCCAGGCGCGCGGCCTCAGCCGCTGCCTGCGCCTCGCGGATCTTGCCGTCGACGTAGGCCCCGTGCAGGTTGAGCACCCTGACGATCGTGGCCTCGTCGATAGTCACTCCGTCGGCCTCCAACTCTTTGGCGAGAAACGACGCCTCGACCATGTCCACGGGCCCGCCCGGCGTCTCGAACGACTCGAAAGGATGATCGGCCAGGAAGAACCAGACCAGCAGACCGCCGATCACAAGGCCGAGAAGACCGAAGAAGAAGTAGAACGGCATTTC
>Ga0182027_10012746_pt1 | contig 11791 bp, 9 predicted proteins | sample 712E1DmetaG_FD_121300 | JGI IMG/M metagenome (GOLD analysis project Ga0182027, IMG submission 121300) | Permafrost microbial communities from Stordalen Mire, Sweden - 712E1D metaG (Illumina Assembly) | ecosystem: Environmental > Terrestrial > Soil > Wetlands > Permafrost | place: Sweden...
ATGACGCGAATTTAATGGAAGGCACACTTAAAAACCTGGGATTCAATGTTATCAAACTCATTAATGCAACAAAAATTGATATGACTGCAGCTCTCAGGGATTTCAGTAAAAAGCTTTCTGAATATAGTGTGACATTGTTTTACTATGCAGGGCACGGAGTGCAGGTAAATGGTCTGAATTATCTGATCCCAACAGACGCTATATTAAAAGATCCAGGCGATTGTAAGTGGGAAGCGATTCTGATAAATGATATCGTTGAAGAATTTGAAAAGGTCCCTGAAAATATCAATATTGTAATCCTTGATGCGTGCAGGGATAATCCGTTCAGAAGCTGGTCCAGAGGAGGAGGTGCACAGGGCTTCAGGGTGATGAACGCAGTGAACGGTACTATTATTTCCTATGCCACCGGAGAAAATTCTACTGCCGCAGATGGTTCGGATAAAAATGGAACTTTTACCGAGGAACTGGTAAAACAAATGAATATTCCACAGTCCATTTACCAGGTATTTAATAATACCAGGAAACAAGTCATGAAGAGAACCAATAACCTGCAAAGACCGACAGAATCGAATAATCTTACAGGAGACTTCTACTTTAAGAAATAGGTATTTTATTACCTCTAATACCTTAGTCGCTCTTAATGACAAGTAGATTGGTAATTGTCAAATATCAAATTCGAAATCATTATTTTTTTTTACCATGTATAATATTAGCTTTAGTTTTGTAATTTTATACTCTAACTTATAAATATTCGAAATCATGAAAACAAGATCAATATTTCTGCTGCTGGTTTTGGTTATAATGTTACCTGTCACATCAAATGCCCAGGCAGGACTTCTGAGAAGGGCTATTAACAGACAGATCGATCACAAAATTGACTCTGCAATTGACAAAAGTGCAAAGGATAAAGCCAAAGAAAAAGAACAAACCGAACAGAAGCAATCTGACAACGCTTCTGCTCAGAAGAATGGTGGTACCAAAGCAACAGGCCGCGGACTGTTTGGCGGGAAAATTGACATCAAATACAATGATGAATACAATTTTACCGGCAGGATCTATATGCAGATGGAAACATACGATAAAAAAGATGTAATGAAGTCAGACTATTATACCTATTACAATAGTAATACCCTGAACGCTGGAATTGAAATGTTGCCTGTAGATGCCAAGCAAGGAGATAAAACTGTACCAACAGTATTCCTTTTTGATAATGACAACAGATGCTTCATGATGCTTATAGAGAATAAAGATTCTAAAACCGGTATTATCTCGACTCTTCCTTCTGATTCAGCAATGGCTGCTCAGACCAAGAACCAGAAAGGTGCCAATCCTGAAAAGACAACAATAACAAAAACGGGGAATTCGCGGGTTATTGCCGGATACAAATGCGATGAATATAAAATTGTTGATGCTGAGAAAGAGGGCTATTCGAATGTTTGGATGACCAAAGATGTCAAACTGAAGGCTGACAGAAAGTATTGGGGCAAAGCTGGGATGCCGACCTATTATAACTATCCTGGATTTGAAGGGGCTATGATGCTGGCTATGGAATCATTCGATAAAAACGATAAGCCGGCTATGAAAATGGAGACTAAAGAGATCGATGATAATTTCAGCCATTCAATATCTACAGCAGGTATCACATTTATGAAAATGAATTTCGGACAAGCAGGTAAAAAGTAGAGAAATTTTTTACAATTTCTTAAGTTTAGCAAATCTAAGCAGCAGCTTTTTACTTCCATCTTTTTCGAAATCAACCGTAGTGGTGGTGTTTGGTGGCTGTCCTTCTATGGATATTATTGTTCCTTTACCAAATCTCTCATGTTCTACAGTATCACCCTCAGAAAACTGCGATGAATCACTGCCGATAAAAGGAACATCAACTGAACTGTCTGATTTCCGGATCTTCTTAAACTTTTCATTCTTCGTATAAGCATGAGGTTCTTCGCGAAGAGATGCTTGTTTTATTACCGATTGATTATTGTTCCGAAAAGGTTTTCCCCCGGTCTGTGGATACTGAAGAAATTTCTGATCAATCTCACGAAGGAACCTGCTGGGGCTGCACCTCTCTAAGTTGCCCCATTTATAACGGTTAAGTGCATAGCTGAAAGTTGCCTGTTTTTCTGCACGGGTAACTGCCACATAGAACAATCGTCTCTCTTCTTCAAGTTCGCGTGCACTTCCCGATGACATAGGTGAAGGAAACAAGGTATCTTCCATACCTACAATATATACATGCTTGAATTCTAATCCTTTAGCTGAATGCATTGTCATTAGAGTAACCTTATTCCGGTCTTCTTCATTTTCAGTATCCTGATCAGTCAGCAAAGCGACATTGGCCATGTAAGCCTCTAATATTGAAGGCTCCCCATTAGTTTCTGCAGCTTCTGTAAAGACTTTTATAGCATTCAATAACTCTTCAAGGTTCTCATATCGGCTGACCTCCTCGGGGGATTTTCCCTCCTTAAGTTCTCTCATAATTCCAGAACCAAGCGCAATTTCCCTGGCTTTTATAAAAGCATCAGTAGTGTCTGAATTCAGACGAAGATTGTTGATTATCTCAACGTACATCGATAATTTTTTAACTGCCCCTGAGTTAAAATGTTCCGGATATTTTCCTGCTTCAGGTAGAATACTCCAGGGAGTTACATCAACGGTGGCAGCCAGTTCAAATATCTTCTGAATCGTAGTATCTCCAATGCCTCGTTTCGGATAGTTAATCGATCTTTTTAGAGCTTCTTCATCTTCCGGATTAATAACCATCCTGAAATAAGCAAGAATATCTTTTATCTCTCTTCGCTCGTAAAACGATAGGCCACCGTAAATCTTATATGGTATATTTTTTCGCCGAAGAGTCTCCTCAAAGATCCTGGACTGGGCATTTGTTCGGTATAAAATTGCAAAATCTGACCAATTGAGCTGTTGAGAGAGCCTTTTATCGAAAATGTCAGACGAAACATTAAATCCCTCCTCAGAGTCGGTCATTGCCTGCATTACCTGTATCTTTTCTCCGGCCTCATTCATCGAATAAACATTTTTCCGGATCTGGCCTTCATTATTTGCAATAATTGTATTTGCAGCATTAACAATTGTCTGAGTCGACCTGTAGTTTTGTTCAAGTTTAAAAAGCTGGTAATCAACGTAGTCGTTTTTAAACTCAAGTATATTCTCAATCCTGGCTCCACGGAATGAATAAATGCTTTGAGCATCGTCACCCACCACACAGATATTCTGATGTGAAGCGGCAAGTTTTTTGACTATGAGATACTGAGAATAATTAGTATCCTGGTATTCGTCAACAAGCACATAATTAAATCTTTGCTGATATTTGGCAAGGACATCGGGAAAATCTCTGAAGAGAATATTTGTATTCAGCAACAGGTCGTCAAAGTCCATCGCATTGGCTTTAAAACACCGGGCGGCATAAGTCCTGTAAACATCGGCAAGCAAGGGCATCCGGCTCGACTTATCATAATCCTGCATTGAACTATCCGCAGCGTACATGCTGGAAGTCACAAGGTTGTTTTTTGAAGTAGATATTCTTGAAGAGATAACACCTGGTTTGTAAATATTATCATCCAGATTGAGTTCTCTGATAATAGATCTGATAAGGCTTTTCGAATCGGAAGAATCGTAAATAGTATAATTCGATTTATACCCGAGTTTTTCACCTTCCATCCTTAAAATCTTTGCAAAAATAGAGTGGAACGTACCCATCCAGAGATATCGGGCTATCTCGGGACTGACAATTCTGGTAATACGCTCCTTCATCTCCTTTGCAGCTTTGTTAGTGAAAGTCAATGCAAGGATTTTGGTTGCAGGAACACCCTTCTGAAGAAGATGAACTATGCGGTAAGTCAGTACTCTTGTTTTCCCGGCGCCTGCACCTGCAATTACAAGAGAAGGTCCTTCAGTATTGATAACTGCTTGTTTCTGAGACTCATTCAGATCGTTCAGATAATTGGTTGTCATGTGTTTGTTTGAATTACAGCGCACCGGGCCGGGCAAATTACATATAATTTATTATAATTGTAAATATTATTTAATAATCCGAATATCATGAAAAGATTTGGGCAGGTAATTGGTGTCAGACCGGAGAACTTTGAACGATATAAAAAGTATCATGAAGCGGTTTGGCCGGAAGTTCTTGATATGATTAAAAAATGTAATATGCAGAACTATTCTATCTTTCATAAGGACAATATGTTATATGCATATTTTGAATATACCGGGAATGATTTTGCTGCCGATATGGCTAAAATGGCTGCGGATCCTAAGACACAGGAATGGTGGGCAATTATGGAGCCGATGCAGGATCCGGTTGCTACCCGGGAAAAAGGGGAATGGTGGGCAGATATGCAAGAGGTATTTCATTTGGATTGACCCGTAATATTGCCCTAAATTTATTATAATTGTGAAATAGAATACCAAAAAGATTCAGAAAGCGTTTTAAATACAAAGATCTGATTGCCTGTGCGTTATTTTTTGTTAATAATAATTTTATTGCTGCCTGCTATTGCCGGAGCTCAACTTTCGGCACCGGGAATGAGCGCTGTGCGATATACTTCATATCCATCAGCTCCTACGGTTAAAGATCCTGTTTTTATCTTTTGTAATGCATCAGGATCGCAAAAAGGCACGCTGAATGCCAGTAGCCCGGGAGGAACAGGTCCATACAATTTTTCATGGTACCAATGGAGCGACATCACAAAAAGTTTCAGCACTTTTCTCAAAACAGACTCAGGAGTTTCAACTTCATCTTCAACTGATCTTGATGATGGAGGTTATAAAGTTATTATCAGCGGAGGATTTGATACAAGTCTTGTTGGTTGGATTTTTATCGACAAACCTTTTTCATCAGCAGCGCTGCAGAATCGCACATGTGACTATGTTGCCTTAAAAGGCCAGGCCGCAATTGATACTTTCTATTATAACAATATCTCCAACGGGGTTCCGGTAAAATTGCCTAATACTGTTAATTTTTTGTGGTCATCGGATCCGGCATCAACAATACCCTCGCCCGACTTCTATTTAAACCCTCAGACTTTTGATCCGCCCCTTGTTGATGTTACCTATAATCTTCAGGTAAGTGACAGTTTTGGATGTATGACCAACTCATCATTCTCTTACCAGACTATCCGGGTAAAGGCTGACTTTACAGTTGACCCTTTTACCGGGCAGGCTCCTCTCACAGTAACCTTTACAGATAAATCGATAAGAGCAGTCAAGTATCTTTGGGAATTTGGCGATACCACTACCTCAAAACTTAATAATCCCGACCCTCATATATATTATATACCCGGAGAGTATTCGGTTAAACTGACTGTTGAAAGTGATCTTCATTGCGTCGATTCATTAAGACTCGATCAAAAAATCGCTGTTGATAAATCTGAACTTAATGTTCCGAATGTATTTACTCCAAATGGCGATGGTATCAATGACAATTTTTTGGTTGAATCAAAATCACTCAGGAATTTAAGCGTGGAGGTTTTCAGCAGAAGTGGTCTGAAAGTTTATTCTTTTTATGGTGAGGGAGAAATACTCAGACAGTGGAAGGGTTGGGACGGCAATGTGAATTTTTCATCAGTCAAAGCTTCTCCCGGAATCTATTTTTATATTATCAGAGCTTATGGCTGGGATAATATTAACTATAATGGTAAGCTGTACAGGGGGGCCGTTTATCTATACAGGTAGGCTCAACGGCTCAACGGCAGGTTTTTCTTCAGAAACCTTATCCAGTTATTGCTCAATACATTCTGGATATCTGATTCGGTATACCCAATTTCAGACAGCAGACCAGTTACTTTTTGAAGGTCGGCTATAGTATCAAGATCATATGGGCATTGTTCCCTGCCAAAAGCGCCATCGAGATCCGATCCGATGCCCGCGTGCAAAGAGTTGCCGGCAAGCTGACAAATATGATCAATATTGTTGATCATCAGTTTTAATGATACTCCACTCGCTTTTGGATCTGATTTACCTCTTACCCAGCCGGGAACCATCATCCATGCGTCGAGTGCAACACCAATCACAGAATCTCTGTTTGACAGTTCAGTAATCTGTTCATCGGAGAATTGCCTGTTGTGAAGAACAAAGGCCCGGCAGTTATTGTGACTCGCCCATACAGGTCCATTATATATATCCAAAGCTTCCCGAAAGCTTTCGTCACATAAATGGGTGGCATCAAGTATAATACCGAGTCTTTCCATCTCTTTGAGAAGCTCACGTCCTTTTATACCTATACCACCATTGGAATCAGTTCCCTGTGCATAGGTTCCCGGGCCGTAGTGAGCAGGCCCAATGGCACGTAACCCATATTCATATGCTTTTTCCAGATGGTGCATTGAAACGATAGAGTCTGCACCTTCGAGACTTAAAATATAACCAATAGCTGCATTTTCTGGCGGGTTCTCCCATAACTGAAGATGTTTTTCAAGATCATCTGAGGTTCGGATCTGTACCATTTCACCCGCATCTTCCATGGCATTGTACCAGGCCAGCTGACCCTGAGTCTGAGCCCATGCCTGTTCAGGGGATTTCCAGCCAGGCATACTGTTTCCACGTTTTACATACCTGCCAATCTGAGTGGCAACGCAAACACCAACATGCCCTTCACGCATCGAAGGTAAACTTACTGTGCCTTTAGCCCTGTCTGGTTTATCAGTCATTCCTTCCTCACTTTTGCGTATATCTTTTACAGGCCATCTTAAATCACGGTTCCATTCAAGGGCATTCATCGCCAGGTCGAGATGACCATCAAAAATCAAAGGCTTATTTAACATTTGGTAAGATTTGCATCAGAGGGTAATCTTCCTTTTTCTGGCTTCAACATTCCATTGGCCTGTAACCTTATGATCATTAACTACATAAACAGTATCATGCCGGTCAACTGTCGGACAAATATGCCATGGAATACCGTATAGAGGATCCCCGATTTTATATTTATCCGCTAAAGTTGTTCTGATAACCATATGTTCCTCGTTATGGTTGACAATTGTATATTTCTCAATTTCCAGAAGTTTAATGCGTGGCTGAGGCATCTCTGAAGCAATTGCTTTATGTCCAAGATCGAGACATAACAGCTCCTTTCCGGGCTTGCTTATAATTCGTGTAAGTAACACAGCAGCATGAAAAAAATTCATATCAGAGAAAGAGCTGCTGTAGCCCCAATCCCATAATAAAAGAGTTCCCGGACTGGTTTCAACATCTTTTCGTAAAGCGTGAATCGGGAATGTAGGAGTTCCTCCTGCGATAATTCTGACAGGTGAGATACCTTCATTTTTCAGATCTTCAATCAGGCTGATTACCGGTGCAAATGAATCATTGCATATTTTTTCCCTGAGTGAAAGATCCGGTTCATGAATATGACCGTCATATACATGAAGTCCTTCTGCAATGAGCATCGGCGAATCCATGATTCTGTTGAAGAGTCTTGCTGCTTTTTCTCCCGGAATTATACCTGTCCGGTTCATCCCATTGTTGATGTCGAGCCAGACATGAGTTTCGAGTCCGGTTTTCCTGGCCATATCTGACAGCTGTATAATAACTTCTTCATTATCAGCGATACAGGAAATCTTTATATTATTGAATTCTTGTTTTAATTTAAAAAACCTTCCAATATTCGGGCCGACCGGTTGTATGGCAAGTAAGATATCGGGGGCTCCGCACCTTGCAACCATCTCTGTTTCCGATATTGTAGCACATTTGAACTTATAGATGCCATATTTCATCTGCAGTTTGATGATTTCGGCCATTTTATGCGTCTTGACATGCGGCCTCAACTGGTCCACACTTCCTGCAATATCAATTATTTTCTTAATATTGGCTTCAATGCGGTCAGGATAAACCAGGAGAGAAGGGGAGGATACTTCATTTAAATTCCCGACCTCATGCCAGAGAATTTCTGAAGATATAACTTTTTCCATTCCTTCCTAATAAAGTTCAAACATGGCTTCAACTTCAACGGCGATATTTGATGGAAGTATCATTCCAACTGCACTTCTTACTCCAACGCCGTTATCTTCACCAAATACCTCAGACATCAGTTCACTGAATCCGTTTATGACAGCCGGGTGACTATCGAAATCGGAAGTACTGTTGACCATTCCCAGCACTTTCACAATCCGTTTGATTTTTTTCAATTCTCCAAAATGGGCCTTAATTGTTGAAAGCATTGTAAGTCCTACCTGTCTGGCAGCCAGTTTCCCCTGAGTCATATCCATATCTGCACCAAGCTTACCTTTCATCATGGTTCCATCAGCCAAAATAGGTCCTTGTCCTGATACATAAAGAAATTTATCAATTACCAGAACGGGTTTATAAACTCCAAGTGGCTTTGGTGCTGGCGGTAATATGAGGCCTAGCTCAATAATACGTACATCTGTGTTTTGTTTCATATTTTTACTTTTTATCTTCTTCCTTGAACCGCATACCGCATGCCTCACGCCATTTTTACACAAACAACTCAGCTTTGAAAATAGTTATAGCCTGACCGGAAATTTCAACTCTGTCTCCTTTTAGTGAAACCTTCAGAACACCCTCTCTTTTTGATACCTGGTGGGAATTGAAATCTTTCCTCCCTGTCTTTTCTGACCAGAATGGAGCAAGTGCACAATGAGCAGAGCCTGTTACCGGATCTTCATCAATTCCAACAGCAGGAGCAAAACAACGGACACAGAAATCGTATGCCGGATCTTCAGATTCAGCAGTTACTATCAGATCGCCGAAAACTGAGTTTTTCATAAGAGAAAACTGAGGTTTCATATTTCTCACCTCCTTTTCACTTTTCATAAGGGCAAGTGTCCAACCAAAACCCGCCTGATATAACTCCTGAGGCTGTGCACCCGTAACTCTTTCAAATTCAGGAGTTGGCTTCATTTTCTCAAGAGGGTATGCCGGGAAATTCATTGTTATCCAGTCACCATGTTTCATTATAATAAGTTCTCCTGCTTTTGATGAAAACCTGATCTCTTCGTTACTCTTTACCATTCCTGTTTCGTACAGTATATGTGAGGCAGATAATGTAGCATGACCACAAAGCTTCATCTCTGCTTCCGGGGTGTAATATCTGATTATACGGCAATCATGACCGGGGAAGACAAATGCAGTTTCAGAAAGATTCATTTCCATCGCAATATTCTGCATCCTGTCTGTATCTGGCTCATGATCGAGTACACAAACTCCGGCAGGGTTCCCTTTAAATGGCTGCGTCGTAAATGCATCGACCTGGTAAATAATGTTGGGTATTGTCATAATATCTTTTTTATTTGCTGAACTGGAGCAAAATCCTACAGGCAATTTACAAAAATATATTTTCATAAAATGGTTCAAAAACACTAAATAAAATACGTAGAGACAGGTCTCAGACCTGTCTCTACAATAATTTTCCCTGTTTCTACAATTATTTTAACCGAAATAAATTTCCTATTCTTCTTCTTCTTCCTCAGAATATGCCTTGATAACAGCATCCTGTACATCTCCGGGAACCTGTGCATATTCCGCAAATTTCATAGAATACATGGCACGACCACCCGTAATGGAACTTAGAGCCGTGGAATATTTATTCATTTCTGCAAGAGGCACTTTTGCTTTGATAACCTCAAAACGTCTTTCACTTGACATACCGAGAACCATTCCACGTCTGCCCTGAAGGTCGCTGATAACATCACCCATGCGATCGGAGGGGACCATGATTTCAACATCATACACCGGCTCCAGAATTTTCGGACCGGCAATTTTGAACGCCTGGCTGAATGCATTTCTTCCTGCAAGGCGAAAAGAAATTTCATTTGAGTCAACCGGGTGCATCTTTCCATCATATACATAAACCCTAATATCGCGGGCATATGATCCGGTGAGAGGTCCAGTCTCCATCTTCTCCATTATACCTTTCAGGATTGCAGGTAAAAATCGGGCATCAATTGCACCTCCGACAATACTGTTTACATACACCAGTTTCCCACCCCATGGAAGAGTAATCTCCTCCTTGTCGCGGACTGATATCTTTATCTCTTTACCATTAATCTTTTGCATGGTAGCTTCTTTTGAACCCTCTTCATAAGGCTCAATAATCATATGGACCTCACCAAACTGACCTGCACCGCCGGATTGTTTCCTGTGCCTGTAATCTGCCTGGGCTGACTTTGTAATTGTCTCACGATAAGGTATTTTTGGAGGATTGAAGTTAGTGTGGATCTTATAAATATTATCAAGATGCCACTTCATAATATTAAGATGGTACTCACCCTGTCCATGAACAATTATCTGTTTTAGTTCTTTTGAGTATTCTATTATGATTGTCGGGTCCTCAAGATGAATCTTATTCAAAGCTTCACCAAGTTTCTCATCATCGCTTTCACTTTGAGCCTTGATCGCTGTCCTGTATTTGGGTTCGGGGAATTTAACACCTTCATATTTCCAGTCATTCCCGGGAACATTCAGCGTGTGACCTGTTTTTGTACTTTTCAGTTTAACGAAAGCTCCGATATCACCAGGGTGAAGTTCCGGAACTCTTGTTCTGTTCTTGCCGGCGCAAACGTATAATTGTGCCAGTCTTTCTTTCGTACCGTTATTGCTGTTGACAACATCAAGGTTTTCGGTAACTTTTCCTGAATATACCCTGAAATAATGTATTTCACCTATATGTTCTTCAATTGATGACTTAAATACGTAGACCGAAGCCGGGCCGGCAGGATTTGGTTTAACTTCATTTCCCTTACTGTTAATCTGTAGCGGCATATCTGCAATTGACGGAGCTTCATTTACTATGAATTCCAGCAGGCTGTCAACACCAATATTGTGTTTTGAGGAAAGGCACAATAAAGGGAAGAGACTCCTTGTTCTTAATCCCTTGGCAATACCTTTTTTTATTTCTTGTTCGGAAAGAGTATCATTTGAAAAAAACAGTTCCATCAGAGCTTCATCGCTCTCGGCAGCTTTTTCAACGAGAGCGCTATGTAATTCTGCAGCTTTGGCTGCCTGATCAGCAGGTATATCAACTATTTCTGCCTTTCCTCCGTCTTTAGAGTATCGGAGCATTTTCATTTTAAGAACGTCAATAATAGAATTGAATCCGATTCCTTCGTTGACAGGATACTGAATAAGTATGACATTGTTGCTTAACCTTTCCTTCAGCATTTCAAGCGACTTCTCAAAGTTGGCTTTTTCGTGATCCAGCCCGTTAATTACAATTATAAGGGGCTTATTTTCTTTTTCTGCATGCCGGAAATGTATCTCGGTTCCTACCTCAACACCGTTCTGCACATTGATAGTCAATACCGCAGCATCGGAGGCAAAAAGTGAAGATATGACTCCGCCACTGAAATCATCCAGGCCAGGGGTATCAAAAATATTTATTTTATGATTCTGAAATTCAGTATACAGAACTGTCGAAAAGATTGAGTTCCCATTTTCATGCTCAATCGGACGATAGTCTGAAACAGTATTGTTTCCTTCAATTGTACCTCTCCTTTCGATAATGCCGCCATTAAAAAGCATTGCCTCTGCAAGGGTTGTTTTGCCTGAACCCGAGTTACCCAGAAGGGCAATGTTTTTAATCTGGTCCGCCTGGAATGTTTTCATGTTTCGCTGGATATTATATGTAATACTTATTTATTATACTGTGTTTAGGAGGTGACAAAAATAATAATTTTTTAAAAACAGTTTAAGAAAGAAGTGAGAATTACAAATTTTTTATTTCCTTTGCAGCAGTTTTTTGAAATACAGGAGTACCGTTTTTTCTTTCACAGTAAGTTTACAAAACGTTTTTCGCAGGGAAAGATCGGGAAGGAAC
>Ga0182027_10012747_pt1 | contig 11791 bp, 13 predicted proteins | sample 712E1DmetaG_FD_121300 | JGI IMG/M metagenome (GOLD analysis project Ga0182027, IMG submission 121300) | Permafrost microbial communities from Stordalen Mire, Sweden - 712E1D metaG (Illumina Assembly) | ecosystem: Environmental > Terrestrial > Soil > Wetlands > Permafrost | place: Sweden...
AACCGTCGTGGCAGTCGATGTAGTTCACGGTCTGAAAGGCATGGTAGGCGTAGTCGCGACTGTCTGGAAATAAGTCGTCGCTGCCATAAATACAACGCATAAGGTCTGGGATCATGCCTGCGTCGCCCCTGACGAAACGGCGGACATCGTCACGATAACGCGCGTTCCATTGCAGCCAGGTCGTGCCCGGAAATCCGCGTCCGAGCTGATAGGCTCCTACGTCCCAAGGTTCCGCGATCAAAGCCAATCGGCCCAACTCGGGGTCCGCGGCGATTTCACTGAAGATTGGAGCATCTCCCCAATTGAGCGATCCATCGGCATTGCGGCTAAACACCGATGCCAGGTCGAAGCGGAACCCATCGATGTGCATCTCACTCTTCCAATAGCGCAGGCTGTCCATGACCATTTTGCGCACGTGAGCCTGGCTGAAATTCAACGTGTTGCCGGTCCCGGAGTGATTGGCATACGGGTTGGCCGGGTCGGAGGACAGCATGTAATAACCGGTGGCATCGAAACCCTTGAGGCTATAGGTTGGACCGAGGTGATCTCCTTCACACGTATGGTTGTACACAACGTCGAGCACCACGAAGATCCCGGCTTGGTGAAGTGCCTTGACCATATTCTTGAACTCGAGATGCTGTTCATCGTCATCACTACACGAGGCATACTGCGCATGAGGCGCGAAGAAGTTCAAAGGCATGTAGCCCCAATAGTCTCTTTCGTGAGGGTCGCGCTGGAAGACGGGCATCAGTTCGACAACGGTGATCCCAAGGTCCTTCAGATAGGGGATCTTTTCGATCAGGCCCGCGTAAGTACCGGCGCGCGATGGATGCACGCCGGAACTGGGATGCCTCGTGAATCCCTTGACGTGAAGTTCGTAAATGATCGCGTCCGATTCAGGCCGGGGTGAAACATCTCCTGCCCAATCAAATGCATTACGATGTTCAGGCAACACTCCGAGCGGTGCCCGTGCGTGATTGGGCCCTGGCTCCATCGCCAGCTTGCGGTCAAACCCAGGCGGGAAGAAAACGCCTTTGGCATAGGGATCGAGGAGAACCTTTTCGAGGTCGAACCCGCGGAGTCCAGCAACGGCCTGTCCTGAAACCGAGTAAGCGTAATAACGAGCATCGCGCATTTGGTGGAGCGGGATCCTGCAGTGCCAGATTCGTCCTGACTTATTAAGAAGAGAATCGAACTGGAACGTCAGGATCGGGTTTGCCAAGTCGTGACGCGAATACAGGAACAGCGTCACAGTCTCAGCACGTTCAGCGTACAACGCAAAATTGAACGCCTGCTCGTCTTCGACCCAGCTAGCCCCGAGAGGCAGTGGGAGCCCCTCTGTCTCCGCCCACCTGGGGCGTGGTTTGGATCCGCCTTCTTGCAGTGGCAGCGCGTCACATACGCAGTCGCTGGCGGTAATGGATTCCTGAAGTCCGTTGTTCACTTCTTTAACACTCTAATGACACACCGCATCGTCTTGGAACGTACCGCCGGCGAACATCCGCGCCAGGGATTGACCGCAACGGACGATCCCGTCGGCCTCCTGATCCTCCTTGAGCGGGCTCTCAGACATCGCCAGGTTGGCGGCGCTCAGGGAGTTCCGAGCGGTCACATATCTGTCAGCCCAGGCCTGTACATTATTGAACTCGTTCCGCAGCAACTCGAGCCCGCGGTTGTCGGCCTCAGTCGATGCTGCGGCCGAGGCTAACGCGACGCTGTCGGCAGCTCGATTCTGGAATTCGACGATCGTGTTTCCTGCCATGGTGTTTCCTACGGGATACCCATTCTGGACAGTCACCAGCAACGTTCCGCCCCATTCTCTGATAGACGCCATCGCCTCGATCGCGGCCTTCATGAAGGCGCCCGAAAAACCTGACTTACCGGCGCCGTCGGCGGCTGGCTCGGCAGATTCGCCCCGAGGCAGCGTCAGAATTATTCGGCTTTTCTCAAAGCTGAGTGACCCGTTTGTGATTCGCGCCACGTCCTGCGCGTCGACGAAGACACGCCCTTGGAGGCGGATGACATTTGCTTGTCCGGTGTAGCCTTCGATGGACAATGTTTCTCTCTGGCGCTGTGTCTGGGCCGCTGCCATGACCACCAACATCAACACTGCACCGGCCATCACGTTCCTAAGCTTCATGATGCGCAACCTCGAGTACTTCTGATGAAAGTCGCGGTCGAACCATAGCATGCCTCACGCCCTACTTCGCCTGCCCGGTGTACTGTGCCTGCGTAAGCGGAGGAAGGGACGATTCCACGTTCATATCCATCAGCAAGTCGATGCGACGCTCCAATTGAAAGAACTTCGTCACCGTCAATGCCGGAAGAACTTTGTTGAACTTTTTGAAATACTTCTTTTTCAAAGCCGCCAAACGAGAGTCGTAGTCGAACATTCGCTCTGCCATGGCTTTCGCCTCCGAATCACTCAGGTTCGGATACTTCTGGGCGTACTCCTTGACGACGGCCACCCGACTGTCACCCAGAGTGGATCGTTCGTAATCGTATTGCCGGTAGATTGGCCAGAATGCCGCAGCGTCCTTCTCGCTGAAGTCCATCGCTGCGGCGATGATGGTGGCCCTGTCGGCCTGCATACCGGCCCTCGCTACTTCAATTGCCGAGTCGATACTGGGCTCCTGACTTTGAGCGCGGCAGAGAGGGGACAGCGCGAGCAGTGCGAACGTAATCGTGAGCAATATAAAGTTCCTAATCATTGACTGAACTCCTATGCCGCTTGCCTCGTGAGTCATCCGCGGGCGCAGCAGCGGTGTAGTGCGCTCCACAGCTTTGTGTGAACAACTGCCTGAAAAGACCGAAAGCAGCTACACGAGATGAGTTAAGCACGCTGGCTACCGAACTCCTCACACCATCAAATCTTTTCTTATGTTCGGGTTCTGCAAGACAGCGTGTAATACCGGACGACCGTACCTGCCCAGTCGCGGGCACACGGACCTCATCTGGTCACGTCCCGAAGTTGCCCGGATTCAGCGCGCCCACGAGGTTGATCACCTTCGTCAGCCCTTCCACGACGAACGCGCCGCCTAATCCCGTCAACCGTTGTTGATCTCCAGAGGCCGAATCCCTGAAGCCAGTGCTCACTCAGACGGTGCGCTCTCGAGCTTCATCTGTTTCCGCACAGCCCAATAGCCCCAGGCCGCCGCAACCAGCAACCACACAAGAAGAGCCAGGAAATATTTTGTGAGCAGAGTTGGCCCCGCGCCCATTAACGATACTTTTCTGACGATGCTAATGACGTTGAACACGGGAATGGATATTGAGATGAACTGAAGCCCCTCCGGCATTCCGTAGTATGGCCACGTGTAACCCGACAGTATCGAAAAAAGAACGGCCGTGAACATGTGGAATTGAGTGCACAAAACCGGTGACTGAAACAGGCCGTAGTACCCATACGCGATACACACCTGGATAATCACGAAAAGAGAAAGAGCCAGGCCCATCAGCAGGGCACTTCCGTGGTTCGGAGCGCCGAACAGCACAAAGACAAACCACATGGCAGTAGCTGCCGCCGGGACAACCAAGGCCGCCGTGCCGGCCACTTTCGAAAGAAACACCCACAGGATCGGAGTTGAATCATTTCCCGTATCGCGACGAATCTGCTCTGAGGAATCCAAGCCGAGCGCGATTCCACAACTCATCCGCGTAACCGATTGCGTCGCTACGCACACCAGGCACATCAGCATGAAATAGCTGTAGTTCAAGGCAGGATTGAAGACAGGCCTGATCACGGCCTGAATGGGTCGGGCGAGCACTCGGCCCTCGGTCCGCGGGACTCCCGCCGCCGATAACTCGATTCCGTTTACTGCGACTTGAAAACTGGTGACCACGTTACGAATCGCGCCCAAGGCGGTGGCTGCAATGAGGACGTGACTGCCGTCAAACAGGGCGCCAACTCTTGGCGCCCTGCCCTCAAGAACGTCGTGCTCGAATTTCGGCGGGAAAATGACGCAGGCGTACGCGCGTTCCCGCCGCAGCAGTGGAGGAAATTCTTCCGGGGAATTGAGCCATCCCGCAACCGACACGCTATCGGATGATTGGAGTGCCCGCGTTATGTCGCGTGATAACGCGGAGTGGTCCTCATCCACAATCACGATAGGGACGTATTTTGTTCGGCCCTCCCAATAGACTCCCCCGAAAGCAAAAGCGTAGAAGAATGGGCCCGCGAGCAGCAGCACGTATATACGCTGATCGCCGAGGATCCTTCTCAACTCCCTGTAGCACAAATGCAAGAACGGGCTAGACATTGGAAGCAGTCCCGTTTCTAGCAGCGTCTAGGACCTGCCGTGTTCCACGCCATGCACATAAGAGGGCAATAACGCTCCAAGCGGCCAACACAACGATCTGCTTGCCACAGTCGGCGAGGGAGCCTCCCATCACAGTGATTTTCTTAATCATGACCCCGGCGCAATTCATGGGGAATCCGAATGCCAGGGGCCACATCAGTTTCGGCATGGCAAGCACCGGCCAGGTTACGCCCGAGAGCAGGAAGTTGGGCAATGTGAGAACGGCGCATGCTTCAGTCGCCTTCAAGCTGTCCCTGGTCATAGCGGACAGCCCGTAGCCGAGTGTAGCCATTGCAGTCGCAAACCATGTCAGGATAATCCAGAATGACAACCGGTCTGCCAAAAACGGAGCACCAGAGAACCAGTGCGGTAACATAAGCACAACACCAAGAACCGGGAGCAGGACCACAAGATAGGCCAATACTTTTCCACTTACGATGGCCCATGGATTCTCAATCAGCGCCGATTGGAAAGATCTTCCGCCGTACTCGGAAGACCCGGCACGAATGGTCGCAAGAAGCGCCGCCAACTGCAATGGGACAAGCGAAAATGCCGGCACCATGAAGTTCAGGTAGTTCGAATTGAATGCTGGATTGAACAACATTCGCTGGCCCAGGTCCAGCGGCACTGCCGCACGCCTGGCAGAAGGCTCGGGAATTCCGTGTATCGCCTCGACCACCAGAGTGTTAACGCCGATGGAATAGCTCGTCAAGATTGTGGATATGTTCGAGGTCTCGACACCTCCGACAAGGTAGTCCGAGTTGTCCACCAGAACGTCGACACGGGCGTTCTCGCCTCGCATCAGGGCGCTCTCGAACCCACGCCGGAAGATGAAGCACACGTGGGCGCGGTCCCGGACCGCGAGTTCTCGAAAATCCGCTGCCGAATTCGCATAACCAGCCAGCGAAAAAGTCTCATTCGCGAGAATTGCGCGGGTCAAATCCCGCGATAACCGCGAATGGTCCTGGTCCACGATGAGAGCGGGCAATCCAGTCAGTTTCTTGTGGGAGTAGATGAGCATGATCGTGAGCACAAACACAATCGGCATGACCATGACGAGCACGATGTATTTTTTCTCCCGAAACATCCACTGCCATTCGCGCCGGCAGATTGCGAGCACAGACCGCATCACTTCTCCCGCACATCGAGCACGACCCGCGCGGTCATGCCATTCCGAAAACGCCTGTCATCATCAAGATGGATCACCAGCTGCAGGCCCCGCACATCGAACGTTCCTTGCTCGTTCGTAGCGCGCTTGGTGGCAAAATCGGCGGCTTGCGAAACGCGCATTAACCGGCCCCACACTCCCTGGTTTCCGAGGGCAGGAACGATCACCTTAATTCTGTCTCCGATTTGCAAGTACCCGAACTTCGACTCATCGACGTACACCTTGGCCTTGAAGTCATTCGCCCTAACGATGGTGAGCATGGGAAATCCGGGCGCGACCATTTCACCGACATTGGAAATCTTTTCTGAGACGTAGCCGTTAACCGGCGACAGAATTCTTGTCTCGCCTTGCAGCGCTAAAGCCTCATTCATCTGGCCCTTGGTTGCGGCCGCCTGCTGGATGACTGCCGAATGTTCCTGCTGCCGCAGGTCAACCTGCAGAGACGAGTCCCTGGCTTGTTGCAGAGCCGCAGCGGCTGCTTTCAGCCCATGACGAGCTTCCTCCACCTTTGATTCAGCCGCGCCGAGCATGGCTTTTGCGGCGAGGTACTTGTACTCGTAATCGTCTTCGGTCTGCTTGGGCACGACTCCGTCCGCATACAAGCCATGAAACCGGTTGTAGGTAGCGGTTTGGGTTTTGTAATTCGCTTTTGCCTGATTCAGGTTTTCTTCGGCCTGTCGAATCTCCTCTTTGCGCGCATCATATTGGGCCTGCGCGCCAGCCAGTTGGTCAGAGAAGGACAACTCCTGAAACTTCAAGGCGGTCCCCGCCTGCGAAACACGGGAAAGTGAGGATTGATACGCCGCCGCGGTCTGCTCCACCTTGGCATCTATCTCCTTGGACTCCAGCGTAACCAAAAGCTCTCCCGGTGTTACGGTCATGCCTTCATCTACAAATAAGTCAAGAATGCGGCCAGGCACCTTCGAAGACACATTGATCTCGTCGCACTCGATGGTCCCGTCGACGATCATTTGCTCTGCGCGATGGCCATGCGACCGGATTGCAAATGCAACGCCGATGCCGATGATGAACAAAACCGAGACCGCAACAGCGATGATGAACTTTTTTTTCATGGTGTTTGGATCCGTGCGGCAACCTCAGCGACATCGCCCTCATAGCGGTGAATCGTGAGGTAAGCCAGGTCAATTCCGTAAAGCGCCCGTTGCACGCCGACGAGCGCCGCGGTCAGCGAAACATTCGCGTCCAGTACTTCCAGGCTTGTTCCAGTACCAACTTCGAATCGCTTCGTAGCGAGGCGAAGGCTCTCGCGTGCGAGTTCGACTGTCTTTCGCGCAGAAACAAGAGCAGATCTTTGGGACACCACGTCAAGGTAGGCGCTCCTGACCGCAAGCCGAAGCTGGTCCTCGGCGTTGTGATATTCGAGGTCCGCGCTCTGCAGACGCGATCGCGCTTCGGATACCCGCGCATGACGTTCTCCGCCATCGAACAGCTGCAGAGTTACTTTTGCGCCCGCAAACCAGGTCGGATCGGTCTGTGCGAGTTTGCTGGTCACCAGCTCGCGGCCCGCAATGCCGGTGATCTGTGGCAGATAGTCGCCCTGTTGCACGCGGACTCCGCTTTTATTTGCGGCGATCTTCTCATGCAAAGCCTGTAACGTAGGATTGTTTTTGACGGTCAGCTTCAGGGCTTCACTCAGATCGACCGGATCGCCGATTTCGAACAAAGCTCCGGCAACTTCGATGGGCGTCGCATCAGTAAGGACCAACGAGGTGCGCAATGCAGCCACAGCCAGATCGAATTCATTCCGCGCTTCAATCAGCCGCTTTTCCTGTTCGCTGACGGCCGCTTCCGCGCGAATTACGTCATATCTCGCGGCGGTTCCTTCGCGAAACGCCGACTGGGCATGATCCAAATGCTCTTTATAGGAGGCGAGCGCACTCTCGTTCAGCCTCACAATATCTGCCGTCAAAAGAACCGATAAGTAATTGCGTTCGGCTTCAAACACGGCTCCCGCATCTGTGTCATTGGCAACGTCCCTTGCACCCTTGGCGCCGGCTTTTGCTTCACGAATTGCATTCGTGATCTTTCCACCCGTGAAAATTGGCACTCCGGCTTGCAGAGTCATGTGCAAGTTGTCCTGAGGGGCGAGTGGGGTGGTAAGCGAACTCAGGCCAAGGACAGGCTGGAGATTTGCGGGGATCGGCGATTCGATCTTGACCGGATCATTGAGCCGCAGATATTGACTTTGAAAGTCCACTCGCCCCCAGCGCAAGCTGGCTGCTCTCTTGGCAATCGAATCCGCGGTGACTGCGTCTTGATGTGCCTGCTTGGAACTCCAGCCTGAGGCAAGGGCTTCAGTCGCGACCGTTGCCATGTCGAGCCGGAGCGCTTGCTGCTGGGCCTCAACCAAAAGAGCAAAGGAGAACATCATTGTGGCAATGGACACTGTTCGCCAAAAACAAGCTCTACTTGTTGCGAAACGAATCTGCTTGGCGTGTGGAGCCGGTCGGAACGGTGGAGCTGTCTTCGTAAGTGGGAGCTTGGTCTGGGTGGACATAAATCGATTCCGTGAAGCAGTGAGGCAATCCGAATTCCAACGCAGAGTGCTCCTAACGTTGTGAAAACACCTGTGGTACACAAAAAGATGCGTTTAAACCGGTGCCCTCATTTGGGCAGTGCCCAGATCGCCAGAGTTTTGGTTGGGGACGGTCCGGGGTTGTGGAAAATAGTTCATGCAGCTATGGGGTCGGAGGACGCTGCCTGCATCTGGGCACTAGCTGGAACGCACTGGCCGCTGCGAAAACCGACTCAATTTTTGGCCCGCAGTCAGGCACTGCCTCCAAGGTTACCTGTCGGAATGTGGGCAGATTTCGCTGCTCCGCGCCGATGCTCGAGCCGATTGCGCCGTCGCCCGCAACGTCTCTTATGAGTGCGGCTTGTTCTTTGTATTTATTGCTGGTGACGCGGGAATCCTCGGCTGCGGCTTCATGACCGGTGCGGGTGTACGGTCGCGATTTCCGTCGGCTTGTCTGCGACGTGGAGAAGGCCGACCCAGGAAGGACTCCGCAACGATGCGCGTGTCTTCATGCGGGTCGTCTAACCCCGCCAATAACTCCTGAAATGCACGAAGATTCGCTTCATGTTGCCATTCGAGGTAACAGGCGAACAAGTAGAGCGGGTCGCGCCTGGGAGCCAACTTGAGGCTCTCTTCGCTCTGGATCTCCGCGGCACAGTGCTCAGCCATGCTTGAACTCCCTGGGTCTCTGACAACGAATGCTGAAAGGTCCGCGAACGCTCCCGTCTCAAGCACACCAGCGGCGCTTGCCGGCAAGACTGGAGCATTCGCGGGCCCCTGGGCATAGGAGCTGTTTGACTCCGAGATGCCCCAACTCCGACGCATCGAATGTGGCCCCGCAACCGCCCGGCACTCGCGGGACATCGATCAGTTACATACGGCTGCAAAGTCGTTCTGCCGCTGGAACTGCTCGCAGCCGATCACTTCCAGAAACTTAATCGCGGCGCAATATGCACCTTCCACGCTAGTCTGGTCTACGCCAAGCAGAAACGCAGCTTCATGCGCTGAGCGCTTCTCCAAGCCGCAGATCACCAGCGCAAAACGACAGAGGACGTCGAGTCTGGCGATAAGGCCGTTTGATTCCTCCACCAGAATTTCCCGCAAATCGGAAGATAACGCCGTGTGCCCTCCGTGAATGCATGGTCGTTGCTTGTACGTGGAGGCAAGCTGAGCAATCCTTCGTTGATGGATTTGGATCGCGGAGCGGATTGTAGCCAGGCAGACCCATTCCGAAAGCCACTCTTGAAAGCCAGGAGTTTCCGATTCTGCCAGTGCGCTGGCGTCGATCACGCAGGCCGCTGCTATCATTTCGTCGCCGGTGAGAAAATTCGCCAGCCACTCCAGCTCTTTGCGACGCTGGCCGAAAACGTTGCCAAGGTTTTCACTGGCCACAGGCTCCGGGAAAATCTTGTTGGCTGCGCTGATCATGAATTGATTCCTTTGTGGGTTTGCGACCACATTTCCGATTAGGCAAGGCTCGTGCCAAACCGATACAGTACGTAAGTGGTTGAGCTGAGAAAACAAATGGGCTCTTGCCTACGATGCGGGCGGAGTCAATACTGACCAGATGTGGGCACTGCCGTGTTTTCGGTCAGCGATGTAGTAAGGCCTGTGGACAAATGTCGTTTTGGCGCAATGGATCTGATAAATGAGGGCTAAATCGGCAACAATCTGAACTTCCAATTCCAACGTCCTGTCCAACATTCTGTCGTGCAACTCCTGAACCTGAATCCTGGTTTGGCCTGCTAGTTCATCGGCGGCGAGAAATCAGTGGGTTGATGATGGTCCTTTTCCGTCTGAACCGCCCAACAAGTGGTTGGTCGATTTATCCTTGGCAAACGAGAGGAAGATGAAGCCGTTCGCAAACGTCCCGGGAGTACGAAGTCTCGGCCACGAACTGCGCTCCCAATCTCTTAAGAAAAGAGAGCACCGCTTCACCTAGAGCGTCGATAAACAGTACTTCCGTCAGATCGATCACTAGTCTCATTTCGTTGCCGCTTCGCGCGACGAGCGTGCGAACGTGTTCAGCTCCCTCACCGGTGAATCGGCCTTCGAGCCTGAAGATCAGAGCATCGACTGATTCTTGGGTTTCGACGCGTAGCATGGTTGGCTCCTTTTGCATTGGTTAGCAGCCTCAAATGGCTCGCCATTGAGATTGCAGGTCTCGTGCCGGAGTTCCTTAACGCAACTCATTGAGATTTCAGGGTCTTTCGAGCAAGAGACGCCAACCAGAACGGGCAGTGCCAGCATGCGGGCAGGTTCGCGGCAGGCATCAAGGTGGCTGAATCAGCCGTCTTGAAGAGTCCAGAAAAGCGAGGGAGGTCAGACTATCCAAAACGTGAATACCAAGCACGGCGGAATGGGTGTATTTGCCGTTTGTTCACTGCGACAACACGACCGGAATATCCGCGTTGCAGAGGGTCCTTTTCGACATGAGGTGGAGCGTGTCAAATGCAACGCAATATGCTCGCTGGACGGCGCTCTGGCTGACCCCGAGCTGCGCGGCAACTTCCTCGCAGGATTCCTTGGCAATGCCGTGCATGACGAGTACAAAGCGACAAAGGATGTCGAGTCGAGCCCGCAGAGCGTCCGATTCTTCGATAAGAAGCTGAAGATCATCCGGTGAAAGTGGCGATCGCTTCTCGTCAACGCCTTCGAATCGCTCGTGTGTGGGAGCAAGCTCGGCGACGTCTGCCCGCTGCATCTGGAGCGCGCTACGAAGGGTTGCTCGCGCGGCCCAGTGAGAGAGCCATTCATGGAACACAGGGCCTTGGCGCTCTGCGATATTGCAAGCGTCAATGACGCATGCGCGGGCGAGCTTGTCACCAATCAGGAAACCGGCGAGCCAGTGCAGTGCGTCATGGTAGTCCGCAAAGATCTTGCGGACGTCTTCCACGGTCGCATACCGGCGACTCGGACGATTCAGGATGTCCGGCCATTTCATCGCTAATCTCCTTCCGAAACACCAATGGATGTGCAACAACGGTGCCAAAGACAATCTCGGGCAAATTGCTGATTTCATTTGGCTGAGCATTAGGGCAACCGTTTGCGAGTGCCCGCATCCGGGCATTGCGGCGATGAATGACAGGGCGGCATCGGGCAGCTATTTCAATATCGGAGAAGCAGGAATGCGTCCAGTGCTGGGGATTGCGAGTAGATCAAATGTAATGAGCGCATCTTCCAGGTAGTCGACGATAAGGAGTCTTGGGACGCAGTCCTTCGTTCTTACTGCTTTTGTAGGCGCCGCGAATGCGGTCAGGCTGAATAATCGGCGCGCGTGATATTTAGCCGGCGCATTTTATTCTGCAGGGTAGTTCTCTTAAGGCCGAGGCACTCTGCCGCTCCACCTTTGCCGGCTATCCTTCCCGACGCAGTTTTCAAAGCGTCGATGATCGCCTGCCGCTCAGCCTCCTCGAAGGTCGATACTGCTGCTGGAACTACAGTGTGGCCGGCGGATTTCCTCAGCTCTGTGCGTGGCACATTCAGCTCGTCCCCTTGTGTGAGAATCACACAGCGCTCGATGAAGTTCTCCAGCTCACGAATGTTTCCAGGCCAATCGGCATTCACCAAGGCCTCCATCGCCGCTTTCGGAACAGACCGGATGCGCTTTTGCATGCGGCGGGAGAGGCGCGATATAAAAAAGTGCACCAGCAGTTGAATGTCTTCCCGCCTTTCGCGCAGCGGCGGAATTTCTATCGGGAACACATTGAGCCGGTAAAAAAGGTCCTCGCGAAACTGATTATTGCGGATCATGCCATCCAAATCACGATGTGTAGCCGCAATCAAACG
>Ga0182027_10012748_pt1 | contig 11790 bp, 5 predicted proteins | sample 712E1DmetaG_FD_121300 | JGI IMG/M metagenome (GOLD analysis project Ga0182027, IMG submission 121300) | Permafrost microbial communities from Stordalen Mire, Sweden - 712E1D metaG (Illumina Assembly) | ecosystem: Environmental > Terrestrial > Soil > Wetlands > Permafrost | place: Sweden...
AGCTACCGCACCGCAGCAGCCCAGCAACGCAATCCCGACAACAAGAACGACCAAAAAAGGAAAGAGGGGAACCGGCAAATATAATTGTCGTTAACCGGCAAAAGTAGTTGACGCCGACCAAGAGGTTGTAACGTACTGATAAATCCCCTCACAATACAAATTGACAGTACGGGTAATATAATATAATGTATTTTTCAGATGATGGCAAACTCAGGAAGGGGGAGAATGCGATGAATATTCTTGACGTGATAAAAGACAGGAGGAGTGCCAGGGCATTTAAACCAGACTCAATATCCAGACAGATAATCACGGAAATCATTGAGTTAACAATCAATGCCCCTTCCGCGAATAACTTCCAGCCATGGGAATTTATTGTTGTGACAGATAAAGAGAAGGAAAGACTCAGTCGTACACTGATAAAAGCGTATCACGAGAAACAGCTATCATGTAGCTCTGGAGCCGTGAAACCTCTTCCTGAAGCTATTAGACAAAGAGGGATACAGACACAGGAGTCGCTCAAAGCTTATGCGGAAAGAATTGGGGTTTCTCTCGATAATTTCGTCAATGAAGGAAGCTGTAATTTCTATGGAGCACCGGTCGCGATTATCATATGTCTAGATGATTCTTTTTCCACCAGACAAATGATCGATGTTGGCACGGTTGTCGGATACCTGGTGCTCATAGCTCACGATTTAGGGCTAGCGACCTGTCCCATCGGTCTAATTGCCGATTACGCTGATGAGATTAAAGATCTTCTCAATATTCCAGAGAATAAAAAGGTAGTCATTGGTGTTGCTCTGGGCTATCCTGATCTTGAAAATCCGATGAATCAGTTCCGCTCCTCGAGGACAGACCTGAGAGAACTAGTAAGATGGATTTAATGGCTCTTGCAAAGAAGATATATCGTGTTTCAGGTATTAATTGCCTCGCCCCGTCTCCACCAGAAAAACGGGATGTACATTACATCGAAATGTTCAATTTTACTTTTGCTGCGGCGTGTTGAAATAAAGCAATAGAAAGAGTAGTATAATGTCCCGGTTAATTCATGTTTAGAATAAGGTATAAAAATTAGAAAAAGGAGAGGACTAATGGCAAAAGATAAAAAAGAAAAAATTACACTAGTAGAATCTGATTTTCCCAAGACTTCTTACGGCGTAGATGAGAGTAATAGTACTGCGCATGTCCCGATAACTGAACATCAAAAACCTAGTAACAACACTAATGATTTAAATTTGAATATTAAACCCACGGACCCGATATATAATAGTCCAACATTTAGTAATAACCCTATAACAGACGGAGCATATATACGAGCACATTATCCTGGAGAAAACTCGGGAAATAGGCCCAATAATGAATCTGGTGAACGTGACGATTTACCAGTAGACGGCGAAACGGAAGCTGAAAGATTAGCACGCGAGGCACGCAATACACAGAAAACTCCAAGCAACGAAGATGGAGAAGGATTATAATAATTGATGAGGAAAGGGGTTTCATAAATTTGCAAAACAGTAAGGCTCCGGCGAAATACCCGGAGCCTTTTCAATTCTGCCCCAAGCCATTCTTTTTATCCCTTTTCAAAAACTTGTTACCATTTCCGTTACCATTGGCAAATAATGATGCCCTTCTCTCACACCTGATAATTGTGTTACCAAATCATCAAAGTACGGCATAATTGACCTCTCCTAAACCGGCGATTCCCACTTAGACGCTAAACTGAACTTCGCCTCTTATCTTGATGTTGCTATGCTAAAAATGATACTCATTTAACTTTTGCGTTACGGCGTCATATACAGGTCGCTTTCCCGAAGGATCTTTGATAGTAACGATTAGGCAGAACTCTTGGCTTAGTTCATTATAATTCAGAACCGGCTTCTTTCATTACCCATGTAGGACTCTTTGTTATGAAGTTCAATATAAATATTGTGAAGCCTGTTATAGAGATAATAAGAATAGGAAAGATCATAATGGTAATTAATTAAACCCATAAAAGGTGTATAATAAAACGACTATTATATTTATAACGTATTACGCGCAAAACCTGATTCTAATATAGAAATAAAACAAACATTATTCATCTTGTTAGAATTGATTTTCTCCAACATCAAGACACGAATGATTGCATATTACAATACGTTTATTATTAAAATCTGGTGTAATGAATTTAATGGCAAAAAGCCTTGATTGACGTAATAATGAGGCGAAACATGAAAAAATTAATATGCCTTACAAAATATAATTGGAAATTCAAAATGAAGCACCCACTAATTTTATTTCTTTTAGTTATTGCAGTTCTTGCTGTAAATATTCCTCTATCTATTCCTGTAGATGCTGCTACTACGGTTCAACTGTCTGTGACTGGTATTTCACCCGTTGCAGTGTCTTTTCTATGGTCTGAAAGCAAAGACTCGCTATTTCAATCCTACACTGTGCAGTCGTCTGCACAAAGTGGAGGACCATGGACCAATGTTCAAATATTTAATACAATCTCACAGACGTCTTTTTTCTTAAATGGTCGGACGTTTGGTACAACTCAATGGTTTAGAGTGGAAGACACTGATTCGCTGGGTTCGGCCTATTCGAATACAGTCCAGGTAAACTATCCTGCAACGGCGACGCTAACCGATTCGCAGAATGGAAATAACGTCAACTTAACCTGGAATAATAACGCCACTTATGGCGGCGTTCTTGGCTTCAATTCATATAATATCCTCGAAAATACTGGCTCCGGATTTACTCAAATCACAACGATTAACTCAGAGTCACAAAAAAATGATACGGTTTCTATATCACCTTTACTTAGTTATGCGTTTGAGGTCGAGACTATCGACCAATGTACAGCCAGTGGAAGCCAGCCGTATCTTTCCCCAAGCTATTCAAATTCCGTGCAGATCCAGGCCGCTCAACCGACGGTGACTTCGTTTACATCGACTTCAGGCGGCTCGGGCACATCGGTGACTATCACAGGCACTAATCTTACTTTCTGCACGGCGGTCAGTTTTGGCGGCACCGCAGTTGCTAGTTTCACAGTGAACTCGGTCACCCAGATTACAGCTGTGGTGGGCAGCGGTGCTACCGGCATGGTTTCGGTAACCACACCCGGTGGTACTGCTAACAGTACAAGTACTTTCACCTTTGTAGCAGTCCCGACAGTGACTTCGTTTACGCCGACTTCAGGCGTCACAGGCACATCTGTGACCATCACCGGCACTAATCTTTCGGGATCCACGACGGTCAAGTTTGGAGGCACGGCAGCTGCCGGTTTTACTGTGAATTCAGCTACCCAGATTACAGCCACGGTGGGCAGCGGTGCTACTGGTACGATTTCGGTAACTACACCCGGTGGTACTGCTAACAGCACGAGTACCTTCACCTTTGTCGCCCCACCGACAGTGACTTCGTTTACGCCAACTTCAGGCAACGCGGGCACATCTGTGACCATCACCGGCACCAATCTTGCGGGAACCACGGCCGTCAAGTTTGGAGGCACGGCAGCTGCTGGTTTCACAGTGAATTCAGCTACCCAGATTACAGCCACGGTGGGCAGCGGTGCTACTGGTACGATTTCGGTAACTACACTCGGCGGTACTGCTAACAGCACGAGTACCTTCACCTTTGTCACAGTCACCACTTACCAGGTATCGATATCGTCTGGACAAGGAGGATCCGTCTCGTATTCCTATAGTGGTAATTCGGGGACAGTCTCAGCAGGGAATACAAAACCGATTTCAGTTCCTTCAGGGACGGAAATCTCCTTAACCGCTAATCCAGATTCGCAGCATGTCTTTCAGTCGTGGTCAACCACAGGGTCGGTAACCGTTGGAAACACCAACTCCGCATCGACGACACTTACCGTAAGTGGCACAGGAGGGGTGATGGCCAGCTTTGCATCTAATCCCGTAGTCACAATTACACCCGGTTCTGCAACGATCCAGCTAGGTAACAATGTTAGTTTCAGTGCCACAGCGACAGGAGGATCTGGCACATATACGGATTACATGTGGCACTGGGAACAGTTCAACACCACCAATCGAGGGAACTACGATTCCGGGTCATCCAATACGTACTCCTTTGCACCTGCAAACATTGGGAGCTACGGGGTCTACGTCGTAGTTACTGATAGCCAGGGCAACACCGCCCAAAGCCTTGAGTCATCTGTGATAGTTCAGAATACGACAACTCCAACTACCGGTAGCCTTCAGGTCATGGCGTATGATAAGTCTACTGGAAATCCGTTGAATGGGGCAACCGTACAGATGACTCAAGCTCCCATCGGGCAAGCATTGCTAAGCGACACTGCTGACTCGAATGGGAGCGTAATTTTCTCGACGGTTCTGCCAGGCTCATACACTGTATCTGTGTCGGCGAGCGGCTACCAGACAGCTACCGGAAGCGGGAGTGTTACTGCCGGCCAGACAGGAGAGATAACCGTAACGTTGACAGCGCAAGTCACCACTTACCAAGTATCGATAACATCCGGTCAAGGGGGCAATGTCTCATACTCTTACGGTGCCAATACTGGTATGGTTCAGGCAGGGCAGACGCACACTCTTTCGGTTCCATCAGGGAATATTTCCTTAATAGCCAATCCAGATTTGCAGCATGTTCTTGAGTCGTGGCCAACCACAGGCTCGGTATCGGTTTCGAGTTCTGTTTATGCATGGACTACGCTGACAGTAAACGGTAATGGTGGAGTGACCGCCACATTTGCATCTAACCTTGCCGTTGCTCTTACGCCAGGAATGGCTGCAATCCAACCGACTGGCGATGTTAATTTCCAGGCATCAGCTTGGGGTGGGTCAGGGGGATACACCTATGTTTGGACATGGGAGCAACTGGGAGAAACTAATCGTGGGTCGCAGAGTACGGGCTCCTCGGAAAAGTGGATGTTCACGCCATCAAGCATCGGCACATATGCCGTTTGGGTTGTCGTCACTGACAGTTCTGGCAACACGAATATAGCCTTATATTCTACCGTGACAGTTGAGACCCAACCGCCTGCAAATCAGGGCAATCTTCAGGCAGTGGTATACGATTTGTCTACTGGGAATGCGGTGAGCGGTGCGGCGGTGCAAATGACCAGCGCTCCCAGCGGACAGCAACTCCTGAGTGGCACTACCGATTCACGCGGCAGTGTAATTTTCTCGAATATTCAACCCGGGGCATATACTATGTCCGTGTCGGCAAGCGGATATCAGCCGTCTGTAGGAAGCGCTACTGTTACCGCCGGCCAGACGGCAGAGATAACGAGCTCCGCCCTTTCGCCATTAGTATCGCAAATTAACGTGTTCAACGGCACGTCCGGGTTTGTTACAGCCACGTTCACGATGCCCGATGGAAATTGGCGATCTGTCACGGTTGCGCCAAACCAGACTGAGCCGCTAGTTAAAGGGGTTTCCGTTTCGGGTGAAACGGGGGTGTCTGCTGACGTAGGATTAGGACTGGCAGATATAGGCACGTCATATACTGTAGACAATAATGGTGTCGGTACCTGGACAGTTACTGGCGGCGCGGTCGTAGTACTGCGATTCTCCGTATACTATACCACAGCGGGTGATATCGGGATTTGCTGGTCCCCTGGAGCGGCAATCGGCGTTGGTGCGGACGCAGAAATTGAGGGCGACATCTGCATGGGAACGAACGGTTACAGCATCGGTGGCAGAGTGACCGGAGGAATCTGGACGGGCGGAGGCTCCATTCAAATCCAACCGAGTGTAACCACCTCTCCTGGTGGCCCCTTCGTAACGGACATTCCTGCGGCCGTAATAGTTCCTGGCTCTATTAGTGGCTCTGTTAGCGCCATTGAACCCAGTGGTTCCTCGGTTTTCGGCCAGTCGGTTATATTTAGCGCTCCCGTCAATCCTTTTCCGAGCGGGGGCACAGTGCAGTTCTTTGACGGTAGCACGAGCTTAAGCGGTTCACTTACTCTGGGTAGTTCCGGCGATGCCCAGTACACGACATCGAGTTTGCCCATTGGCGCTCATACTATCACGGCGGTCTATAGTGGGGATGGTGAGGATACCTTTTTTGCTCCAAGCACCTCTTCACCCATAAGTTGGGTAGTTGCACCTACGCAGTCTGCCCCTACGGTTTCCTATATCTCTCCGACCTCCGGCCCAACAGTGGGCGGAACTGGAGTAACTATCACTGGTTCGAACTTAACTGGATCTACGGAGGTTGACTTTGGCATCAATACTGCCATAAATGTGAGCGTCGTCAGCGCTACGGAGATAACCTGCACTTCCCCGGCGGAAGTGGCGGGAACGGTAGATGTGACTGTAACCACGCCGGGTGGCACCAGTGCAACCAGTGCTAGCGATAAGTTCACGTATACAGCACCGGCAGCGGCACCAACGGTGACTGGTATCTCACCCACTTCAGGATCAACGGTAGGAGGCACGACGGTAACCGTAACAGGTACCGGCTTCTACGATGGCGGGTCCTCGTCTGCGGTAAGGGCGGTCAACTTTGGCAACACAGCGGATACCAGTATTAACGTCACTTCGGACACTTCACTTACAGTTGTTTCGCCGGCGGAAGCGGCGGGAACGGTAGATGTGACTGTAACCACGCCGGGCGGCACCAGTGCAACCAGTGGCTCATTTACTGTGGTTGCAGAGCCTTTACCTGCATCTAAATTAATTGTTTTTGGTTATTCGTCACCTGCAACAGTGGGGGTGGAAGGGAACTTTACGGTTACTGCCCAGGATGGGTCGGGGAACACCGTGACAAGTTATACGGGTACAATCCATTTCACGAGTAGTGATAGTCAAGCCGTACTGCCGGCAAATTATACATTTGTCAGAGGCGATAGTGGGACTCATACCTTTACCCTTGGTGTTACACTGGAGACAGCCGGGAGCCAGTCGATAACGGCGACCGACACGGTCACAGGTAGTATTACTGGGACTCAAAGCGGCATCAAGGTCAATGCTGCTGCACCCAGTCAGATCAGGGTAGAGACGGTGGCTGATGGGAGCGGGACTGTCGTATCAGCCCAGAATGTCACAACCGGGAACTCCATTACTGTCTATGCAATTACGAGGGACCAGTACAGTAACTTTGTGGCGAACGTGGCCGGGACATGGTCGCTATTGAGTATAACTGGTGGCGTCGCGGCAGGTGACCTGGTAGCATCGGGAGATACCAAGAGCGCTGTATTTACGGGACATCTGACGGGGACAGCAGTGATCCATGTGACATCTGGGGCACTGGCTAATACGCCATCCGGCACGATTACCGTCATTTCGAATGATGCCACATTGAGTGGTTTAAGTATCAGTTCAGGGACACTGACACCGAGCTTCGGGTCTACCACTTATACTTACACTGACAGTGTGGCCAACAGCATTTCATCCGTCACCGTTACCCCGACCGCCAATCAGGCCAATGCCACCATTAAGGTCAATACTATACTTGTGAATAGTGGCCAAGCGTCTGGCGCTATTAGTCTGTCGGTCGGTTCGAATACCATCACTGTCCAGGTTATAGCTCAAGATGGTAGTACTGTAGAGACCTATTCGATTACAGTAATCAGAGGTGGAGTCACAAAATTTAGCGTTTCCGGTTATACATCGCCGATGATTGCAGGGACTGCTGGCAGTATAACAGTCTTGGCTCAAGATGGGTCGGGAAATACGATAACAAATTATACAGGGACAATCCATTTCACGAGTAGTGATAGACAGGCTGTACTACCGTCAGACTACACTTTCGTCGGTAGTGACAATGGGACACATACCTTTAATGTCACCTTGAAGACCGCAGACAGTCAATCAATCACAGCGACTGATACGTTGATAAACACGATAACCGGGACTCAAAGTAATATTACCATTAATCCAGCGGCTGCTAGTCAAGTTACTGTAGAGACAGGACAAAATGGGAACGGAATCACAGTTCCAACCCAAAATGTGACTTCAGGAAGCACTATTACTGTGTTTGCAATTACCAGAGACCCGTATGGTAATTTTATATCAAATGTGGCTGGGATTTGGTCGCTAATTAACAAGACTGGCGGCATTGTCGATAGTGATCTTTTACCCTCATCCGATAACAAGAGTGCCGTTTTTACGGGTAATAAAATGGGCACGGTTGTTATCAATGTGATCTCAGGGAATCTCTCCCCTGTAGATTCCGGCACATTGACTGTAATTTCTGGACCCCTAACCAAATTTAATGTTTCCGGTTATTCATCACCGTCAATTGCAGGTGTGCCAGGAAATATCACGCTAACTGCCCAGGATGCTTCAGGTAACATAAAAACAAGTTTTACCGGAACAATACATTTTACTAGCAGTGATCCTCAGGCAAGCCTACCTGCAGACTATACTTTCGTCGGCAGTGACAATGGAACACACACCTTTGTTGCTGCTTTGAAGACCGCCGGCAGCCAATCTATAACAGCTACGTATACATTAACGAACGCGACTACCGGGACTCAAAACGGAATTAACGTAAATCCGGCTGTTGCTGGTCAGATTGGAGTAGAGACAGCAGCTAACGGTAGTGGTAATGTTCTATCCGCCAATGATGTGACCACTGGAAGTTCAATTGCTGTATACGCAATTACTCGTGACCAGTATGGTAACTTTGTAGCTAACGTGCCTGGAATTTGGTCGCTGATAAGTAAAACTGGTAGTGTTGCCGATAGTGACTTAGTATCGACGGGAGATAAAAAGAGTGCAATTTTTACAGGTCATTTACTAGGGACATCTGTTATCCATGTGACCTCAACCAGTCTGATTAATGTAGATTCAGGTCTCATTACGGTTACTCCTAAAATAACTATTACGGGGTATGCCTCGCCCTCCATTGCCGGTGTCTCTCATAGCTTTACAGTAACGGTGCAAGATGGAGCCGGTAATACTATCACAAGTTATATAGGGACGATTCATTTTACTAGTAGCGACACTCAGGCTCTTCTACCGACAGACTATACTTTTGTTAGTGGGGATAATGGAACCCATATGTTTAGTGCTACTCTTGACACTGACGGCAGCCAGTCGATTACCACCACTGATACGGTGACCGGAAGTATTACCGGCAGCCAGACTGGTATCACTGTCAATGCGGCAACTGCCACTCAGATCAGGGTAGAGACTGCAGCTAATGGTAGTGGAAATGTCACCTCTGCCCAAAATATAACTGCCGGTTACACCGTTACGGTCTTTGCCATTACTAGAGACAAGTTCGGTAACTTTGTGGCGAATGTTGCCGCTACATGGTCGCTGACAGGAAAGACCAGTGGCGTTGCCACGGGTGACCTGATACCAGCAAGTGATAACAAGAGTGCTGTTTTCACGGGTCATCTCGTGGGTACAGGAATAATAAATGTTTCTATTACGGGTTTAGCCAGCATTAACTCCGGTACTATCACTGTAATCGCAGGTGCATTGGATCATTTACAGATTACAATTCAACCTTCCAGCACTTTATCAGTTGATTATGCTTTAAATACTCCGGCTGTGGTGACTGCTTATGATGTTCAAAATAATCCGATACAAGGAGTAAACATTGTCGCGGATAGAGACCCCAACACCGGTACGGGTTTACTTTTAGGTACCCTAACTGTCAATACGAATTCCAATGGACAGGCTATTTTTAGTAATTTGTTATATCATTTAGCATTCGACGTATTTAGAATACGTTTTACATCTAATAATATAACTATTATTTCCAGTTTGATTGGTCCCCTTAAACCAGGAGCACCTTTCGGCGCTAACATCGAGACTGCCGCTGATGGCTCAGGAACCCAATTGGGTATGATAACAAATCCTCATGTTCCCGTAGGTAGTAGTATAACAGCTTATTGCATTACACGCGATCAATACGGTAACTTTGTGGCGAACGTAGCCGCCGATTCGTGGTCATTATTTAACATGACTGGGGGTGTGGTTAATACTGATTTAGTGGCCAGTAGCGATAATAAGAGCGCTGTCTTCACCGGGCATCAAACAGGTGAAGCTTTTATTCACATGACAATGGCTCCTTGGGGAACTGCTTATTCCGGTGCGATAATAGTCATTGCAGCACCTTCGGGCGGTGGCGGCGGAGGCGGTGGTGGCGGCGGAATAAGCGCCCCTATCACTGCAGGTGTTACCGATGTATCCACTTATGTTAATGCCAAGGGGGTCTTTGACCAGAATATCAATATCTGGAGTGATGATACTAATGCTGTCGTGACTATTCCATCGGGAACTACAGGACTTACGGCCAGCGGGGCACCTTTGACTCAGATAAGCATGGTACATATGACCACACCTCCCGCTTTTCAAACTGGAGTAGGAATGATTGACATTGCTTATGATATAACCCCAAACGGGATTACATTTAACCCAGCGGTTACTCTGGAATTTACTTATTATAACCTGCCTGCCGGTATGGATCCCAGCACTCTTCAGATTGCTTACTATGATACTACCAAGAATGCCTGGGTCACTGTACCGTCAACGGTTAATACGGTTAATAATTACATTTCTGCCCAGATCTCCCATTTTACAGTGTACGCAATTACTTATGGTGTTAAACCTGTAACAACAACGACTCCGACAACAACGACCACGACACCTGCTACAACGATACCCCCTATAACAACTACGCTGCCGCCGATAACAATAACAACATCGGCAACAACTTCCACGACAACAACACCGACATCAACAACGGCTACAACCTCACCTGTTACTACTACTGTAACCGGGACGGGAACCGTTGATGTGAGTAATGATGTTACTGCAGGCGGTGAATTCATCGGGCCGGTTATACTGAGTTCTGCGGACAACAATGCAACCATTAATATACCCGCCGGAATAAGCGGAACAACGTCTGATGGTCAACCTCTTACCTCGATAACCGTGACACAGTTGTCGGAACCCCCCGCTTCTCCACCGGCAGGAGAAAACATCATTTCATCCCCGTATGAATTCGGCCCGTCCGGTGCTCATTTCAACTCGCCTATAACGATGACATTCAGTTATGACCCGACAAAATTAGCCTCGGGAGCCCCTGAGACAAGTCTGGTGATAGCCTACTACAGCATATCTGAGGGTCAGTGGGTAACTCTCGGAGGGGTTGTCGATACCGTTAACCACACTATTACTGTTCAGGTAAACCACTTTACTGCGTTTGCCGTTATCACAGGGGTTACAACGACAACACCCACAAAAACGCCGACGACAACGAACTCGGTGACAACGCCGACGACAACATCAACAACCGGGCTCGCCTGTTGGCTAATTGTGCTTATCGCCGTGGTGGCGATAATAGTCATCGTCGTATTGGTTTTGGCAATAGTCGCTCGCCGTAAAAAGTAGAAATTAATAGAGACCGAAGATGCAATAGCTAGATGGAGGTACCCTTACCGTGTACCTCCATCTAGCGTTACGGCGAAAACCGACTCAATAAACCATTATCTCCCGAATAAAAAGGAAAGGCACGGTTAAATAAAAAGTACCGTGTCTTTCTTATTTTTAAAAGCGTTTCATCACTTAGGGTTAGACACCTTTTGGCCTTTTTCCGGTGGGATCAGGCCAGTTAGGTATGAGACTAAATCTCAATACGAATATCTTTGAAATGATGCTGATCGGCTATGTAAATAACGGGATGTTTGCCCAGTGGTACACATAGTTTTATATTACCCTTTCATTTTTTTGTTAAATGTCACAAAATGGACTTTTGTGACTTTAACCAAAGTCCAATATAACGATAATAAGAAAATTTCATTCATAGCGAAAACTTCAAATAGTCTTTATAAAACATTATTAAATGTCATAAATATGTCATGTATCC
>Ga0182027_10012749_pt1 | contig 11789 bp, 8 predicted proteins | sample 712E1DmetaG_FD_121300 | JGI IMG/M metagenome (GOLD analysis project Ga0182027, IMG submission 121300) | Permafrost microbial communities from Stordalen Mire, Sweden - 712E1D metaG (Illumina Assembly) | ecosystem: Environmental > Terrestrial > Soil > Wetlands > Permafrost | place: Sweden...
GATCGAGCTTGCCGAGGTCCTCGAAGGTGAACATCAAGGCCTTGATGCGCTCGGCGGAGTCGCGGCTGCGCTCTTCCAGCGCGGTGACGAAGCGGCTTTCGGTCTGGCGGTCGAAATTGTTGAAGATTTCCGCCATGTGCTCGTGGGCGTCGCGCTTGGCGGTGCGCGCCAGGTTGGACATGAACTCGACGCGCAGCGTGCGCTCCACCTTGTCGAGGATGTCCTTCTGCACGCTTTCCATCCTGAGCATGCGCTGCACGACTTCCATCGCGAATTCCTCGGGCAGCGAGGCGAGCACGCGCGCGGCGTGTTCGGGTTTGATCTTGGAGAGCACGACGGAGACCGTCTGCGGATATTCGTTCTTGAGGTAGTTCGCCAGCACCGTCTCGTTGACGTTGGCGAGCTTGTCCCACATCGTGCGCCCGGCCGGCCCGCGGATTTCTTCCATGATTTGGGAGACTTTTTCCCCTGGCATGATGCGGGCGATCATCCGCTCGGTGGCTTCGTAGGAGCCCATCAACGAGCCCGTACCCGACATCTGCGAGACGAACTCGACCAAGAGTTTCTCGACCACGCTGGGGCTGACAGTGCCCAGATTGGACATGATCTGCGAGATTTCCTTGATCTCGTCCTCGTCCAGCATCTGCCAGATCTTGGAGGAATGCTCCTCGCCCAGCGACAGCATGACGATCGCCGTGCGCTCGGCGCCGGACAGCGAGCGGATGTCTTCTTTGACCGAGGCTTTGAGAGCGCGCGACATGTTCGGTTACACCGGTTGATGGAGCCAGCTGCGCAGGATCGCGAGCGCTTCCTCGGGATGGGCCTGCACCACTTCGCCGACTTTCTTGACCGAGGATTCGCGCACCTGTCCTTCGATGCGGCTGATGTCGATCGGGCTTTCGCGCGGCGGCGGGATCTGCGCCGGGGCATGGCCATGCTGTGCGGCCGCATCGCCGGTTTGGGCGGAAGGCGCCGGCAACTGGCCGGCGGCGGGCGTGCCCGACGCGATCTGGCCTTGCGCCGCGTGCGCGGAGAGGGGCGCAAACATCCGCGCAATCAGGGGCCGCACCACGAAGAAACCGATCAGTAGCGCGGTGAGCGACAGGATCGCGGCCTCAATGATCTTGAACCAGTCCGCGCCGTCGAGCCCGAGTAGCGGCGCGGGAGGCGGCGTGCCGACATCGGTGTCGATGCGGGCGAACGGCATGTTGATGACCTGCACCAGGTCGCCGCGGGAGGCATCGAAGCCGATGGCGGATTTCACCAGGGTTTCGATCTTTTTCATGTCCTGGGCGCTGCGCGGCTTGTCCGCGCCGCCCGGCGCGCCGTCGATCGCGACCGCGACCGAGAGCTTCTTGACGGTGCCCGCATCGACGGTTGAGGTCGTCACGGTCTTGTTGATTTCGTAGTTGGTGGTCTCTTCGGTGCGCCCGGAGTCAGATTTCACGTTATCATTTCCCGTCGGCGTTGGCTGGCCGGGCAGGGTGCTGCTCACCGAGACCGCGCTGGAGCCCGTGCCGGTCGTATCGGTCGCGTTTTGCTCGACGGTCTGGGTCGAGCGCACGACCTTGCTGTCGGGATCGTATTTCTCGCTGGTCTGGCTGGTGTGATTGTAGTCCATGTCGGCGCTGACCTGGACGCGGACATGGCCCTGGCCGACGATGCTGGCGAGGATCGATTCAATGCGCCGGCGCACGCGGTCTTCGAAATCGGTGGTGTTCTGCTCCTCGCTGTCGGCAGTGGCGTCGTCGCCGGTCTTTTCCTGGCCGCCGGCCAACAGATTGCCCCGGTCGTCGACGATGGCGACGCGGTCGGGCGACAGCGAAGCCACGGCGGCGGCGACCAGATGCTGTACCGCTTGCACCTGGCCGCGAGCCAGAATGGAGCGGGTCTTGACCACGACCGAGGCGCTCGGCGTCTGAGAATCGCGCGAGAAGATCTGCCGCTCGGGAATGACCAGATGCACGCGCACGCTCTCGATGCCGTCGATGGTCTGAATGGAGCGCGCCAGTTCGCCTTCCAGCGCCCTGAGGCGGTTGATGTTCTGGACGAAGGCGGTGGTGCCGAAGGCGTCGGACTTGTCGAAGATTTCGTAGCCGACGCCAGCCTCCGGCAGATTGTCCTGTGCCAGCTCCATGCGCAACTTGGTCACCTGATCGGCGGGAACCAGGATGGTGCCGCCGTCGCCCTTGGCCTCGTAAGGCACATTCAAGGCCTCGAGTTTGGCGCTCACCGCGGCGGCGTCGCGCGTCTCGAGCCCCGAGAACAGAATGCTCTTGGGCGGTTCGGAGATCACGCCGGCGATGTAGAGGAAAAAGGCGGTCAGCGCCGCGGCGACCCCCGCCATCACGCCGAAACGCGCTGCCCCTATGGCTTTGATGAAATCAGGCAATGCCCGCTCCCTCGCGGACGGATCAGCAAGCGGGAGGAAATCCCGCCGTTCCGCCGTGCTAGGCAAACATTGCCGTGTGTTAGGTAAAGGGCGCCTTAATGGCGCCGGAAATCGCAATTCAGAAAACGGAAATCAGAATTAAGGGAATGCTTCCGACTTCCGTTTTTCAGTTGCGGTACTGCTGCACCCGCGTGGCGCGCAGGCCCGGCAGGCCGAAGCGGTCGATGGCGCGCTGCCAGGCAAGGAACTCCTCGACCGTCAGCGTATAACGGCGGCAGGCTTCGTCCAAGCTGAGCAGTCCGCCGCGCACCGCAGCGACGACTTCGGCCTTGCGGCGGATGACCCAGCGCTTGGTGTTCGGAGGCGGCAAGTCAGCCATCGTCAGCGGGCTTCCATCCGGCCCGATGACGTAGCTCACGCGGCCTCTGCGATCTTCGCCCATGTTCATCACACTCCTGACTCCACTACCCGCGAGCAAAGTAGCCTTGACGCCTTAAAAAAATGGTCTATGGGCAAGGTAAACGTCGTCGTAAAACTTCACTTAGATTTGCACCTATCCTTGAGATCCCGGCGCCTCTACTTCGTAAAGGCGCCGGAAATCTCCGTTAATGCGACATCTGCAAAAGCTCATCGAGCATCTGCGATGCCGTGGTCACGATGCGCGAACACGCCGAATAGGCGCGTTGCGTCGTGATCAGATTGGTAAACTCGGTCGCCAGATCGACGGTCGAGCCTTCGAGTTCCTTCGAGTTGATGGTGCCCGAGCCGCCGGTGCTCGCCACGTTGACGACAGGCGTTCCGGAGTCCGGCGTCGCGCTGAAGGCGTTACCGGAGATTTCCGACAAGCCGTCGGGATTGGCGAAGGTGGCCAGCGGTATCTTGAACACCGACTGGGTCAGTCCGTTGGAGAAGTTGGCCGAGACCGTGCCGTCGCTGGCGATCGAGATGCCGTTGACGTTGCCGTACACCGCGCCGTCGACGTTGGCGCTGGTCAGCGTCGATGCAGTATCGTACTGCGTGAGGCCATCGGTGGCGCCGACCGTTCCCATGTCCACCGTCAAGTCCTGCGGCGACAGGCCGGAGGTCGTTGAATCCCACGGGATGGTGATGGAGATGTTCCCCGAAGCGGGACTGCCAGAGCCGCCGGTCGGCACCACGTTGGCCAGCGAGCCGTCGGAGTTGAAGCTCATCGTGCCGCTGGCGATCGGGTTGCTGCCCGTGATGTTGGCGCTGTCGCCGCCGTAGGAAGCTTCGTACGCCCAGGTGTTCGCCGCCGTCTTGACGAAGGACCATTCCAGAGGCTGCGTGCCGCCCTGACTGTCGACGACATTGATGGTGCGCTGGAAGTCAGGCTTGACGTAATTCGCATCCGTAGCGAGCAGCGACATGTCGCCGACCGCGTAGCTGGAGGCGGTCGCGCCGCTGGCCTGCAGGTTCGCCTGCAGACCGATCGTGGTGGAGGCGACCGCCTTGCCCGACAAGTTGTTGACGTTGATCAACGACAAGTCGCTGGGGTTGGTCGGCGGGTTGCCGTTGGTGTCGAGCGCCCAGCCGAGCAGGTAGAGCCCGTTGGCGTTCTTGAGATCGCCGTTCGAGTCGGTCGTGAAGGTGCCGGCGCGAGTGTATTCCTGGGCCGCGGTATTTGTCGGCGAGTTGCTGACGATGAAGAAGCCGTTGCCGGAAATCGCCAGGTCCGTGGCCGAAGAAGTCGTCGTCAGCAAGCCTTGCTGGGTGACGTTCTGGCCCGCAGTGGCGACCACGCCCGCCGACGAAGGATCGCCGGTGCCGGCCGCCGAAGCGAGCAGGGTCGCGAATTCGCTGGTGGCCGTCTTGTAGCCGACCGTGTTGACGTTCGCGATGTTCGAGGAGGCGACGCTGAGCGCTGTGCTGTTGGCGGACAGGCCAGCAACGCCGGTCATCATGGCGCCATAGAGACTCATTTGTTTCTTTCCTTCTCGGCTTTGCAGGCTTCGCCCGCTTGCCGTTCATCAGAGAGTGCGGCCGGTTCTCGGCCGCGGTTGCGGTCAGTTGGCGACGAGAGTCGCATCCGTAAGCGGTACTTCGGTTGATCCGATGACGAGTTGCGGGCTCGCCCCCGACAGATCGATGCCGGTGACGATGCTCTTGCTGGCGACCGAGGTCGTCACCGCCGAGCCGTCCTGGGCGGCGGCGGTGACGCTGAGCCGGTAGTTGCCGTCGGGCAGCTGATTGCCATTGTTGTCCTTGCCGTTCCAGGCGAAGGCGTGCGTGCCCGCCGTGGTTTCGCCCGGCGCCGCATAGACGGTCTTGCCGCTCGAATCCGCCACCGTCAGCGTCGTCTTGGCAGCGGCGCCGTCCAGACCATAGGTCCAGTTGGCCGCGCCGTTCGCCAGCGCCGCTTCGCCGTTGGTCAGCACCACGGACTTGCCGAGATAATTCATCGCGTAGCTGTTGGTCTGATTGGTGCCGAGCGAGATCAGCGAATCGAGCTTAGCGTTGGTGTCGATCTGCTGCTCGACCTGGCTATACATCACCAGCTGCTGGGTGAACTGGTTGGAGTCCATCGGCGACATCGGATCCTGGTTCTTCAGCTGCGTCGTGAGCAGCGTCAGGAAAGTCTGGAAGTTGCCGGAGAGCTGCTGGGTGGCGCTCTGCGTGGCGCTCGCGGCGCTCGAAGTGGTCGGGGTGACGCTGGTCATGGCATTGCTTCCTTTCGCGTCTACACGCGGATGTCGAGCCGCGCGCTGTCGAGCGCGAGGCTAGCGATGGAACCTGAATTCGAGATCGCGTCCGTACCCACGAGGGCCTTCACGGACAGGGAACGGCTGCGCCCCTTGGCCACGCTGCCGCTGTCACTCTGCCGGTCCTGTCCTCTTAAGGAGAAATTGAGGCCATTGTTCGACAGGCTGACCCCGGCGTCGGCAAGGGATTGGGTGAGGGCCGAGGCGTCGCGCTGCAGCAATTCGAGAGTCTGCGGCTTGTCGACTACCAGATTGGCCTGGGCCTTGCCGGAATCGTCGAGCGAGAGGCGGATTTCGACGCGGCCGAGCTCGGGCGGATCGAGGCGGATGTCGAAATGCTTGATGCCGTCGGCGGATTTCGCGGCGATCGCCACGCCGAGCGTGTCGATGTTGGCGGTCACATCCGCGTGATGCTGCGGCGCAACTTGGAGATTGACCTGTACGGAAGGATCGCTGGCCGGAGCGGTTTGCGGCTGCACGGCGGCCACCGCGGCCGATTGTCCTGAGGCGGAGGATTGCGGCGCGGCTGCCTGCGGACTCGGCGGCGGGGCTGCGCTCGCGTCGCTCTTCGCTTCGTCGGCGGGTTTGGGCGCGTCGTTCTCCGAGGTGTCAGGCTTTGATCCTTCCGCCTTGGGCGCGCCGCCGTCATCGGCAACGGCCTGGTCCGCGTTGGCAGGCGATTTCCCGGGCGGCGCTTGGTTTGCGCCGCGCATCGGCGGCGACTGAGATGCGCTGGCTGCGGGCGCGGCTGCCCCGATGGCCGGCGCAGGATCGTTTGTGGCAGGCGGTGGTTGGGTCGTAGCGGCCTGCGTCTGCAAGGCCGGCATGGCGACGGCGACGAGATTGACCTCCACCGCGATGTTGGTGGCGTTCTGATCGGCCGGCGCAGACTTCTGGTCTTTCTTCGCGTCCGCGGTGTCGTCGCTGTGTTGAGCGTTCTTGACCGCGGGTTCGGCATCGGTCGTCTGCGGTGGATCGCTTGGGGTCGCAGGCATCGCATCCGTTGCGGGCGATGCGGCATCGGCCTGCGCGGTCTGTGCTGCATTGTCTGTTGATTGCGACCGGGCACCCTGCGCCGGGGCGGATTTCGGATCGTTGTTCGCCGGATTGTTTGCAGGCGGCGTCGGATCGGGCGCGCCGTCGGTCGGGGCCGGCTGAGACTGGAAGAGGTTAGCGGCAGGGGCGACGTTGTCTGTTGGCTGTGGCGCGGTGGCAGAATCCCCGGACGGCTGACCGCTCGCTTGCGGAGCCGGGCTCTGCAACAGCGCGAGCAGATTGGGGAGCGTCGTTTGAGCGCCCGTCTGCGGTTGCGGCTGGCTCTGCAAATTCGCGTTGTCGCCGAGCGGTTGGCCTGCATCGTTGGCGGGCGCGGCTGGTTGCGCGGCATCCTGAAGCAAGGCCGCGAACGGCGCATCGGGTCCACCCGCCGCCGCCGCGTTGCTCTGAACGTTCAATGCCGTCGTCTTGGTCATGGCAGTGATTGCCGCGATGTCCGCCACAATGAAGGCCCACAGTTCTTCCGCCTTCGGCCAAAGCAAGGCCCGGACCACGAGCGTAAACGGCGCGAAAGGCTCTCTGCATATGGAATAATACGCACCCCGCGTAGGGCACGATCTGCCGCGCACGGCAAAGCTTGCCGCGTCTCATGGCGCTTTTGGCCACTTTTCCGCGCTGATTGCGGCCCTCAAGCATGGCACGAGGCTTGCGATCAGCTTCCTCGGAGACAAAGCATTTTCGGGACGCAGGCCTTGAGTCTCAACGGAATCATGTCGAGCGCGCTTTCGGCTCTCCAGGCCAACTCGGCGGCGTTGCGCGTCGTCTCGAACAACGTCGCCAACGTCAATACGCCCAACTACGCGCGGCGCGTGGTCGATCTGCAGACCCTCTCGGCGGGCGGCCAGCTCGCCGGCGTCGACATTTCCGACATCCAGCGCGTCGTCGATCAGTATCTCAACCAGGAGAGTCTTTCTGCTGGTGCGTCGGCGGCGAACTACGACGCACAAAGCAGCGTCTTCGACCAGATCAACTCGCTCTTAGGCTCGCCTGGCGACGGCACGGCCTTGACCTCGCAGCTGAGCAATGTGTTTTCGGCGCTCGGCCAGGCGGCGCTGTCGCCGACCGCGTCTTCGAGCCAGACCAGCGTGCTCGGCGCCTTCGAGAACCTGGCCTCGTCGATTTCCTCGCTGGCGGACTCCCTTTCCGGTCTACAGAAGCAGACCGACAGCCAGGTGGCGACGTCTGTCGCTTCGGCCAACACGCTCGTCAAGCAGATCTACGATCTCAACACGCAGATCAAGGCGGAGACCGTCGCAGGCGTCACCGACTCCCCGCTTGCCGACCAGCGCGACGCGGCGCTGCAGAACCTCTCTCAGTTGATCGGCGTGCGCACGGTGCAGCAGTCGGACGGCAGTACCGCGGTGATGACCGAGGACGGCGTCAGCCTAGTGGGTGACACCTACGCGCAGCTTTCCTATGCGGCGGGCGGCGCCAACGGAACCTTTGCACCGATCTCGATCCAGAGCGTCAATCCGCAGAGCGGCCAGCCGATCGGCGCGGCCCTCGCGCTCGATCCGCACCTCTCGGGTGGGCAGATCGCGGGCCTCGTCACCATGCGCGACGGCACGCTGGCCGATCTGCAGAACGAATTGGGTTCGTTCGCCCAGGGCGTGGCTCTGTCTTTCAACGCCCAGCACAACGCCAACAGTGCCTATCCGCCGCCCACCACGCTCGACGGACGTGACACCGGGCTGCTTTCCGGCGACGCGCTCGACTTCACGGGCAAGACCAATATCGCGGTGACCGATGCGAGCGGCAATCTGGTTTCCAGGATCGCGGTCGATTTTACGTCAGGCACGCTGTCGGTCAACGGCGGCGCGGCCACCAGCTTCACGGCCACGGTCGGCGGATTCGTCACGGCCCTGAACACGGCGCTCGGTTCGAACGGCACGGCGAGCTTCGCCAATGGAACACTTTCGCTTGCCGCCAGCGGCAGCAACGGCCTCGTCGTCCAGGACGATGCGGCGACGCCGGCGAACCGCGGCGGCGCCGGCTTCTCGCAATTCTTCGGCTTGAACGATCTGTTCCAGTCCTCGGCGCCGTCGATCCTCGCGACCGGCTTGTCGGCCAGCGATGCGAGCGGACTCAACACCGGCGGCGAGATCGATCTTTGGCTCAAGGGTCCCAACGGCGACATCGCCAAGTCGGGAAGCGTGACGATCACGGTGGGGATGAGCATCGGCGACGTGGTCGGCGCGCTCAACACCGCGATGGGCGGGGCGGCAAGCTTTACGCTCAATCCTGACGGCTCGATCACCACCTCGCCGTCCGCCAACTACGCCGGCTACCAGCTCCAGGTGAGCAAGGACACGACGCAGCGCGGCGTCACGGGCATCAGCTTCAGCGAATTGTTCGGCATCGGCGCCAACCAGACAGCGCTTCAGGCCGCCGACTTCTCGGTCACCTCGGCGATCGCCGGCGACCCGAGCCGGCTCGCCTTCGGCCAAGCGGATCTTTCCGCCAGCGGGCCGATTGTCGGCAGCGACGATTCCCGCGGCCTGATCGCCCTGCAGAACCTGCAAACCTCACGGCAAAGCTTCGCCACAGTCGGTGCGCTCAGCCAGCAAGTCACCTCGCTCGGCAACTACGCCGCGTCGTTCTACCAGGATGTCGCCTCGCGCGGCTCGGCTGTCGCCTCCAACAAGACCGCGCAGGACAATCGGCTGACCGAAGCGCAATCGCGCCAATCCTCCGCCTCGGGCGTCAGCCTGGACGAAGAATTGTCCAACATGGTGATCTACCAGCAGGCCTACAGCGCGGGCGCGCGTATGTTGACCGTCGTCGACCAGCTCTACGCGACGCTGCTGCAGATCCAGTAAGGAGCGTGCCATGACCGTCGAACGCGTCGCCACCAACGCCCAATCGCAGTTTCTGCTGTCGCAGATCACCAAGGCGAACACGGCGCTCGACGCCACCCAAGCACAGGTCGCCAGCGGCAAGGTGTCGTCGGATTATGTCGGCATCGGCGACAAGACCGCGTCGCTCGAAGCGGCGCGCGCCGCGGCCGCCCGCGCCGACGCCTACGCCGCCAACACACAACTCGCGGTCACCCAAACCGATCTGCAGAACAGCCAGCTCACCGCCCTGTCGAACCTGGCCGGGCAGTTGAAACAGGCGATCACCACGGCCGCCGGCAACGGCGACGGCACCGGACTGATGACGACGGCCGGGGACATCTTCCAGCAGGCGTCGGCGATCCTCAATTCGACGGACGCCAACGGCAACTACATCTACGGCGGCGGCCAGGGCAACAGCCAGCCGTTCACCGCGACTTCGTTGTCCGACCTCGCGAGCGGCAGCGTGTCGAGTTTCTTCCAGAACGGTTCATCGAAGAAGTCTGTCATGGTTGGCGATGGCGAGAGCGTGCAAATCGGCGTGCTCGCCTCCGACATCGGCACTCAGCTGATGACGGCGTTGCAGAACCTCGCCAATGCCGACGCCCCCTCCGGCAGCCTGAGCGGCGCATTGACCAGCAGCCAGGTCGACGATCTGACCGCCAACGTCCTGCCCTCGGCGGGGCAGGCTTATGCCGGTCTCAACGATGCGACGGCGGCGAACGGTGAGACCTACAATCGCCTGCAGGACGCCGTCACCAGCCAGCAATCGCAGTCCACGCTCTACAAAGGCTTCGTCTCCGACATCGAGGACGTGGACATGACCCAGGCGGTGACCAAGCTCAACCAGAACCAGGTCGCGCTGCAGGCCGCGCTCGAAGTGACAGCCCGGCTGGGCCAGCTTTCGCTGCTCAATTATCTGCCTGCTCCGACGACGACCGGCTAAGCGGACTTGCCCGGGCGCGGGCCAGCGGATAAGACCGCTGCCATGAACGCTCGCTCGCAAAAGCGCATCGTCGTGGCCATGTCCGGCGGCGTCGATTCCTCGGTTACCGCCGCGCTGCTCAAGCGCGACGGCTACGAAGTGATCGGCGTGACGCTGCAGCTTTACGATGCGGGGGCGGCGCGGAAGAAAGGCGCCTGCTGCGCCGGGCAGGACATCTACGACGCCAAGCGCGCGGCCGAAAAGCTCGGCATCGCCCACTACGTGCTCGATTACGAACGGCGCTTCCGCGAGCGGGTGATCGCCGATTTCGTCGAGACCTACGCCAGGGGCGAGACGCCGATCCCCTGCGTGCGCTGCAACGAGCGGGTCAAATTCGCCGATCTGCTTCAGAGCGCCCGCGATCTGGGCGCCGAGGCGCTGGCGACCGGCCATTACGTCCGGCGCGTCGAGGGGCCAAACGGAGTGGAGCTTCACCGCGCCGCCGATGCGAGCCGCGACCAGAGCTATTTCCTGTTCGCTACGACGCGCGAACAGCTCTCCTTTCTGCGCTTTCCGCTGGGCGATATGGAAAAGCCCGCGGTGCGCGCCATCGCCGCCGAACTCGGCCTCGCCAATGCCGAAAAGCCGGACAGCCAGGACATCTGCTTTGTGGCGGACGGACGCTATGGCTCCCTGGTCGAGAAGTTGAAGCCGGAGGCGGCGCGGCCGGGCGAGATCGTCGACGAAGCGGGGCGCGTGCTCGGCGCCCACTCCGGCGTCATCCATTTCACGGTCGGGCAGAGAAAGCGCCTCGGGCTCTCGGGCAACAGCGAGCCGCTGTTCGTGACGCAGATCGACGCGGCCAAAGCGCGCGTTGTCGTAGGATCCCGCGACTCGCTCCGTACACGGAGCATAATGTTGCGCCAGGTCAATTGGCTGGCCGATCCGTCCGAGGCCGAGGACTGCGCGGTCAAGGTCCGCTCGATGCGCGCGGCGGTGCCGGCGAAGGTGGCTGCGGGCGAGGATGCCCGCGCGTCGGTCGAACTCGCGGAAGCCGAAGAGGCGATCGCGCCCGGTCAGGCCTGCGTTTTCTACAAGGGCGACCGGATGTTGGGCGGCGGCTGGATCGCGCCCGCCGCGACTGCCCTGGCGGCGGCGGAGTAGCGCGGCGCGCCGTTTTGCGGACTGCTTGACAGGGCGCGGCCGGCGCTCCTACATCCCCCGCCGCGTGGCAGCGTAGCTCAGCGGTAGAGCAGGGGAATCATAATCCCTTGGTCGGGGGTTCAAATCCCTCCGCTGCTACCAGCGCCTCGCGCGCGAAATCCCGCAAGCCGGTATGGAGGTTTCATGCTTCGCTCGTCTTGCATGGTCTGGATCATGGCCGCGCTCGCCTCGTTCTGTGCGGCGCACGCCGCCGACAGCCGGACGCTCAGCTTCGGCGGACGCGAGCGTTCCTATCTGGTCTACCGCCCAGCCGGGCTGAACGGCCCGGCGCCGTTGGTGATTGTGATGCACGGCGGCTTCGGCTCCGGCAGCCAGGCCGAAAAATCCTATGGCTGGGACGCCGTGGCCGAGCGCGGACATTTCGTCGTGGTCTATCCCGACGGCATCCGGCGGGCCTGGAATGCCGGCGGCAAGTGCTGCGGCCGGCCGCAACGCAACAACATCGACGACGTGGGTTTCCTGACGGCGCTGATCCGGACCGTTTCGCGCGCTGAGAACATCGATCCCAAGCGAGTCTATCTCACCGGCATGTCGAACGGCGCGGCGATGTCTTACCGCTATGCCTGCGAGGGAACGTTTCCCATCGCGGCCATCGGTCCGGTTTCGGGAAGCTTTTCTTTCACCTGCGCCAAGCCTCA
>Ga0182027_10012750_pt1 | contig 11789 bp, 11 predicted proteins | sample 712E1DmetaG_FD_121300 | JGI IMG/M metagenome (GOLD analysis project Ga0182027, IMG submission 121300) | Permafrost microbial communities from Stordalen Mire, Sweden - 712E1D metaG (Illumina Assembly) | ecosystem: Environmental > Terrestrial > Soil > Wetlands > Permafrost | place: Sweden...
GACCGCAAAGAGAAGGCAGGCCGGAATGTGTTTGGCGGGACGCCAAACACGGCGTGCGGGACGCACGCGCTCCCCAGGAATCGCCGTCGTGCGATCAGACACACTCAAAAAGTCTAGGAACCAGGAAAATCAATCGAAGTGCCTGTCCATGAATCATTTACGCTCAAAACATGGCTCTTCCAATCAACCCTAATCAAGGCTGGTAAAGGTAAATCAAGTTATCTTTTGAATCGGACACGCCCCAAACACCATGAATCCAATACATAACCAATTCACTCTTTTTGGCTGGCTCCGCTGGCGGAACGCAGTACGATGCCCCGGTTTGGTTGGGTAACATGAGCATTTCAGAGCCATTCATCCGCCGTCCCATCGGCACGTCGCTGCTCGCCATCGGGCTGTTCCTGACGGGCATGACGGCCTATCGCTCGCTGCCGGTCGCCTCGGTGCCGCGTGTGGATTATCCCATGGTCTGGGTTGCCGCCGGGTTGCCCGGGGCCGACCCGTCCACAGTGGCCTCCTCGCTCGCCGCGCCCCTGGAACGGCGGCTGGGTCAAATCGCTGGCGTCAATGAAATGACCTCCGTCAGCTCCATGGGCGGCTGCAACATTACGCTTCAATTTGATTTGAACCGGGCGGTGGATGGCGCGGCCCGCGATGTGCAGGCCGCCATCAATGCCTCCGCCAGCGAATTGCCGCTGGATCTGCCGGGGCCGCCCATCTATCGCAAGGTCAACCCGGCGGACGCGCCCGTTCTGATCATGGCCATGACTTCCGACAGCCTCCTGCCCACGGCGGTGTTTGAACTGGCCGATGAAATTGTCGGCCAGCGTCTCAGCCAGGTGGAAGGGGTCAGCCAGGTCATCGTCACCGGAGCGGAGAAATCAGCCGTCCGGGTCCAGATCAACCCCGCCCAGCTTTCCACCACCGGCCTGAGCCTGGAGGATGTCCGCGCCTTGATCGGCAGGGTCAATGTGGATTTGCCCAAAGGCAGCGTGGAAGACAGCAATTTGTTCTACGCCCTGACGAGCAACGACCAGATATACGAGGCCAAGGATTATCACTCCCTCATCCTGACCCAATCCAACGGCGTGCCCATCCGGCTGAGCAGCCTGGGCAACATCGTGGACGGGGTGGAGAACAACTTGAACGCCGGATGGGTCGGCACCAAGCCCGCCGTCATCATGATGGTTTTCAAACAAGCCGATGCCAACGTCATTGAAACGGTGGACCGGATTCGCGGCGTCCTGCCCCAAATCGAGCGGTGGATTCCGCCGGCGGCGAAAATTGTCATCATTTCCGACCGCACGGTGACCATCCATGCGTCGGTCAACGACGTTCAGAAATGCCTGCTGTTCAGCGTGAGCATGGTGGTGCTGGTGATCTTTCTGTTCCTGCGCCGTTTCTGGCCGACTTTCATCGCCAGCATCAGCATTCCGCTCGCCCTGTCCGGCACGTTCGCCTTCATGTACCTGCTTCATTACAGCCTGGACAATTTGTCCCTGATGGCCATCACGATTGGAGTGGGGTTTGTGGTGGATGACGCCATCGTGGTGATCGAAAATATTTACCGGCATGTCGAACACGGGGATAAGCCGATGGAGGCGGCGCTCAAAGGGGCGCGGCAGATTGGTTTTACCGTCGTTTCCATGAGCACCTCGCTGGTCGCCGTGTTCATTCCCCTGCTCTTCATGGGCGGGCTGATTGGCCGGCTCTTCCATGAATTTGCCGTCACCCTGAGTCTGGCCATCATGGTTTCCGGGGTCATCTCGCTGACGCTCACGCCGATGCTCTGCTCGCGTTTCTTGAAATCCGCGGCCTCCTATGGGAAACCGGGCCGCTTTTACAAGGCCAGTGAATGGACTTTTAACCAGGTCTTCGCCGTCTATGAACGGGGCCTGCGCTGGGTTCTCCGCCACCAAGCGTTGATGCTTTCCGTCACGGTCATCACCCTGGTCGTGACCGTCGTTCTTTATGCCGAAGTTCCCAAGGGGTTCTTCCCGCAGCAGGACACCGGCTCGCTCAGCGGCATGACCGACAGTTCCCAGGATATTTCCTTCAAAGCCATGTCCCGCATCCAGGATCAAATGGCGCGGATCGTCTTGGCGGACGACGCGGTGGAGACTCTCGGCTCTTACGTCGGAGCCACCTCCGGGCGCATGTTCATCACCCTCAAACCGCGCGGTCAGAGGCCGGGAGGCGTCACCGCCGAACAGATCATCGCCCGCCTGCGCAGGAGAACCGCCGGGATTCCCGGGGCCACCTTGATCCTGCGAGCCAACCAGGACATCAATGTGGGCGGGCGTTCGTCCCGGGGCCAATACGTCTATGCCTTGCAATCCTCCAGCCTGGACGAGCTGAACCATTGGAGTCCCCTGCTCATCAGCAAACTCAAAACCATCCCCCAACTCAAGGATGTCACCAGCGACCAGCAAAGCCTGGGCCTGCAAGCCAACGTGGTCGTGGACCGCGACGCCGCCTCGCGCCTGGGCATTTCGCCGCAGGTCATTGACGACACCCTCTACGATGCCTTCGGCCAGCGGCAGGTTTCCACCGTGTACAAGCGGTACAACCAGCACCATGTGATCCTGGAGGTCAACCCGAACTACTTGGAAAGCCCCGATTCCCTGCAAAAGATCTTCGTCAAATCCTCCTCCGGGAAAATGGTCCCGCTGGCCGCCCTGGCGACGATCCAGGACACCAACGCCTACCTCTCCGTCAACCACCAAGGGCAGTTTCCAGCCGTCAGCATCTCCTTCAATCTGGCCCCCGGCACTTCGCTGGGCCAGGCGACCGAGCTGATCGCGCAAGCGGCGCGCGAGATGAACCTGCCGGCCACCGTGCAAGGCAGTTTCCAGGGGACCGCCCAGATGTTCCAGGCGTCCCTCCGTTCCCTTCCCCTGCTCCTGGTTGCCGCGATTCTGGCCGTCTATATTGTTTTGGGCATGCTTTATGAAAGCCTCATCCATCCCCTGACCATCCTCTCCAGCCTGCCGTCCGCCGGCCTGGGCGCCCTGCTCGCGCTGATGATTTTCAACATGGACCTTTCCCTGGTGTCGTTCATCGGCATTATTTTGCTCATGGGTATTGTCAAGAAGAACGCCATCATGATGGTGGACTTTGCCCTCACCGCCGAGCGCGAGGAAAAACTCTCCCCCGAGGACGCCATTTACAAAGCCGGCCTGATCCGGTTCCGGCCCATCATGATGACCACGATGGCCGCCTTTTGCGGCTCGATGCCGCTGGCCTTGGGCATGGGCACCGGCTCCGAGCTGCGCCAGCCCCTGGCCGTCGCGGTGGTGGGCGGCCTGCTGGTTTCCCAGGTGCTCACCCTCTACACCACCCCGGTCGTCTATGTCACCTTCGAACACGCCCGCGAGAAAGTCCGCTCCTGGCGCCGCCGCGGCAACGCGCCCGCGCCGTCCACCCAGCCCGCCCAGCCCGCCCTTCCCGCCTGATCCTCAATTATCCCGGATCAGCCTCGGCCGCCAACCCATCGGCCGCCCCAGCGCGTCCCGTTCCAAAACCGGCAGCTTCATCAGCCGCCGCGCCTCGCCGATCACGTAGTCCCATTGCAGCGCCGGACCGGGATCCACCTTCTCCGCCTGAAGGTGATAATGCCCCAGCACGCCCTGATAAACCTTCAACTCCGCGTCGGGAAGTTTGCCGCCGGCCAGCCTCCCCCAGGCGTCGCGCGGATAATCGCAACGAATCCCCGGCAGCACCGTGCAGAGCGCCGCCGTCAGCCGCGCCAGCGCCTGGTATTGTTCCCGGGTGAAATCGTATTGACGCAACTTTTCCCCCTGCTCCTCTCCCGTCACCGCCTGGCGCCGCGCCGGACGCCCCGTAAAACGCGGCGTCCGCTCCGCCGGCGCGCCGGCGCCGCCGGGAATGGTGATGACCGTCCGCCCGCGGCTGTCGGTCCGATACCAGAGCGCGAACGGATCTTTCTCCTGCTCGCGGTAGGCGCCCACGTTGGCGATCTCCACCCCGACGGAGCGGTCGTTGGAAGCCGCGGCGTGCCGCGCGCGCTCCTTCACATCCAGCGTCTGGTAAATCGTGCCATCCAGGTCCAGCAGGAAATGCGTGCTTAAATCTCGCTCATCCTGCAGTGTCTTGAAGCACGCCCGCGACGTTCCCGCCGCGTCAAAATGAAGGACAAGCTGGTCCACCTTCTTCCGCAACTCCGCCAAATCCCAGCCCCCGCCCCGCACCCGTTCCACTTCCTCCGCGCTCAGGCCATTGGTGCGGACGCCGTAGCGGTTAGGGGTGGGCGGCGACGGCAGATTGGTCATGGTGATCCTGGAATTCTCCCAGTCCGCCTCCGCCAGGGGCGCGAACCGCCGTTCCACCCGGTAAGCGTCGAAGCCGCCCGGATCACTCCAGAGCACCACCCGTGTGCCCGTATGAAACAACTGGCCGGCCACCACGATCTCATCCCCGCGCCGCCGCAAGAGAGTCCCCGGCGTCGAAACGCACCCCGCCGCCATCAGACCCAGGGCCAGGGCCAGGGCGAAGATGCCGTTGCGCAGCAAACATAGCCGGAACATCATTCCATTTGCCGTCCAACCCGCCTCCCCGTCAAGGAAATCAGGCTTCGCAAAATTGCTTCAAAATTGCCTGTTGACTTCGCGCGGTTCTTTGGTAGTGTCACCGTTCCTTTGATGGTTATTTTTGATGAAAACGTATCTGCCTAAAGTTAATCTGGATCAGCGCAAATGGCATGTGATTGATGCCAATGGCGCCGTGCTGGGCCGCCTGGCCGCCCAAGTCGCCAACATCCTGCGCGGGAAAAACAAACCCATTTACACCGCCCACCTGGATGCCGGCGACTTTGTCGTCGTCATCAACGCGGAAAAAGTCCGGCTCACCGGCAAGAAGGAAACCGCCAAGGAGTTCATGAGCTACTCCGGCTGGAAAGGCGGCGAGCATTACAGGTCCGTCGCCCAGGTTCGCGCCCACACCCCGGAGAAACTCATCATGCACGCCGTGCGCGGGATGGTCCCCAAAAACCGCCTCGGCCGGGTGCTCATGACCAAACTCAAAGTCTATAAAGGCGGCACGCATCCGCACGCTGCCCAACAGCCGGCCACCCTCGCCCCGGCCGGCTAATCTTTTATTCTTACTCTTAATCTTAATCGTAATCCCAATCTCCATCCCAATCCTCAACCAACCCTTGCATCATGGCAGAGACCAAAGAATTCCTCGGCACCGGACGCCGCAAAACCGCTGTCGCCCGCGTCCGCCTCGCGGCCGGTTCGGGAAAAATCGTCATCAACGGACGGCCCATTGAGCTTTATTTCGGCCTGGAAGCCCTCCGCACTGCGGCCGCCCAGCCTCTGACCCTGACCGAATCCGCCGCCAAGTACGATGTGCATGTCAACGTCGAAGGGGGCGGTCTGGCCGGGCAGGCCGGCGCCATTCGGCATGGCATCGCCCGGGCCTTGTTGCATGTGGACGCCGCCCTCCGGTCCGTCCTCAAAGCCGCCGGCTGCCTGACGCGCGATCCGCGGATGAGAGAGCGCAAGAAGTACGGCCAGCCCGGCGCCCGCAAACGCTTCCAGTACAGCAAGCGTTAATCCGGTTGCCCTCCGCCGTCCCGCTGGCATCGGGACCAGGGCTGGGCCGGGCTGGCGGGATGAAATCCTATGAACGCGGTGAAAGTCGGCATTGTTGGCGCCTCCGGTTATTCCGGCGAGGAACTGGTGCGCCTGCTCTTGCGGCATCCCGGCGCGGAGCTGGCGGCGGTTACCTCGCGGCAATACGCGGGCCAAACGGTCGCCCGGGTCTTTCCCAAGTTCGCCCATCATCCCCGCGCCAAAACCCTTCATTTCAGCGAACCCAAGTCCGAATTGCTCGCCCGGGACGCGCAGGTCGTTTTCCTGGCCCTGCCTCATGGCGTGGCGGCGGAATTTGCCGCGCCGCTGCTGGACCTGGGCTGCCAGGTGATTGATCTGAGCGCCGATTTCCGGCTCAAAAACCCCGCCACTTACCAGGAATTCTACGGGCACGCCCATCCCGCGCCGGACCTCCTGGCCAAGTCGGTCTATGGGCTGCCTGAAATCCACCGGGCGCGGATCAAAACCGCCGGCCTCATCGCCTCGCCGGGCTGTTATCCCACCAGCATTTTGCTGCCGCTCATCCCGCTCCTGCAAGCCCGGATCGTCAAACCTAATAACATCATCGCCGCCTCCCTCAGCGGCGTCAGCGGCGCGGGGCGCAAGCCGGAAACGGATTACCTCTTTGTCGAATGCAACGAAAGCGCGCGCGCCTACGGCGTCCTGCGCCACCGGCACTTGGCGGAAATCGAGGAGCAATTGAGCGCCGCCGCCGGCGCGCCGGCCGTCCTCCAGTTCACGCCCCATCTGATCCCCGTCAACCGCGGCATCCTCACAACCCTTTATTTGACGCCGGAAAAGCCGTTCGCCGGCGAAGGCCAAATGGAAACCCTGGGACGGCAAATCGCCGGATGCTACCAGGCCGCCTACGGGGGCGAACCCTTCGTCCGCCTGCTGGACGCCCAGTCGTTGCCCGACATCAAGAACGTGGCCGGTTCCAACGTCATCGAAATCGCCTGGCGTCTGGATCCCCGCACCGGCCGCCTGCTGGTCTTCAGCGCCCTGGACAACCTGACCAAAGGCGCCAGCGGCCAGGCGGTGCAAAGCATGAACCTCCTCTGCGGCTTCCCGGAAACCGCCGGCCTGATGTAGCCAGAGCCACATGGATTTGGCCGCCCATCTGCAAACCGTCCGGGAGCGCGTCGCCGCCGCCTGCCAGCGCTCCGGGCGCGACCCCGCCGCCGTCACCCTGGTGGCCGTGAGCAAGGGCCAGCCGCCGGAAATGGTCCGCGCCGCCGCCGAGGCGGGCCTTTGCCTTTTCGGTGAGAACCGCGTGCAGGAAGCCAGGTCCAAGATCGGTCAATGCCCCGGCCGCTTGCGCTGGCACCTCATCGGCCACCTGCAATCCAACAAATGCCGCGACGCCGTTTCGCTGTTCTCCATGATCCAGAGCGTGGACAGCGTGCCGCTGGCCGTGGAACTCAACAAATGGGCCGGCCATTTTGCCCGGACCATGCCCGTGTTGATCGAGATCAACATCGCCGGCGAATCCTCCAAGTTCGGCTGCGCGCCCGGACAACTGGCCGCCGCCCTGCCGCAAATCAACTCCCTGCCCCGGCTGGAAATCCACGGCCTGATGACCGTGGCCCCCTGGACGCGCGACCCGGAAAAAGTCCGCCCCGCCTTCCGCCGCCTGCGCGAGTTGAAGGCGGAGTGCGAACAAATCCTGGGCGTTTCCCTCCCGCATTTGAGCATGGGCATGAGCGGCGATTTTGAAGTGGCGGTTGAGGAAGGAGCGACTATGATACGGCTCGGCTCCGCCCTGTTCGGACCGCGGCCGGCGGCCAAACCCGGGGCCGAAAACGGCCCGGAATGAAAACATGGACTTGACAGCAGAAACATTTGAGGACGAGATCGCGGAAGCGTTGCGGAGCTTCGACAAATTCGTGGTTTGTCTTGACAAGACCCCGGATGAATGCCGGGCCAGCCTGGTTTCCCTCATGGAAAAGGCCATCAAGACCTACGTCAACCGCGGGCCGCATCTGCGCCATGGCATTGCGCTGGACGCCCAGCTCACCATCATTCTGAGCCAGACCGAGCAGGAGCGCCCCTTGTGCGGCATCTATTTCAACCTGCATTCCCCTTACAAAAAAAAGCCTCCCGCCCCGAAAGCCAGGAAGGAAGATTAGCCCGCCCCGCTTCCGCGCCCTCCCGGCGCGGGGCGCATCCCACCTTTGTCGAGCCTGCCTCTTGGCTCGGCTGGAGGGGGAAGACCATTATTCAAAATGCAGCCCGGAGGAATGAAGATTTCCGAAGCAGATTTCCGAAGAATCCTCTCGATAAAAGCAAGACGCGCCCCGCGAAAAGGCCGGGAAGAAAGGCGGATTAAATCAATCTGCTCCTATCCACATCGAAAATGGGCGATGTGGATAGGAGGATTTTACCAGCCTGGACCTGCCTGTCGAGAAAAAACTTCAGATCGCGCTCCGCTTGCCTGTGGCCGGCTTCTTCCGGGTGTTCCATGAAATGAAAATCCCGACGAAGGTGAGGTGCGTCTTCCGGCGCGCGACCAATCGTGAGGCGCTTGTTTCCGCGCGCGCCTTCCGTTAAACTCCGCCCGGCATGTCCGAATCTTACATTCAAAATCTGTTCGCCGAGCGCATCGGCGGAAAAAATTACGGCAAGTTCGCCGCCCTCTATAAATTTGAAAAAATCAAACGCGCCAAAAGGGCCGCGCTCGCCGCCCATCCCGGCGCGGAGATCCTTGACCTGGGCGTGGGCGAGCCGGACGAAATGGCCGCCCCGGAAGCCGTCGCGAAACTGGAGCAGGAGGCGCGCCGCCCCGAAAATCGCGGCTATGCGGACAACGGCGACCACGTCTTGAAGGATGCCGCCGCCCGGTATCTGGAAAAGGTTTGCGGCGTCAGCGGCATCAATCCCGAAACCCAAATCATGCACTCCATCGGGAGCAAGGCCGCTCTTTCCATTTTGCCCGCCGCCCTCATCAATCCCGGCGATGTCGTCTTGATGACCACGCCCGGCTACGCGGTTTTTGGCGTCCATGCCCGGTATTATGGCGGACGGGTCCATAATTTGCCGCTGGTCGCGCCCCGCCGTTTTTTGCCGGATCTTTCCTCCATCCCGCCCGAATTTCTGGGCAAAGCCAAGGCCCTGGTGCTCAATTATCCGAACAACCCGACGGGCGCGGGCGCCACGCCTGAATTTTTCGCCCAAGTGGTTGCCTTCGCCAAAGAGAACCGTCTGGCGGTCATTCATGACGCCGCTTACGCCGCGCTGGTGTTTGAAGGCAAGCCGCTGAGTTTTCTCGCCGCGCCGGGAGCCAGGGAGGTGGGCGTCGAACTGCATTCCGCCAGCAAGAGTTTCAACATGACGGGGTGGCGTTGCGGGTTTGTCGCCGGCAATGAATTGCTGGTGCGGGCCTACGGAGATGTCAAGGACAACACCGACTCCGGCCAGTTCCTGGCCATCCAACATGCCGCCGCTTATTGTTTTGATCATCCGGAAATAACCGCGCGGATCGCGGCCAAGTATTCCCGGCGCATGAGCGGCCTGGTGGAGGTCTTGAAAAAGTCCGGTTTTAACGCGGTCAAGCCCAAAGGCTCGTTTTTCCTCTATGTCCCGGCCCCAAAGGCGGCGGTCTTGTCGAGCGGACGCCGTCTGGAATTCCGGGACGCCGAGGAAGTCTCGCAATGGCTCATCACAGAGAAGCTCATCTCCACCGTGCCGTGGGACGACGCGGGCGCCTGTCTGCGCTGGAGCGTGACCTTCGCGGCCAAAGACCCGCCGGACGAGGAGCGGGTCTTGCGCGAAGTGGCTTCGCGCCTGGGCGATGTGACGCTGGAGTTTTGATCCTTCGCCACGGCTGGCCCGCATATATCTCTCTGCACGAAATGCCAACAGTCCGGAGCGCCGGCTTGCAGTCGGCCTCACGGTCGCGATGACGCTGAAAGCCGATTGAAAATCGGCGCTCCGAACCCGATGAAATATGCGGGCTGGGCGGCGGGCGGCGGACTGCCCGCCCCGCCCTCAAGAACGGGGCGTCACCCCATCCGCTCCAACTCGCTTTGCAGCGCGATCTGAAAATCCTGCAAGTCGGCGGCGGACGGTTTGTAGCCTTTTTCCGCCGGAGCCAGTCCCAGCCGGCCCATTTGGTCCAGGTACCAGTCGGCGCCCTTGCCGTCGCTGAATTTGACCTTGCCGCTGACCATCATGCCGACCCGGGTGATTTGGTCCAGCGTGAGGCGGACCTTGCTGGCGGACGCATTACGCGGCGGGAAATCGTCTGCGGCCTTTGCGGCCGGCGCGGCGGCGGCCTGAGGCGGCGGCGGCGGCGGGGCGGGGTCTTTGGGGGTCAACTTGAGGTCGTCCACCAGCAGCCGCACATCGAGATAGGTTGGGCGCAAACTCCATTGCGCTTCGATCCGTTTTTGAACGTCGGCGATTTTCAGCCCCTCGGCAATCCAGGCGGCCACTTGTTTTGTTTTTGTCTCGTCCAAATTCATGGAAGCAAGCGTAACACGCCCGCCCGCGTTTGACACGAACTGAATTGCGGAAAATTAGAGAGGGTCACCCCAGGCACTTGACTAAAAACTTGACTTATACTGGACTTATGGGCATCATCATCAGCATGAGTTATCAGCCGCAGTTTACCATAACCCCGGCGTTGTTGGCGCGGGTGGAACAAATCGCCGCACTGCGCGAGCGCATTCTTGCCGCGATGGTGCAGGTGCCCTGGATTCCCGCCTTGCAAAAGGACACGCGCACGCGCAACACGCATTCTTCAACGGCCATTGAGGGCAACCCCCTGACGTTGGAGCAGGTGCGAGCCGTGGAGGAAGGGCGGGAAATCCCGTCGGTGGCCCAGCGGGCAAAGCGTGAAGTGATAAATTATTTCGCGGGGCTGCGTTTCATTGAAACTGAATCAAGGAAGAAATCCATTAGCCATGAGGATGTCTTCACCCTTCACCGCATCCTCGCCGCCGATGTGATGGATCAGGGGACTGCCGGGCGCTATCGCACCATCCGCGTCAGAGTGGGGCGCTATATCCCTCCGGCGCCGGCAGATGTATCGGGGCTGATGTTTGAATTGCTAACCTGGTGGAACAAGGAGTCAGCGATCCTGTCGCCCGTGCTCAGTTCCGCGATTGTTCACTACCGTTTTGAGGCCATTCACCCGTTCGCGGACGGCAATGGGCGCACGGGTCGCGCGCTCGCCTTATGGGAATTATACCGCCGCGGCTTCGATACCCATCATATCTTCTCAGTGGACGAGTTTTATTGGGAAGACCGCCCGCGATATTACCAGGCACTCGACGCGGTGCGGCGGGAGGGGGAGAGCCTGACCGGCTGGCTGGAATACACTGCCGAGAGACTTCTTTCCACCCTGGAGCGTGTCTGGACACGGGTGCAGAATCTATCGGTGCAATCCACCAAAAAACTGGTCTTGCGCCCCAAGCAGGAGCAACTGCTGCGAATGCTCCGTGACAACAAAAGCATGAGTCCAAGCGAGATTTGGAGCGCGTTGGGCATTTCCAAACAGGGGGCGCTCGATCTGCTCAATCCCCTTATGGATGCCGGACTGGTGAAACGGGTTGGTTCCAAGAAAATCGGACGCTACATTCTGGCGTGATCTTCTTAACGCCCCCCTCACTTTCCTTGCTGACAGTTTCACTGACACCCGTGCCGTGGTTCGTCAGGAAATGTCGGTAAACGGGAACGGCACGACGACCACCTCGCCGCTTACAAATCGCGCCATGCCTCTTCCTCCTCCGGGATGTTCCAGTCGGCGCCCCAGGCGGATTGGGCGAGCGGGAGCAGGTTCTCTCCTCCTTCGGCGGGCGCGGTCTGGCGGGCCTTCAGGAAGACAAGGAAGTCAAAGACCTGCCGCTGCACGGCTTCCGGCGCGGTCTGAATCTCCCGGATAAGCGTCTTGGTCAAGGGCTTCAAAGTTTCATTGACACTGTTCATGTGGCCAAACATAACAGGCCCATCCCGCTTTTGCGAGAGGCATTTTGCAGAGGCATTTCGCAATCCGCCAAAACGCAGAAAGCCCCTGCGGTGTGATTGAACGAGGGGCGTGTCTGGCGGGGATGCAGGACAGAATTCTTCGCCTTCCCGGTAGGGCAGAGCTGCCGAGACTGTCTCAAAACTCAAATGACATTTTTTGAACAATTTGTTTGACTCTGCGTCTAACCTCATATGGCTCAACCCATC
>Ga0182027_10012751_pt1 | contig 11788 bp, 5 predicted proteins | sample 712E1DmetaG_FD_121300 | JGI IMG/M metagenome (GOLD analysis project Ga0182027, IMG submission 121300) | Permafrost microbial communities from Stordalen Mire, Sweden - 712E1D metaG (Illumina Assembly) | ecosystem: Environmental > Terrestrial > Soil > Wetlands > Permafrost | place: Sweden...
GCAGGCGGCCGCAAGAGAGACAAAGAATATGATGCGCCGAGGGCAGTTCATTGGGTCCTCCTGAGATTTGCCTAATGAAGTGACAACCAAAGGGGGAGCGGCTTGTCCACAGGACGCTCTGAGCGCGTTGGGGACAACGCGTACTACCAGTGTCACTTCATTCCGTAAAGTTTAGTGGATGCGGAGATTGAATGGGTCACATTTTGGGAACGACGCGGAAGGTTCCATTGCCGCACGTGCCAACCTCGATGGTGCCGGTCTTGGGGTTCACGGCGATCGTCTTCATTCGCAGGGCTCCCAGTCCTGGATCGTAGAGATCGGTCCAGGTATGGCCGCCGTCGGGGCTGTGGAGGAGTGCTGCCAGGCATGGGCTGAGTCCCAGGGGTTCGCAAGATACGTACACGTCGTCTTCACCCGGACCACCTACCGCGATGGAGCTCGCATTGAAAGCGCGGTTGTCGAGGGGGAAAACTTTTGTCCAGTGTGCCCCCTGATCGTCGCTGCGCCAGAGGCCCTCTCCGATGAAGCCTGCGTAAACCCGCTGCGGGCGGTTTGGATCCGCCGTCACGCAGACGAGTGTGGCGGTACGATTGCGCTTGAAGGGGAGTCCCGCGGAGAGGTCAGCCCAGCTCTTGCCTCCGTCCTTGGTGCGGAAGAGTCCTTCGGTCCATTCGCCCCAGTAGAATGCGTCGGCCTGGCCGGGGATCGCAGCGAGCAATTGGTTGGTGCCGCAGGCGTTCTTGGTCTGATACCAGACGACCGGGAGCAGCTCGTTCTCGACCCATTCGCGATCCTGTGGAACCCGGTGGATGCGGCTGGGCAGGCCGCCGTCTGGGAGCCGTGTCCAGGTCTTTCCCGAGTCGACGCTCCGATACAAACCCGCGCCTTTCGCCGGCTCCCCGTCGACGCTGGCGAGGAAAACGCCCGGTTGGACGGAGTCCTCGCGGATCCCCTGGATCATCAGCCCGGCGGGCAGTTCCAGGCTGCAAATCACGGTCGCGCCATCGTCCTCGGTGCGGCAGAATGCGCTGTGTTGGGAGCCGTTGTTGTTTACTCCATAGACGACCAGTCCATTCGTGAAATGCGACGGCGCGGCGCAGGTGCTGCAGTAGTAATTGGCAGGAAGATGCAATTCGGCGAAGTGCTGGAAGTGGCGGCCGTCGTCGGTGCTGCGGCAGATCGCCTGATCGGCCGCGGAGAAATAGAAGCAGTCCGGCCTCGTCGGGTGGGCAACAACGTTCTCGACGCAAATGTTTTCGATGCCCTCGTAGTGGTTACCCGACCAATGCTGCCCGCCGTCGCGGCTCACCGAGACGCCAAACCAGTTGCTCATGTAGAGCGTCTTCGAATCAAAGGGGTCGATCCGCAGCTTGGCGATTGCCCAGCCGATCGGGCGGATGTCTCCGGGCGGGTACGGGTACTCCGTAAAGTCGGAGGGCTGGTAGTCCTTGAGCAACGACCACGTGGCGCCGGCGTCGTGCGAAACATAAAGCGGAACGACGGGCACGGGGGCGTCGGCTCCGACGCAAGCGGCGGTGTAGAGGGTGCGCGGCTGGCGGGGATCGACCGCGATGCCGGGGAACTCCACCGGCGGCAGTCCCTGGTTGATCGGTTTGAAACTGCGTCCGCCGTCCAGACTCTTGAACAGGCCCTGTTTGCTGGCGGCCGCGTAGAGGATCTCGTCGCCCTCGGGGGAAAACTGCAGCTCCGCGAAGGCGAGCTCCGGTCCCTCGGCGAGGAGACTCCAGGTGCGTCCCTGGTCCGTGGAAAGATAGAGCCGGCCGACCTGCGGACGCTTGTAGCCCGAGGGGACGAGATAGTCCGCATGCGCCAGCGTCCGGAGCGTGCCAACGTAGAGGCGGTTGGGGATGCGCGGGTGAAAAGCGAGGGACTTGAGCGGCTCGCCCGCGAGGCCGGTGCCAGTCCAGGTTTCTCCTCTGTCGTGGCTCGCGAAGACGCCCCGTGAGAAACTGGCGGCGACGACGGTCTTCGGGTCGAAGGGATCGACGGCGATCATCTCGCCGAGGTACCGGGTTTCGCCGTTGCCGATGAAGTCGGCCTGTTCTGTAAGCAGGCGCCAGGTTTGGCCGCCGTCCGTGGAGCCGTGGATGAAACCGAAGCTCTTGCCGCCGCGCGCCTCGCCCGAGCAGCGGAAGAGGATCTTGGGGTCGTGCGGACTTAGCGCAAAACTCTCGACCGAGTGATGGGACGAGGCGGTCATTCCCCGGTTCATCGCGCGGAAGCTGCGGCCGCCGTCCTCGCTGAGAAACACCCCCGCGACATCGCAGCGTGCCCAGATGCGGCCGGGAGTATTCGGGTCGGGGATCAGCCCCGTGATGTAACCGCCGCCCCCGACTCGCGAGTTACGCCAGTCCGCTTCGCCGCGTGGCACGCCCATTCCGGCGCTCGGGGCAGGATCGGCCGCCTGCAGGGTGAGTGCGAGCAATGAGAAAGGCAGGACCAGAACGCGGCAGGCGAGTCGGTGACGATTCATGTCGGCGGGGAGTTTTCGCTGATGGGGCGTGCCGTCTACTCTGGGTTTTCTGACGTTGCGCGATGCGGGAATATCCGGCCGCGTCCCGCTCCCGATTCCGGCTATCCACAGCCTCCGCGCAATCCCTTTCTACGATTCCTGCATCGGCTGCGTTGGCGGATTCGACTGGTCAAGGCGAGGGACCCGGCGGTGAATGCCCGGAATGTGACCGACCTCCACGCTTACCTCGCGTCACCGCCCGTGCAGTATTTCCTTTGGCCGTGACCTCCTTTTTCGATCAACCCCGCTTCGGGGCGTCCGCAGCCCACTCCGTGCCGGGCGGTCTCCCGGACCCCTGACTGCCATCATCACGGAACCCACTCACTTTTTGCTGCCCTGCCGTTCGTCGAAGGCCGCGTTATCTGCCAGTAGTGCCCTCCTCATCGCTTCGTAGCCGTCTGGTATTGAGAAGAGGAGGAAGTGCCGTCCGTGCCGATGGTCGTGCCCCAAGGCGCTTCGTTTTGGATTTATGGCAGCGAGTGCAAACCGATTGTGACTTGTCCGCGCCGTCACCAGTGAGTTTGGTCCAGCGAAACACCGCTTTGTCGGCATTCCCTCCAAATGAAGCATGCCCGTGGTGGCGCGGGCGAAGTAAGCGCAGGTCCTTTGCGGAAACGGGGGGTCCCGGCAGCCGGAACGACCGATTCGGAAAAGCGAGGCGTCCACCGCCGGCGCCAAGAATCGTCGTTGGGTCGGCCTAAAGGCCAACTCCGACGGCTCCGTTGGCTCAGCGAACCGCCATCTGTGCCGCTTCGCGCTCGGGATGTTCGAATGCCTCGGCAAACTGGTCGAGTTCCCGGTCGGTCAATCCCAAGGCGCGGCCGGTCTTGCGCCAGCTGTTTACCGCACGTTCGACAGCACGGAGGATCTCCTTCGCACGGCGGGCCCCGACCCGGAAGTAAGCGATGACTGACATCAGGGCTTCAATTGTGGCGGCCGGACCGGTTTCCACTGAGACCCAGGTCTTCAACTCGCGCACACGGTCGGGAAATGGGTTGAGATCGAATGCGGGGGCGAGTCGCCAGAGATCTCCCTCTGCATGGAGAAATCCGTGGTTGTGCAGATGATCGTCGACGTTGGTAATCAGGATGGAGAACGCCATGCGCCGCCACAGTTCCTCGATGTCGGCCTGGACCGCGGCGCCGTGCACGCGGAGAGCGTCCACGATCTCTGTGTAGGAGTGGTCCTCAGAATCGTTGCGTTCAACGCCGAGCAGCGTGGCCGCTGACACGTACATCCGCCTTTTTCCATCCGGTGTCCGGTCGAAGCGCCGGACTAGGGCGACCGGCACGCCGTCGCTGTCAACCAAGTGCGTTTCAGCTGCGTTGATTCCGGCCGCCTTGGCCAGATGCATCGCTAGGACCTCGCCCTTAGTGATGGGGCGTTCATCCTGCACGCTGGGAAATTTGCCGATGGCGAGGGCGCCGTCCTCATCGAGGACCGTGCATTTGGGCCGAAGGCCGCCGAGAGACGTGCCTCGGCCTCGGAGGTAGGTGAGATCGGCGGCGGTTTCGGTCCCTTCCTCGACGGCGCGAGACGCATCCTGGATCTGACGCAGTTCAAGCAGGGGTGGAGCCGTACGGCATCCAGCCTCGGGGGCGCGGCGGAAAATGCCTTCCTCGTCTCGAAAACGCAGGGCACCGACCCGGCTGCCGTCGTCCACGGCGAGAAGGTAGTCCATTGCGTTGAGTTGGGTTGCTCCCGCTTGCGCGCCAGCTTGGCGGGAGTCGTGGCGGCGTTTGGCATGATCGCGAAGAATAACGCGCCGGCCCCAACCGTCTGGTTCGGTGTCGGCAATCGCCCCGTGGAAAACCGAGCCATCGGGAACCCGTCGGTGAAACTGTGGGCCATGGACAAGCGGTAAGCCCTGTTCGATCGCGAAGCGCTCCGGAGCGCTTCGCCACGGGTCGTTGTACGTAAATGCAGCATGTTCACGGGCCCCAGTTTGGTCGTAGTGCAGCAGCCCGATCGGGCGTGCCTCTTCGCCGAGGCAAACGTGGATGGTTCGTTTCACGACGAGGAAGGCGTTTTCTTCACACGAACTCGCTTTGGCAGCTGTTCCTCGGCGAGTTGGAGCCCGACATCGTCGCGCCGAATATCGGCCAGCTCGCCAAACGTTCCGCCGAACCCAAGGACATAGAGAGCCATCGCATACGCTCCCAAGCCGACTTTCGGGTCACCTTTTTCGACGCGTGTGTACGTGCTCTTGGCGATTCCCATGCGTTCCGCCATCATCACGAGGGTGAGGCGGCGACTTCTCCGGGCCCGCGCCAGATCTTCTCCGAACTTTGAAAGAGATCGGCGCACGACAGGAGGCAAGAGATCTAAAACGTTGGATCGCATGTTAGGTTCTATACATAGCTCGTAAAAGGCTGTAAAGGATCGTATATAGGTCCGTAATGGTGTAAGTCCAGTCGATTATTTGGCCTCCGCGGTATTCCCGATGACCGTCCGCTAAATTCTCCTAAGGCGCCGCTGCCGCAAACTTCGAGGGCGGGGGATTGTTCTAGCCCGCATATTTCACCGTCTTCGCCATCGCGACGATCATTCGTCTGCTAACGGTTCCAATGGTGGCGATCGTCAAGGGATATGCGGGCTTAGCCCGGATGTGCCGGCCGGCAGGCTGGGCCGGGGGTGAGGCACAACACCAACTGGAGGATTCGTGAGGCGTGTCCTTACGGATTCCGGGGTTGGTGCCGGCAAGGAAAGCCTGACATAGGCTCCCGATTGATTGGCCGCGGCTTCGGAGCCAATCTTGGGTTTACATCCAACCATTAGGAGGGTTGGCCCGAGTAAGCCAGCCGAGTCATGAATCTCCATTCTATCTGAGGATGACACCCTGTTTTTCAGAAAATCATCCGAAAGATCGCCGTCGCTTCGTTCTTGCGTGATCATCTCGTCAATGTGATAGAATATGAGGCACTTGCATCATACCCCATGGACGACGAACCGCTGTCGGCAGATTCCAATCGCAAATCAATTGACGCCAATGCGCTCTCGACGACCAGCGGAGACTTCGAGTTCATCGCCCGAGCAACTAACGACACTGTTTGGCATTGGGATCTCCGCGCCAATCTGAGGCGATCTATTGAAGGGTTCGAGTCCCGTCTGGTCAACGCATCGGGATCGTTGCCGGTTACCAGGGAGATGTGGCTCGGTCGCATTCATCCCGACGATAGCGATCGCGTAGCCGCAAGCCTCGACCGGGCTCTCGTTTCAGAGAAGTCGCTCTGGCATGAGGAATACCGCATCCGCCGAGAAAATGGCGACTACGCCGACGTGCTCGACAGCGGCTCCATCATCCGCGACGGCCATGGCCAGCCGACGCGCATGGTCGGCGGGACGCGTGACATTTCCGAAAGGAAGCGGCTCATCGCGCAGGAACAGCATATCAAACAGATGGACAGCATTGGCATGCTCGCCGGTGGCATCGCCCACGACCTCAACAACGTGCTCCTGCCCGTCCTTTTGGCCGTTGGCTTGCTCAGGGACGCCAAAACCAGCGCGGAGGACCTCAAGCTGCTCGATACCATCGAAGCAAACCTCAAGCGGGCCGCCAACCTGCTGCGTGAGATACTTTCTTTCGCCCGCGATGGCGGGGGCCAGCGGACCCTGGTCAAAGTCGATCGCCTGGTTGCGGACATCTCCGATATTATCGAGGAAACATTTCCGCGGTCGATCCGGATCATCAAGGCCGTCGATCCCGATCTCTGGGAAATATACGGAGACGTCGCGCAGCTGCATCAGATCGTGCTCAATCTCGTCGTCAACGCGCGCGATGCCATGCCCAAAGGCGGCACCCTGACGTTGGCCGCCACAAACGTCACGATCGATTCCCAAAGCAGTACAGCTGTACGCGAGGGAAAGTTGAGTCCGGGCCGATACGTCCTCGTGGAGACGTCCGATACCGGAGTGGGAATCTCGGAGGAGATCCGCGGGCGCATTTTCGAGCCGTTCTTCACGACCAAGACGTCCGGTAAAGGCATCGGCCTCGCAAACGTCCATGCCTTCGTCAAGAACCACGGCGGCTTCATCTCGGTTGAGAGCAACCCCGGCAACGGCACGACGTTCAAGGTCTTCCTGCCCGCCGCCGACCAAAGCCAGGCTTCCGTTTCAAAGTCTGTGATCCCCTTTGGACTCATTTGCGGAAACAATGAACTGGTCTTGGTCGTGGATGATGAAGCGGCAATCCTCAGGATAATGCAGCAGGCGCTCGAAGCCTCCGGATACCGTGTCCTGACGGCCCGCAACGGCGCCGAAGCGGTCGCCATGTACGCCGAGCACCTGAGCGAAATCGCGCTCGTACTGACCGATGCGGTCATGCCCATTATGGACGGCGAGGAGGAAATCCAGGCTCTTCTCCGGCTGAATCCGGCCACGAAGGTCATTGTGGTGAGCGGACTTGTCACGAACGCTCAGATGGGCGCCTTCGACGGCCTATCGGTGAGGCACTTCCTCGCCAAACCGTTTTCCGTCGAAGAACTGCTCCAGAAGGTCCATTCAGTGCTTGCAGAGCCTCCCGCGAGCTGAAGACAGGCCGCGGGAATCATAGCTGCCTCAGCTCGTCTCAGCCCGGGACGGGGTTTCGCGTTACTGACGGGCAACCCTCGATACAGCAATGGCCGGAGTTCCAATAATCGCATTCCCTGCAGTAATGAAAATCGCCCCAATCCTCACAGCCGTCGGCTATTAGCCATTGCGACAGCAAATGGAGGAATGATTGGCGGATTTTTTTGGGTGATTGATGGCCATCCTTGTTACGATTCTCAGTCCATCGGTACTCTGGAGAATATGGCGCTTGGCTGTAATGGCTTGCCAGATCCTCGCTGTCAGCCAGCCGAAGGTGGCAAAGGTCCAGCCCGTCTATTTGTCCTGGAGCAGTGCTGGCATTCGTGAGTTAATTGGTGGGCCCGCAGGGATTCGAACCCTGAACCAAAGGATTCAAGTTAGCGCATCTTTCGATGCTCCTTGGACTATGTCTTCACCCACGGTTCTATTCGGGGGCGACGGGGGTTGTTGCGGTGATTAAGGGGGCTCCACCCCTCCGCTAGTCTCTACACCTTCCAGCGGTGTACCGCCGGCTCGGCTCGGCGTTGCCATGCCCTAAGGCGAAGGTTTCACCGAATTTCCCCGTATCCCAGCGACGGTTTCCCAACCGCTGGCACCATGTTGATGAGTCCTCTGCTCTAACCGTTGAGCTACGGGCCCGCTTCCAAAGAACTATCCTAAGATGGCGAACGGTTGAGGTTTTCTCAACACCAATCAAGGCAGGGCTTTCCACTGGTTTGTCGCGAGCTAGGCGGAGGACGGGCTGCTGTGTTTTCGGCATGTTGTGCCGAGCTTGCTGGAACGGGCTGTCTGGAGTTCCAAGTGAGGATCGTACCAGTGCCGCTCGACCAACCATGTCCGCAGACCAAGCTTTGCGATGATTTGCGAGACAACGTGTGACGAGTTCCTTTGCGGCACCCGGCGGGCGAGCGCGAGCAGGCTGAGCAAGCAATAGAACCAGACGCTCGGTGCGCCGCCCCCGCCGCCCCCACTACTATTGGCCCCGCTGTTAGGCGGCGGACTCACTGCATTGACGGTAAGTGTGGCCGCGTTGCTGGTAACACTGCCAATGGCATTAGAGATGACGACATTGTAGTTCCCCGCATTACCGGATTGAGCGCTCGCCAGGCTGTAGGAACTGCTGATGGCGCCAGTGATCATCGTGCCATTGCATTTCCATTGGTAGGTCGGCGCGGGCGACCCCGAGGCCGTGACAAAAAACGTGACGTTTGCTCCGGCTGTGGCGGTCTGACTCTGCGGTTGCACCGCAATCGTCGGAGCAACTGTGGTGCCAACGAACCGGATCGTGTGGTTATTCGTATCCGCGACGTAGACTACACTGGTGCCATTAATCGTGACACCGGTTGGAAAGTTGAAACGAGCGGCAGTGCCCGCTCCGTCAGCGCTGCCGCTGACTCCGGCCAGACCGGCCAGAGTACTGACCGATCCCGAGGATTCGATCTCGCGCAGCGTATGATTTTCCGTATCCGCGACGTAGAGATTGCCCGCAGGGTCAACGGCGACGCCGGAGGGATAATGGAACTGCGCTTGGCTGTTGGCGCCGTCGGAACTGCCGGCAATTCCAGTTTGTCCTGCCACGGTGGTGACGACACCGCTCACAATAACAACTTTGCGAATGGCATTGTTGTTGGTGTCGGCTACGAAGAGATTTCCCCTGGTATCCAGGGCCAATCCCTGCGGTCCGTGGAACTGTGCGATGGAACCGGTGCCGTCAACCAAGCCGCTCCCACCCGGCACGCCCGCAATCGTAGTGACCACGCCGGCGGAGGTGACCTTCCGCAAGGTGTGGTTCAGGGTATCGGACACGTAGAGATTTCCGGTCGTGTCGACTGCGATGCCGGACGGACCGTTGAAACTGGCCGCGGTGCCGGTGCCGTCGGTGCTGCCGCTGACTCCGGCTACACCGGCAAGGGTAGATACCACTCCGGCGGCAGTCACCTTCCGAATTTCGTTGTTGTTGGTATCAGCCACGTAGACGTTGCCGGTGCTGTCGATGGCGACGCCCGTGGGATGATTAAAGGCGGCAGTGCTGGATCCGTCACTGCTGCCGCTGACTCCGGCCTGGCCGGCGAAGGTCGTCACCACTCCGGCGGGAGTGACTTTCCGCACGGTATGGTTGCCGGCATCGGCGACATAAAGGTTGCCGGCGGCGTCCACGGCAAGGTCGGCGGGATTAGCGAATCTCGCTGCTGAACCCGCCCCGTCGGTGGCGTTGCTGATTCCCGCCAACCCGGCCAGAGTGACGACCGTAAGGGGAGTTTCGACAATCAGGCTGGCGGGCGAAGTCGTGATCGTGCCGCTGGAATTGGTGATCACGCAGCGGAACGAATCGCCATTCATCGTGGCGGCGACCGAATTCACGGTCAGCGAGGCTGTGGGGGAACCGCTGTAGGTGGCATTGTCGCCTAGATTTGTCCAGGTCGCGCTTCCCGAGGCTTGTCGTTGCCATTGGTAGGTTGGCAGCGGGTTGCCGCTTGCGGTCACGGAATAAACAACGTTGTTCCCAAGAGTCGACGTCTGGCTGACGGGCTGTGACGAGATCGCCGGGCTGGACAGAGCGGCCGGGAGAAAGAAATGGGCCGCCGTGAGTGGCGGGAGCGTGTAGGTGAACTGGTTGTTGCTGATCGCAGCCGGTGCGCGAAGCGTTATGGCTGAGCCGTTGGCGTCGAACGCGTAAACTTGGGCGCTGCTGTAGGTCGTGGAGCCCCCAATCTGGAAGGTGAGATCGGCTGACGCGGTGTAACTCTTGTTCAGTACCACGAGATGGAGGGCATTCGTGGTATCAACCGAAGCGTAGGCTGAAGAGTTGACCGTGTCGGAATCCGTTTCCGCAACTGAAGCTGCGCCGAACTTTCCGCCATTCCCATCATAATTGAGGTATAGGTTGAACGCAGCGGAGACATACACGGGAGTAGGCGTGCCGTTCAGGACCCAGAGGCACCCCAGGTACACTCCATATTTTCCGTAGATGCCAAGCACATCGGCCTGGGCGATCCCCCTGAGATGTCGCTCTCCCCGCCATAGTCATATTCCGAGAAGGCGAGCTTCGTGCCCGGATACCATGCGTTGATCGAGGCCTGGATGTTGCGAATCCACGGCAAGAACTGGGGATAGTACAACTGCATCCAGCTGTTCTCCACATAGGTGGGGTCCCAGAGAACGCGAGGAGCCTGAACTCGTTCCATATTAGTCGTCTTGTCCGAGAAGTCCGTCTGACTCGCGAGCGGCGTGCCCGGCGATGGCCCACTGACGTTCTCGTCGCTGTAGCGATGGAGATCGAGGACATCGATGAGGCGCGTTCCTGCCGTCGTCGAAGCCTTGCTGATCCGGTCGAGATAGTAGTCAAGAAACCAGCGGTAGGCGGGAGTCGCAGCCTGGATTGAGGGCCAATCGGGCGCGTTCTGGAATGTGAGGCAGCCTTCGCTGCCGGAGGTCGCCGGCGCAAGGACATCAGCGTATTGGTCCATTCGCTTCACCGTCTGTGCGAGAACCGTCGTCTTCGAAATGATCTCAGCGCATGTCGTCTGAGCCGGGTGAAGGTAGCGATGGGTCGAGGACCATAAGTCCGGTTCGTTATCGAGATTGTAGCCCTTGACGCCGGTCGAACCGGAAGCGTTGCCATACTTGGTGATGAGATGGTTGAGCAACTCGTCCATGTAGACGACGCCATCAGTAAGATTGGGCGAGTTAGGTGAGATACCACCGGGTGTGTTGTTCACCACCGCATTCCACCGTGATGATGGGGCAACCTGCGCGGGCAAGACCGCGCCGTTTTCATCGGCTGCTACGTAGCCAGCCATCTGCAAAGTCAGCACGGTGTAGGGAGTCCCCATCGCTAACGATTGATCGTGGAACGTAGTCAGCGCGATCGCTGGTATGCTTTGCTGAAGGGTGGGCAACTCCATTACGAGGTAGTTGGCATTTTGGTCGCCGTCATCGGTGCCCGCGTTCGAGGCGTTGGTTTCCCAATTGTAGCCCGTAAGCGGATTGCCCCCATAGCGCCTCGATACGGTAGCGCTTACCCCGGGCAGGTCCTGATTGGTGCCATAGATGTAGGGGCTGATCGCGATTTGTCCGGCGCCGGGATTGACGCTGATCTGGATGGCATTGTTAGCGCGAAGACCAGCAACGAGCGCTAGGCTCAACCCAAGCTGAATAACGCGCGACAAAACGGATTCAAAATTGTTCATCAGAGGCGTGGAGGCCGATCACATAGGGGATGCCGAGAATCGCAGTGCAATTCGATTGCCGCGAGCGCCAAATGCCTCGGTCCCCGGTCGAATTCGTCGATCTGCACTTCCCTAAGTGACAGGCCTCGTGCATCTATATGAATGGTCTTGGACGAGGGGAACGGATGATCGTTTCACGATAGATTTCTCGCATTGTGAATTAGCCCGCTGTCAGTCGGCATTTGGCTCAACCGATGCCGATATCGCCGGCCTGACCGATCTCCTGGTTCCACCCTCTGGTCTAGAACACCACCCGCCTCCTTATGAATGACCCCACTGAACGGGAAGATCAGATCTTCGCCGACGCCTTGCTCGTTCCTCCCGGCGAGCGCGCGATCTTTCTCGACCGTGTCTGCCGGGGTGATGCCGGCCTCCGTCGACAGATCGAAGCCCTGATCGTCGCGCATGAATCAGCCGGCAGATTCATGCCGGAGCCGCGGGCGGACGGTCCGGCTGA
>Ga0182027_10012752_pt1 | contig 11787 bp, 18 predicted proteins | sample 712E1DmetaG_FD_121300 | JGI IMG/M metagenome (GOLD analysis project Ga0182027, IMG submission 121300) | Permafrost microbial communities from Stordalen Mire, Sweden - 712E1D metaG (Illumina Assembly) | ecosystem: Environmental > Terrestrial > Soil > Wetlands > Permafrost | place: Sweden...
AAAAGAATGGCTCGGGGCCACTTTTCGGGGTTCTCGGGAACAGTTTTTAGCCCCGATTAAACGCAACAATCTAAAATTAGGAACAGTCTCAGAAAAACGAACCATTTTTCAGCAACCTGCTAGACTCATCGAGGATCCTCCACAAATATTCGCCAAGCATTCCCAGCATGATTAATTGGACGCCTCCTAGAAATAACATAATGACTATTATCGCAGTAACACCCTGGATCAAATGATTATTGAATAATTTGTCATAAATCAGAAATAGAGCGTATAAGAAACCAACCATTGAAACAATAAATCCTAATACCGACGCGAATCTAATGGGCGCGAAAGAGAAGGCAACGAATGAATCGATAAAATATTTTATTTTTTTAAAGAATAAACGGAGATTATTATTGAAATGGTTTTCTTATCTTCCATAAAGACCCCTTTGTTAACAAAACTCGGATTCTCTGCAAAAAACCAGCTCTCATCATTTTCAACTTCAACTTCTGTTCAACCACCTTACTTCGAAAATTTAACCTCCACCGGAGATAGGTATTAACATTCCCATAGACTGCTATAGCTTTTTTGTATTCAGTTATCAGTGCCAATTCGGCTTTCATCAGCTGTTCACCCGAAATCTTAGCATTTCCTAGTCTTCCCATCATACTTTCATGATTCTTTCTGTACATAACAAGAGGTTCGGCTACTCTCACAAAGCCTCCTCCGGCAAGTAACGCTCTGAAAGAATAAACGAAATCTTCTGCAAACACATCTGATCCTAGAGAACCCACCTTAGTATGCACAGACCTTGCATAGGCCGCAACACAGCCGCCAATAACAAAAGGACTCTTTGTGCCGGTTAAAGAGTCTTTAATGGCGTTGGAATAATCAATTGCTCCATTGTGTTCAAACGGTGAGATTTTATTGCTTTCTTCATCAATAATGGTTAGGTCCGAATATACTATAAGAGGGGATGGGATGACAGATAACCATGCCTTCACTAAAGTTGCCGTGCGGTGTGGCACAGAGACATCATCACCTCCTTGCATAATTAGAAACTCGCCCGATGACAAATCCCACACGCGATTGATATTATCAGCTAACCCCATGTTTTTTTTATTTCTGCTGATTATCACTTTGTGGGGACCAGTGTAATTGGAAATGATTTTCTCAATCACTTGAAAAGAATTATCACGAGAGCCGTCGTCTGATATTACGATTTCCAATGGACTATAGGTTTGCGCCAAGGCACTCCTTACGCATTCTTCAATGAAGCGCTCCTGGTTATAGCAAATAATTGCAAATGTGACCAAAGGATTAGAATCGCTTCCCATAACTCCGACTTTTTTTGTTTAAAAAATTATTCACACCCCTCTGTTTTTTGTTGTAATAAACGAGGATTATTATTGAAATGGTTTTCTTATTTTCCGTAAAAGCCTCCTACTGAATCTATAACATACTCCACCTCTTTATTTTTCAATTGAGGATGAATGGGAAAACTCAAAACTTCATCGGCCGCTTTTTCCGAAACAGGAAAATCGCCCTTTTTATATCCCAAATAGGAATATGCCTTCTGCAGATGACAGGGAACGGGATAGTGAATAAACGTTTGAATGTTTTTACGAATCATTTCGTTTTGTAATTTTTTTCTTTTTTTCACTCTAGCCACATAAAGATGGAACACGGGACTAACATTCTCTGCGAACTTTAAAGGAATGATATCGCTGCTCCCTTCAAAAGCATGGTTATACATCCCGGCGATCTCTCTCCTTCTCTTATTCCATAAATCTAAGTACCTCAATTTCACATTTAATATACCTGCCTGAATTTCATCTAATCGGGAGTTAAAGCCCGGGATCTGGTGGTAGTACCTCCTTTTTTGCCCATAATTTCTAAGCAGCAACAATTTTTCGCATAGATGTCGGCTATTAGTTACCACTGCGCCGCCATCGCCATAACAGCCGAGATTCTTAGAGGGATAGAAGCTAAAGCAACTCATTCTGCCAAAAGTTCCTGTTTTTTTACCGTTGAACTCTGATCCGTGAGATTGGGCGCAGTCTTCAATCATCGGTATGGAATATTTTTTAGAGATATTAAGGAGCTTGTCATAATCGGCTGAAGCGCCGTATAGATTTACGGGAATAAACGCCTTAGTTTTTCTGGTTATTTTAAATTCCAAACTATCCGCATCGATCATTAGCGAATCTTCTTCACAATCGCAAAAAACTGGCGTGGCGAATGAATTAGCGATGCCGCATACCGTAGGAATACAAGTATTCGCTTGGGTAATCACCTCATCTCCGGGACGAATCCCGGAAGCTCGCAAAGCCAAAGTTATAGCATCTGTCCCGCTTGCACAACCGACGCAGTACTTAGCGCCCAAATAACCAGCGAAAGATTTTTCGAATTTTTCGAGTTCTTGGCCTAAGATCAGCCAGCCCGAAGAAAGGATATCGCTTATAGAGCGATTGATCTCTCCGGAAATGGAACGGTATTCTCTGGCTATGTCCCCGAAAAGAATTTTCATTTTTTAATATTCTTATAAAACGCGATCGACAGCTCCGTAAAACCGTAACTTCTAAATCTTTTGATCGCCATAGAATTATTAATATTCGTTTTTAACTCTATGAAGGCAACGCCTTTTTTCTTAAACCACTTCTCCATGCTGAAATATAGTCTTTTACCCATCCCTGTATTTCTAAAATGGTCCTTCACGTATATATTGGACAGATACCCGATCTTTCTTTTTAAGTATATAGGCGGCCTCAACTCCACCCACCCCATGGCATATCCGATGATACGTTTCTTATCTTCAGCGACGATAATCCTAAAATTCTTGTCTTTGATTTTTCCCCGAATAAACGAGGCAAATTCTTCTTTGAAATCTTTGGAAGCGGCGTAATAATTTTTATCTATCAATAAATGAAACGCATTTAATGATTTTTGATCTTCGGTAATGGAATCAATGTCTTTTTCGTTATAATTTCTTATCATTTCCAATAGTAAATTTTATGTGTTTTATAGTAATCCAACGTCCTCTTCAGGCCTTCTTTTAGGGAAATCTTTGGCCTCCAGCCCGTAAAAGAGTTGATTTTAGAAATATCGGAGTAAAAATCTCCGGGCTCCTGAGCAGCCCTTTCGGGCGTAAAGGGGGCAAACTCCCAGCTCGCTCCTTGTTCCAGAGCACATAATACATTAGCCAATTCAAGAAAATCCGAGAAAGAATCGTCTCCGATATTAAAAATTTCTCCGTAACATTTTTCATTTTTAGCCGTCGCTAGAATTGCCTCAATACAATCATCGATATAGATAAAGTCCCTCTTAATTTTTCCATCGCCAAAAACTTTTATCACCTGGTGATCCAACGCCTGCCTTGCAAACCAATTGGCTATCCCGAAATTAGAATTCATCATTTGCGCCCGCGGCCCATAGATATTTGTCAATCTAAGCATAACAGCCCGCATCCCATAAATATCATTATACACTTTCATCATCTTCTCCGCGGTAAGCTGAGATATCTCATAAATACCTTTGGGGTTCGTGGGAGCTTCTTCGTTAACGGGAAGCAGTTTACTATTACCGTACTCTCCTCTAGTTCCGGACCTTATGATGACTGCGTTCCTGTTATATCTTTTGCAAGCCTCTAATAAGATTGCCGTCCCTTTTATATTTATATCTATGTCCGAAAAAGGATCACTCAAACTTTTTATATGTGAAACCTGAGCGGCCAAATGAAATATAAAATCTTTCTCTCTGACAAGGTAATTCATTACATGTTCATCACGAATGTCGGCAAAATTGACGGTAACGCCGTCCTTAATCGGTTCAATATTAAACATATTCCCGCCATAGCCCGGAATCATTGCATCGAGAAGAGTTACATTTGCTCCCGCGTTGACCAAGCTGATGGCGAGGCTGCTACCTATAAAGCCTAGTCCGCCGGTAATAAGAATCTTTTTGTTTTTATAGTCCATAGATTTGGTCCGCGCCCTTTGCTGGTTTGTTAAGCCTGTAGCAATCGACATCCTTAAAACTTTTTTCCAGCCGATATTTAGTTTTAATCGCCCCCCGCACTATATCGCTTGCGCTCGTTCCGGACGATTGCGTCGACATATCTATGTAGCATTCTAAAGCCGGATTTTTGTCTAATAATATCAACTCCGGCGGAGAAGCCATCATGGTATTTCTGAACTCCTCCTTCCAGGCGCTGAGAAGATTGAAATTTTTCGCTGGAAAATCTAAGGCCAAGGCGTTAAAACGGCTGGGTGAACGCCGTTCCGATAAATAATTTATTAACATCGATCTTGCCCAATAAAGAACTGTTTTCTGCGAAACAACGGTTTGTTTGATGTGATTGGATATTTCTTTGGCTTCGGATAAATTCAATGCTTGTCCGTCTTTGGTATCCACCAACATTTTTTCTTCGGATATCATTCCTAAACACCATTGTATTTGGGCCGGGAAAGTTTTTACTACTTTCTTAGTCAAACCCAAGCCGATTAAAACAATAATCAGGATTGAAACACCGATTTTCGGAAAGACGGCGGTCGTGTTGGGATGATGAAAAATCGTATGCATGGAAGAGGCCGTTAGAGGAGCTATAAAAATAGCAAAGAGAGGAAACATTGCTCCTAAATGATATCCCAGAGCTTTTCCCTGCACGGCAGTGGAAAGTATTGCGGCAAATAAAATCATCAATAGGAAAACAGTGGGTTTAGGCTTAGTTCGCCAACAAATAATACCCCCTAAAAAACCTAGAACAATATACCAGTGCCAACATTTAAGGCTATAAGTGGCCAGAAGACGAATTGCATATAAAAATGAACGCCTGTCTTTTCCGTACGCTTCCAGGTTAAAACGAATTGATACGTTATACCATTCCTGCAAAGCTCCATACAACCAACCAATAAATATGGCTCCCAGTAAAATAACCGCGGATGAAAATCCCGCTATCAAATGATCTGAAAAAATCTCTCGAAGTTTGCGTTTAGTTTTTGAGATTAGTAGCAAATCCCCGAAGAAGAGGAGCGGGGCTAAAATCAATAGTGTCGGCTTAATTAAAGTCGCTGCCGCTAAACAAATCCCTTGCATGATACACCAAACACGACGCTTTGTTTCGATCCGCAACAGGAGAGCGAATGCTGCTCCCAAGAGAAAGGGCGCGGCGATCACATCTCTTTCACCGGAAAACCAAATTCCCCCGGTGACGTACATCGCCTGATAGATTACAAAAACTAAAAAACCAGCAAGTTTCCCGAAATATCGCGCAACAAAAACAAAAAGGAGAGAACATGTGGCCAGGAGAAAGAAGTAATCGAATAAACGGAAAGACCACACGTGGTTTCCAAATAAAAAAGTAGCGATCGTATGGAATAAAAGTATCCCCGGAAAATTAATATCTGCCGCATCAATATAGGGTACCCCTCCCCGAAGAACAACCCAACTAATGTAGTCAAAATGCAAACAGTCGAGGCTGGGAGGAAGACGGGAGTAAAAAAGACCCAAAACAATGGTATAAACCAGCCATGGTAGGAAAGTTTTCCAGTCATTAAGCCGGAAAAAATTAAATCCTTCCCATGGTAGGGCGCGCGGGATAAGTTTATTACTAGGGTTATTCATTATTTCCCCAGCGTTATAAAAATACGGCGGTACGCTGATTTAGTCAAAACTCAATAAAAAAACAGCCCCCTTTAGCGATCAATCACCGGGCTACAGAAACAGCCCCAAGGAGAAAAATTTATGCCGCAGACAATGTAGCAAAAAAGCACCGGAAAGCAAAGATAAAGATCAGCTTATAATGGCGTCTCTCAGTTTGACCTCTCCCCGTTCATTGTATCAACTGTAAGTCAGCGTTCCAATGAACGGAACGGAAAAACATATGTCGACGGTTATTTGGCCTCTTGGGGTTGCGGAGGGTGCGGAGTATCCATGTTGGACAAAGAAAGCGGGTCGGATGTCCGCAGGAGGCGTTTTCGGACCGTAGGTGTGTGTTTTGAGAACATGGTCACCCATGATTATGTCAGGAGAATGGCGGATCCTGAACGACACCTTGCGATGGAAGGCGCTGTGGTTTCGCAGTCATTTTCGCGGTTTTGCAAAGAGCACGGCCTGAAGTTCAAGCCAAGGCGGGGCGATTCGACTCTGGGAAAGTAAGAGTGGTTCGTTACATAAACTCAAGTTTTGTAAACCAAAAAAAGAAAGGAACCCAAAATGAGCAAAATCAAAGCGGATGACATCGTCGGCTGTTTCGTTGGTGAAGAATGCGTTTGTTTCGACTGCCTGACCGATGACGAAAAGGCAGCGATGACGCTGGACAAAGTCCTTACTTCGGACGACGTGGACGGCGACGATGTCTATTTTTGCGACCGTAGCGGCAAACGTATCAACCCGATTTAAACGAATAATCCATGGCAAGGTCGGGCAGGGTTCGTTGGGCGGGGGATGGGAAGGATTAATCCCTCCCCCGTGGATGAAAGGCGGGTTCTACGAAGAAACAAGTGTTTTGGAAACAGTCCATAACCAATGGTGGCTTATGGGCAAACGGTGAACCAGTTTTTGTTACAAAAATAAGGAGTTAGGGAGGTAGCCAATGATGCTGGATGAGAAGTGCTTAAGGGAAATGAAGCTTTTGAAGATGGACCAGTTTACAGAACGAAAGCACGGCAAGCAGTCGTGGAACTACGACGACTTGAACAAGCTCGCAAATGTGGACGAGCTTGCCGCGATATTGAATGTCCCAAAGACCTGGATTTACGAACGAACACGGCAGGGGCAGAAGGCAATCCCGTTTATTCGTTTGGGAGCATATGTCCGCTTCCAGCCCGCAGAGGTAATTAAGTTTTTCCAGAATAAAGAGGATGGGGTATCATAATGAGCTATGGCAACCGGATTAACCACGCTCGAAGCAGCCAACAAGTACAAGCTCTCTACGCGGTACCTGCGTGTGCTGCTGGCTGCCGGCAGAATCAGTGGCAGGTTGGCGGTTGTCAGCAAGCGAACCACCCTCTGGCTCATAGAAGAGCCATCCCTTCGGAAATTCCTCAAGACCAATCGAAAAGTAGGACGCCCCAAAAAGAAATAAGTATTATTCCGCATTACGGTATAATACTTCCCTTTGTCGGTATCTCATTTAAAATAAGGGAATATTATGGGCGGTTTTACTAAAAGAGGCGATTTCTGGATTGATTATTATGCGAATGGCCGCCGTAGGCGCGAAAAGGTTGGCTCCAGTAAAACTCTGGCTGACAGAGCTCTTATGAAGCGGCGCGTACAAGTGGCCGAAGGCCGGTTCCTCGATGTTAAGACAGAGCAAAGAACTCGGTTCAAGGAGTTCGCGGATATCTATGCCCGAGATTATGGTAAGAATAAAAAATCTTGGGAGGCTACAGATATCCATTATCTCAAGCGCCTTACCCCTTTCTTTGGTGGCAAGTTCCTCCATGAAATAACACCGCAATTGGTCCAAAGGTATCAGTCTGAGAGGCGAAAGCAGAAAAACTATAAAAAGAAACTGCCTACACCCGCGTACATCAATAGAGAGCTTGCCTGCCTCAAATGCATATTTAGCCGTGCTATAGAATGGGAATATGCTAAGGAGAATCCTGTCAAGAAGGTCAAGTTCCAGAAAGAGAACAATGAGAGGGTTCGGTTCCTTGAAAAAGATGAGTTAATAAAGCTCTTGGATTGCTCCGATGCTTCATTGAGACCTGCGTTGATGCTGGCAGTCAATACGGGGATGCGTCTTAACGAGATGCAATATCTCAAGTGGAAGGAAGTCGATTTCCAGCGAGGCATCATCACTTTGAGGGAAACAAAGAACGGAGAGACCCGTCAGGTTCCGATGAACAGGACCGTGCTGGAAATCTTATCTGCATTGCCTCATAATGACGTCGAAGCTTATGTGTTTTGCAAAAAGGATGGAAGCCCGTATAATTTCCGCAGTCCGTTCCTAAGGGCGAGGGATAAAGCTGGTATTAAAAATTTTCGATGGCACGACCTTCGCCATTCGGTGGCATCTTATCTGGTTATGAAGGGAGTTGATTTGAATACGGTGAGGGAGATTTTGGGGCATAAAACCCTTGAAATGACCCTTCGATATTCGCACCTTTCACCAGAGCATAAGACCCGTGCCGTGAGCGTTCTTGATGAAGACATGGACACCATACGGTCACCAGGGGCTAAAGTCGTAGAAACACCCAATGGAGTTTAAAGTTGTAACTCTTTGGTATCTTAATAGTTATACGTTTAGTGGAGAGGTGGCAGAGCGGTTGAATGCGGCAGTCTTGAAAACTGCTAAGCTCGCAAGGGCTTCGGGGGTTCGAATCCCTCCCTCTCCGCGCTCTTTTTCAGTTAATCCTCTGTCGATTGCCATAAGAACTTTTGGTTTGAGTAAACACTGACGCAATCTCGGGGGGTTTTGTGGGACGAAAAAGATATTGCTTGCGCGGAGGCCTGATTGGTTTATTTATCCCGTTATTTTTGTTCGGGATATTTAGAATGCTTTCCGAGCTTAATATCGAGCTCGGAAGGTTTCCGTTAACTGCGCTGATTGTTTTTGTATTAGCAATTTTAGAACTACCAGTAGCGATTTTAGGAAGATCATTAGGACTTCCGATCGAGACCGGAGGGACCACTTTTCTCATTTATAAGTTCAATGCGCTCGGTTATTTTTTAACAGCAGCACTTTGGGTTCTTGTGGGAGCTTTCGTTGGATGGCTGATTGACAGGAAGCGTTGCCAGAAGAGATGATTTCTTTAAGGTGGTTCGCTGGCATCAATGACTTCCCGCCATTTTTTGAGCGAACTCTCTGTCGGGAAAACGGACCTTCTTTAACGTGAAACCGTGGGGGCCAATTTGAGACCAAAAAATTTCATCTCCCTAAAGAAACGGACCTAATCTGAAAATAACGGATCTTCTCTTCCTGAGGATCGATTCCAGGGTTGTTCTGTTCCTTACGCGAATAAGGGAGTGAGTCTTTTGATAAAGACTCGAGCCCAGAAGGCCGAAACAGTTGTGAGGGGACACCCCGGGGGGAGCTTCGATGACAAATGAATTGAGTGAGTTCAAAGATCGCAGAAAGTTTGTTCGCGTGAGTATTTACGCGATCACGAGATATTTTTGTCCTTTTCGTGATATGGAGGTCGGGGTGCAGACCCGAATCTCTGACATCTCTGAAGGCGGCGCGCTGCTCCTGACCTTTACGGAGGGGATCCCCCCGGAGGCCTCGGTCAAAATGAGCTTCGTGATGCCCGGCGACGAGAGCCAGTTTGTGACCGTGGAGGGCAAGGTCAAACACACCAAGATTTTTGAAAAAGACCTCTATCGGTCAGGGATTGAATTCTTCAAGCTGAAGAAAAAAGACTTGCAAGCCATCCACGGGTACGTTGCAGGCCATAAGAAAAAATAAAAGGACGCGACCTCCGGACAAAAAAATACCTGCAAAATCCACGCGAGAAACTTTGGGAATCTCTTAGCCTTAGGTCCCCCGTCTCAAATCCGGAGCCTGCTCAGGGTGAACCGATCATGTCCCGCACGAACTGATTCAGCAAGGTCTCAAGGTGAATGGGTTTGGTCAGATACTCCGAAGCGCCGAGCCCCGCCATTTTTTTGACAGTCTCTGGGTCCCGGTGGCCGGTGAGAACGACGACGGGTAGAGCGGGAAATTGTTCGTGGATGAGACGCATGACCTCGAGCCCGTCCATCCCCGGCATGCCGATATCCAGAAGGACCAGCGACGGAAGGCCTCTTTTGATCATGGCAAGGCCGTCGGGACCATTCAGGGCGCAAGAAGCGGAGTACCCCGCATCAAAGAGGAACTCTGTCACCATCTTACAGATTTCAGGCTCATCGTCGATGATCAGGATCTTTTTGGGCATCGGGTCTTTCCCCCTATGTTTCCACATTATAAAACAAAGCCGCTTTTTTCAAGAAAAAATTTTCATAATTTGATTTTTTGTATCGCCAATTCACAAGGGGGTTGGTAAGATAACCGAAATCCACCACAACGGAGCCTGCGATGATCACAAATCTTTTCATCAAGAAGCATGAGGACGGTCAAAAAATGGATGTGATCAGCGCATGGTGTGAGGCACTGTGAATTCGGCAACGAAAAAGCAACTTATGAGCACCCTTTACGGCGCCACTCCCGACGAAGTGGAGGCCGTTGTCATCGCTCAAGGCCTTCCCAAATATCGCGCGACCCAGATCCTAGATTGGGTCTATCACAAGCATGTTCTTGCCTGGGACGAGATCAAGAACCTTCCGAAAGACGCGCTCCAAAAACTTTCCGGAACGATCCGCCTTACCGCGCTCGAATCCACTGAGAAAAAAAAAGACGTGGGCGAGGGGACCACCAAGTTTCTTTTCAAGACCACGGACGGACATTTTCTTGAAAGCGTTCTGATCTCAAAAGATTTTAGCGAAGATGAAGAAGGCGAAGATTTGAAGGCCCGCGGCCGGCGTGAGACGGTCTGCGTTTCGACTCAGCTTGGATGCAAGGTCCAATGCGTGTTCTGCGCGAGCGGGCAGGGAAAATTCACGCGCAATCTCACGGCCGGTGAGATCGTCGAACAAGTCGCGAGGATCGGCCGGATAACAGGAAAGAAAATCACGAACGTGGTTTTCATGGGGATGGGGGAGCCCCTCGACAATTTCGACGCCACGCTCAAGGCGGTTTGTATTTTGATCGAGCCCTGGGGTTTCGCCTTCGGAGCGCGAAGAGTGACGGTCTCCACTTCCGGGATTACCCCGAAGATCCTGGAATTTGTAAAAGCCGTGGACGGACGCGTCCGGCTTTCCGTGTCGCTCCACTCCTCGATCGACGATGTTCGGAGCCGTCTTGTCCCGATCAATCGCCGCTACCCGCTTAAAGAACTCGCAAGCGCTCTCAGAAGGGTCAGTCAGGACCTGAAGCGCGAGATCACGTTCGAATACACGTTGATTCCCGGCGTGAACGATTCGGAGGAGGAAGCAGAAGGCGTTTCCATGATCGCAAAACCGCTTCGGGCGAAGATCAACATAATCCCCTACAATCCGATCGCGGAATTCCCGCACAAAGCCCCCACACGCGAAGAGATGGGACGTTTTTGCGAACAACTCGAAAGACGCGGTCTCCGTGTTACGATCCGCAGGACCGAAGGTCAGGAGATCGATGCCGCCTGCGGGCAGCTCCGATTGGACAGAATGTCCAAGCCCGGAAGACAGGGAACGGACCACGCGCAACGGAGCATGAAGTAACCGCTAATACTGCAAGGGACTCGGCCTGCCTGCCGGCGAAGTGGGGGCTAGCTCCTGTCGGATGAAGGATGACGGAGGGAGCTTTCCGAAAGCTTGCCAATGAGCTTGCGAAGCATTCGCGTTTCATAAGCAATCTTTTTCATCAATCTCGCACACGAACCCTTTTTCAAGAAATTCAACTCTACAGCCACCTCTGTCTGTGTTTCTAATTCTGCGCAAGAACCAGCGGCCATTTTAAGAAACCGTTGATAGTCTCTCGCGGCTCTTCGGCTATGGCCCTCGCTGATGTTGCTGGGAATGGAGATTGCTGCTCCGCGCATCTGAGCTGTCAGACCATACAGCTCCTCGGTGGGAAACATTCGGGTAATTTTATAGGTTCTCACGGCAATTTCCTTGCCGAGTTGCCAGATCTTCAGGCCCCTGAAATTTTGAATAGCTTTTTCACTACTGTCCCGTTGTTTAGGTGATGGCTCTCTGTAACTCTTTTAAAAACAATAGGTTATTGATCAATATGACTGTAAACGATTTGAAATCCCTTATAGGCTTGAGCCATTCCAAACCCAA
>Ga0182027_10012753_pt1 | contig 11786 bp, 7 predicted proteins | sample 712E1DmetaG_FD_121300 | JGI IMG/M metagenome (GOLD analysis project Ga0182027, IMG submission 121300) | Permafrost microbial communities from Stordalen Mire, Sweden - 712E1D metaG (Illumina Assembly) | ecosystem: Environmental > Terrestrial > Soil > Wetlands > Permafrost | place: Sweden...
CTGCAGGAACTTAAAAAGAAATATCAAATTGAAATTGATGAAAAAATATTAGATAAAATAATTGTCCAGGACAATAATAACCCAAGGGCAGTTGATTTTTATTTCGTGAGGAAGGGGGGGATTTTTCCTCATCCGGTTTATCCTTCCATAGATTTTGTATGGCATGATTGGGAATAAAATAATATTTTTTTATACTGAATAATTATTACGATATTTTATTCGTAATATTATAAAAAAGGCGTTAAAGTGCGAAAGCAATTTTTAGTTATTATTTCTTCAGTATTAATTATTTTACTCCTAATTTCTTGCGGATCTAAGAGCCAAAGAAAATCTAATCAACTATTATACTGGTCCAGCAATAATACTCAGGAAATTGATTTTGCCGGGTATATTGTAAATGAATGGAATAAGCATAATAATTCTGGAAAAGTTTCATTTCAGCCTGTGCCGGAGGGACAATCGAGCGAAGAAATTATTCTTGCGGCAGTTGTAGGTAAAACAACGCCGGATGTTTATTCCAATATGTGGCAGGGCGATGTTGAAGATTATGCCAGAGCAGGGGTACTGGTTGCACTTGATACACTTAAAGGATTTAAAGATTTCTTATATAACAGATGCGACAGCTCGGTAATAAATGAAGTTACGAGTCCCGATGGACACATTTACCAAATTCCGTGGAAAATAAATCCCATTATGCTGTTGTATAATAAGCGGATTGTGTCTGCCCTCGGTTTTAAAGAACCGCCTGCAAATTATGATGAGTTTAACCATGCATCGGAAAAATATAAAGAAGAAAATATAGATTCGCACGGCTATGTAAAAAAGTGGTTCGGATATTCCGAAGTACTTGTAACTTGGTGGCAGAGGTTTTTTGATTTCTATCCATTGTATCTTGCAGCTTCAAACGGCGCTCCGCTGGTAAAGAATTATAAAGCCGCATTTGATAATAAATATGCAGTAGAGGTTTTTTCTTTTTTAAGAAATCTTTATGAACATAATTATTTTGCTAAAGAAAGACTTTCTGCAAGACAGGATGTCTTTCTGTCCGGTATAATAGCTACAAGGTTTACAGGATCATGGGAAATATTGCATACTGAAAAATTTAAGCCGGAAGGTTTTGAATATGGCTTTACGCATATACCGGTTCCGGACGACCATCAAGGTCCGGTATTTACATACGGTGACCCTAAAAACGTAGTAATATTTAAAACCTGCTCAAATCCGCAGCTTGCATGGGACTTTATTCATTTTATGATTGATAAAAAAAATGATTTGAAATTATCAGAATTAACAAATCAACTGCCGCGAAGAAAAGGATTAATAAAAGATTCTGCATTTGCGGAGTATTTTGAAAAAAATCCTAAAATGATAGAATTTGCGAAACAATCTGAATATGTAAGAGGAACCGATCCGTACCCTAATCTTACGGAGGTGTTTGATATAATTTCGCAGGAATATGAAGAATGTGTAATATACGGAAAGAAGTCGCCGGAAGAAGCTATTCATGAGGCTGCTAAACAAGTTAATTTACTTTATATAAAATAAGGGCAGATATTAGTAAAAAATGAAAACGAAAAAATTTATACCGTATTTTTTAGTTGCTCCTTATATCTTTCACTTTTTGCTGTTTGTTGCATTCCCGGTTGTATTCTCCATAGTTCTTACATTTCACGAGTGGAATATAATATCTCCGATGAAATACATAGGTCTTGCTAATTATACAAGACTTTTCCAGGATAAGTTTTTTTCACAATCACTTGTTAACACGATAATATTTTTAGTTATTCATATTCCTCTTCAAATAATTATTGCTCTTTTTCTTGCGGAAGTATTAAATCAGAAAATAAAATTTAGAGGATTTTTTCGTGCGGCATTTTTCCTGCCGGTTATTGTCTCCGGCGTAGTTGTAACAATTCTTTGGCAGCAGCTATACGGGTTTGATACAGGACTGTTTAATAAAATATTAACCGCAATTGGATTAGGTAGAATAGGATGGCTTGTGGATCCTTCATGGGCGATGCCGTCTATCGCGATTATGGCTACGTGGAAAAATGTTGGATTGTATATAATATTATTCCTCGTTGGTTTGCAGACAGTACCTGTACATTATTATGAGGCGGCTGATCTCGAAGGCGCTACCCACTGGCAGAAATTTTTCAAGATAACGCTGCCAATGATAAATCCGACAATCTTTATGGTTGTTGTCTTATCGACTATAGGAGGATTTTCTTTGTTTATTGAGCCTTATGTAATGACGGGAGGTGGACCTTTGAATAGTACTCTTTCGGCAGTCCTTTATATTTATAAGCAGGGATTTTTCTATTATCACATGGGGTATTCGGCAACGCTCGGTTTATTCTTTGCACTATTGATATTAAGTGTTGTGGCTATCCAAAAGAAATTTATTGAGAAAGATAAATGAAGAAGATATTATTCTACATATTGCTTATTGCAGGCGCCTTAATTTTTCTCTACCCATTTATCTGGATGATAACGGCATCAATAACACCGGAAAACCAAATAGGAAATCTTACGTTTATCCCGAATAAGCTTACATTGAACAGTTATACACAGATGCTTGGTAAAATTCCTATAGGAAGAGCTTTTATCAATAGTATTATTGTATCATCAGCCGTGACATTCGGAGTATTAGTCTTTGGTTCAATGGTCGGGTATGCGCTTTCACGTCTTGAATTCAAAGGACGCAATTTAATCTTCTATATTATCATTTTTACTATGACTCTGCCGTTCCAGATAACATTAATACCTCAATATATTATTATGGTTAAATTCGGGTGGGTAGATACTTATTGGGCTTTAATAGTGCCTTATCTTATGAATGCTCTGGGTATAATAATGTTCAGGCAATATTTTAAAAGTATTCCTCAGGATTTGATTGATGCTGCAAGGCTGGACGGCTGCGGAGAAATTAAAATTATTTTTAAAATTCTTTGGCCAAATTCAATTCCTGCTTTAATTACAATAGGAATTATAACTTTTATGGCTTCATGGAATGAAGTGCTATGGCCTTTAATAGTAATTAGAGATAGTCAATTAATGACAATGCCGCAGCTTGTTACTTTATTTGCCGTAGGCGGCGCTGCAGAATCCCAGCTTGGGGTCAAACTTGCAGCGGCAACTATGCTGGCTCTTCCTATAGTTCTGGCGTATCTTTTCTTCCAGCAATATTTTATACAAAGCATGGCAGCAACAGGTTTAAAAGAATGATAAAAGGATAAAGATGTTCGTTTCACGTCTGACAAAAAAAATAGGTCCTAAACCGGTAAGAGTAATTTTACAATATTTTAATGTAGGGAATGAACAAAGGATATTGAATGTAATTCACCGCGTACTTTCTTTACCTGAGCAGGAAGCTGTTCATCAATTAGAAAGAGTAATGCAGGATTTCTCTTTTCGGCATCTCAATTTTAAGCGTAAATTGATTGAAAATTATGAACAAATTGAAAAGTACATAAAAGAAGATATTTCAAGCGAAAGGAAACTGCTTCTTGGAGCTTACTTTTCAAAAGAATATTCGATCGAAGCCGCTTCTTTATTTAATCCTTCGATAGTTTCTCATCCGGACCAAAGTTTTTTGAAATCGGGTGTGCTCAGATTTATTATGAGTCTTCGCGCCACCGGGGAAGGGCATATTTCTTCGCTGGAATTCAGAAGCGGTATAATTGATGAGAACTGTGAAATATATTTTGATGAAACTTCCCGTTTCTGTGAACTTCCGGTTGTTAATGAAGAGAAAATTATTGGAAAAGATTTATTAACAAAGATTATTCATTCAAAAAACGATGTTGAGAAAAATATATTTAGCAAGCTGCCTCAATCTTTTACTTATAAGCAGGTTAAAAAAATATTAAATGAGGAACTCAAGGCTTGCCGTGATGAAAATATTAAAATGTTCATCGAAAAAATCCTGAATCTTTCAGAGGCTAATTATGAAATAACATTTAATGAATCAACTGCTGTTTCCGAACGTATAATATTTCCATATTCGAAAAATGAAGTTGTCGGTATGGAAGATGCAAGATTCGTAAAGTTTACAGATGATGATGGTTCCGTTACATATTATGCAACTTATACTGCAGACAACGGCAGAACTTTTGGCACCCAGCTAATTGAGACAAAAGATTTTTTGAACTTTAGTATATGTACATTGCACGGCAATGCAATACAGGATAAGGGAATGGCTTTATTTCCAAGGAAAGTAAATGGGAAATATGTTTTATCCTCCAGACAGGGCGGTGAGAATTTACAAATTATGTTCTCAGATGACTTGCATAGATGGGATGAATATAAACAGCACCGTGTACCGGTTGAACCTTGGGAATTTATCCAATTGGGTAATTGCGGTTCTCCTATAGAAACAAAAGAAGGTTGGCTGCTGCTTACGCATGCAGTAGGTCCATTCAGAAAATATTCGTTGAGTGCAATATTGCTTGATCTTAATGATCCTTCAAGAATTATAGGAAGGTTAAAATCACCTTTAATTGAACCTTTGGAAAATGAAAGGGAAGGTTACGTACCGAATGTAGTGTATTCGTGCGGTTCCATTGTTCATAATGATGAATTAATTATTCCTTATGCAATGTCCGATTCGTACTCAGGTTTTGCAAAAATATTTTTGCCTGGTTTGCTTGCAGAACTGACAGAAAAGAATTGAAATGATTAGATTAGAAAATATTCAGTAATAAAAAGGTTTAGAGGTTCAATAGTGAAAATGACCAGATACAGTAAAAATCCCATATTAACTAAAAAGGATGTTCCATTTGATGTAAATAGTATCTTTAATCCCGGTGCAGTTAAATTTGGAAATGAATATTTACTTTTCTGCCGTGTAGAGATGCCTAATGGAAGATCATCATTTGTTCTTGCAAGAAGTAAAGATGGGATAAACTTCGAGGTCGAGCCTAATCTTTGTTTGACTCCGGAAGAGCATGATAATTTCTATAAATATGCAGAATGGGGAATTGAAGACGCAAGGGTAGTTAATATAGAAAATAAATATTTTTTAACATATACGGGGTATTCTAAATACATGCCTCTTGTGTTATTGGCGGAAACAACCGATTTTAAAAAATATAAATTACATGGACCCATAAGTGAACCATCCAATAAAGATTGCACAATCTTTCCCGAAAAGATAAATGGGTTTTATTGGAAAATCGACAGACCTTCTGCGGAACAAAGACAAAATATATGGGTTGCCAAAAGCAATGACCTTCTTCATTGGGGCGGATATGAGTGCTTAGCCGAGCCTGCACCCGGTACATGGGAAGCAGATAAGATTGGAATTTCCACTACTCCTATAAAAACAAAAGACGGTTGGCTTTTACTCTATCATGGAGTAAGAGGCTTTGGAATAAGCTCAATTTATAAGCTTGGTGTAATGCTTTTAGATTTGCAAAAACCATGGGTATTAAAAGGCAAATGTTCAAGCCCGGTTTTAGCCCCTGACCTGGATTATGAAAGGATAGGCGATGTCGGTAATGTAATTTTTTCTAATGGATGGATAGCAGAAGATAACGGCGGGATAAAAATTTATTACTCCGGTGCAGATACCAATATTTGTCTTGCTACAACTACTATCGACTATTTGTTGTCGCTTTGTAAGTAACTAATGAAGTATCGCAAGAATTAAAATATTTATTTTAATTAAAATTTTAATAATTCTTTTAATTTTTCTTCGCATTCATTCATATATAGATGTTTCGTTCCCCTGTCTCGGCGAGGCCGAGACTCGACGGTTAATGAGATTTACATTTCCTCATGCCGTGTGGTTAAAATATCTGTCTGCCGGGAGGATGACCTACCGGCATGTCAGGCAGGTTTGTGTGCATTTATAAAATAATAAAACATTATAAAAGTATGAATGAGTTGTTTTATCTTTCCTTAGCTTCGGAGAATCGGCATGTTTATAGCATAACCGCAATCAAAAAAATCAATAAGAACCGCAAAGCGGTGATATAGTGTATGCCTGATTTGTTCACTATGCCGCATCTGACAATGCTATTGAACATAAGCTTTTATAATTTTATCTACAAGCATTTCACGGCTCTACCGTTATTGCATATACTATAAATGGTGTAATGTTTGAAGTAATTAATAACTCTGTTATAAAATATATTATGAAATACAATTTATATAAGCTCATTTTAGTTTGTTTTTTAATTACCGGATTAATTTTATCTAAAACGGATGCACGGCAAATTCAAACATCTTCGCTCGTTAATACTTCTCATTTAGATCATTTGTTTCAGGATATTAATGTTAACGGGAAAGAAATGGGAATAATCCACATTTATGCTGATTACCCTGATTACCATTATGTAGAGGCTTCGGGCGAGGGTATAGCATGTGTTGATGATGCGGCAAGAGCTTTGGTCTTTTATATAAGATATTATGAAGTAACAAAAGACAAAAGTTTATTGAATAAAATCAGAGGTTTGACGAACTTCCTGATTTACATGCAGGCTGATAACGGGTTTTTTTATAACTTTATCTGGAAAGATTACACTAGAGATACAACATATAAAACCAGCGTTGCAGAACCGAACTGGTGGTCCTGGCGGGCTATATGGGCATTAGCAGAAGCCCGAAAATTCTATAAGGAACGGGACAAAGAAGTATTTAGCCAAATAAAGCCATCGTTAGACAAAGGGATTAATTCAACTATTTCTTGGCTAAATAAAAATAATTCCGATTCCACTTCGTCTTACGGTGGTTTTAACCTGCCTGCCTGGCTTCCATGGGAAACAGCAGCAGATCAGGCTGCGATTATAGCAAAAGGATTGTCCGTTTACTATGAATTGAACAAAAAACTGTCGATTAAAAAAGAGATTGAGCATTTGTGCGATGGTATTATGCAGATGCAGGCAGGAGATAAAGATAATTTTCCGTATTATGCTTTCCTGAGCTGGCAAAACACTTGGCATATGTGGGGAAACAGCCAATCCGATGCTTTGATTTACGCCGGTAAACTTTTAAATAAACGTGAATATATTAACAGTGCATTGAAAGAAATTAAAAACTTCTACCCGTTCTTAATAAATAATGATTACATAAATTATTTCTCTATTGAAAAGCGTTCCGGACAAATTGTAATTAAAGACAGCTCTAAATTCACACAAATTGCATACGGCATTCGTCCGGTTGTAATGGCGTGTCTCGGTTCCGGTGACCTCGCATCGGCTAAATTAGCCGGTGAAGCTGCTGAATGGCTTTTAGGTAAAAATATTTTAGGAAAAGCTGTATACAATCCGGAAAATGGAATTTGTTTTGACGGAATAGATAATGTCAATGAAATTAACAAAAACTCCGGCGCTGAATCCACTATAGAATCATTATTAACCTTACTTGCGGTTGAGCAAAACCCAATAGCAAAAAAGACATTACTTGATTTCTATAGTAGTCATAAAAACTGATTGATATATTTTAACCACCGGGTTAACTGTCAATGTTCAGATGAGGAAACGATCATGAAGACCTTCTTTAGAAATATCTCTAAATCAAAATTATCTACCATAATTATAATTCTATATATTATTATGACGGCAAATAGTTATTCACAACAACTCAGCGTCAGTACGATTAATAATATGCCCAACATGCCTACACCATATTTAATGAGGGACTGGAAACAGGTTGTCGCCGGTTATGACTCGTTCGTTTTTAATTTAAACTTAACGGGAGAATATTTACCTTTAATCTGGACTGATAATAGTGCAATAAATTATTCCGGGCCAAGGTTTGGGCTGTATTCATATGTAGGAAAGTCTTCTTCCATAAGTATCGCAGAAGCGATAAACTGTATTCCGGCAGTTGTCGGAGCCAGTCTTGTTGGTATTGATAAAAGCAGTCAAAACGGGTATAACTGGGTTTCAATGTGTCAGGAATGGTTCAATAAAAAGGACGGGTTATTGGTTTTTCAAAACGGCGCTGATGGTCAGACGACTGATGACTGGTGGTATGAAACAATGCCTAATGTCTTCTTTTACCAATTATATTCTCTTTATCCTAATATAAACGGCTTTAACAGTATTTTTATCAACGTTGCGGATCAAATGTTAAAATCTGTATACGCTATGGGAGGCAGTACAACGCCCTGGCAGATTCCATCTATGAATTATCAGGGATGGGATTATGCCGCAATGGCGCCATCCGCACTGCATGATCATAACGAACCGGAAGCAGCGGGCGCTATTGCATGGATTTTATATAGTGCATTTAAAGTAACCGGTAATTCTAAATACCGGGTTGGGGCAGAACTTTCAATGGAATACCTTAATAGCCTTACAAGCAACCCTTCTTATGAACTTCAGCTTCCCTGCGGGGTCTATATTGCCGCAAAAATGAATGCTGAACTTGGTACCAATTATGATATAAATAAAATGCTTAACTGGTGCTTTAATAACGATAATATCAGAAGTTGGGGAGTAATGTCCGGCAGTAATTGGGGTGGTTATGATGTGGACGGCTTAATTGGTGAAATAAATTCAAGTATAGGATATGGCGGTGATTATCCGTTTACAATGAATACTTTTGAACTTATAGGCAACCTTGTTCCGATGATTCGTTATGATTCGCGGTTCGCAACAGCAATCGGTAAATGGGCGCTTAATGCCGCTAATGCATGCAGGCTTTTTTATCCGGAATATTTACCGGCTTCAAATCAGGACGCGGCAAGTAAAATATGGGCTGACCAATATGATACTAATTCCTATATTGCTCATGAATCAATGCACCAGTATAATCCCGCGAACAGCTCAATAAGTCCGTATGCGACGGGAGATGCTGAAAGCGGCGGCGGGGAAGTTACCAACCTTGCGTTGTACGGTTCTTCACATATCGGAATTCTTGGCGCTATTATAGATACTACTAATGTTCCGGGAATATTACGGCTTGATGTTTTAAAAACAGATTATTTCCATGATACTGCTTATACGACTTATCTTTATTATAACCCTTATTCTTCTGATAAATTAGTACAAATGGATTTAGGGAGCGGAACACATAGTGTATACGATGTTGTATCAAAAAGCTTTTTAATCCAGGGCGCTTCAGGAGTAATTCAAATTACGGTGCCTGCTAATTCTGCTGTGCTTGCCGTTATTGCTCCAAACGGCGGAGCCCAAACTTATAATACAAACATGTTTTTAATTAATGGAGTTGTTGTAGACTATCATTCGGGTAATGCAAACTATCCGCCAAGAATAAAAAGCCTTTCAGCAAGTGAAAGCACTGCTATTTTCAAAGATTCCGTAAAGATTTATTGCACTGCGATTGATCCTGCTAATAGTCAGCTTTCATATCAATGGGGTGCCTCTAACGGGAATATAATAGGAAGCGGAAGTATAGTAACATGGCTTGCGCCAAATATCGCAGGTACATATATAATATCATGTACGGTCAAAGATAGTTCCGGCGCGAAGGCTACAGCATCGGATACAATTGCTGTTGTAAAATCAATAGACCAGCCGCCTATAATTAATAAAATGACTGCGATACCAAGGAAAATAAATATCGGCGCTTCATCAGTAATTACATGCTCCGCTTCTGGTGCAGATAACGATACGCTGAAATACAACTGGAGCGCTTTATCGGGAGTGCTCAGCGGCAGTCGTTCAAGTGTTGCCTGGAGGGCTCCGAATACACAGGGAAATTATTATGTCTCATGCATTGTAAATGACGGGCGGGGCGGTTCTGCCGAAGACAGTATAGGCCTTGAGGTTAGAGATTTTTCAATCATTGATACAGGCCAACTTGCAGCTTATTATCCTTTTAAAGGAAACGCAAATGACGCTAGCGGAAACAATAATAATGGGGTTAACTTTAATGCTACACCAACAACCGACCGGTCCGGCAATGCAAATAGCGCTTATTTCTTCGACGGTTCTTCTTCATATATACAGGTGCCTGTTAGTACAAGTTTGAATTTTCAAAACGCCATAACAATAAATTTCTGGATGATAGAAAGCCAGGTTTATAACCGCGAGCAATATGTTTTATCACAGGGAAGTTATACCAGCAGGCTTAAAATTTCAATTATTACGGATAACAGCCTCAGGTGGACAATTCATACCACGAGCAGTGCAAACGGCGGAATTATTGATCTTGATTCTGAAACGAAACTTATTCCGGACAGCTTATACAATGTTACTGTAATATATAACGGGTCCGATTATGAACTATATCTTAACGGAAATCTTGATTCATTTTCTACATGGTCCGGTTCAATTCTTACTACAACCGTACCAATGACTTTCGGCCAAATGCTGCCTACTAATAACAATTATAATTTCAGAGGGGTACTTGATGATATAAGGATATACAATTATGCTTTGCCAGTAACCGAAATTGAAAATTTGGCGGGTTTAACAACGGCGGTAAAAAATTCTAAGAGTGCTTCTGTCCCGGTTAGTAATTCTCTCATGCAGAATTATCCCAATCCTTTTAATCCTTCCACAACTATAAGCTGGCAGGTTGCAAAAAGCAGCCGTGTATCATTAAAAATTTACGATATACTCGGGAATGTAGTAACAACACTTGTAAACGAATTTCAAATTGCCGGTTCACATTCAATCTCGTTCAATGCTGAGCAGGCAGGTACACGTAAACAACTTGCCAGCGGAATATATTTCTCCGAATTAAAAATAGATTCGGAAACTTTTTATAAAAAGATGGTATATTTGAAATAACTATATAGTAATAGGTAATAGGAAACAAAATTGCAACAAAAATATTTTTTACACGATAATTGGAAATATTCATTAATTAAGAAAGATGATATAAAAAGAACTCCAAAGGGATCTTTAAAATTTGGACAATGGCTTGACGCTTCTGTGCCGGGTACAATTCATACTGATCTTTTGGCTTCAAACTTAATACCCGAACCATTTTATTCCGATAATGAAAATAAACTTCAGTGGATAGGTGAACTTGACTGGGGCTACAAAACCACATTTGACCTCCCGAAAAACTTTGAACCGGATAAACAAATTAATCTTGTGTTCGAAGGATTGGATACCGTTGCGGATATATTTTTAAATGATGAGAAAATCGGTACGGTAAAAAACATGTTTCTTATTCATACTTATAAAGTTTCTCATTTACTTCAAAAAAAGAATAATAAGCTTGAAGTTAATTTTGTATCGGCGGAAAATTATGCTAAGGAACAGGAAAAGTTAAACGGCAAGGTACCTCTTGTGCCAAGATCCGAAAGAGTCCATATAAGAAAAGCTCAATATTCATTTGGGTGGGATTGGGGTCCGATTTTTGTGACAATGGGAATTTGGCGCTCCGTATATCTGCAGCAGCCGGATGAATATTCTATTGAAGACTTTACATTTGAAACCTTATCCATTTCCGAGTCAAAAGCAGTGGTAAGATTAAAAGCGGGTATAAGTCAGCCGTTAAGATCAGAGATTAAAGTCAAAGTAAATTTATTCGATACAAAATCTAAGTATGAAACAGAAGATAATGCTGTTGTTGGCTCAATTGAATTTCAGACAGAGTTTGAAATAAAAAATCCGGTTTTGTGGTATCCGAATGGCTTTGGCAGTCCACATCTTTATGATCTGGAAATTCAGATAATTAAAGATAAAGTTGTGCTGGATAAGCTGCATAAGAAAGTCGGAATTAGAACTATAAAGTTACAACTTACGGAAAACGGTAATTCAACATTCCGGTTTATTGTAAACGGCAAACCGGTATTTTTAAAAGGCGCTAACTGGATTCCTGCCGATTCATTTCTTCCGAGAGTAAGCAATGAAAAA
>Ga0182027_10012754_pt1 | contig 11785 bp, 3 predicted proteins | sample 712E1DmetaG_FD_121300 | JGI IMG/M metagenome (GOLD analysis project Ga0182027, IMG submission 121300) | Permafrost microbial communities from Stordalen Mire, Sweden - 712E1D metaG (Illumina Assembly) | ecosystem: Environmental > Terrestrial > Soil > Wetlands > Permafrost | place: Sweden...
CCACTAAGATCAAGCTGATAAGTGTTACCTGAAGAATTCAGTTCATTTATCTGCTTAACAATCTGACCAAGTGTATTGGTTACAATTATATTGATGTTATTAGTAGTCGGTAATTGAATATTCAAAATAAACTGACCATTGTTCGGATTTGGGTATATTTTAACATATTTATTTAACCCTTCCTGAACAGAAAGTTTGCAATCAGTTACATTGATATATCTGCTTACAGAAACAGCTTTGTTTCCAGAATTATCAGATACATCATATGTTATGGAATAGAAACCTTCCTTACCATTATGTAAATAATCTGTACTATAGGTACCTGTTCTGACAACAGAAGATAAAGGTATGTTGTCATAATTATCAGTTACAGTAACAATATCATCGGCAGGATTGATAGTTGCGAATCGGCAGATATTGATAACAGTTGGCCCCTGCATTAAAATCACTGGTTTTTCTGTATCAACAACATGCACAACTACGCTAAACTTCGATTTATTTCCCATACAGTCAGTTACTTCATATTCTGCAACATAATCTCCTAAGACTGTTGCTTTTTCATTTGGGAAAGTAGTATAGAATGAACCCTGTTTTTTAACAGTGTTAGCTGTACAATAATTATCCTTTACTGCGAAATATGGCATATTAAAGTTATCAAAAACTTCTATAGTGTAAGATCCCGGACCAGTATAAGTTATAACAGGTGGAATGGTATCGATCACATTAATAGTTCTTTGCACAGATACAGGGCCATTACCATTGCAATCTGTAACTGAATAGGTCAATACATAGGTACCTACATGATGAATATCAACGTTACCGTTAATCTTTGGTAACAGATTAGTACAATAATTGTCGGTTATTGTAACTCCTGGATCAACATAAGGCCTGTTAACCTCCAAGGTCATAGTTGCAGGTGGATTAAGAGTAATATTAGGATTTACATTATCGAGTACAATTACATTTCTACTAATTGAAGTATGATTCCCGGCACTGTCAAAAGCAGTATATGACAGGGTATAAGAGCCTACTACATTTGTATTTACCGTACCAGAAACACTTACATTTTTAATACCACTACATGCATCAGATGCAATATAACCTGGATCGACATATGGTAGGAACAGACTGGCAGTATCCCATGGTTTCCCTTTTAATGCGATAATAGGAGCAACTTTTTCAGGAGTAATATTAATTATCCTCTCACTTGTCATAGCTACATTACCATGAGCATCAGTTACATCGTAATGATACCAGTAAGAACCTACTTTATTTAAGTTGAGATTATTGGTAGTAACTATTTTTGAAGTAATATTACCATCAACATTATCAAAAGCAGTAGCACCAGAATCAGTATAGCTGGGTGTACATTGTTCAATATTAACAGTTGGTGATCCATTCATTGTAATTACCGGTGGTGTTTTATCTGTACGTAAAATAATTCTGTAATCCTCAAATTCGCCATACGGAGTTGCTCCGCAAGGATTTGTAGGGAATGTAGCCAGGGTAGTACCAACTCTCATCCTCGTTGCACCAATAGTTACTGTTGATGGTACTTTGAAAGATGCCGTCCAACTAATTGTTGAAGCATTGCTTTCCGAAGCGACCAACTCACTAGGATCAAAAACACCATCGATATTATAGTCTATCCAAACCTTTCTGTTAGTAGCATTATAAGTGGTGTTTCTCTGAACTGTTATATCATTCGTTGATTCGAGTTCGAGGTAGGTTGATTGAGTTTGAGTATAATCGGTGTATGAAGTATTTCCAATAGAACTATAATTATCGATTGTTCCGACTTTTACACGACTTATCCCAACATCAGAGGTAAGGTTTATTGATGATGGTTTACAGTAATTTATTGCCCTGATATAACAAGGTTTTGTTACTGAATCATAATGATTGTTATAACCGGCTGTTAATTTGATACTATAGCATCCTGTATCATTAAATATAACGACCGGATTCTGTTTGAATAATGTGCTTGTACCAACCAGTGTATATGTATTAGGAGTAATTGTCCATTTCCAGCTGTCAACACACTTATGTGATTCATCTATCAGGGTAACATTATCAGAACCAGCAAAAGGTTTCAGAATACTAGCACTGAAGTCCGGAGTGGGAGCAATAGAAGGCTGAATAACTACTATATTTTTTGTAATCGAGTCGCTCCCTCCACAATCGGTTATTTTGAGTTTCACTGGAATTGAGCCTGTTGACATGTAAGTAAACTCTCCGTCCTTGTATGAAGAAGTATTGGTGTTCTGGCCATCATAATCCCAGAAATAGGTTGCATCGCCAAAGCCACCCTTCGAAGTATTTTCAAAATTTACCAACATATTTTTACAAACTGTATCCTGCATAATGAAATCAGCTTTTGGTGAAGGGAAACTATCTGCATAAGCTACCCATTCTGCCTGGAATCCTTCAAGATTAACGATTGTCTGGGTTCCATGACCGGCTCTTTCCCATTCAATATACATTTTCCCTGTTTTTGAAACATATGTTTTCTGGAATCCGGGGGTATAAATATTAATATTATGGCCCGGGCCTTTTGGCCATTTGGCTCTATCCCATAATGCAATACCAGTATTATCAACACCCTGGTAAATCCTTACATAATCATTTCCTCCAACAGAAAATTTTCTAAAAGTAAGAACTAATGAATCGGTACATGTGTTGATTGTATAGTTGCAATATGCCCTCTGTGCAGGACCAGTATAGGTCGAATCTTTTATATCATCATAGAGAACACCATATGGAGCATAATCGACACTTGAACCCTGGCACATAATCCCAATCGATTTTACAAAAATGTAATCATCAAAACATGTACTGTCGACTGTACCATTTGAATTATTATATGCTTTCAGACATACTTTGTATTTACCGGGTGTGAAGAACCAAACTATCGGATTCTGAGAAGTATTGGAAGTTCCTAGAATAAATTCGTTTGTTACATTACCCTGGGGATCCAAGGCGGGAGATATTGACCATTCCCAACTATCGGGACATCCGGTTGAAAGGTCACTTAGATAAACCGGCCAGTAGGTTTCAACGATATTTACATCTGAAATAAAGTCAGCTTTTGGTTTCCCGCTGGGTGTGCTAACTAATATCACTTTTGAGAATGTATCAATTCCACCACAACTGGTTGTAATAAGAGTTACCGTATCTTTTCCGGTGTTTTGAAAGGTATATGTTAAATTCAGGCTGGATGAGCGTAGAATTCTGTTAACATACCATTTATGAGCCTTGGGTTCATTAGATCCTGCATTATTAATAAATGTGACTGGTGAGCCCATACAAACAGTATCTTCTGAAATAAACCCGGCTTTAGGTTTTGAATAAGAAGCAAGGGATTCGTCAGCTCCTAAAGTAACTTCGAATAAACAACGGGCATTGCCGTCAGCATCGGTCATTACACCTAAATTTTTACCTTTAAGTGGTGAGAATCTGTTTTGTAAATGCAAATCACTTGAAGAAATAAAGTTTGGATCGATCAGATTAAACGAATTCACATCATGTGGAATGGCAAGCCCTTGGGTTGATGTTTTCCAGGCATTAAGGTCTGTTAAATATTGGTTATTACTATAGAACATAGCTGTGTTACAACCCACATAATAGTAGTCATTATAATCTACCTGAGCTAATCCGCTATAGGGATAAGGATAGAAACTCAGTAACAAACTTCCCTTTCCGGATTCACAATATAAAATATTGTTTTTAACCTTTGAATTGTATGCATAATAGAATAGCAAGGCAGAATTGGAATAATTGTTCTGAATTGTACCATTCACCCTGATGCTGTTATGATAAACCCTCATGTTGTAATTATAGTAATTTGAATAATACCCGATTTGTTGTGTAGCAGTTTTAAACCCACTGATCATGTTATTAATGATCCATGAACTATCATTGGTTGAGTAATCATTCTCATAATAAGTAATTATACCATACATACCGGGTTTAATAATATTTCCGTCAATGGAAGTTTTTTCATTGTAATAACTATAAATACCCGTATTACTGGTATATCTTGATCCAATATCAATATTATTACGCTGAACTAAAAGACTTCGTTCATAATAGGTATAAATTGATGCATAATACTGATCTCTGAATGTATTACTGATAAAATTATTGCCTAAGCATAAAACAGAGGTTGAAGAACCAACAAAATAAATTCCAAAATAACCTCCCAGAATGTTACAACCTTGAATGGTATTGTAGTTAGCATTATTGCCATAACCACCGGATGATCCTTCGTTATTACCCGCTTCAACCGGAACAACATACGACCCTGTATAGGTATTATTTACCTGCAATATACAATTCAATAATGTATTATTTTCCGCCTGACCTGTAAAAAACACACAAGTTGCATAATTGGCACCTGTATTTGTAATACTCATATTTTCAAAGTGGATATACTTGCAACCGTTAAGGACAACTGTGGCTCTCGGATTTGTAGAAGTTCCTGCATATGTAAGGATAGAATTGTTTTTATTTGCTCCTCTGAATGTTACGGTATTGGTAGCACTGGCTCCTTTCACAGGAGTTATCACAACCCTTTCAGTAAATGTATAAGGTAATACATTAAATACAACAGGACCCAGAATACCACAATTCATCATACTCAGAGCATCTGCAAAGGTTTGAAAATCGCCACCCGGGCCGATTGTATAAGTGCCTGTTTTCGATCTTTCAGCCGTACAAAATGTATATGTACACATATCATTTGTTTGATCACCATCGACTCCACCGTTAGGACTGGATGTCCATGCCCTTAATGTATGTGTTCCAGGAGTAAATTTCTTTGTTCCTATCTGAACGGCTTTAGCAATTGAGTCAGTAACCCGGGATCCTGTCCATGAATAAGGTGATTGGGCTACTCCATCAACATCCCAGTTAACAGTGCAGCTGGTAAGGGTACTCATACCTTTGTTTTTAATATCTACTTTTATCGGTGTAACAACACCGGTATCAACCATTGAATTAGGTCCCGGATTTGAAAAAGCTGAAACCTGAGCATCTAATGCAATAGGGTTAACTATATTGATGGGATAATCCTCAACATCACCATAATAAAATGTACCACAAGAGGTAGTAACGTAATATCCCATACCATAATACTGGCAACTTAAACGCATACCGGTGACTCCTGCTGTTGCACTATTGGGAATATTAATAGAATAGGAATAAGTGCCTGGACTAATATAACTTGACACTAATAGCACCATTTCGCCTGCATCATCAAATGACCAGTTATGATTAAAATCTATCCAGACGACAATATACATTTGATATTGCTGGGTAGTAAATGTCAGTGTATAGTTTGTGTTTTTTAAAACTGGTGCAGGGGAAAGTGAGGTATAATAATTCTCATAGCCGTTTCCATACCCGCTATTATTATTAATAGTACTAAACTGCACGTTTGAAAACCCCATACAACAAATGGAGCCATAGGAAGGTACGCAGTAAGTTTGAGATTTGACATCATTCTGATTTGCCATGACAAAAGCAACGACCAAAATCAATAGTGTGTAAATTCTTTTCATAGTGAATTTTATTATAGTTTTCGGAATAAGTTTATTCTAATTAATTAGCAAAGATAAGCAATCAATTAAAAAATGTTATTGTAAAAGTCAAATTAATTTAGCAAATATAATATTTTTTCAACTTTAACACAAAAAATTAATTAAAATATTAATTGACAATCGATTATTGTTTTTTGGCTAAATATTGCATTATTATTGTTGTTAAGTTATTAAATCTGAAAAAATCTTTTTTATGAAAAAATCTTTACTCAGTTTTGTCCTGGAATTATCAATTCTGAGTTTGTTTGCCCAGGTAATACCTAATGGGGGGTTTGAAACTACTTCATATTGGAAAGGTGTAAACAATACAATTGTATCCAATATTCCAGTGGTAACATCGGGAGGAAAAGCTACTCTTTATCCTGTTGAGGGTTCAAAATTCCTATTAATTGAAAATTCATCTACATTAGGTATAGGTTATGTATTTAATAACTTTGCATTTTCAGGTCGTCCCGACACTTTTTCATTTCATCTTGGTTATCTTCAGGGAAATCTTGCCGAAAGAATGGGGGTTGCTGTTACACTGTCAAAATGGGATGCTGACAGCAATAAAAGTGATATAATTTGCCAGTTTTCAATTATGGCACCTGGATCAGACGGACGGATCGAACCATGGCAGGTAATCAATATTCCCATGGATTCTTTTTACAGAAGTACAGAAATACCTGATTCCGCTTTTATCTTATTCCAGAATGATATAATTAATAATGGCACACTAACTACTATCATGGTAGTGGATGAAGCGAGATTTTCCAGGCAGGCCCCATCAGGAAAAACATGGGTAGGCATTTTGGATCATACCCTGATTCTAAACAATATTTTCTATTCATCGAATAACTTGTATATTAATTATTCAAGCAAACAAAATTTAACCAATGCACTGGTTACCATCATTAATATGAATGGCCAAATAGTCTATACAGCTAACCTGAACTTAAAATCAGTTGTAAGTTCTGAAATACTTAACCTGCCTTCTTTAAACAAGGGAATTTATATTCTGAATATCCTGTCAACTAATGGATCAGTATCTGGAAAATTCATTATTCAATAACTGATTTTTTTGACATTTGAAAGGAGAAAACGATGGCTTAAAACCACAGAATCAATAATTTGCAACTTGATATTTCTGTTGCACGCAAAAAAAAACCTGTACTGAGATTCCGCATTGAATCTCAGTACAGGCATAAATAATTTGTTTTATGTTATTGGACTATAAATTTCTTTGCAATATTACTGCCTGATGAAATCAGGTTCACAATATAAATTCCTTTAGGTAAATCTCCAAGCGAAATTGATAAAGGAGAATTGTCATTAGCCTTATTTGAAATATTATTATTCCATAGCTGCTGACCATTAAGGTTTGATACAATTAACCTGGCATCATTATCATGATTAAATCTCATTGCAACATTAAGCTCACCGTTAGCATAATAAATCCGATCAATATTAGTTATCTCTGCAATTCCGGCTGAAGTCACAAAATTAAAATTAGCACCAAACACTTTAACAGTACCGGGCACATGACCTAGCCAGATATAGGCGAATCCGACAGCCCTTAATCCTGCACCTATTGTAAAATTAATTGATGTAGTTAACTGCATTGAATCATTAGTATTGAAAGGAGATGTCAGGATTGAGCCACCAACAGCCTGAGGGTTTACCCAAGCACCACCACTGTAGAAAAATACATACACCATGATCGTATCACCAACCGGAACATTTGCCGTTCCAAAATTTTTAACTCTTAATGTCCAGTTATTGGGTTGATAAACAACGACATTGGCATTAGGAAGAGGACTGATAAATTTGGTTGCACCGAGATCCTGAGCAATCAGGCTTCCAATCTGAAGCATCAATAGAACAAAAATAAATGTAAATTTTTTCATTTTTTTAATTTTAAAAGTGAATTTTAACTATTAATTTTAATATGAAATTAAGGTCATAAAAAATGTTCTAAAACTCCCACCTTCTAAGGACAATAATTTGCTCAAAGATAATTTATTTTTTAATAATATTGATAAATCAAGCTAAAAATAATTATCCGGTGATATTGAAAAGATATTTAAGAAACACAAAACACAAATATCAAATACATACAGTTTTTCCTGTCACAAAAATAGAGTAATTTTGCAACTCAATTTCAGATGCATGGAATTAAGCAAAAATTATAATCCTTTATTGATTGAAGAGAAATGGTATAAGGAGTGGATCGACTTTAATTTATTTCGTTCTGTTCCCGATGGTAGGGAACCATATACTATAGTAATACCACCTCCCAATGTAACAGGAGTTTTACATATGGGGCACATGCTCAACAATACCTTACAGGATGTTCTTATCCGAAGGGCCCGAATGCTTGGTAAAAATGCACTTTGGGTACCGGGAACAGATCATGCATCTATAGCAACCGAATCGAAAGTTGTTTCTAAGCTCAGGGAAGAAGGAATCGAAAAAGCTGATATTACCCGTGATGAATTTATCAAACATGCCTGGGATTGGACAGAAAAACACGGTGGGATCATCCTGGAGCAGTTAAAAAAATTAGGGGCCTCATGTGACTGGGAACGTACCTGTTTTACAATGGATGAAATCAGGTACGAATCTGTTATAGCAGTATTTATTGACCTTTACAATAAAGGCTTCATATACAGGGGACACCGAATGATTAACTGGGACCCGAAAGCAAAAACAGCGTTATCAGATGAAGAGGTAATCTATAAGGAAGTCCGGTCAAAACTATACTATATTAATTATAAGGTTATTGATTCTGATGAAGTAGTAACAATAGCTACTACAAGGCCTGAAACTTTATTAGGCGACACAGCAATTTGTGTAAATCCTACCGATCCAAGATTTGCTCATTTAAAAGGTAAAAAAGCGATTGTTCCATTAGTTAACCGTGTTGTTCCAATAATAAGTGACGAGTATGTTGATATTGAATTCGGAACGGGGGCTTTAAAAGTTACTCCTGCACATGATGTTAATGATTATGTTCTTGGTCAGAAATTCAATCTTCAATTTATTGATATCTTTAATGATGATGGTACTTTGAGTCCGGCTGCTGAGCTTTTTATAGGCGAAGATCGATTTATAGCAAGAAAAAAAGTAATAAAAAGCCTTGAAGAAATTGGACAATTATTAAAGATCGAAGATTATACAAATAAGATTGGTTTTTCTGAGAGAACCGATGAAATAATTGAACCTAAAATTTCATTACAGTGGTTTCTTAACATGAAGGAGCTGGCCAAACCAGCCATCGAACATGTTAAAAATGGTGATATCAAATTCCATCCTTCCAAATTTGTAAACAGTTATATGCACTGGATGGATAATATTAAGGATTGGTGTATATCGAGGCAGCTCTGGTGGGGACATCGAATTCCAGCTTATTATCTCGATGATGGATCTTTTGTAATTGCTTCATCGATTGAAGAAGCATTACAACTTACTAAAATTAAAACCGGGAATTATAAACTTACTGTTACCGACCTGAAACAGGATGAAGATGTACTCGATACCTGGTTTTCTTCATGGCTCTGGCCAATCTATGTTTTTGATGGAATACGAAATCCCGGCAATCCTGAAATAAAATATTATTATCCAACAAACGACCTTATTACCGCACCTGAAATTATTTTTTTCTGGGTAGCCAGGATGATTATAGCAGGATACGAATTTATAGGCGAAAAACCATTCAGTAATGTATATTTTAATGGCATTGTGAGGGACAAACAGAGGAGAAAAATGTCAAAATCATTGGGTAACTCACCCGATCCTATTGAACTGATAGAGAAATATGGTGCAGATGGTGTTCGGATCGGGATGCTTTTCTCCTCTCCGGCAGGAAATGACCTGTTATTTGATGAGAATTTATGCGAACAGGGTCGAAATTTCAACAATAAAATCTGGAATGCCTTCAGGCTAATCAAAGGATTTCAGACAGATACAGATTTGATACAACCTGAATATAATTCATTGGCAATACGTTGGTTTGATTCCAGGATTAATCAGGTAATCCATCATATTGAAGGATTATATGATAAATATCGATTATCAGATGTACTCATTGCACTTTACAAATTGTTTTGGGATGATTTTAGCTCATGGTATCTTGAAATTATAAAACCTGCATATCAACAAAAGATTGATCAACAAACTTACGATGCTACACTTAATTTTTTCGAAAAACTCCTTAAGATGCTTCACCCTTTTATTCCTTTTATAACAGAAGAATTATATCATCAAATAAATGAACATGATAAAGGTGATTTTATTATGGTTTCAGCAATGCCTGTTGCTGATAAATTTGACAAACTATTGATAAAACAGTTTGAACAAACTACTGAACTTATCACTGCTATCAGGGAATTCCGAAAATCGAAGAACCTCCCACCTAAAGAAAATTTGAACCTTATTATTAAAAGAGATAAATTTCATCATACCGAATTTGATCCGGTTATAATTAAATTGGGGAATATTAATAAAATCATATACGTTGAACAGAACCCTGAAAAGACTTTTTCATTTTTAATTGGAAAGACCGAGTTTTTTATTCCTTTGCTCGAAAGTATCAATATTGATGATGAAATTGAAAAGATTGAAAAAGACCTGGAATATTACCATGGTTTCTTATCAATGACAATGAAAAAACTTGATAACGAAACTTTTATAAAAAATGCACCCCGGCAGGTAGTTGAATCTGAAATGAAAAAGAAAAATGATGCATTACATAAGATACAATTATTAGAAGATAAATTAAAAGGATTAAAGCTTTAAGCACGATGGATAAAATAATCATCATTGATTTCGGTTCACAATACACCCAGCTAATAGCCAGAAAAGTAAGAGAATTAAATGTTTTTTGCGAGATCTACCCTTATGATTCCATTCCTGAGTTTGATAAGGAAATAAAAGGCATCATATTATCAGGAAGTCCATACTCGGTGAAAGAACTGGACTCACCAATTATTAATGTAAAAGAAACTTCAAAAGGATTACCAGTTCTTGGAATTTGCTATGGAGCACAAATGATAGCTGAAGAGAATAATGGTTCAGTAAAGAGATCAACCATCAGGGAATATGGTCGGGCAAATATTGCCATAAAAGACAAAAACAATCCATTATTAATTAATGTATCCGACTTATCTCAGGTTTGGATGTCACACGGGGATACAATTTTCGAACTTCCATCAGACTATCAAATCATTGCTACAACCGATAATATACCGGTGGCAGCTTATGCAAGTACCGATAACAAAATATTCGGACTTCAGTTCCATCCTGAGGTTGCCCATACTACTGAAGGAAAGAAAATTCTGAAAAATTTTCTAACAATCATTTGTAATTGCAAAACAGATTGGACCCCTGCACAATTTATTTCGACAACCATTACTGAATTAAAAAGCACTTTGGGAGATGCTAAAGTAGTAATGGGTTTATCAGGGGGGGTCGACTCAACTGTTGCGGCTTCACTATTACATCGGGCAATAGGGAAAAACCTCTTTTGCATATTTGTTGATAATGGTTTGTTAAGGAAGAATGAATTCGAAGAAGTAATTGAAACCTACAAACAACTTGATCTGAATGTTATAGCTGTTGATGCAAAGCAGGAATTCTACACTGCACTAAAACATGTAAGCGATCCGGAGAAAAAGCGTAAAGCTATCGGGAGAACCTTTATTGAAATATTTGATAAGGAAGCCCATAAAATTACAGGTGTAACCTGGCTCGGGCAAGGCACAATTTATCCCGATGTAATTGAATCAGCTGGCACTAAAGGACCTGCAGCAACTATAAAATCGCATCATAATGTAGGTGGCTTGCCTGCAAAAATGCATCTCAAGGTAATTGAACCACTTCGAATGCTGTTTAAAGATGAGGTACGTAAGGTTGCAAAAGAGCTTAATATTCCTGAAAGCATGTATTTACGTCACCCATTTCCCGGTCCGGGATTGGCCATCCGAATTCTGGGAGAGATTACCCCCGAAAAAATCAAATTAATTCAGGAAGCAGACTATATCTATATTCAGGAAATGAGGAATTTTGGTTTGTATGATAAAATATGGCAGGCAGCTACCATTTTATTACCTGTTAAAACTGTTGGTGTTATGGGTGATGAAAGAACATATGAATTTACAGTGGCATTACGTGCTGTTCATTCGACAGATGGTATGACTGCAGACTGG
>Ga0182027_10012755_pt1 | contig 11785 bp, 10 predicted proteins | sample 712E1DmetaG_FD_121300 | JGI IMG/M metagenome (GOLD analysis project Ga0182027, IMG submission 121300) | Permafrost microbial communities from Stordalen Mire, Sweden - 712E1D metaG (Illumina Assembly) | ecosystem: Environmental > Terrestrial > Soil > Wetlands > Permafrost | place: Sweden...
GAACAATTGCAGGCCGATATCAAGGATGGCACCCTCCAGGCCATCGCTGTTCAAAGCTCCTTCAATCTTGGCTACTTGGGAGTCAAGGATGCTTATGATGTTGCCGTCAACGGAAAGACGATCGACGCCACAGTGGACACCGGATTCCTCATGGTGACCAAGGACAACATTGATTCTCAGGATGCCAAGAACGTGCTCTACTAAACTCCACTGATTTTCATCCGACGACAAGTCCTCAAGGAGGACGGCCCGCGCCCTCAAGCGCGGACCGTCCTCGCCTTCATAAAGTATTATTAATTAGGTGATGGCTGTATGCTGAAGGCGACGAAGGAAACGGCTTGCGCCTCAGAGCGAGACTGCATTGAAGGTAAGAGCTGTAATGCAGAATAAGACGTTTCGCCGATATACTTCCGAAAAAAGTCGTTGGCATCAAGTAGTTGGGAGCGCAATGCAAAGTACTTATTATTAATGAACCTGCTCGAGGAATTGATAGAAAAGGCAAGAGAGAAATTTACCGGATTATGAAAGAGTTGCTAGAACAAGGAACAGGAATTCCCATGGTCACTTCTGATTACACGGAAGCCCTGGAAACGTCTCATCGCATCCTTGCCTTACATCGAGGCCGGTTATGTAAAGGGTTTCAGCGCGGAGAGCCGACGGAAGCAGATATTTTGCGTGAAGCAATAGCAATGGCCTGGAATAATAGATCAAGATCGGATAACGAAACTTCACTTTACTTAAAAACTGGATAACAAGGCCAAATCCTAATATAAAGGAGCACCATTAATGCTGATCGGAATATCACCCCTTATTTCGCCGGAGCTATTGGCAGTCCTTGATCGTATGGGACACGGCGATGAGATTGTGCTTGCCGATGCGCATTTTCCAGGTGAAACTTACGGGAAACGCGTATTACGGGCGGACGGCCTGAAGATTTCTGATCTGTTGGACGCGATCCTGCCTCTTTATGCATTGGATACATATGTTGAAAGCCCTGTGATCATGATGTGTGCTGCTGCAGGCGATCAGCTCGACCCGGCAGTGGAAAGATCCTATCGGGAAGCCATTGACAGACATTGGCCCGAAACTCCAGCCATTCAACGCATTGAGCGTTTTGCTTTTTATGAAAGAGCAAAACTGGCTTTTGCTGTCCTGATGACCGGAGAGACAGTTAAATATGGAAATATTATCTTGAAAAAAGGTGTTACACCGATAACCGAGAAATAAGAATTGGGCGATACCAGGAGAATACCGATGAACATATCTCTAGAAAAGATCGATCCGAGTTCGGTGCCGTACAGGAAACTTTATACAGGTGCAAGGATACCGGCAGTAGGATTGGGAACTTTTGGGTCCGATCGTTTTTCTGCCAGTCAAATCGCAGACGCGGTTTCAGGCGCTGCCGCAATCGGGTATAGACACTTTGATTGCGCAGCCGTGTATGGAAATGAAAAAGAAATCGGCGCATCGCTCCAAAAGGCAATGACGAGCGGAATAGCACGCGAAGAATTGTGGATCACATCAAAGCTATGGAACGATAAACATGCTGAAGAGGATGTCATCCCCGCTTGCAAGCAATCGCTTAATAACCTGCAATTAAAGTATCTCGATCTATATTTAATTCATTGGCCATTTCCAAATCATCACGCTCCAGGTGTAGATGTAGATTCGCGTGACCCCCACGCGGTTCCCTATATTCACAAAAATTTCATGAAAACCTGGCGACAGATGGAAAAACTGGTGGAGCTGGGCCTGGTTCGCCATATCGGGACCTCGAATATGACCATTCCAAAATTGAAATTGCTATTTCGAGATGCCAGGATCATGCCTGCTGCGAATGAGATGGAGCTGCACCCTCATTTCCAACAACCCGAATTCTTTCAGTTTTGCATTGACAACAAGATTGTTCCGATAGGCTTCGCACCCATCGGTTCTCCGACCCGCCCGGATAGAGACAAGGCTCCTGAAGACACGGTGGACATTCAGGACCCGGTAATTATAAAAATTGCCAAAAGGCTGAATGTTCACCCTGCGGTCATTTGCGTTAAGTGGGCGGTTCAACGCGGACAGGTACCAATTCCATTTTCCATATATCCTAAAGAATACCTGAGCAATCTTAAAGCAGCTGTGGTTGATCCTTTAACTGAGGATGAAATGCAAGAAATCATAACCATTGATAAAAACAACCGTCTGATCAAAGGACAGGTTTTCTTATGGGAAACCGCCAAAGATTGGCCAGATCTTTGGGATCTGGACGGAAAAATCGCTTCGCTGTAGGCCAGCACAATTTCGGTCCAACATGCAACCCACTTGTATCTTAACGGTAGATGTAGGAACATCGAGCACAAAGACCTCGCTGTGGACAGAGGCCGGTCAGCTTATGGTTCATGACTCTATGAACTATGCCCTGAATCGTCCTGAACCGCTATGGGCTGAAATCGAGGGCGATACCTGGTGGCAGGCTGTCTGTGCAACAATTCAAAACGTCCTTACGAAAAGTGGGGTCGCGCCGGCTTCCATCGCGGGAATCGGTGTTGACGGTGTAGGCTGGACCTTGATCCCGGTTGACAGCACCGGGGATCCCCTTTGTCCTGCCATGATCTGGTTGGATCGCCGGGCGGAGAAAGAAACAACATGGCTCAAATCACTTCCAGGAGCTGACAGTTTAGTTAATCTAGATGCGAATCCCTTGGATGCCGCTTATATAACTCCAAAATTAATCTGGCTCAAAAACAACCATCCTGAAATCTTTGATTCTGCCCATAAATTTTTGGAAGCGACCGGTTTCATCGTCTCCCGCTTTACCGGAAAATTTGTTTGTGATTATACCCAGGCTTATGGTTACCATTTCTTTGATATCAGAAATGAAAAATGGGATGAATTGTCCGCCCAAAAATGTGGGATTCCGATCGAGAAAATGCCCGAATTATGTCATAGTGCCGATATTGTTGGAACCGTGACAAAAAAGGCCGCTGCACAGACCGGGCTCAAGCCCGACACACCTGTGATCGCGGGCAGTTTGGATGCGGCTGTTGGCGCATTGGGGTCAGGTGTGATTAGGCCCGGTCAAACCAACGAACAGGGTGGCCAGGCGGGTGGTGTCGGGATCAGCCTGGACCATGTTTTGGTGGAACCTCGATTGATCTTTTCGCATCATGTAATTCCCGGTCAATATTTACTCCAGGCCGGAACCGTAGGCGGTGGTTCACTCAATTGGTTTCGGGAACAATTTGGCCAACAGGAAGTGACCGCAGGCGATTTGATCGGGCAGAATCCGTTTGAACTTTTTAGCGAACAGGTCGGGAATTCAAGACCGGGCGCCAATGGTTTGATATTTTTACCCTATATGGCCGGTGAACGCACCCCATTGTGGAGCAGCATCGCCCGGGGAGTATTCTTTGGATTGTCATATAACACAAGTCGTGCTGACATATTACGAGCAATTATGGAAGGCTGCGTATTTGCTGTTTATGATAACCTTCAGATCGCTGAAGAGCATGGGGTTCGGGTTGATGAATATCTGGGATCCGGGGGGGCAATTCAAAGCGCGGTATGGTGTCAAATCAAAGCAGATATCTACGGGAAGCCATTTATAATCGCCAGACGCGCCGATGGAGGCGAGGGAGGGCATAGCCTGGGGTTATTTGCACTGACAGCCTTCGGAATTGGGTTATCCAGGGATATTGGCAATTGTGTTTCTGTGCTTCTACCGAGGCGACAGGTATTTGAGCCATCTGCCAGGAACCATGCTTTATATCTTGAATTGTTTGAGGTTTATCGGAGCATATCCCGAAAAGCAATGGACGATTTCGCGCAATTAGATATTATTACTCGAAACTCATTAAAATAATCATAGACTGGAGAATTGATCGTGAAAGCTGCTGTTCTTGAAAATAAAAGGGTTCTTACCTATCAAGATGTTCCGCTCCCCGAGCCGGCTCCCGGGCATGTACGGTTAAAAATAAAGGCTGTTTCGATATGTGGTTCAGATATAAAAAGATATATTGATGGACACAGAATGTACCCATTGATATTGGGACATGAGAGCGCCGGGATTATTGACCTTGTCGGTGAGGGGCTGTCGAAAAAGTATCTTGGTAAACATGCGGCAGTCATTCCACTGGTGCCATGTTTTAAATGCGAGCAGTGCCAGCGCGGATTCTATTCCGCCTGTCATAATTATTCATTCATTGGTTCACGCCAGTCTGGCTGCTTTGCCGAATATGTTGAACTGCCTGAAAAGAACCTTCTCATCGTGCCTGAGAAGTTGTCTTTTGAACGCGCAGCCATGATCGAACCATCAACAGTTGCCAGACACATGCTGGATCTGGGGGGCTTTAAGAAAGGTCAGACAGCGATCGTGTTGGGTGCAGGTTCAATCGGCTTAATGGTGGTCCAGTGGCTCCGCATCCTGGGCGCTGAAAAAATCATTGTGACCGACATTTTGGACGAAAACCTGCAAATAGCTTCCAGGCTGGGTGCTCATGTCACCATTAACCCGGTAAAAGTTGATTTGGATAAAGAAGTTCGAAAATTGGTCGGCGATGGCGCTGACCTTACGCTGGAAGCGACCGGCCTTCCGCAGGTATTGGAACAGACCCTGTCCATTACGCGCCCGCGCGGAAAGGTTGTCCTGGCAGGGAATCAACCTTTGGACAAGAGCCTGCCCTTGGTATTCATCGAAAATATGATGCGTCGGGAAATCAGTCTGATAGGTTGTTTCATGTCATATTCGGCACCATTCCCGGGACATGAATGGACCGACACAGTCGAAGCATTGCTGAAAGGCAGTTTGGATATTGACACCATCATCTCTCATCGATACCCACTTTCGGAAGCGCCGGAGGTTTTCGAAAAGATCGGTGCGCATCAATTAGCCCACCAGAAAATCGTACTCATCCCCGAGGCAGCTTCATGACTCTTCAAAATTTATTACCCTGGATCCTTCAAGCCCAAAAGGAGGGTTGGGCGGTGGGGGCTTTTAATGCCAACACGATGGAACAAATGCAAGCCATCGCGTTGGCTGCCCAGGCGGAAAATGCTCCAGCCATCATGCAGGTCAGCCATCGAGCCCTGACTTATATAGGAAGCGGCAATGAAATTCAAGGGCTTAAATATATTGCCGCCATCGGCAGAATTGCGGCGGAGAGCGTGGATGTGCCGGTCGCGTTGCATCTGGACCATGGCACTGAAAGCGAAGTGCTTCAAGCAATTGCTTTGGGCTTCACTTCGGTAATGTTTGATGGTGACGGTCTCTCGTTTGAAGAGAATATATCCATTACGAAGCGGCTTTGTAAGGCAGCGCATTCAGTTGGAATTTGCATGGAGGCTGAAGTAGGTGAAGTGCCGAAACCCGATGGAAAAGAATATGACAAGGATGCCATCGCCCTTACCCAGCCTGAGGAGGCGGTACAATTTGCAGATGCCACGGGAATTGATACGCTTGCTGTGGCTTTGGGTTCGGTGCATGGTCTTATGACGAAGCAAATCTCCCTGGATTTGGATCGTCTAACAGCGATCCGCTACCGAGTGGCAATTCCTCTGGTGCTGCACGGATCGTCGGGCGTATCTGATAAGGATATTAAGCAAGGAATAACGATGGGCTTATGTAAAGTCAATGTTGCCACGCAATTAGCCCAGGCGTTCACCGGGGCGATCCGGGAGGTTCTCAAGAAGGATGGCGAGCTTGTCGATCCGCGCAAATATTTGGCGGAAGGGCGGAAGGCTCAGACGGAAATAGTGCGTGAGCGAATCCGTTTCTTCGGCGCATCGGGTAAGGCGAGCATATACAAGCCATGATCCTGTGTCTGAACCTAAATGCTGCAATTGATAAAACAATTGTTGTATCCTCTTTTGAAATAAACAAGATCCACCGGCCTGAATCCATGATCGCACTGGCAGGCGGAAAAGGTTGCAATGTCGCCAGAGCGCTTAAAAAATTAGCTGAAGTGCCGGTCGTATCTGGATGGGTGGGAGGCTTTGCGGGGCAATTCATTGAAAAAGAATTGCATGCGGAAGGCATTCAAACCGATTTTGTCCATACGGATTTCGAATCGAGAACGTGCACATCCATCTTGGATAATGAAAAACAAACGATGACCGAAATCTATGAGGTGGGGGAGCCTGTTCCTTTGGATAAAATAGACCAGCTGCGGGATCATATCAGGGCGAGCATCGGAAATTATAAAGCCGTGACCCTCTCCGGTAGTCTGCCTCCGGGTGTGCCTTCATACTTTTATGCTGATGTGATTGAAATTGCCAAAAAGGAAGGTGTGCTGACTTTCCTCGATAGTAGCGGTGTTGCACTCCGTGCAGGTGTGGAATCCGGACCCTTCTTCGTCAAGCCCAACGAAACCGAGGCCAAATCCCTTTTAGGACTCAGACCAGACGACACTTTTGATTCTGCCCGTGCAGCAGCCGAAATCGCAGCAAGGTATGAAACAAACGTTGTACTCTCTCTAGGAGCCAAAGGTGCGATTGCCGTTCAAGGAAAGGAATTATTTCTTGTGGAAATCCCAAGCGTCGAGGCAAAAAGTGCTGTTGGGTCTGGTGATTGCATGCTTGCGGGACTCGTTTATGGATTTCTACAAGGGCTAACCTTTGAAGAAACCTTGATCTGCAGTGTAGCAGCGGGTACTGCAAACACGTTAACGATCGGAGCCGGCCACTTCAATATTGAAGATTTTGAAAGATTGCGCATTCAAATTCACACATCCAGGATGACCATATAATTGCCGATAACGGCATTGTTGTTCAGGTCTTTTCTTGGTAAATTAATCATCTGGATCTGACAGCATAATCAAATATAAACCAGGCTGTCCGTAAATCTTTAATAAGCTCGACCGGAGTAAATCATGAACCAAAAGGTGTTTGTAAGCGGATGCTTTGACATGCTCCATAGCGGGCATGTTGAATTTTTCCGTGAAGCCGCGCAGTACGGCGACTTGTATGTGGCACTGGGTTCGGATAGAACAGTATTTGAACTGAAAGGACGATCCACCGTTAATAATGAGGAGGAACGCCTTTTCGTGGTGAAGTCGGTATCTTTTGTGAAGGATGCATTCATTTCGCGTGGCTCAGGAATTTTGGATTTTGAGACCGAATTGCGCGAGGTAATGCCTGATTATTTCATCGTTAATGCCGACGGGCATACTGCCGAAAAACGGGATTTGTGCCGCTCATTGGGGATTCAGTACATCATCCTGGAACGTAAGCCGCACCCGGGTTTCGAGGTACATTCCACTACTCAATTACGCCAGAGTGATTTTATGCCTTATCGAATCGATTTGGCAGGAGGCTGGCATGACCAGCCCTTCGTATCAAAACACTATCCAGGCTCGGTTATTACCATTTCGCTGGAGCCCACACTGGAATTCAATGAACGCAGCGGTATGGCCTCCAGCACAAGGCGTCACGCACAGGAAATCTGGGGGCCTAAAATGCCCCAGGGCGATTACGAAAAAATTGCCAAAGTGCTTTTTTGTTATGATAATCCTCCTGGAACAAAGGTCATTTCAGGTTCACAGGACTCGATTGGTCTGGTATACCCCGGGCTGGCATACGCATATTACGAAGGCGAATACTGGCCTTCGCGTATTGAACATCACCTGGACGAATCTCTTTTGCATTTTGTAGAAAGTTCACTTTATCTGGTTTCGCTCGGGCCGCGTTTTGTTGATTACGATGTGTTGGCGAATGCAAATTTCGACCGCAAGCGCGCCAAAGCCCTGGCCGACGCCACAGAAGGCCACTGGCAGTCCATTCTCGATCAGGATATTATCCGTTTTGGACGGACCATGCGTGAAGGCTTCGACGCCCAGGTGGCGATGTTTCCCAACATGATGAACGAAAGGGTGTCGGCATTAATTGATGAATACCGCGCTTGTGCTCTCGGCTGGAAGCTTTCCGGTGCAGGCGGTGGCGGATATCTGATTCTGGTAGCCGAGAAAACCATCCCCGGCGCGGTCCGTGTGCTGGCCCACCGGGCAGCTGATTGAAAGGATATTCCATGACTGTCATTCTTCCCAATGAAAATACTTTTCTGCCCAAAATAGGAATTCGACCGGCGATCGATGGCCGGCGTAACGGAGTGCGCGAGTCCCTTGAAGATACAACCATGGGATTGGCAAATTTGGTGGCGGATTTTTTAAGTGCTAACCTTCGCCATTCAAATGGAAAACCGGTTGAGTGTGTGGTGGCTGATACTTGTATCGGCGGTGTAGCCGAAGCGGCGCAGGCAGCCCAAAAATTCAGTCGTGCCGGCGTGGGAGTCTCCATTACCGTATCGCCGTGTTGGTGTTACGGTTCAGAAACAATGGATATGGATCCTTTCATTCCCAAAGCTGTCTGGGGATTTAATGGTACTGAACGGCCGGGCGCCGTCTATCTCGCGGCCGTGTTGGCGGCTTATAATCAAAAAGGCATACCGGCCTTCAGTATTTATGGGCGGGACGTAAAAGATGCAGGCGATCAAAATATTCCAACCGACGTTCAGGAAAAGCTGTTGCGCTTTGCACGGAGCGGGTTGGCTCTGGCACAGATGCGCGGCCGGTCTTATTTGTCGATCGGTGGCACATCCATGGGGATTGCAGGCTCAATTGTGGATCAGTCATTTTTTGAAAGCTATCTGGGTATGCGGGTCGAAGCCATCGATATGAGTGAAATTACCCGTCGGATCGAAGAAGGGATTTACGATCCTGAGGAGTTTTCGAAAGCTTTGGCCTGGACGAAAGCCAACTGTAAGGAAGGTCGGGAATTTAATCCTCCCGAGAAACAACGTACTCGGGCGCAGAAAAACATGGATTGGGAGACCGTTGTCAAGATGACTCTCATCGCTAGGGATCTGATGACCGGTAATCCGCGTCTGGAAGAAATGGGCTATGCGGAGGAAGCTCTCGGACATAACGCCATCGTCGCTGGCTTCCAGGGCCAGCGGCAATGGACCGACCATTTCCCGAACGGCGATTTTATGGAAGCGATTCTTAATTCGTCATTTGATTGGAACGGCATTCGTGAAGCTTTTATCCTCGCAACCGAGAATGACAGCCTGAATGGAATTTCCATGTTGTTCGGCCATTTGCTCACCAATACACCGCAGATTTTTGCTGATGTTCGTACATATTGGAGTTCTGCGGCTGTGGAAAGGGTGACTGGGATCAGACTCAATGGACAGGCCGAAAATGGTTTTATTCATTTGATCAATTCCGGTGCAGCACCGCTGGATGGAACCGGGCAACAGGAGCGGGATGGTCAGCCAGTCATGAAACCTTTTTGGGAGATTACCCCTGATGAAGTTGAAAGATGTCTGAAAGCGACCACTTGGTTTCCGGCCATGACGGAATATTTCCGAGGCGGAGGTTTCTCGTCAACCTTCCTCACTCGAGGCGGAATGCCCATCACCATGTATCGGATCAATCTGGTAAAAGGTCTCGGTCCTGTTCTTCAACTCGTCGAAGGCTGGACAGTCGAGCTGCCTGGGAAAGTAACCGACCACGTCATCGAGCGCACCAATCCCACATGGCCGACACACTGGTTTGTCCCACGGCTCACGGGCAATGGACCGTTCAAGGATGTATATTCAGTCATGGCGAATTGGGGCGCAAATCACGGCGCGATAAGTTATGGTCATATCGCCGCTGACCTGATTACTTTGGCCGCCATGCTGCGTATACCGGTGACTATGCACAATATTTCGGATGCTGAAATTTTCCGACCAAGTACCTGGAGTGCTTTTGGTGCGATGGATAGGCAGGGGGCCGATTTCCGCGCCTGTGCAAACTTTGGACCCTTGTACGGTAAATATTAATTAACTGACCTTATGCGCTAGATTCCTGAGTTAGCGAAGAATATCCATGAAGGTCGCAGTGATCCTTCGTTACACCCGGGCTGATAACTACCAGATGACACTTGACAGTGTGACATGAATTAAATAATAAGATTGCCGCTGAAATATACAGGATTGACGTTCCCCTCTGGGTTCCGCGTATGGATGATCAGAAGTTAAGTATTGATCTTTATGGGGATTCTACATAAGCGACCCGTGAAGGAGTTGAAGCTGCGCGGCATAAGCGATGTGAGAGATTCTCGAAAATCAAAACATCGATGTCATAGCATACCTGATTTACGAGAGGGGATAGTGCGGTGATCTACAAAATGGATGAAGACGATGAGAGTTTGATCCGCGCTGCTATTGGGCAGATGAACCTCGCGGTGCGAAGGGTTTACCAAGTATTGAACCTGACCCGTACGATTGCGGATTTTATATCCAGGCGGCGCCTCTGCAGGAGACACTGCAAGCTTCGCGGAAGGTTGAAGACGATGCACACCACATTGGATGCGGTACGGTTACTTCTCACCAAGTAAGAAACACATCTTCAAATGTGCTTTTTTTCCTTTTAATTAGTATGGTTACCATATTTTTGTGAAATAACGATATATTGACAAATAACAACACTATTGATATTATAATTTTGTCGAATTCAATAAAAATCAACAAAATTCATCAATAGGATAGTTTTTGACCACTTACGAACGTCGTCAATCTCTGTTGGATACACTCCGTAAACAACCCGGTTTACGCGTTCCGGAATTAGCACAAGCTTTGGATGTATCAGAGGGAACGGTTCGTAATGATCTAAATGCCCTTGAGAGTCAGGGAAGATTAACACGGGTGCATGGGGGTGCAGTATTGAACGATCAGGATCAATTCCAAAACAATTCGTTTATGCGTCGCTTTCAGCAAAATACAACTGCCAAACTTGCCATAGCTCGAAGGGCGGCTGTATTAGTTGACGATGGCGACTCGATCTTGCTTGATGCGAGCAGCACAGCATATTACTTTGCACGGGCCATTTCCGAGCGCCAGAAACTTCGCGTTATGACCAATGGCTTTGAAGTGGCAAGAGAGCTGGCGCACAACTCATCCAACACGGTAATCCTGATCGGTGGTGTCGTTAACAATGATTCTTCTTCAGTGACAGGTTTGTTGAGTGAACAGATTATTGAGGAGTTGCATATTCAAAAAGCCTTCGTTTCGTCCAGCGGTTTTAGCCTCGAGCGTGGTATGACCGAGGTTCATCTGGGAGAAGCGCAGCTCAAGCGAAAAGCCATCGAGTCGTCCCAACAAGTGATCGCTCTGATCGATTCAAGTAAATTCGGCAAAGAAGACCTGACTCCCTTTGCCCGCCTCGACCAAATCGCGCATTTGATCACTGATTCAAAATTGGCGTCCGAGTGGGTGGAGAAACTTAAAGAGGCAGGTGTTGATTTTACGATTTGCGAAGAAGAGGCGGTTTCCAATAAATGAGTGAATATATTCTTGAATTAAAAAACATTTCCAAACGTTTTTCAGGCGTTGAAGTACTTCATCAAGTTTCTTTTTCACTAAAGCTCGGCGAAGTGCATGCACTCTTAGGCGAGAACGGTGCAGGGAAATCCACGCTGATCAAGGTGATCACCGGCATCCACCAACCCGATGGTGGAGAAATCTATCTGAATGAAAAACGCGTTCATTTCAATGATCCGCTCGAATCACGTCAGGCTGGAATTGCAGCCATTTACCAGGAGCTCAGCCTTTGTCCGGATCTGAATGTTGCGGAAAACATATTTCTCGGGCGACAACCGACCACTGTCGGTGGGCGTATTGATTGGCGCAAGATGTACGGCGAGGCAGATCGCCTGCTTACTTCGCTGGGGGTGCATCTTGACTCGAAGACAAAAGCGCGCGACCTGAGCATTGCACAAATGCAAAGCGTTGAAATTGCCCGCGCCTTTTCCTTGAATGCGC
>Ga0182027_10012758_pt1 | contig 11783 bp, 13 predicted proteins | sample 712E1DmetaG_FD_121300 | JGI IMG/M metagenome (GOLD analysis project Ga0182027, IMG submission 121300) | Permafrost microbial communities from Stordalen Mire, Sweden - 712E1D metaG (Illumina Assembly) | ecosystem: Environmental > Terrestrial > Soil > Wetlands > Permafrost | place: Sweden...
ATTCTCAAGCTTGATGCCGGTGGTGACGCCGTAATGGTCACCGCGAACATAGAGGGCCGCCGCGATCTCTTCAAGAGAGGCGTTGCCGGCGCGCTCGCCGATGCCGTTGATAGTGCACTCCACCTGGCGTGCGCCGGCGGAGATGGAGGCCAGCGAGTTGGCCACGGCAAGGCCCAGATCATCATGGCAGTGCGAGGAGAGGACGATGCCTTCAGCGTCGATGGCCGGCACGCGCTTGCGGACCTCTAAAAACATCTGGCCATATTCCTCGGGAGTGGTGTAGCCCACCGTGTCGGGCATGTTGATGGTGGTGGCGCCAGCCTCGACGGCCACGCGCACCATCTCGACCAGAAAATCGCGGTCGGATCGCGTAGAGTCCTCGGGCGAAAACTCGACATCGTCGGCATGGGTGCGCGCCAGGCGAACCGATTCCGCGGCCAGGTCGAGGGCCTCCTGGCGGCTGATCTTGAGTTTGTACTCGAGATGCAGGTCGCTGGAAGCCAAAAAGACGTGGATGCGCGCGCGGTCGGCAAATTGCAGGGCGCGGGCGGCCATTTCAATATCTTCTACTTTGGCGCGGGCCAGCGAGGCTATGCGCGGCTTGCGGACGGCCTGGGTAATGGTGGCGATGGCCGCGAAGTCGCCCTCGGAGGCCATAGCGAATCCGGCCTCAATGACGTCCACTCCCAGGTCTTCGAGGGCATGGGCCATGGTGAGCTTTTCCTGCGTGGTCATGCTGCAGCCGGGCGATTGTTCGCCGTCGCGGAGTGTGGTGTCGAAGAAGGCAACGTAATTCGGTTGCGGAGAAGTCATGAACTTGCCTGTCCTGCGGAATTATGTTGATGAACACTAACAGTGTCTCTCATGAAGGCAATATAAGGCAAAGTTATTATTATTGGGGAAGCGATTAGAATTGCTTATACTGCTGATATGGAACTGAATCAACTGGAGACGTTTTTGGCGGTGGCCGAGGAGCGGAGCTTCTCGCGAGCAGCGGTGCGGCTGCACCGCACGCAGCCGGCGGTCAGCCAGGTGATCCGCAAGCTGGAGGCGTCGGTTGGCGAGAAGCTCTTCGACCGCGCGGCGCGAGATGGATCGCTGACCGCGGCCGGAGAGCTGCTGCGCGATTACGCCCTGCGACTGCTGGCCCTGCGGCGCGAGGCCTCCAGCGCCATGGACGAGCTGAAGAGCCTGGAGCGAGGGCGGCTGCAACTGGCGGCCAACGAGTACACCTGCATGTACCTGCTGCGAGCTATCGACGCTTTCAGGCGGGAGTATCCCCACATCGGCGTCACAGTGCACAGGATGCTGGCAAGCCGCATTCCCGAAGAGCTGAACCTGCGCACCTTCGAGCTGGGAGTCATCTCCTTCCGGCCCGACCCGGTGCAATTCCGCGCCTTGGCCGTCTACGCCGACAGCCTGGCCTTTGTGGTCAGCCCCAACCACCCGCTGGCAGGCGCGGAGCGAGTCTCGATCGGCGACCTGGGGAAGGAAAACTTTATTGCTCACAACGTGACCTCGCCCCTGCGGCGCAAGGTAATCGAGGCCTTCCAACGTTATCGGACGCCGTTAAACATGGGCATCGAGCTGCCGACCATCGAGGCCATCAAGCGCTTTGTGGCTATGGGTAACGGCGTGGCGCTGGTTCCGCACCTGACGGTGGCCCGGGAGTTGGAGACCGGGGACCTGGTCCGGGTGCCGGTGGACGAACTGGAGATGCGCCGGGTGCTGCGGCTGGTATATCGAAGGCAAGCCACGCTCTCTTATGCCGCCAAGGCCTTTCTGCGCACTGTCAGGACGCTGGCACAGCAGCAGGGACCGCCGTTCTACTACCACGTGGAGCGCACCGGCTGAGTGTTTGATTTCAGCGACACGGGCCGGGAAAGCGCCCCTTTCCAAGGCGCTGCGTCTATAGCCTCAGACACGGACCGTTCCGGCCATTTACAATGCTGAGAGCGGGGCCCGGCTCGAACCGGCGCGCCGGAATCGACAAGTTTGTTGCCAGCCGAACGGTTGTGCAGTCAAGAGGTTCAGGACCGAATGAAGAAGATCGCCTTAATAGTATTCCTGCTGGCCGTATGTGTGGCCGCAGGCCGCGCCCAGGAAAGCCGCCAGGACATCAGCATCAGCGGAACGGGGATTGTGGAGCCGTATATCTCCTCGTCCACCGACGTTCAGGTGCACTCGAACACTGCAGAAGGGGCATTAGTCAGCTACCGATTCATGCTCACGCCTTCGATGGCCCTTGAGGCCAACTATGGGATCACTTACCAGAACAAGATCCACTACTTAATCAGCAACACCAACAACTACGTTGTATCGGCTCGCACCCAGGAGGTTTCGGGCGCGCTCGTGCGCACCTTCAACTTCCGCAAATTCAATCCGTTTCTTGAGGTGGGTCCCGGCGCATTGATCTTTTTGCCCATCCGCAACTCCGGCACAACTACGTTGGATGCAAAGCAGCAGACCCAACTTGGCGGCATGTACGGAGGCGGTATCGCCTACGAGATCAGCCCCAGTTTCGACATTCGCGCCGAGTTCCGCGGATTTGTCACCAAGGTGCCGACCTTCGGCGATAAGGAGTTCACCACCAACAAGTGGTACAACATCTACTACCCCGCCATTGGCGTGGCCTATCACTTCTAGATTTCTGGCTGTGCACCGGCCATCAGGCCGCGTGCGAGGTTTAGGCCTCGCTGAGTAGTGGAATAGTGCAAAGGATAAAAAAGGGGATGGGCAATCGCTCGTCCCCTTTTGTTTTTCTTGTTACACAATTCGATTGAAACCTGCGCTTTACTTGTCGGCTACGCCTTGCTGCCGCTCTTCCCGGTAGCGCCCCAGCTCCTTGACCATTGCGCAGTGGGGGCCGAGCGCCTGAACGGCGCGCGAACCCTCCTCGGAGGAGCGAATCTGGCAATCAACATAAAATATGTACTCCCAGGGCTTGCCGTGGACCGGCCGGGATTCGATCTTGGTCAGGTTGGTGCCCAGCGACGAAAACTCGCCGAGCGCCGCAACCAGCGATCCGGGGCGATTCTCGACGGAAAACGCCAGGCTCATCTTGGTCGACAGGGGATCGAGCACGGCATCCTTGGTGCGTTTTACCAGAAAGAAGCGGGTAAAGTTCTCCGGATTGTCCTCGATATCGGCCTGCAGGATGGATGCGCCGTAGTATTGCGCAGCCGCCTTGCTGGCGATTGCTGCCGCACGATGGTCGCGCGATTGAACTAGTTGTTTCACGCTCCCGGCCGTGTCGTAGAAGGCAATAGCTTCCATCTTCGGATGATCAGCCAGGAACCGCCTGCACTGCGCCAGGGCCACCGGATGCGAGAAGACCCGGTCGATCTCGCCGATCGAAGTTCCCGGCATGGCGATCAGATTGTGCCGGATGCGCAGAAGCGTCTCCCGCTCCACTTTCACATCGTGAGTAAGCAGCAGGTCGAAGTGCTCTGCGACCGAGCCAGCCAGGCTGTTTTCGATGGGAATAACCGCTGCATCCACCGTCCCGCCGGCCAGCGCCGCAAATACCTCCGCGGAGAACGAAAATGGAACGATCTCCGCATCCGCGATCAGTTTGATGGCTGCTTCGTGGCTGAATGAGCCGGGTTCACCCTGGATCGCGATCTTCATACTGGCGCCGGTCTCCTATTATTGAAAACGGCTAGGCCTCCGCGGTAGCGTCTTGCGAGTGGCGTTTGCAGTGGCCGAGCTTGCTGGCACCATACTACAGCTAATCTGGGGTTTCCTCGGGGAATTTGCCCAGCGGCATGGAATTCAACTCCTCAACCACAGGTCAGCGGCCACAAAGCCGAGAAACACCAGCGCAATGACTCCGTTCATGGTGAAAAACGCCGCATTCAGGCGGCGCAGATCGCGAGGCGAAACCAGGGAATGTTCATAGGCCAGCAGCAGGGCTACGGCGGCGACGCCCAGCCATCCGGCCAGACCAAAGTGGAATAACTGGGCAAACCAGAGCAGCAGGCCGAGCATGGCAAGGTGCATGGCTCGCGCCGCAAAGAAAGCGGCCGGAAGGCCGGCGGCCTGGGGCAGGCTGTGAAGGCCGGCAGCGCGGTCATGCTCGTAATCCTGACAGGCGTAGAGCACGTCGAAACCGCCCGCCCACAGCGTGACCGCCGCAGTGAGCACCAGGATGCGTGCGTCCAGCTTGCCTACGACAGCAATCCATGCTGCCGTGGGAGCCAGCCCCAGCGCTAGGCCCAACCCCAGGTGCGACCAGCGAGTGATGCGCTTCAAATAGCTATAGCCCAGCAGCACTACGAGGACGAAAGGCGACAGGTAGAGAGTAAGGCGGTTCAGTTGGGCGGCGGCCAGCACAAAGACCAGCGCAGCAAAGACCGAGAAACCCAGCACAAACTGCCGCGAGAGCAGCCCGGCGGGAATGGCGCGACTGCTGGTGCGCGGATTGGCGGCATCCAGATCGGCGTCGGCCCAGCGATTAAAGGCCATAGCGCAGGAGCGGGCGGCGACCATGGCGACCAGAATCCAGCCCACTGTCCGCCAGCCCGGCAATCCATTTGCCGCTAACAGCATCGCCGTCAAGGCAAAGGGGAGCGCGAAGATCGAGTGCTCCCACTTGATCATCTCCAGCGTGGTGCGCGTCTTGGCCAGGATTCCGGGCATGGTTATCTCTTATGCTTCAGTTTAGCCGCTACTCCGCGATGGCGGCGAAGGTGAGGTCCTGGGCTGCGGAGTTGTGCTGCTCCCTCCAGAGGTCGAAGAGGCGGCCGTAGCTGAGGGTGATGTAATCCGCCTGTTTGATGCCCAGCCGAGCGGCGGTTTCATCGATCCAGGAAGCTGATCCTTCGAGTTCGGCATAGTTGCCGATGGGAGTTTCATCCACCACACAGTGACCCTCACCGTCGGACCACTCGGTGCGCCATTTTTCGTAGCGGAAGGCAGCCACCAGGCCGAGTGAGAGAAATATTTCTTCGAGAGCCTCACCGTCAGCGACCTCGGTCTCCGTTTCGACGCGGTGCTTGTGGGTGTCTTCGCCGACGCCTGAGTCTGGAACCCGCTTGTGGGTGACGGTCCAGCGGCCGGTATAGCTGCGGATGCGCAGGATTTCAGTGCGGGCGCGCATCTGGCGGTCCGGCGTGTCGTAGAGGACGTTGCTCTCAAAGGCGCGCGGGGTTTGCAGGGTGAATCCGGCAGCCTCAAGCCGCTGTGCAAGGCCGGTCAGGTCGTCCACACGAAATTTAATCTCTGTCTCGACGGGCATCGGTTGCAGTGAGTATACGGCAGGTGGCGGTAGCTGGCTCGGAGAGGCGAGAATAAGAGAGTGAAGACACTGCGACTGGTTGTAGACCCCGCGAATCTGAAAACTGCCGATGCTCAGGAGGCGCTGGAGCGCGCCGCGACGATCCTGCGCGACGGGGGACTGGTGGCGCTGCCAACCGAGACGGTCTACGGGCTGGGAGCCAATGCCCTGGATGCTGAGGCGGTGAAGCGCCTCTTTGCAGCCAAGCGGCGGCCAGCCTGGGATCCGATGATCGTGCATATTGCCGACGAGGCCATGCTGGATGGGCTGGTCACAGAGATTCCGGAGGCGGCGCGACGGTTGATGGCTGCCTTCTGGCCGGGGCCGTTGACGCTGCTGCTGCCGCGCTCGGCAGCGATACCCGATGTTGTGACGGCAGGGAAGCCGCTGGTGGGGATTCGGATGCCGGCGCACCCGGTGGCGCTGGAGCTGATCCGGCGGGCTGGGGTTCCGGTGGCCGCGCCCAGCGCGAACATCTTTGGCCGCATCAGCCCAACCACCGCCGCGCACGTGCTCACCGATCTCGTCGGGCGCATCGATGCAGTACTGGACGCGGGACCAACCGAGCACGGAGTCGAATCCACGGTCCTTGATACATGCCAGAGCCCCATGCTGATTTACCGTCCAGGAGCGGTAACTGCGGAGCAGATTCAGGCGGTCGCCGGGCCTGTGGAGGTTTTTCGGGGCAGTCAGCCAATCCAGGCGGCGCAGCCTTCACCCGGTCTGGGCCTGCGCCACTACGCGCCCCACGCCCGGCTGGTGTTGGTAGACGCGCCGCTAGCAGAACTTAAAGCGCGGTTGGCCGAGGAGGCATTGCGCTGGCCGGGAGAGCGTGTGGGAGTGATGCTGCCGGCGGAGGTCCCCTTTTCGATGATGGGGGCGGTTCCGCACCTCTGGGGAAGATGGACCGTGCCGGAGGAGCTGGCGCGGGGGTTATATGCCGGCCTGCGAGCGCTCGACGCGGAGGGATGCACCGTGATTCTGTGTCCTCTGCCGCCTTCAGACGGCATCGGCGCGGCCATCCGCGACCGGCTGATCAAAGCAGGGACTATGGACTAGGGACTCAGCAACAATTTCACTGGCCGCTGTCGCCCACCTTGTACATGTACTTGATCGCGGATTTGTAGATCAGGGTCTTCGCCCGGCCGCGCACCTTGAGGGTTTGCCGGTCGTACCACTCGATGCAGCCCTCTATCTTCTCGCCATCCTCGAGCACAATCACCATCGGCGTCTGCGACTGGATCTGTTTTTGCAGGTAGAAGAGCTCGGCATCGCGGCGCGGCAGCTCCTCCTCGGCGGCATGCGCAGGGAAGCGGAAGGGAAGCGGCGCAGAAAAATTGCCGCGGGTGCGTGCTTGCATGCGATCGGACTTTGGGGCGTTCTGGTGGCCCATGCTGGTCTGACTGTCCTGATTATTCATTCGCTGCAACCTTCCCTAAAGAGTTAAATCCGAGATATCGCTGGCATAGTGGTCAGGAATGAAGCGGAGAAACTCCGCCAACCTTTCGTTACGCGCACCAGTCGCCATGCCATAGCTGAGATTGCTTGTACTTGAAGAGATGCCCCACGGCGGGCCCGAGTTGCTAAATAGATATGGATGGTTCGTGCCAGCTCTAATTGCGGTCAAGGCTGACGGCCATTGCATCCAGCGAAAGCGAGCGCAACAGGTTGCGGCGCATGCCCTGTTCCACCTGGACCAGGGCGCGGGCGGCGCCGTCGATCCAGTCCACGGTGAGGCCCTCGGCCAGCCGCCCAAGCTCGGCGCTCAAATCGAGGTTGCGGATGAGTTGGGGCGTACCGGCGATAACCAGTAACAGGTCCTCGATGAGGCTACCCAGGGCGCGTAGCAGGTTGATGGTTTTTTCCTGGCCGTCAGCGCCAGCGCGGTAACTCTCGGTGGCGTGGAAGAGCTGCGTGTAATCGGGCTCGCGCAGGGCCGTGTGAAGCAGGATGAGCGCATCCTGGCGGCTAGCAAGATAAACCCCCAGGTCCAGGGTCAGCGCGCGGCCCACTGCGCCTTCAGCCAGTCGGGCGGCCAAGGCGCGGTCTTTGGGCTTCAGTTCTGGGCGGCGCAGGGCCAGCAGCGCCTCAAGGTCCGTGGTGGGCAGCGCGCCCAGCCGGTGCAGAATGGCGCGCGAGCGGATAGTAGGCAGCAACTCCTGCGGGTTCTCAGTGAGCAGGATCAGCGAAGTATGCTCGGGCGGCTCCTCAAGCACCTTGAGCAGGCTGTTAGCCGCCTCCTTCATGAATGCCGAGGAGGTGAAGATGGTAAAAGTGCGGCGAGCCTCGACCGGCGGACGGTAGTAGGCGACGTGGATCACCTGGCGGACCTGGCCGATCTTGATGAGCAGTTGAGGCGGGTCAGGGGGGACAATCAGCACGTCGGGATGGGTTTGGATAAGGATGCGGGTCTCGCGCTTGTCAGTCTCGCGCAGGTCTTCGCGCGCTTCCACGGCCTCGGCCACGCGCTCTTCCAGGTTGGCCGCGTCGCCGATACGGAGGCAATTGCGGCAGGCACCGCAAAAGTCTGGTAAATCGTCGTTTTTAGCGGGGTTCAGGCAGTTAACGGCCTTGGCCAGCATCAACGCCAGCGTGTACTTGCCTGCTCCGCGCGGTCCGGCCAGGATGAGCGAGTGGGGAAAGCGCCCGGCGCGGATGCTCTCGCGGAGGCGAGTAACGGTTTGCGCGTTGCCGAGAAACTCCTGGAAGCCCACGGTTTGAGTCTAGAGCATTTGCGGGCCGCTCTGTAGGGGAGGGTTTTGCATCCCAGGTCTCCCGCTGCAGTGGGCGAGACCAAGGCCAATTTGTCGAAAAAAATAATTGTCAATGACACTTGACATCATTGAGTGGAATATGTAAAGTGTGGTTGTCGTAATGTAAAGGAGACCAACCATGATCTGCTCCATCAAGAACCCAGCCGAGCGCCGCTACGTGATACGCATGTGGGTCTCGGCGGCGTTGTGCGTCCTGTTTTCTATCGTGGCCGCTTTGGTATTTCGCATTAGCCATCCACACGGCGTTCTCGCTTATCTGGCGGCTATTCTTCCGGCGCTTCCCATCATGGGGGCGCTGGTCTATACCGGCGTCTATCTGGCCGAAGAAAAAGACGAGTTCCAGCGCAATCTTCTGGTCCAGTCTCTGCTCGGTGGGACAGGAGTGATCCTTGCGGTGACTACCGCATGGGGCTATATGGAGGATTTCGCTCATGCTCCTCACGCCGACTTGATATGGGTCTATCCGCTCTTCTGGCTCTTCGCGGGCATCTCCTACGTGGTGGTCAAACTGAGGTACAGATGAAAAACCGGCTGCGTGTGCTTCGTGCTGAACGGGATTGGTCGCAGGCCGATCTGGCCCAGCGGTTGGAGGTCTCGCGCCAGTCTGTTAACGCCATCGAGACGGGCAAGTACGATCCGAGCCTTCCCCTGGCCTTCAAACTGGCGCGTCTCTTCGAGACCACCATCGAGGCGATCTTCACGGACGAGAACTAGGGTGTGATGTATCCTCGGTGGGAAGAAAAATACCCCTGTGGGTGTGCAGGCAGATCCACTTGAGATCCGGAGAAAGACTCGAATGATGTTGAAAACGGCGATCGCTTTGGTTGTTCTGGGAGTTATTGGCGGGCTTTGTACCCAGGCGCAGGTCAAGGCTCCGGCCACAGGCCTAGCGCAGCACGACTTCCTCTATGCAGGGGAGTCTCATCAGCGTAACATCTTCATTGTGCGCGGCGGAAAAGTTGTATGGAGCTATAACGACGTGGAGGCCAAGGGCGAGATCAGCGACACAGTGATGCTTTCGAATGGCAACATCCTTTTCGCGCACCAGTTTGGCGTGACCCTGATTACGCCGGATAAAAAAGTGCTGTGGCACTACGAGCCTCCGGCGGGCTTTGAAGTCCATACCGCCGTACCTATCGGGAAGGAACACGTGCTGTACATCCAGAACGGCGATCCGGCGCTGCTGCGGGTAGTGAACATTGTGACCGGCGCAACGGAGAAGGAGATCAGGCTCAAGACCAGGCAGCCGCCTAGCACGCATGGACAGTTCCGCCACGCCCGTCTCACTGCGCAAGGCACTCTGATGGTGGGGCACATGGACCTGAACAAGGTGGTTGAGTACGACTCGAACGGCAATGAGCTGTGGTCGTTTCCAGGCATCGGCATCTGGGGCGTGACGCCTCTGAAGAACGGCAACATGCTCATCACCGACGGCCAGGGCGTGCGCGAGGTGACGCGGCGGGGCGACACGGTGTGGAGCTGGAGCAAGACCGATACGCCGCAGTACAAGTTCGGCAACCTGCAAAATGCCTGGCGGCTGCCCAACGGCAATACGGTAATCAATAATTGGCTGAACGAGTGGAACATGGACCCCAAGGATATGGTGGGCTCGGTGCAGGCCATTGAGGTGAACCCGGCCAAGCAGGTGGTATGGGAGCTGTCCAGCTGGACCGAGCCCGCCAAGCTGGGGCCGGCTACGACGATCCAATTTCTGTATCCGGGTGCGCCAGCCGAGGAAGACGTGCACTTCGGGGAGTTCAAATAAGCGCGAAACATTCGATATTCCCAGATTTCAAGATTGAGACCTGGGGCGCCCAAATTACGGAGTTCTGGCGACAGTCAGCAGCCGTTCGGCGACGGCTTCGATGATCTGCTCATGCACTTCGTCGATGGCGAGGTCGCCCTCGATGCAGACAACGCGCTCCGGCTCACGGGCGGCGATTTCGCGATATTTCTGCCACACGCGACGGTAGAAGGCGTCCTGCTCCAGTTCAAAGCGGCCTTCATCCTGGCCGGTTTGAGCTTCAACGCGCTGGTTGCGGTTGCGGGCCCGTTCAAGCGAGGAGTTGAGCGAGGGCAGCAGCAGAAGGGTTAGGTCTGGCTGGAGGTTGCCGCAGACGATGCGGTGCAGATTCAGCACCACCTCGGAGCCTAACTCGCGGCCGCCCCCCTGGTAGGCCTCAGTGGAGTCAGTAAAGCGGTCGCAGAGTACGATCTTGCCGGCGTCGAGGGCGGGCCGGATGATCTCGGCGATGGCCTGGGCGCGATCGGCAAACATAAGGGCCATCTCCGTCATGGGCGCGAGGCCAACGGAGCGCGAATCGAGCAGCAGGGCGCGAATGCGGTCACCGGTGACGGTTCCGCCGGGTTGGCGGGTGAGGACGGGAGTCAGGCCGCGTTGTTCCAGCCAGGCAACCAAACGCTTGATTTGCGTGGTCTTGCCGGAACCGTCCAAACCTTCGAGCGTGATAAACAAACCGCGCGGCATGGGGTGAGTCTACCACTTGAACAAACGGCCACTCGAAAAACGGGCATTGAAAAACCGGGTACTCAAACAAATTTGGAGACGAAGCTGCTTCATTTGTGTTACAAGAAGTTCAATTACAAACATCACTGGAGGCAGGCGACTGCTCTCCCCTGGAGTTAGACAACATGAATTTCCGCACCCTGCACAAACTCACCGTCTGCGGTTTTCTCGCGGCAGCCATGCTGCTTGCTGGCCGGATGAACGCACAAAACCTGTCGCTGGAAGGACAAACCGGCGGCTTTCTGACCCCCACCGCCTATGTCGTCGAATCAGCCAAGGGCCAATTTTTCTCACACCCGGCTATTGGCATCCACTTCATCAATGCCTCCACCGTGATCGGCAGAATTGAGACCTTTAGCGTTACCGAGGGATTCGCCAACCGGGCCGAGGTCGGCTACACGCACAGCAACCACACGCTTGGCAACAGCCTAAATCCCGCACAGGGAGCGTTCAGCGAGCTCTGGAACGCCAGCGGGATGAATGTCGTTCACGGCAAGCTGGTGCTCATCAAAGACGGGCAATTCGGCCCAGCAATGCCGGGTGTGGCTGTCGGCGGCCTGGTTCGCGTCAACGATCAATTTGTATCGGGCGCGATCTACAAGGAACTCACCGGAATGAGCAAACAGTACACCAACGGGGACGTATACATAGCTGTGACCAAGACCTGGGCCAAACCACCGGTGCCGTTCCTGATTAACATAGGCTGGAAGGCCACCAATGCCACAATCTTCGGCATCGGAGGCCAGAGCACGCGCTTTGGCGGGCGCTTCTTCGGCGGGCTGGGGATTCCGCTGCCCATCTCTCACGGAATCGTGGCCGTGCCCTCAGTGGGATTCACCCAGGAGCCGCACACGGCAGTGGGTCTGAGCACCATCCTGCCGTTCACAGGAGCGCATATCCCGACAACTCTGGACTATGCGGTGCGCGTGACGCAGAGGGAACATCCGCATTTCGCCTTTGATATAGGCATTGGCCAAGTGGCAGGAAACATCGGCACAGCTGTCATCCCGACCGGCCTGCCCGCACCCTACAGTTACCTTGTGCTGCCCGTGAATCTACAGGCGCGCAAGGTTCTGGGGATGGGGCTCAGCTACCGCTACTAATGGCATAACTTGAGGAGACCTCCGCGCTGCCTGGCGCGGAGGTCTTTCTATTTGCGGCCATACTCCAAAGCGATGCCTTGAACAGGGTTCCAGTTTTCTGG
>Ga0182027_10012759_pt1 | contig 11783 bp, 7 predicted proteins | sample 712E1DmetaG_FD_121300 | JGI IMG/M metagenome (GOLD analysis project Ga0182027, IMG submission 121300) | Permafrost microbial communities from Stordalen Mire, Sweden - 712E1D metaG (Illumina Assembly) | ecosystem: Environmental > Terrestrial > Soil > Wetlands > Permafrost | place: Sweden...
AGGCGCGACGGCGGCGAAGACCTTCAACTCGATAGCAACGGCTCCGCCGGCCTGCGCGCCGTCGGGGGCGCGCTGATCGGCCGGCTACGCACTCGCCGCCGCAATACACATGGACGAAACCAGCGTGCCCGCATTGTGCGCCCGCATCGCCTTCCTCGAAAGTGGAGGTTTGGGGTGGGCTCCTGGTTCCCGCTGATTCCGCTGAAAAGGGTACCCCTCAGGGCCGGTGGCGACAGCGGCCTGGGAAGCAGGTACGAGCCGGGCGTTTCTGCACCCTCTGGTGGAGGTACTGTTCAGCGACGGGTTTCGGAAACACGCAAGGGTACTTGCAACTGGTCTGACGCGCTGCGTCAACAGGGTGTTGACCTTGGGCCCCACATCCATCGGATGACACTTGCTGCAACTACCTCGGATGCGTTCATTCAGGCCCTGGGAGCTATCAACGAGCTTCATGTAGCCGCATCACTCGCCGCGGCGGGGGCGACTGTCGAATTTGTGGGCACTGGGCGACACGGAACCCCCGATATCTCAGCCAGAATTGGTGATGACACCATTACCTTCGAGGTCACAACCTGGGGCCTGCCCAAACGACAGGTGGCCGCTGGAAACCGAATGAATTACGCTTTCGTGCACTGGAAGCGGGGACGTCCGGTACCCAGTGACTTGAAGGGTGCCGCCCATGACTCGGGGAGCGGATCGCGGATGATGGAACAAAGGGTCTCCTTGCTAGAGGGAAGGACGCTCCCGGAGAAGATCCGAGCACTTGTGGGCAAGAAGGAGGCGTCACAGCTACGAGGCAGACCGAATCCGGTGCTGGTGATCTCTGCACGTCATCAATGGGGTGTGTCCGCCTCCGATTGCCTACCAAGGACGGACTCCCGACGCGGAATCTGTTCGGGGCTCTGCTATGCTGCAGTCTACGGGCGTCGCGGCGACTATCTTTTCGAGGGTGAGGAGTTCGAGGGCAGAGGCCAGGAAGTCAGCAGCCAACTTGGCGACGGCATCCTCAGAAAGAGTGCATCTCTGGCCGCCGTGCTGTTCTTGTTCAATAAAGGGCCAGACGTGGTTCTGGAAAACCTCCAGCCATCCTCGGGACTTTCTTCGCGGGTTACAAGATTATTCCTTGCCAAGGCATTCACCCTTGATGCGAAGGCAAGTATTCTGAAGCGCCGATGAGCCTCGCCCCGCACTCATCGGCGCGCTGCTCGGGCACAGCGATAGCGCCTCCACCGAGCGCTACACCCACGTTGCCCCGAGTGTGACCGCAGCCCTGGTTCAGGCGAGATGGCTGCGGCTTGGGGGCGAGGAAGGTGGAAGGTGATGGATGTCGACCAGGATTTCATGGAACCCGAATTTCACGACTCTGGGCCTCGGAAACGGCACTGGCATCGCCTATATTCCCTTTCCAGATGAAGACCTACATCGTCGACGTTTTCCACGAAGACAGCAGCGACGCCGTCGAGTTCGCCGAGAAGGCGGCAAAGAAGCTGAAAGAACACATCGAGCGCCTCTCGGAGATCGACGGCAAACCGAGCCTGCAGATCGAGTGCAGGATCTACCAGGAGGAGAATCCCTTTCACCAAGACCACGGTGAATGCAAGCCCAGATACAACCGTCCCAAGACTGGCTTTTCCAGCCTTACAATCACTAGGGAGTCCATCGGTAGGTATGGATACGGCGGATCCTATCCAGACGGCCGCTTCGCGTGCGTGGCTCGGCGCTGTATGGAGGAGGTCGACGAGAATCACACGGGGAATGGATCAGTGGACATCACGATCCACGAGTGGCTGCACACGCTCTACGAAGACGAAGTAAACGGAAAGAGAATCCCCTGTCCCGATGACGAACATAGGTATGCCTACGACGGGAAGTACCTCACCGAGGAATCCGGAGGGCAGCACGGTTGGGTGAACTGGTACCGGGCTCTTCTCACAGGAAAGTACGAACCCAAAGCGCGTCCCGGCTGACCGGCCACCTACCCAACGCAAGAATTGGGCGCACTGACACCCACGTCGCTCCGAGCGTGACCGCGCTGGTCCAGGCGAGACGGCCGGCTTGGGGGCGGGGATTGGCATTTGGCCCCCAAGCAAGGCGGAAGATATTTTCGGGAAGCCTGCACAACGAGCAGGGCCGCTCCAACCGTTTTTCGCGGATGGAACAGCCCCGCTTGTTGTCTTCACTCAATCCCGGTCAACCCGCCCGTGGCGTACCCGGGTGCCTCGCCACAGCACCAAGAAGCCGAGGACGAGCAACGGCCAGAATCCGGCCGGACCCCTGTTGCCTCCACCAACCACGCATCCGCAGCCACCTGACGCCTTGGCGGTCGTCACCGCGACATCGCCTCCAGCACCATCCAGCGAGCGCGTCTGGCCGCTGTCTCGTCCGACCACTCCGGCATCACGCGTGGTACCGGTCGCCGCATCTGCAAGGACAAGCCCACTGTCGGAGGCCACGGAACCCAAGGCATCGAGTTTCGATGTGATGATCGTTGTGTCCACGGCTCCGGGTATGGCATCCATCACGATGCCATCGCGCGAAGCGGCTGCGTCAGTTCGGATCGCGAGGTCAGGGTTGGCCGCGTCGGCGACAACGATGGGCGGAGCGGCGTCACGCTGCGGCTCAGGAGAGACGGCTGTGCTGGTGGTCGTGACCGTGCCGGTTGTCGCGGTGGACGTGACAGTCAGCGTGCCCGTTGATCCGCCTGTCGTCGTGGGCGTCTTGGTGTTCGTAGTCGTGGCCGTGGCTGTAGCGCTTCCGGTACCGGTCGCCCCTGTCGCGGTCCCGGTGGCGGTGTTTGTCAGCGTGGTGGTGCCGCTGCTGGTCGCCGTCGTGACCGGGCCATCATGGCCGGCATCCGGCGGGGCGTCGACGCCCGCATCGCGAGGTGGCTCGGGCGTGGGCTCGGGCCCTCGCTCCGGGCCGGGTTCCGGAGTCGGTTCCGGGCCAACCGCACAGGCCGCAGCGCAGTCGGGGTCAGCGCAGTCGACCATGCCATCGCAATCGTTGTCGATGCCGTCGTTACAATTCTCCGCGACCGGCGTGACGACACCCGTACAGGCACCCCATGTTCCCGCGGCAGAGCAGGTCCGAGTCCCGGGATTGCACGCGCCTGTAGAGTTACCTGGGCAAGCCGCAGTCGAATTCGGCGGGCACTCCCGCTCCGTGAAGGTCCACGGCGCTCCCGTTGCTGCGGTCGCGTTTGCAGCATGGTCCACCGCCGACACTGTCCAGGAATGCGAACCAGCGGTGAGCGGAGTGGTCAGGGTGTAGGTCGCGCTGGTCGCGTCGATCCCGCACGCGACGCAGGTACCATCGACGCGCAACTCGTAGTGGGAAACGCCGCCCGCGTCCGACGATGTCTGCCACGTGAACGTCGGCGTGAGCGTGTCCACGGTGCTGCCGTTCGCTGGCGTCAGAAGACTGAACCCGGCCGGCGGTGTGCCGAAATCGACATAGATGGTCCACGTCTGCGTCGAATCGCGTGGGTTGCCCATCTTGTCGACTGCCTTCACGGACCATGTGTGGGCACCTTCAACCAAACTGCTGGCGGGTGTGCTATTCGTGCTGGTGATGCTGTCCCGGGAGAGCAAACCGTCGATATAGAGTTGGTAGTGGTCCACGCCGCTGCCCGCATCGGTGGCGGTGTTCCAGGAGAGCGTTGGCGTCGGGATGCCTGTTGAACTCTGGTCAGCCGGAGACAATAGTGAGAACGCGTTTGGTGGCGTCGTATCGACGCCAATAATCCACCAGTTGCCCCGCGACTTTTTCGCGGCCCCAGAACCGTCGACAGCATAGATACGCCAGCTATGATAGCCATCCGCAAGTGCATTGGTCGGACTGGCCGAGGTCACAGCGGGGTCGATGTTGTCAACCGACAGGGCGCCGTCGATCCACAGTTGGTACTTGGCAAGGCCCGAGCCGGCATCAGTGGTCGCATTCCAAGTGAAGGTGGGAGTATTGTCCGCGGTCCATGTCTGGTCTGCTGGGGCGCTAAGATCGAAAGGGGCAGGTGGAACATCGTAACGAATCTGGCGGCTTTCCGATGGAGTTCGGTTTCCCGCGAGGTCAACGGCCACGACCTGCCACAGGTGGGTTCCGCCCGTGATTCCTACGATCATGAGCGAGTCAACATAGACGGATCTGAAATCGGTCGCGGTGGCCGACAGGCGGATATTGGAAGAAGGACCGCCCGTGAACTCATCGAGCGGCAGAACGCTGTCTGTCCAGGTACAGCTGGACGCAGGTGTACCACGTAGCAAGCGAAAGCCTACGGCGCTGCCGTCGCTGACCAATATCTGGTACGGTGTTGCCCCGCACAATTTGTCAGACAAGTCCATTTCCGCATTTCCAACATTCGAGAGATCAATTGCGCCCGATGTCGCGGTGCTGCTAATGGTCCCAGTTGTAGCGAGTGCATATATGTTGATCGCGTAGCTCTGGATGTCGCCTTGGAAGCCACACGTCCATGCGTTGCCGCCCTGTGGAGTTATTGTCCATCCACTGCAGGAGTTGAAATTGTCCAAGAAAATCGTGCTATTCGGTATCTTCGCTTGAACGGATGTGACTGTGGGGGCCAGACCTATATTTACGGCGATGCCGTCTATCCACACCTCATAGCTGGCAAGTCCAGACCCGACCTCGCTGCTCGCCGTCCAAGTGAAAGCTGGAGAAGCCAAGCTGGTCCAATCGCTTGCCGCAGGCGTGACGAGGACGGGCGCTGTGGGCGGGCTGGCATCCACGCGCACGCTGAAGGTCGACGTTGACTGGGTAGTCGTGCCGCCGCTGTCCCGGGCGACGATGTACCAAGTATGCCAACCGTCCGTCAGCGCCTCGCCGGAAATCAACGTGTAGTTTTCCGTCCCGATCGCAGCCTTCTTCAGGGCGGCATCAACGTACAGATCGTAGCTCGCCGCTGAGATGGCCCAATTCCAGGTGAATGTGCAGGTGGCCGTACACCAGGCGCCGTTCGCCGGCGACGACAGGTCAAAGGAGCTCGGCGCCGCGGTGGCTTTCGCTGGAAGCAGGAGCACGAGCAACGAGGCCGGCAGCGACGAAGACAGGAGCCTACGGATCGGGAACATGACGAACTCCTTTCTTGAACCTGCTATTGCGAGCATCTATCTGCGCTGAAACTCACGCGCACTCCGCGGACAAGCCGCCTTGTACGCGGAGTAGCTCGACCGAAACGGGCCTGGCCGGTACCGTGGAAGCACGGGATATGGACCAATCCATCGCCGACTTCGCCACCCAATTGCGAGACCGGAACCGCTCCCTGCTCACGGTCGCCCGCTACACCGACCTACTCCGTCGGTTTGCACGATTCGCATGCGCCGAGCTTCACCAAGACGCGGTCATGCCCAGCCAGATCGACAAAGCTCTGGTTGTCTTGTTCGTCCGGGAAGGCGGGGTGACCAGTGCTCAAGCGTCGGCAGCGACTAGAAACAGCCGACTCGCGGCCATCCGAGCGTTTTTTCGCTACCTAGTGGCGGAAGAACGCCTCGCCCGCGATCCGACAGCCGGCCTCCACTCGGCGACGCTGCCAGAACGAGCCCCGACCTTTCTAACCGCCGAAGAATTCACCAAGCTCCGGCGCGTGGTGGAGAGCAGCGCTGCCGAGTTCTACCTTCGGCGCGACTTGGCGATCTTGGTCACCCTCTGGAACACCGGCCTGCGGCTGGCGGAGCTGCTTTCCTTGGATTTGGCAGTGGTCGACTTCGAGGCCGAGGTCTTCCGCGCCGTGCGCCGCAAAGGCGGCAAGGTTATGCCAGTCTACTTCAATGTCGACGTCGTCATCGCGCTCCGTCGGTGGCTATGGCAGCGCAAGGAATACCCGAACGCCGCCACCAGTCCCGCTTTGTTCTTGAGCGACCGCGGTCGACGCCTCTCTTCGCGCGCCGTGGAAGATCTCGTAGGCAAATACGCGAAGCTCGCTGGCATCGAAAAACACGTCACGCCCCACGTGCTCAGACACTCGACAGCGACGGCGTTGATCCGCGCTGGCAATGGCATAGCAGTCGTGGCTGACGTGCTCGGGCATTCCTCGCTAGACACCACCAGGCACTATGTCCATCTTGTGGGGGAGCAGGTGCATGCCGCCGTCGCCTCGCTCGCCCAGCCTCCTCGACGGCAAGCCACACAGTGATCGGGGCGTGCTTCAGCACTCTACGCCGGAAGCATGTCGGCGAAAATGAAGCCGTCACGCTCGACGATCTCACCTGCGCGCACGCACAGCGGCCGCGAAAACATGGGGCCGTCGTGCGCGAAGGTGTGAAATTCGCCGCGCTCGCCGCAGGGATCGGCCGAGGGCGGTAGCTCGTTGAGAAGATCGTCGTCATACAAACGCCCGGCGAAGGCTGCGCCAATTTGATTGGGATCCACGCATGTCAGATGGGCCTTCAGACCGGCCGCGACCATGGTGCGGCTGAGTTCGGCCGTAGGCAGGCCCCAGAGTGGAAAGAGGGGTTCGAGTCCAGTACCGCGCATCCGCTCTTCCCGATAGCGACGGACGTCTTCAAGAAACAGGTCGCCGAACGCAACCCCAGCAATGCCTTCACGGCCGGCACGGTCCATCGCCTGGCTCATGATCCGCTCGTATTCCTCGTTGCTGCATGGACATGGAAGCTGAACCTGCCAGAGCGGCAGTCCCACCGCCTCTGCCTGCGCGCGCAAGAGTTCGGTACGCACCGCGTGCATGGCGACCCGTTCAAAAACCTCGTTGACCGTGGTGAGCAGGCCGACGACCTGGATATCCTTTCGTTTGCGGAGAAGATGCAACGCCCAGGCGCTGTCCTTGCCACTGCTCCACGAAAGCAGCACCTTTGGTAGAGCGCTCGGCTCGATTCCCGTCGGTGCCGGATAGACGAAGACAGCTGCCACGCTCCCAGCTTACTTCCATTCCGCCGGAGCGTGACCACTCATGTTGATCTGGCGATCTGGCGGGGACCGCCCCGGGCGGCAAGGAAGCTGCATTTTTCAAACTCAATACGCTTGACTTTGGTCAAGCGCCGCGCCCATCATTTCCCGTTCGAGCGCGCACAAGGCGGCTTGTCTGACGAGTATTCGTTGCGCGAATCCATGGCTTCCTCCGCGTGGTTGTGCGGTTGATGATGGGCGCAGTCCCGATGGCCTTCAAGGTGCGACGTGATGTGCGCGGAGTTCCGCACCGTTCGCGGGCAAAGGGATCGTTGGTGGCTCAGACCAGCAGAGCCAGACGGCGCCGTTTCGGCTTCATGACCACCACCGCGCGTGGAGAAATCGACCAATTACAAAAGTGGCGCGGAATGGCTCTTCCGCGACGAGTGCGGGGCCGCAGTGTCCATGAAGTCTTCAGTGATCGGAGATATTGGGTGCGACAAGAGCGGGTTGTACCGCGGCGTTGAGCGGTCGCAAGTTCCGTGATGTGATTCCGGCAATCGCCAATCGAGCCGCTGAAGGCCCGTCAACTGATCTCTTGCCGGCGCGCGGCAGCTGCAGGCCGAGGTCTGTCAAAATGCTCCGCACAGCACCCGGCGTACTCAATTGGCCGCGGTCGGCCGCTCTCGCACCTTGGTCTACCCAGTCGCTGACACAATCGATGGCATCCACCGAGTGCGGGCGGTGTCAGCTTAGCTTTCGCCCATGGTCAGCGCTTCTCGAAGCTGGACCGAACCAGGCTAGCCACTTCTTCCTCGGTCAAGCCAAGGAGTCTTGTCAGAATAGAATTTCGCCATTCTATTGCGGCACGCTGGACGGCAACACGATCAGTGTAGGCATTTTGCGAATCCATATAGCGTGATGGTTCACCGAACAACTCATCGAAGAACTTCACGACCAGTCTCGCCGACCGCTCAACGTCGTACCGGGGCGAACCGTTCTTGTCGCCCGGCTCGTTGGTCTGGGGAAGATTGGACATCATATTTCAATTCAATTGATTACACTCTACGGTCATGCTACAGCGCGTCCAAGTCGACCGCAAGGACCGCCGTATCGACGCCGCCCTCTTCCATCTGTCTCTTTGACCTGGTTACTGACGAGCAAGTTGGCAAGCCCGTTCCCGAATCTTGGTCATCGAGGCGAGTGTTTCAGGAACCACATTGCGATCCAAATCCGACCCCAGAACGCTCAATGGATCGCGTGTGCATATTTCCGCCAGGACAGAGCGACCATCGCCCGTGAACGATGCCCGTTCAAGGGCCGTCTGCATGATGGTACTATCGGCCATCTCTTCCCAGGATGCTCTTAGGTACTGAGACAACGGAGACTTGTGTATTCGCGCGATCTCGGCACGAATGCAACTGACAATCGTCTCTTGGTCACCGACGGCAACAGCTAGCGAAAGGTAGAAGGGGTTCCAAGGTTCACCGTGCCCGTCCCCGTTTGGTGATTTTCGTCCTTGGACGAACTCACACTCATGCCTCAGATGGGCGACTCTGTCCGGGTTGCCGCTCAGCGCGTCCTCGCCGAGATTCGCAAGGGCAATGCGTTGCTCGACATATCTGTCTTGTCCGGCAACGATCTCGCGACTGGTCGATCCTTCATAGGGACCAAAACATCTGCTATTACGGGGGACGAATCCACAAAGGATCGCCGGAACCTGGCGATTCATGACTATCTTCTCCCTACCATTCAAAGCGTCGGCGCTGATCTTGATGGCTAGCGCGCGCACGTAGTACGAGAGAGACTCCGAAAAGCGTTGGGCGTCGAACGCACGGTCGCCCGTCTCAATCAAACGGTCTCGTTCATCATACAGGGCAAGTCCGTCCCTAGCCTCTTCCGGAGCAGGAACAGGGGAATCCTGTTTCGCCTGGGCGACGGGAGATACTCTCTCTTGGCTGATGGCCGGAGCGATACCCCGCTCCTGAGCCGGATTTGTCAATCCGCCCTGAGTGACGGGGCGTCCATGCAGAAAAAGAACAGCACCTGCCGCCGCGACCACCGACACACACAGTGCCACGCCGACCTTGACTCCTACCCCTCGCGTCGCTGCCTGCACGGAGCTCTTGGCGGCATGATAGCCCACCGATGCTTGTGCAGAGCTGAGCGAGCCCCCTATGTACGCAACCAGGGCAAGTTGGACATACGTCAGCAATGCGCGCTTTCGCTCTTCGGATATCTGCAGCGGATGGAGGAGTTTGGCGAACTCTTCGGAAAGCTGAAGACCGACATCCGACGACTTCCACGACGACATTCGCTTCGCAACCACGTGGCTAATCGACGAAGGGAGGCCTGTATGTCGGAGCTGTCTCAGTGCCGCCTCCCAACCGGGTTCGTATCCTTCAAACAGCCTGTTGAGGAGAGTCTCAAGCCGGGAGGTTGGTTGCCGCGAAGCACTCTTGAGCGCTCGGATCGGCAGAGAGCGCCGGTCGAGTTCCTTTTCGTCAGCGATGGCCAGTTTCACGGCACAGATGATCTTCTCTACGAGATTCGTCTCCAGGGAGTACGAGAGACTCACCATAAGCTCCGCTAGGAAGTGCGCGCCGCCCTTCTTGCCTCTGCGGCTGAGTACCAGAGCCAGCTCGACCAGGATTCGGGCAGTGTGACCGTCCGGACCATCGGAAGCGGCATCCTTTGCCAGAGAGACTGGTCGCTGTGACGGGTGCGACAGAATCTGGCGCAAGAGATCGAGAAGCTCCTCGCGTTGGACGTGCGGATCGGTTTGGTGAAGGACCGCGCTTGCCCGGGCAAGGATCTCATCGACCCACGCGGAAGTATCAGCGCTACCGTCGTCCGCCTTTTCGTCCGGTGTTCTCAGAGGCCCCATTGAGGGGTTGGTGGGGTCGGGTTGCGTCTTCTTCTGAGCCATCTTGGTCCATCCTTGCCCTCGCCTGTCCCGCGCCTGGTTCTACGGGAGGCTTGTCGGTGGGCGGCTACACCCTCGTTTATGAAGACCCATCGCCGAACGAGTGTAGCGCATCGCAACCATGCTCGAGCGGAAACCATCCCTACCAGCGCAACGGGCATGGTCACCGAGGAAGAGATCGGCGCACTGGAGACACAGCATGAAATCCGACGTGCCTTGCGCAGGCTCGGCTTTTCGAAACAGGATCTTGATGATTTGCAGCAGGACGTATCCATCATCATGCTCAAGCGTGCTCGGGCAGATAGGCTGACACGGCAAGGTCTCTATTCCTTCGCGTTGGAGGCGGGGCGACGTATCCGAAAGGCCAGGTGGAGCACGAAGGAAAGACGTCTACGGGCGGGCTATATCGAAATTGGTCCAGATGAAGTCGTCGAGGGCATCGACAAGTTGATGAACCCCGAAGAGAATATGTCCGCGATGGGAACTGTGACCTGCATCATTTCTACCATCGAGGATCTTCCACTAGCGGAAAGAGAGGCCGCGGGTAGCCACTTTCTCGAGGAAACCGCGATTCGAGAAATTGCCGACCTGGTGGGCAAGCCTCAGAGATCCGTTCGCGCTGCGGTCTATCGGGCACGTTGGAAGATCGCCGAAAAATTGGAGCAGCACGGTCGCCACTTCACGAAGCGACGAACCGGACAGCGTTGCAAGACATGCTTGCCGCCGCCCGGAATGGGGATGACGACCTGACGTGCGAGTGCCACCCGCGGAATTCGTTTCCGTTTGGGCTTCGGGTCGCGAAGGGAGCGGGGGCGAGCTTCTCACTTTGATCTTGGCCTCGCGGCACGGTGAGAAACGCGGCACCATGATGGTCGGCAGCCGGGTTCGGTAACAACGACCGGCGCCAGCAACGGCGCCTTCGCGTTCCTGCGTGCCGGGGAAGGGCTCGCTGGCCGGCGCTACGGCCAGCGAGGCCCATCCACGGTCGGGACCACCGTTCCGGACGGTACCGGGCGGCCCACAAGCAAGATATTAACCACCGTGCATCGCACACCTCCTTTCGGAAATTTCCAGCCAGGTTGGGCAGGACGACGAACTACAGCCTCCCCGCTGTTGCCTCGCCACCGCCGTCTTGCTATTTCCCTGCGAACGCCAAGAATCTTCATCCACCGTGCATCGCACACCTCCCTTCGATATTTCCAGCCATGTTGGGCAGGACGACGGTTTACCGCCTCTCCGCCGCCGCCGCGCCACCGCCGTCTCGCTCGTTCCCTGCGGACGCCAAGAATCTTCAGCCGACGTGCATTGCGCTCCTCCCTTCTCGTTGTGCGAGAAACTCTAGCAAGTCGAACCCACGTATACGAATGTCCTGACCGAGCCGAATGTGTACAACCCGACGCGTCAGCGTAGAGCATATGTCGATGCTCAATGCGGGCGAAGTCGATCAAAAACCTAGCGAACGGTCAGGGGACCCGACTCGATAGGCCGGCTGCGCGACGCCTGCCCGCTCGTTCTTTTCGCCCAGGCCGTGGCAGCAAGAGGGCAGCAAATACCCGGGACGCGCATGTCCACTGCTGCGACGCTCTGGAATGGCCAGCTTGCAATAACATAACATTTTCCATCAGTTACCATTCGCAACCATCTTCGCCAAACCCTTCCTCGGGCTGCTACGCCGGAGGCTGTGGATTCAAGTCCCGTCCATCCCACTCGGGCCTCGCGGGAGGAATTCCACCCTTCAATCCGTAACGCGTTCCTCCGCCGCAAACGATCACCACCTCCATCACCACCTGAGCGAGACCGGGGTGGACGGCCCGAGACTCCCTGTGACGGTAAGTCCCTGATCCCGCTCAGATCTCCGACGGAGATTTTGCGCTTCTTCCTTTTCACACGGTGGAAGCCGCAGGTTCAAATCCTGCAACGCCCACAAGCTAGGGTCTGTCGGAGCTATCGTGGAATTGGCCCGCCGGGTTCCGCGGCCATGGTCGCAATAGCATCGCGCACACGC
>Ga0182027_10012761_pt1 | contig 11781 bp, 11 predicted proteins | sample 712E1DmetaG_FD_121300 | JGI IMG/M metagenome (GOLD analysis project Ga0182027, IMG submission 121300) | Permafrost microbial communities from Stordalen Mire, Sweden - 712E1D metaG (Illumina Assembly) | ecosystem: Environmental > Terrestrial > Soil > Wetlands > Permafrost | place: Sweden...
CACGACCTCTGCCACGTGAAGAGCTACCTGCCGGTGCTGGAGGCTGCCGTGCGCGCCAAGACGAGGCACGGCTGCCACGTCGAGATCGTCACCAATGTGATCCCGACCATGAACGACGACGAGGACTCGCTGCGGGCGATCGCTGAGTGGATCGTCGCCGAGCTCGGACCGCAGACGCCTTGGCACGTGACCCGGTTCACCCCGTACCTCGAGTTCGCCCATCTTTCGGCCACGCCGATCAAGACTCTCGAGCGGGCCATCGACCTCGGCCACGAGGCCGGCCTGCACTTCGTATACGTGGGCAACGTGCCTGACCACGCCGGCGAGAACACGTACTGCCCCTCGTGCCACCGGCTGGTCCTGCGGCGGACCGGCTACGCGGTTGAGGACGCCGCCCTGCGGGGTACGTACTGCGACATGTGCGGCGCCGACCTGAACGTGCGCACGACTATCAAGCAGTGATGGCCGTGCATGCTGCACGCTCGGCTGTCGGGGCCTGGGAGGAAGAGCTCAAGTCGACACGCAGATTTGTCGACCTGTGCGGTAGAATGGACGGCGGATCGTGAACGAGCTGATCAAACTGGATATCCCCGCCAAGGCGGAATACGTGGTGCTCGGGCGCCTGGCTCTGGCTGGCATCCTGCGTGACCGAGGCTACACGGCCGACGCCGTAGCCGACCTCAAGCTTGCCCTCACCGAGGCCTGCTCCAACTGCATCCGCCACGCCTACGACGGCAACTCCGGCCAGGTGCACCTGCGCTTCACCGTGCGCGACGACCGCGTAGTGCTCGAGGTACGTGACGACGGCAGTGGCTTCAGCGAAGACGACGATGGGCCGGCACTCGACACCGCCGGCGAGCCCGTGCTCAACGAAGGCGGCATGGGTATCTCGATCATTCGCTCGGTAGTGGACGAGTTCCATCTGGACCGGCCTGCTGAGGGCGGCACCACACTCGTTCTCACCAAGCTGCGCGACGCTTAGCGCGCGCCGGCACCCTGCGCCTCCGGCGCAGCGGGTGCCCTGCTAGACTCCCTGCATGATCACCCTCGAAGAGCTCCGTGCGCGCTTCGACCTGAGCGGGAGCCAGGTCGAAGCGCTGCGAAGCTACGTGGATCTGCTCGCCGACTGGCGGCGCGCCAACCTCACCGGCCTGCACAGCCGAGAGCAGGTCCTCGAAACCCTGGTCGGCGACTCGCTGGGCCTGCTCGACGTACCGGCGCTTGCCGGCTCGTCCGGCGAGCACTGGCTCGACCTGGGCGCCGGCGCCGGCGTGCCCGGCATCCCTCTGGCCGTGGCGCTGCCGGCGCTCGAGATGACGCTCCTCGAGGCGACGCGCAAGAAGTGCGAGTTCCTGGTCGCCGCTGTGGCCGAGGCCGGGCTCGCCGAGCGCGTGCACGTAGTCTGCGCGCGCAGCGAGCGGTACGGTGCCGCCACGCCGCCGCCGGCAGACCGCCATGGCCCCGACGAAGCTCCGGTGGCCGGCGCTGGGCGGGAGGCCTTCGCCGTGGTCGTGGCGCGCGCCCTGGGCCCGCTGGCGACGGTAGTCGAGCTGGCGGCGCCCCTGCTGGCGCCTGCGGGCTTGCTCGTGGCCAGCAAGACGAGCGCGGCGATCGAGCGGGAACGCGCCGCCGGCGAGGCCGCGGCCGTCGCCTGCGGCCTCGCCTGGCGCGAAGTGAGTCCTTTGCCGCGCTCACCCCTGCGCGATTCGGCGGCGGCCGTGTTCGCGAAGATCGACCTGGCGCCCGAGTGGCTCCCGCGCCGCGAGGGTGTGGCTGCCAAGCGGCCGTTCGCGTGATGGCCGCCAGCCGCCGTTGTGCCCCGCTGACGGCGGGCTTTTGCTAGTATCGAGCGCGTGACCCGTATCATCGCCATCGCGAATCAGAAAGGCGGCGTCGGCAAGACCACGACGGCCGTGAATCTGGCCGCTTGCCTTGCCGAGTCCGGCACCCGAGTGCTGCTCATCGATCTCGACCCTCAGGCCAACGCGTCTGCCGGGCTGGGCGCCGCTGCGGACGAGCCGGCGCGGTCCACATACGGGGTGTTGGCCGGCCAGACCGGCCTCGACGAAGCCGTGCGCGAGACGACTGTGGCCGGGCTGCGGCTGCTGCCCTCCTGCCCGGACCTCGCTGGCGCCGTCGTGGAGCTGGCCGGCGCCGACGGCAGCGAGTTCGTGCTCGAACGCGCTCTGCGCGACCATCTGCACGCCTATGACTACGTGTTCATCGACTGCCCGCCCTCGCTGGGGGTGCTCACCGTCAACGCGCTCACCGCGGCCCGTGAGGTGCTGGTGCCCGTGCAGGCCGAGTACTACGCCCTTGAGGGCTTGGCGCAGCTGCTCGACACGATCGAGCTCGTGCGCGAGCGCCTGAACCCAGAGCTCAAGATCCTGGGCGTGCTCATCACCATGCTCGATGCACGTACCCGGTTGGGCAGGGAAGTCGCCAACGAGATGCGTACTCATCTCGGCGCGCACGTGTTCGCCACCGCGGTCCCGCGCAACGTGCGGCTCGGCGAAGCGCCCAGCCACGGTGTGCCGATCTCACGATATGATGCCGCCTGCGTCGGTTGCGACGCCTACTTCGATCTTGCCAAGGAGGTCGTCTCGCGTGGCTAGGAGCAAGGAAAAGGCGCTGGGCAAAGGCCTGGCGGCGCTCATCCGGGACAGCAAGCTCGCCGAAGGCGGCGGCCAAGGACGGCTGCGCGAGATGCCGGTGACCGACATCGCCGTCTCGCGTCGGCAGCCGCGGCGTACGTTCGCCGCCGACGAGCTGCAGGAACTGGCCGAGTCGGTGCGCCATCTGGGCCTCGTGCAGCCGGTGGTGGTGCGCCCGCTGGCAGGCGATGGCACCGGCGGGAGTCCGGCTGCAGACGGCCCCCAGTTCGAGCTCATCGCCGGCGAGCGCCGTCTGCGGGCCGCCAAGATGGCCGGTCTGCAGACTGTGCCGGCGCTCATACGCCCTGCCGACGACGCGGCCTCGCTCCAGATAGCTCTGGCCGAGAACGTCGCCCGCGAGGACTTGAACGCGATCGAAGAGGCGCATGCCTACGCCGCTCTGGCCGACGAGTTCGGCATCACGCACGAGCGCATCGCCGAGCTGGTGGGCCGCAGCCGAGTGGCGGTGACCAACGTTCTGCGCCTGCTCGAGCTGCCGGACGACGTGCAGGCCATGATCGAGACCGGCGAGCTGAGCGAGGGTCATGCGCGCGCCATCCTGGGCATGCCCGGCCATGAGGAGCGCCGCAAGGTCGCGCGCGCGGTCGTGAGCCAGGGGCTGACGGTGCGCCAGACGGAGGCGTTGGTGCGCAAGCTGGGCGAGACGGCGTCGGCCGGAGGGCGGCAGGTGGCTGCGCCGGCCGCCCCAGACGAAGAGATGGACGGCTTCGGCGAGGAGCTCTATGGCGTGTTCGAGGCGCCGGTGCGCATCCGCAGCGGCGCGCGCGGCGGCAAGATCGAGATCCGCTTCAAGGACCGCCCTGAGCTCGAGCGCCTGATGGCGCTGCTGCGCAGCCTGCGCGGCTGAGACGGCCCCGCAGGCTGGCCCGCTACCCCCGCGTGGAGATCGTCCCCGACGGCGTGGGTGTCGGCGTGAGCGTTGTCGGTGACGCGGCGCCGGCCGTGGGCGTCGCCGCCGGCGTCGCGGCTGCCGGCGTCGGTGTAGGACTCGAGAGCCCCGCGGCACCCGGTGCGGGTGTAGCCGGCCCGGTGGGCACGTAGATGGTGGTGCCGTCCTGCAGGCGGTAGAGCTGGCCGATGAGCGTGCCCAGCCCGGAGACCTGCTGGCCCGGCTGCAGGTTGAGCTTCTGCAGCGTGCCGTTGTGCCTGACCAGAACCTGCATGTCCTGGCTGCCGGGGTCGGTGACGATCGTCATGTCCTTCTTGGTGAGCACGTCGCTGAGCCCCAAGCCGGTGAGGGTGGCGAGCAGGAAGCCCAGAGCCAGCACGATGACCACGGTGAAGAGGTTCGCGACGCCGTCGAGCGGATCGCCGTTGCGGTCGGTGGTGTTGACTCGCCGGCGATGCATGTAGCGCAGATCGAGGCGAGGCTTGTCGTGCGCCGAAGGCCGGAACTTGACGGCGTTCGGGTCGATGTTCGGGCTCATCGCTCTTCGGCAGCGAGTTCGGTCGGTGGCGGAACGGCGTCCTCGCCACCTGCTGCGGCCGCAGCAGGCGCCTCATCGACGGCCACGCTCTTTTCCACCTCGTCCGCCGGCGTCGGCGCCGGCACGTCGCGCGGCGGCGCCGGCGGGATGACCATGGTGGCCGCCGAAGTCTCGCCTGCAGCCGCCTCGGCGTCCGCCGCCGCGTCGCTCTCGATCCCGTCACCTTCGTCAGCGCCGTCTTCGTCGTCCTCGGCGGCAGCGCCCTTCCCATGTGAGTCCATCCCCGCGTGCAGGCGCGGGGCGTTGCCCTCGAGCAGCTCGAGCAGGTACTCGAGATCGGAGATGTCCTGCGAGTAGATGCGGTCGCGCACCATGCTGATGAGAAACGCCAGGCCACCGATGAGCAGGCCGATCACCGTGACCGAGAAGGCGATGGTCAGATTGTCGGCAAACTTCTGCGTGTCGTTGTCGGCCAGAGCCTTGAGCGCCGGCGAGAGAGGTATGAGCGTGCCCATGAGGCCCAAGATGGGTCCGAGGCGCACCAGGATGCGCGTCCTCTCGAGACGCCGGATGGTGTAGAACTCGTACTCCTGAAGCAGCTTGAGCGGCTTCTCGGCCAGGCGCTCCGTCTGGTAGTTGCGGATGAGCTCGTACAAAAAGCGCACGACCACCATCGAGTAGTTGTTCTCCTGCAGATATCGGTATGCCCGGCGCGGCTGACCGTTGGCGAACGCCGTGCGTGCATTGAGGGTGCGCGCCTCCAGCGCTTCCAGGTCACGGTAGCGCAGGCGCAGGAAGAGCTCGGAGCAGAACCGCCCGAACTCGACCAGCACCCAGATGAGGCAGACGATGACGGCGATGAGGACGGGGTACAGAAGGATCTTCGACGCGTAGTAGATGACCTGCTGTGTGTCGTGGGCGAACTGGCCGGCGTCCATGCGTAGGCCCCTACCGCCGCGGCAGGCTGGCGATGTGGGACGCTGTGAAGAGGCGCGTCTTGAACTGCATCCAGGGGGTTCCTTTGGCGCCCAGGGTGCGGCCGCGGCCGGCGCCCGAGAGCAGGCCGAGGTTGCGCCGCCACCCCGCGTAGGCGACTAGGGCGCCGAGCGGCAGAAGGGCAGCCAGCGAGGCGCCCAGGATGTCGCCGGTACGTGTGCCGTGCCCGCCGTGCCCGCTTGTGCCTGCGCCGCCAGCCGACGGGCTGGCGCCCGGCGAAGGCGAGAGCGGGATGCCGGTGGCGCCGCTCGTGGGGGAGACGCCGGGCAGCGGGCTCCCGCTTGTGTTAGGCGAGACGGTGGGCGTGGGGAAGAGTGTCGTGCCCGTTGAGGGCGTGGGTCCCGGCGTGGTCGGCGTCACCGTCGGCGTAGGCGTGGGCGTGCTCGTGGATGCCGGCGTGGGGACCGACACGGTGAGCGTGCGCTTCACGGTGGCCGCGTTGCCGGAGCGATCGGGCACGCGCACGATGATGGTGTGGGTGCCGTTGGCCAGACCGCTGAGAGAGAGCGTGAGCCAGCGGCTGGTGATGTGAGCGGACGCGCGCCGCGAGTGCGTGTCGACGGTCACGCTGATCTTGCCGGTGTCGATGCCGGTGCCGCCGGGGTTGTCGGCGTAGAGTGCCCGCACCTGGACGTACCGTGTGCCGCGCAGCACCGTGCCGGGCTTGGGCAGCAACGAACTCACGTGTGGCCTGAACTGCGGCTTGTAGCCGGATCCCGTGAACTCAAAAGGGAACTTCTTCTCGGCCAGGGCGATGGCCGCCTCGGAGCTCGTGAGTAGCGGCGTCGCCAACAGGCCCTGCCGGTGCTGGAAGGCTCCTGAAGACACCTGCAGGCTGCGCAGGAAGGAGAGCGGCGTGTGGCCACCCTTGCTCCACGACTGGGGATCCTGCCCGGCGGCGATGAGTGCCTGGACGACCCACGCCGTCGACTCCGCGTAGCTGCGGCCGTCGCTGGGGTAGTCGGGAAAGCCGCCGTCGCCGCGCTGCCGAGCATGCAGGTAGGCGAGGGCGTCGGCCACGACTTGCGAGCCGCCGCCCAGACCGCCGGCGCGCAACGCCTGGATGGCTGCCGCCGTGTCGTCGATGTCCTCCGGCTGGCCGGGCTGGGAAGCGAAGCCGCCGTCGGCGCCCTGTTGCTGCCTGAGCCAGGCGACGGCGTCGCTGAAGTCAGTGCCGTTCTCCCCGATCGCTTTGAGCGCCAGCACGGCCCAGGTAGTGGTGTTCACGGCGGCGTACTTGCCCGGGTTCAAGGGCGAGAAGTGGCCGTCGCTGAGGTCCTGGTAGCTGAGCAGCTTGGTGCGCAGGTTGATGCTCCCGGAGCCTGCGTGTGACACGAGGTCGGAGCGGCCGGCGGCGACGTAGGCGAGGATGAACTTGGCGTAGGTGGCCGGTGCGTTGCTCTGCACCTGGGAGCCATTGGCCACGTCGTCGATGTCGATGCTCTGCAGATAGCCGGCCGTGCCGCCGCCGGTAGCGATGGGCGTCTTGCCGCCGCTGCTGCGCCACAGGGCCTGGTTCTCTTGCGCGGCGGCGATGGCCATGACCACCCAGGGCGTGATCGACGGGTCGGCCGCGTCGCCGGAGGCGGAGAAGCCGCCGCTGGCGCACTGCTTGGCATGGAGGAAGTCGAGGGCGTGCGTGATGGACGTCGGCCGCGCGGCCAAGGAGGTGGCCGGCGCAAGGGCCATGACGGCGAGAACCAGCATGAGCGCCGGCCACGATCTGCGGATCACGACATGTCCTCCAGTCCCACGAAGGTGACGCGGGTCCGGACACGAAACCGAGCCACTATTCTAACAGCCTGAGGGCCAAAAACACCAGCAAACAGGGCAGTCGCGACGACATGAGCCAGGTCGAACGGCAACCCTCGCGCATACAGCGCCACAAGGGCCGCCCACGAGTGCGCGGTGTAAGCGACGTACATCCACAGCGTCACGAACCAGTCGAACGCTAGAGCCGCACAGGCCCCCACGACAATGAGCTCCCAGCGGCGCGGTATGCGGCCGCCGCGGCCGAGGAGGCCGCCGGCGGCCCCGACCGCGCCCCAGGCCAACATCTGCCAGGGCGTCCAGGGGCCTTGGCCGAAGAACAGGTTGCTGACCAGAGCCGCGGTGGCGCCGACCATGAATCCCGGCCCCGGCCCGAGTGCTGCGCCCGAGATGAGCACGATGAAGGTGACGGGCTTGACGTTCGGCAGCGAGGCGAAGAGCACGCGGCTGGCGGTGGCCAGCGCGGCCAGCGAGGCTACCAGCGAGAGCTCGTGGGCGGAGGAGTCGCGGGCGCCGTAGGCGGCTACCGCGACGCTCACCAGGGCGACCACGCCCACGAAGGTCACGACGCCCCAGTCGACGCCCTGCGGGTCGACCAGAGCCCACGCCGAGAGCGTCGCCGCGGCGGCCAGCAGGCACGCGAGCACCACACGGTTCAGGGTCAGAGCGGCCCTCACTGGAGCGACACCCCCCAGTCGACCTCGTCCTCGTGCAGCACACCGGGCAGAGCGTGACGCAGCAGGCGGTTGATCTGTGTGGAGAAAAAGAGCGAGCCGTTGAGCACCTCATGCACGGGGCCGTCGGCCAGCAGGCCGCCGTCGCCGAGCACGAGCACGCGGTCGGCCGTGCGCGCGGCAAACTCGACGTCGTGGGTGACGAGCAGCACACAGCGGCTCGTCTCAGCCCAGCGGCGCAGGAGAGCGGCGAGCTCGCTCTTGTGCAGCGGGTCCATGCCCCGCGTCGGCTCATCCAGGATCACGAGCGCCGGGTCGCCGCAGGCGACGGCGGCGAGGGCCACGCGCGTGCGCTCGCCGCCCGAGAGCTCACGCGGATCGCGCCGCAGCACGGCGACCAGGTCGAGGTCGGCGACGATACGCGCGGCCAAGTCGTTGCGCTCCTTGCCCACAAAGCCCATGTGCTCGAGCGAGTAGTCGATCTCGCCGGCCACGGTGTCGTTGATGAAGTAGTCATTGGGGTTCTGGCCCAGCAGCGCGCAACCGCGCGCCGCCTGGGCCACCGAGAGCTCGCGCACGTCGCGGTCGAGCAAGCGCACCTCGCCGCTGAGCGGCGTGGCCAGGCCGTTGAAATGGCGCACGAGCGTCGACTTGCCGGCGCCGTTCTCGCCCATGAGGGCGACGAGCTCGCCACGGCGCAGCTCCAGATCGATGTTCTCCAAGAGGGGCTCGCCGGGAGCGAAGCCGACGGCGAGCCGGCGCGCCTGCAGCACGGTCTCGCCATAGGTCCGCGCCGGCGGCGAGGCAGCTGCCTGCACGCGCCGTCCGGTCTCTTCGAGCAAGAAGCGCGCGTCTTTGACGGTCATCGGCAAGTCACCTCGCTGGGCATGGTCGGCGGCTTGGCCGTTGAGCCGCTGTGCGAAGAGACGCGCCACCGGCGGCAGCAGTTCGCGGTGGCCGGCGACGGCCCAGAGCGCGAAGCTCTGCGGGTCGCTGTCCACCACCACGGCGCCATCCTCCATGTACACCACACGCGTGGCCAGATGCAGGCAGCGCTCCACGCGGTGCTCGGCCAGCATGATCGTGGCGCCGGTGTCCTCGCTCAGGCGCCGGATCGCCGCCAGCAACTCCTCGGAGCTCACCGGGTCCAGCTGCGACGTGGGCTCGTCGAGCAGCAGCAGATGCGGCTGCATGGCGATGACGGCGGCGAGAGCGACCTTCTGCAGCTCGCCGCCGGAGAGCGTCTCGAGCGGGGCGCGGCGCAGGTGCGAGAGGCCGAGGCTCATGAGCGCCTCTTCCACGAGGCGGGTGATGGCGCGGCTCTCGACCCCCTGGTTCTCGAGGCCGAAGGCGATCTCGCGCTCGACGGTGGTCATCACGGCCTGGTTCTCGGGATCTTGGAGCACCAGACCGACACGAGCTGAGATCTCCTGGGGCCCAGCGCTGCGGGTGTCGAACTCGTCCACCGTCACGCGGCCGGCGAACGTGCCGCCGTGGTGATGAGGCACGAGACCGGTGATGGCCTTGAGCAGCGTCGACTTACCGCTGCCGGAGCTGCCGAGCACCAGGATGACCTCGGCCGGGCCTATCTCCAGGCTCACGTCGTGCAACGCCGGAGTAATGCCGCCGGGGAACGTGTAGGTGACGTGTTCTAGGCGCGCGATCGCAGCCATGTCAGCTCCAGCACCAGCGGTGCGACGAGGGCGGCGAAGGCCGCCAGCCACCAGGGGCTGGCGAGCGCCGCCCGCGGGTCGTCGAGCAGCGGGAAGTAGGCGTAATGGAAGGCACCGGCAAGCGATCCGCCCACGAGGGCCAGGCCGGCCACTCCGGCGGCGACGAGCAGGATGCGGTCGCCGGCACGCCAGCGACGGGTGCCTTGCCAGCGCGTGCGGCCGCGGCGGCCGTAGCCGCGCGCCGTCATGGCACTGCCCACGTCCATGGCCCGCTCCAGGCTTTGGGTGAAGAGGGCGGCGAGCAGCGGCACGCGGGCCACGGCTCGGGCGCGGCGCGGCCCGCGGTCAAGCTCGACGCCGCGCGAGCGCTGCGCGTCGGCTATACGGCCGGCGTCGCGCTGCAGCACCGGAAAGAGGCGTGTTGCCAGGGACACGACCAGACCGGAGCGGAACGAGAACCGGCTCATGAGGGCCAGCTGATCGTCGGGGTCGAGGACCACCGTGTACAAGGCGAAGGCGAGCATGACGGTGGCTAGGCGAAGGCCTGTCACGGCGCCGAACACGAGACCCTGCAGAGTGAGACGGATGTGCAGCAGCGGCAGATGTGCTTGCCAGAGCACGTCGAGGCCGCCCTGACTGAAGAGGGGGTTGAGGACGGCCAGAAAGACGGCTACGTAGAGGGCGAGGCGCACATACGGACGGGTAGCGCGGAGCCTGCGGGCGGCCGTCAGTACACCCAGGATGAGGCCGAGGAGCAGTACGACCTCGAGCGGATCGGCCAGGACGAGGGCCGCTAGCGCCAGCGCCGCGACATACGCGACGCTGGCCAACGGATGCGTCCGCGCCAAGCCGTACGTGCGCGACCCGCGTCGCCGCGCCGTCGCTCGCGGGGCGCGTGCGGGCGCCTGGTCCGCGCCGGCGCCGGCGCGGTTCGGCTTAGGCAGACCCGTGGCACCCGCTGCGGCCGCTGCGTGCTCGCCGAACAGAGTCGTCGGCCGGCTCATGGCGCCTGCCAAGGGAGTCCGACCAGTCGGCCATCCACGAGCGCGACGCCGACTCGGGCGGTCAGGTTGGCGGGCGCGAGCTGGTCCAAAAGCGCCCGCACGGCGGCGGCGCTCGCGCCCATCAGCAGGAGCACGGGTCGCTCCGCGTGGCGCGGGTTGGCCAGGGCGAGGGCGGCCGCCGTCGCCTGCGACGCGGCCGCCCCACCTGGCGCAGCGAGCGTGAGCGCGCCGCTGTGCGGGTCGATGGTCACGCCCGTGCCGCTGCTGGCCAAAGCGCCGCCTAGCCAGGCCGGGGCACCCTGCGGGCGGGTGATGACGAGCAAGCCGCCGTCGGGCAAGCCGGCCCCCGGCGGCTGTTCGCTGCTGGTCGCGAGCTTCAGGCCGTTCGCGGCGGCCCATTGCGGGAGCCCGGCGAGGCGCGCATCAGCGGTCACCGTCAGCGGCGCGCGATCCCAAGGCACCGGGAAGGCGTCAAGAGTCGCCGGCAGGACCATGGCGCCGGACCAGCGATGGTAGTCCCACCAGACGGTGTCGCCGCCCTTGAGCTTGCTGTCGGCGGCGCCGACGTCGGCCAGCACGCCGTCGACCCAGTAGAACCAGTCCGCGGCTGTGGCAGTGCTCACGCCGCCGAAGGTCGAACGCACGCCGTTGATGCCGTTCACGAACTGGCCGCCGTAGCTGGTGTCGACGGTCGTGTGCTCGGCCAGCAGGCGCATCACGTCCAAGCCTTGCTTGGCCGGTGCGAGTTCGTCGACCATCACGGTGGCGCCGAAGTCACGGGAGACGACGAGGCGCACCTCGGCGCTGTCCGGCGGGTGGCCCGTCGCCGAGGCGGCCGGCTGCTTGCCGCGCATGCCGGTGCAGCCGGCCGCCAGGCTGGCCAGCGCCAAGGCGCAGGCCACGGCGATGAGACCTCGTTTCATCGCGCCGGCGGAGTGCTGCCGCAAAATGCCGGCGAAGCGGTCATTGGGCGATGCGCAGGAGGGTGGAGGCTGAGCCGGAACGGCCGTAGATATCGGTCGCGTGCACGACGAGGCGGTAGCGAGCGCCGTGCACCAACCCTCCGGTCGCCTGGCCGTTCCAGACCATCGTCTGGTGGCCGGCGGCAAAGCCGTGGGTCACGGACGCCACCTCGTTGCCGCCGCCGGCCCCGGTGGTGAGCACGGCCAGGCTCACAGTCGCCGGCGCCGAGAGCGTGAAGCTCACGTGCACCCTGCCGTTGCCGGGCGTGTACGGGTTGGGCCGCGCCGCGAGCTTGTGCACCGTCGGCGGCGCGCCGGGAGGGAACTTCGCCGGGCTCGAGCGCACGTAGGTGAGGCTGGCATCGGTCGCCTTCTCGGCCCACACGTTGAAGCTGCCCTCGTACCAGGGTTCGCTGACGGTGATGCTGCCGTCGAGGGCGTCGCCGTTTGCACCGTCGACGAACGTGCTGCTGCCGACGTGGATCGTAGCCCCCTTGACCAGCGGGAAGTCTTTGGGTGCGACGACGGTGGAAGCCTTGACACCGAAGCGCTTGGCGTCGGCGGCGCTGTTGGGCGCGCTCAAGGCGTCGCCGCGCACTG
>Ga0182027_10012762_pt1 | contig 11781 bp, 8 predicted proteins | sample 712E1DmetaG_FD_121300 | JGI IMG/M metagenome (GOLD analysis project Ga0182027, IMG submission 121300) | Permafrost microbial communities from Stordalen Mire, Sweden - 712E1D metaG (Illumina Assembly) | ecosystem: Environmental > Terrestrial > Soil > Wetlands > Permafrost | place: Sweden...
GTGGATTCCCGGCAGTCTGTCCATGCCCAAGTAGCACCCCTGTTTTACCACCCATTCCAGGTATTCCATATCCTTCGTATCTGTTGAGTGGTCGAGTTTCACCCGCCGCAAATCAACCCCTTCTTCCTTAAGAATTTCGATTTGTTGCCTGCCGACCTGGTCCGGTGAATAAGAGTGCAGCATTATCGGTACCCCGGTCAGCAATTGCGCTCTCGCCACCCCGCGTAAAAGCAATGCTCCGTTTGGTGTCACCCCTCCAAAATCAGCCGCAGACTTTAGAATACCCGCTTTAATACCGGTACCTTCGATGCCTTCCCGCACTTCACGGGCAAAAATTCGGGCATATTGGTCTGCAGTAAAATTCCCCAAATATGGCGGCAATTCACCATACCAACCGCTGCAGCAGATAATATTTACCCCGCTTAACTGCGATACTTCCGCCAGTATTTTTACCGACCTGCCCAGGTCAAACGTGTCGGCGTCCACTATTGTGTTGATTCCGGCTTCCCTGGCAGATGTCAGCCCCTTCATAATTCGTTCTTTATAGTTTTTACCCAATAACTCCGGGTACACTTGCGGGATACCGCCGGCAGCCCCCAGTATATGGTCGTGCATGAGCGCCAGGCCGATTTTTGAAGTATCCAGCGGCCCGAGTACAGTATTAACAGTTTTCAAGTCTGCCTCCTGTTATATCATTCAACCCAGGTTATATTACCCGTAATTATATATCATAAATCATGGGCGTTGATAATAATTTTACAGAACACTAAAAATATTACTAATCCTTATTGACACTAAATTAATGCTATGATAAAGTATCGTCAATTATCTACGCAAAATAATCAAAACAAATATAGACGGAGGTCGAAAATGAAAAATAAGGTTGCCTGGTTGGTTTTCAGTTTACTTATTGTAAGCGCTATGCTCCTCGCTTCATGCGGCTCTTCGGGTAATTCGTCCACCACCTCATCGGGTAGTTCATCCACCACATCCGCGACAACAGCCCCGGATGCATCAACCCTTACTGTCACTTACGGCAGTGTCACACGGACCTATTCAATGGCAGATATGCAAACTTTTGTAGCCCAGATGGGTTATGGCGGGTCTCGTAACCAGGACGGCTCGATTAATACAACACCATATTATTTCTACCAGGGGGTTGCCCTTGCAGATATCATCAAAGGGCCCAAAAACTCTCCCGGAGTTGAGCCGGACGGCCTAACCGCCGGGCAAAGTGTTCAGATTACCGGCGCTGACGGTTATTCCGTTACCTTTACTTATGACCAGGTCATGAATGGCAACTTCCCCACCTATAGTCTAAGTGGCAGTCCAACGACTCCGGCCGCGACTACTGCTACTGTACCGATGATTGCTCTACTTTATTGGATTAATGGCAATGACCTCGATGCTGCCACCGGTCCTTTTGAAATGGGTATCATCTACGGGCAGACACTTCTGACCGACGCTAATTATTGGGTCAAGATGGTTTACAAAATTGATGTCATCCCGGCATCCTAGCAATCCGTTTTCATACCGGTTATTAATAGGAGGCAGAATGTGACGAGAAAGGGTTTATGGTTTTTCCTGAGTTGCTTGGCAGTATGCGCTGTATTGTTTGCCTCGTGCGGTTCTGCGAACAGCACTTCCGGCACAACCACAAATGCCACATCCGGTTCTACCACACCTACCGGTGCCAACGGAGTTGTACTCACCGTAACTTACGGCAGTGTCGTGCAAACACTTACCATTAATCAGGTTGAGGCCCTTACTCCGATGCAGGATATGGGCGGTCAGAAAAGTGCCAACGGCACCGTCGCTATCTACCAGGGTGCCAAATTGACCGATGTCATTAAAGGCACAGGGTCATTCCCTGGAGTTGAACCGGGCGGTCTTGTCGCAGGACAAAGCGTGACCGTTACCGGCGCCGGCGGGAAATCTGTTACCTTTACTTATGACCAGATAACTAACGGCGGTTTCACCACTTACGATGCCAGCGGCAACGTGACCACTCCTGCCGCGAGCCTTGCCAGTACGCCTGTAATTGGTATTGCCTATATGGTCAGCGGCAATATGCTGTCCAACGGCTCCCCCGGCCCGCTCGAATTGGGTATCCTTTTCGGGCAGCCGCTGTTCACTGATTCTTCTTATTGGATACCCTCGGTATATCAGATTACCGTTACGGGACCATAAAATTACCTGTTAGCCGCGGTCTATTCGGTCGATAATAAAAGATACCCGACATTAAAAATACAGAATGCCGGGTATCTTTTTAATTTGGTTGGGTTATTTCTTCAGCATTTTGATATCTATCTGGACGCGTTTCAAATTGGTATATTCATACAGACCCACCTGTGAGTGCTCCTTACCGATGCCGCTTTCTTTGTAACCGCCCCACGGCAAATCCAAATCCCGGCCGTGCACGTTACCTACGGTGACCGTTCCCGCCTGCAATTCATTTACAAACCGCATGCCTCTGGCCGCATCTGTCGTCCAGACGTAAGCCGCCAATCCAAAAGTGGTATCGTTCGCTTTTTGTATCACTTCTTCATCGGAATGGAACGGCTCCATGAAAATTGCCACCGGACCGAAGATTTCTTCCCGGGCAACTTTCATGTTTTGTGTCACGCCAGTGATAATCGTCGGCATTATCCAGTAGCCTTTGTCAAAAGGCGGGGTTGTCAGCCTTTTCCCTCCGAAAATCACCTTGGCCCCTTCGTCCACGGCCGACTTGATATAACTTTCGACTGTATCCCGGTGTGCCTTGCTTACAACCGGCCCGATCATCGTCTTCCAGTCCGCCGGGTCGCCGACCGTCATTTTCTTCGCCGCTTCGATAAATTTTTCCAGGAATTTATCATATATTTTTTCGTGCACGAAAAACCTGCCGGGAGATGCGCAAACCTGGCCGCTGTTTCGGAACTGGGCCGGCGCCATTTCTGCCGCCGCGGTCTCGATATCGGCGTCGTCCAGGATAATCACCGGATTTTTGCCGCCCAATTCCAGCTGGCAGCGTTTCAGCGTCGGGCTGCCCAGCGCCATGATTTCTTTCCCCACTTCGCAGCTGCCGGTAAAGGCCACCATATCTACCCCGCAGTGTGAAGCCAGAGCGCCGCCTACTGAACCTCCCGGGCCGGTAATCACGTTCACTGTTCCGGGCGGCAATCCAATCGTGTCCATAATCTCTGCCAGTTTTAAAGCTGTCAATGCGTCGATACTCGGCGGTTTTATCACGCACGTATTGCCTACGACCAAAGCCGGCGCCAGTTTCTCCACAATCATCAGTAACGGGTAATTCCACGGCGTGATTATCGCTACCACCCCTACCGGTTCCCGCTGCAGATAATCCAGCTCGTCCGGACTGTTCGGCACGGTCTGCCCCATCAGTTGACGGGCGCTGTAGGCTGCCCACTCAAACCATTCCGGCAGGTCAGCCGCGATAAAATCCGCCCGTTTGGCCGGCGTGCCGTGCTCCATTACGTCCAATGCGGCTAATTCGTCGTGGTGTTCTTTCAGTGCCGCCGCCAATTTCAAACAGATGTGCGAACGTTCCAGTTGCGATTTTTTTGACCATACCGGGAACGCTTTTCGCGCCGCTTCAACCGCTTTATCTACTTCTGCCTTATCGCCTAATGGTATTTGCGTGATTTCTCCTTCTGTCGCCGGGTTAAAGACCGGGTAGGTCTTGCCGGATTCGGCATCCACCCATTTTCCGTTAATCCACATCTGATATTGTTTCATCAACATTTCTCCTTGATACTTGGTCAGCGTGCTTTGGATTGTTTTTCATAAAAAAGGACACCCTGCCAGGTGCCCGCAATATTATTCCTAAAAACTGTCTTCCCCCGGGAACTTACCATCTGTATCTTTCGAGTTTACTCTATCACGGCCTAAACCTTTTCGTCAATTTTGTTGAGATTGATGCCCGACTCGCCATATAATGAAAAAGCGGGGTAAACGATTTCCCCTGTTTTTTTGGAGGTCATTCATGGCTAAAATTGTCATCATCGGCGCGGGCAGTCATTCCTTTTCAAAAAATCTCATCACGGATATTCTTTTTTATCCCGAACTCCGTGATAGCACCATTTCTCTCATGGATATCGCTCAGGAACCGCTGGATTTGATTACAGCCTTTGCTAAAAACCTGGTCAAACAAAATAGTCTGCAAACAAAAATAGAATCCACGACCGACCGCCGCGTGGCTCTAACCGGTGCGAATTACGTTTTCGTCACTATCAAGGTCGGCGGGTCGCCGCCTTCTAAACTCGATAAAGAAATCACTGCCCGGTATGGCATTGACGAAGCCGTCGGCGATACGACCGGTCCCGGCGGCGTCTTCTATGCGTCCCGCCACATTCCTGCCATTCTGGATATCTGCCGTGATATGGAAGAACTCTGCCCTGACGCCTGGCTCCTGAATTACACCAATCCTATGGCCATGATTACCTGGGCCGTCAACGATTATACCAAAATCAAAAATGTCGGCCTGTGCCACAGCGTTCCCCATACTTCGACCACACTTGCTGCCTATATCGGCGCACCCAATGCCGAAACTTCTTATTGGGTCGCCGGCATCAACCATATGGCCTGGTTCCTGGAATTTAAATGGAACGGTCGGGATGCTTACCCCCTGCTGCGCGAGAAATTTAAAAACCCCGCGGTTTATGAGGATATGAATGCCCATTGGGCGGGACCGGACGTCGTCCGCGCCGAAATTTTTAAGGCTTTCGGCTGCTTTGTTACCGAGTCCAGCCGCCATATGTCGGAGTATGTGCCCTATTTCCGCAAACGCCCCGAACTTATCGGCAAGTTTAAACTCGGCAATTTCGGCAAATTTGCGGCCGAGGCCCGGGAACAGGAAAGAAAAGACCAGGACGCCGAGATGAGACGCCTTACCACCGCTAAAAATCTGCCCATCAAACACAGCAGCGAATACGGTTCCATCATCATCCATTCATTGGAAACCGGCGCGCCCTCACGGATTAATGGCAACGTCATCAATAAAGGGTTAATTACCAATCTGCCTGAAGGCTGTTGCGTCGAAGTCCCCTGTCTGGTCGACCGGGAAGGCATTCACCCCTGTTATGTCGGCGACCTGCCCCCGCAGTTAGCTGCCCTGAACAGAACCGAAATCAATGTTCACGAACTCGCCGTCCGCGGCATTGTCGAAAAAAATAAGACCAAAATCTTTCAGGCGGTTCTCCTCGACCCGTTAACGAGTGCCGTCTTGACCATTGACGAAACCCGCAATATGGTTGATGAAATGTTCAAAGCCGGCTCCGGCTACTTCAAAGGCTACAAACAACAGGAATAAATAAACTGGCTTTATATTAATTGATATAACGATTGGCTGTAATCATTTTCATGATTTCACGTAAAATGAAAACGGTATCAGAAATTCATTTGTACCATCTGGCAAACATCCCGATGTTTGTACAGCCATAGGTATAGTTATGCGATACCTTTTAACTTTACTGTTAAACACACATTGAAATAACAAAAACATTGGGGTGCTATTCAATGAGTATATCAGAAGTGTTGCTTACTTGCGGTACTCTATTTTCAAACTTTATTCGGTATTCTTTGTACGATTAATTGGAAAGAGTCTCAAGAATTTTACCACAGATTGTCAAATTCGTTAGCAACTAGAAAAAAGTGAGACATTATTGTTTTAATGATTTTGGTTTATTTTTACGCCAGCGTTTTATCAGCTCAGAGTCTGCAATTACTGATACAAGCAAATGAATAAACATAAAACCTGGCGCTAATATGTCAAAAAAGAATAAAACTAAATGGTAAGGTTTAATTCTTGAATCTTTAAACCCAAGAGTTCCTTTTCTCTGTTTATACATAAGTGATTCGCTATTTTACCAATTTATTATCATTACTAATTTCATAGGATTATAGCAGAAATGAAATAATAGTAAAACTATTACTTACACACGTACTCATGGAATGGTATCCGATATTTGATGCTAGGTGGTTTTATCTCACATAAGTTAAGGCTTTATCCGTGAATTGTGGGTTTGCCACATCGCCGGGGAAAGCCTCTATCTTGATACTTTCATCTCCTGTTATTTGGACGACCATTGTATCAATAATTTTCGTATCCCAACGTCCTGTAAGTTTTAAAACAACAGTACCGCTATCTTTTGTAATAGTAGCCGGGTCGGGGGCATTGCCGGAGAAACAAAATAAACCCGCTCCGATTGGAAAACTCCTCCCGATGCCCAGATTGATAATTTCGGGATTTGTAGCGTCATACCCGAAGCAAAGAGAGTACTCCTGATCCTTCTCGTCATATTTTGTACCCAACAGGTACCAACCTCCGGCCAAAGTACCAGCCTTATCATAAGTAGCTGTGCCACCCCTTGGCTCCACTGTGCGTGGGTCCTTATTTAGAAGAATTGTTTTAACGCTGTCTTCAAAATAGTCCAATGGACAGACAGCATTCATAGACGCAGTATGGTGGTCAGGGCGTACAAACGGTACAGTTACGTTAGAATCCATGGCCCACAGGTCCAGGCATTTTTGCGGCAGGCGCTTCAACGCAGTCCCTACAATGTCTCCGGCTTTTACGGGGATTTTCACCTTTGTAGATTGGTTGAAAATCAGTTTACCCGATTTTGCTAATACGGAATTCGCAATACCCGCCATATGCGAAAATCTAACTATAAAGGTACTGGAACAGGTAATTTCCATGTCATAATCATCATACTGGCCGGTTTTTCCTGAGGAAGGGTCCCAATCTCTTTTTGTCCAGAAAATCATGGTAATAGTTCCATCCCCCGGAGCGTAAATGTTGTATGGCCCGCTATCATTGAGAGCAAAGCCCATATGATTGTCAGGCTGGATATGATCTGGTGGTGAAATTATTCCCATCGGCACTATGGATTCAAACGCCTCAGGGTCAAGTGGTGACCGTGTCAAGGTAACCCGCCCGTTATTAGAAGAAGTCGATCTACTGCTTGAACATCCAGACACAAAAGAAGTAATGCAAAAAATGCACACTAAAATGCAAATGTTTTTCAACTGTATTCGCATAACTCAACCTCGCGCATATCGGCCTACAACTATGGTTTGTCAATAAGGTAAGGCTATCCGAGTTAATGCTACATTATCACATCAGTATTGTAATGTCTCTTCTAGATTAAATCATTTATTAATATGTATTGAGTGATAAATATCCCGAATCCCACACCGACTTATTTATACCCCTTCATGTACTCTTTTTCCGTTTTAAACATGTTTTTAACCATCTCTTTAATTTCGTCGATGGTCAGCACCGCAGAAGTCAACGGGTCCAGCAGTACCGCCTGCAGGATTTTGTTTTTATCTTTTTCCACAATTCCACGTACCGCCATTTCCTGCACGTTAATATTCGACCGGTTCAACGCTGCCAGCTGCGGCGGCAGGTTCCCCACGTAACACGGGTGGATTCCTTCCCTGTCCGCCAGGCAAGGCACCTCCACACAGCATCCCTTCGGCAAATTGGTTATCAATCCGTTATTTTTCACGTTGCCGTTGATTCTCGCCGGTTTGCCGGTTTCGAGGGCGTGAATGATAATCGAGCCGTATTCGCTGCTGTGCGTGAGCGGGAATTTCTCGTTATTGTCGATTTGTACGCGGAGTTCCTCATCTTCCTGCTGCCGTGTTTTCTGCCCGGGCCGGCGGTTAATCGCCTTAAACTTCGCAATCAATTCCGGGCTTTTTTGAAAATACGGAACATATTCCGACATGTGCCGGCTGGATTCGGTGACAAAATACCCGAATGCCTTGAATATCTCCGCCCGCACGATATCCGGCCCGTTGTAATTGGCGTCTGGCGCGCCGTAAATTTCCGGTGTTTTAAACCTTTCTCTCAATCTGGGATAAGCGTCCTGACCTTGCCATTTCAGCTCCAAAAACCAGGCCATGTGGTTGATGCCCGCCACCCAGTATTCAAGCTCTCCGGCCGGTATCCCCAGGTATTTCGCCAGCGTCGTCGCGGTATGCGGTACGCTGTGGCACAAGCCCACGTTCTTGACGTGTGTATAATCGTTTACCACCCAGGTGATGATTGCCATCGGATTGGTGTAATTCATCAGCCAGGCGTCCGGACAAAGCTTTTCCATATCGCGGCAAATCTCCAGCATCGCCGGCACATGGCGCGCCCCGTAAAATACACCTCCGGCGCCCAGTGTGTCGCCGCGCCCGAGTTCTACGCCGTAATATTCGGATACGGATTTAACACCTGCCGGCTGCCAGTCCCCGACTTTGATTGTGGTCAACACATAATCCGCCCCGTCCAGTGCCTCTTGCCGGTTCGTGGTCGCTTCAATTTTCGTCTTGAAACCGTTTTGCGCCACAATATTCCGGGCGAAATCGGTAATCAGCACTAGCGGTTCCGCGGATATATCCATCAGCATAATCGTACTGTCTCTCAGTTCCGGATAAGTCAAAATATCCGTAATCAGATGTTTGGAAAAGACGTGGCTGCCCGCCCCGATTAATACAATTTTTGCCATTTTAATTCCTTATTTTAATAGTTCGATAAGCCTGCCGTTTTATTTCCCGGTCACGGGATTCTTGTAGTGATATGGGAAAATATAGCCTGACGGATACGGCGCCGCCGCGGTATCCGGACCGGGCGCCGGTCTTTCTCTGGGTTCCGGACGGTCTTTCCAGACCGGCGTTTGAATCCAGCCCTCTTCATACGGCGTGCTGAAAGTCAGGCTGTAGCACAGTTTTTTAAACTTCCAGATGCCGCCTTCTTTTACGAACTCGTTTTCCCAGATACCGGTACCGAACAGCGCCTTCGGCTGTTCTTTTGTGGGTATGGCGTAAACGCCGAAGCCGTACCACCGCCCCTTCGCGGTTTTGCCGTCAACTTCCACGTCAATGATGCCTGAGAGCGGCATCAGCTGGTGCAAATATTCCGGCGGTGCTTTTTTCAATGGGGTATTGTAATGGTTGGAATAACAGAAAAACAGTTTTAATCCTGCTTCGCCCTGATAAAGCCCGCCTTTCCCCATATCGATGCAGGCGCTCTTCGAAAACAGCACGATTAATTCTTCCTCCTGCCAGTGCTGGATGTAATAACAATAGGCATACTGTAATTTCCGGATTGCTTCGATATCTTCCAGCCGTCTGACTCTGGCTTCCAGGTCTTTGTCTTTCGTTGTCATCTCCAATCTCCTTTACCACGCATTGTTTCATCTTAACAATTACCTGCGGCATTTTCAATTAAAGTTTAGTCCCAATGTCTCTAACATGTTGAAAAACCGTCCCAGCCCTCATTCCCATACTCCATCCCGTTAAAAAACGGGATCCAGTCTCCACAACCTCCGTTTTGTTCTGCCCGTTGATTGCTTTTTATTGTCATTCCCGCGATTGGTCGAGACCGCAGTCGAAATACTGAACGAAGTGTATGTGAACAAATCCAGCCTCCAAAATCACCCCCTTTAGCTCCTTCTTAACAGCCTCAGTCATCTCTCCACCCGTGGGAGTTGAAAGCTGACCGCTGACTGTTTCCAATTGTCGTTCCTGCGAAAGTAGGAATCCATCAAATCACCCTGCCCCGGTAATTCCGGGAAATACGATTCAAACACCATTGCCGTAGGGACAGGTTTATACCCTGTCCGCCATCCACTTTCATTATCTTTCTTGAGGCCGCCTATACGGTCGGGTCACAACCGCCCTTCCATTTGCCTTTCCTGCGAAAGCCGAAGAGCCATTTTCGGTACTTGACGAAGTCAATGTATACTTTTATTCCAATAGACTTACATCGAAATAAAAGTACGGATAGAGGGGGAGTTTAGTATTTCGATATTCGGATTTAGGATTTGTTTGGCAGTTGGTGCTTGATACTTGATTATTTCGTTACAGGGGGGGTGACAAAAACCGCTTGACACCTCACTAATAACCTGTCATATAATACTGTTAACGTTTGTGCGAAGTACGTAGAACGCTCCGTCATGTTCTGGCCGCCGGGGTCAATATGGGAAACCTGGAGTCTCCCATGTGTTATGGCTACACCAAACCGGGCGGTAAATGTTCCGTCAGAACCAGTCCTAAAAGCGCCCAGTAAAGGGTTAATACGAGCAACGGAATAAATGGGGTTTGGGGCACTCCGGCTTTCCCGCAGCAGCAACAACTTTTCTCAAAAACGCGGGAATCCGCTTCAACACACCCCACATCCGGTAAAAGAGATTTTAATCTTCAATCCGGGTATTTCGTTCCAGTTTGGGGCAAAATCCCAAATCGCATCTTACTATCCCGTTAACCGCGAGGGGCGCCGCATACTCAATTTCAAGAAAAGTTACTGAATTTCTCAATACAAAAAATGCACATTCTTAGTCCGCCTGAGGCGGGCGAAGAATCTCCATCTCTACTGGATAGGCTGGCACGACTGTTATTAGTAATTCTCTCTGTCGTCACTCATTACAAGGGAGAGAAAATAACATCCTGGTTTTGGTATTTGGAGCTTGGGTTTTATTTGGTAGTTGAAGTTCGGAGCTTGGATTTTTCTTGATTATTGTCCACTTCATGGTTTAAAGTAAACCTGTTGGCTGATTTTACTAAACCGTTCGCGGCAAATTTTTGAAAAAGGAAATAAATAATGAAAGCAGTGATATTTAAGGAATTAGGCGTGATTGAAGTGCAGGATGTCCCGGAACCGGAACCGGCCGACGACCAGATTAAGGTCAAAATCGCTTATGCCGGCATCTGCGGCTCCGACCCCATTATTGTTATCGGCGGACTGGAAGAATTTCCCCATCAGGAAGGCAGCATCGGCTGGTTGCAGAAACCCGGTCCTTCCCGCCCCGGCCCGAAAATCATGGGCCACGAAGCCTCCGGCACCATCGTCAAAATCGGCAAAGACGTCCGCTCTGATTTCAAAGTCGGGCAACGTGTCGCCATGGATTTAAGGAATCCCTGCGGAAAATGTTATTTCTGCCTGAACGGCATGCAGAATTTTTGCGAGCATTTCTCCAACCATCCCGGCGCGATGGCGGAATACGGCTGCTATCAACCGGAAGCACTCTTCCCCCTGCCGGACGATGTTTCCCTGGAAACCGGCGCTTTTCTGGAACCGGCCTCCATCGCCGTTCATGCCGTCGATAACGCCCGGATGAAAATCGGCGATACCGTGCTGATTACCGGCGGCGGCTCCATCGGTTTGCTTATCATGCAGGTTGCTTTGAGAAACGGCGCGTCGAAAGTCATGGTCTCCGACCCGATTGCCGAAAAAAGAAAACTGGCCAAACAGCTCGGCGCCGATGTCGTCGTTGACCCGCTTAAGGAAAACCTGCTGGGAGCGGCAAGAAATTTTACAGGCGGTCACGGCTTCAACGTCAGTTTTGAAACCACCGGCATCCTGGCAATTGCCCGGCAGCTTATTTTACTGGCCGAGTGTAACGGCACAGTGGTCTGGGTGGCCACTTACCAGGGCAACCGCGATGTCGGCGTGCCGATTACCTACACCCACACTAAAGAAATCACCATCCGCAATGTCGCCCCTTCACCTTACGCCGACTATAAAGCGTTAAAGATGCTGGCCAAATTAGATCTCAAACCCATGACCACGATTTTTCCCCTGACTGACGCGCTTAAAGCCTTCGAGGCTCATAAAGCCGGCAAAGACGTTAAAATTATGCTGAAACCGTAATATTTCAGCTCTTGAGCATTCATTACTTTATGTAAACTAAATGGGGCGGCTGATTTGTAAAATCAGCCGCCCTTCGTTCAACTCATTAAAAATAATTTCAGGTTACTTACTCTTTACCCAGTTTTTTCTTCAAA
>Ga0182027_10012763_pt1 | contig 11781 bp, 11 predicted proteins | sample 712E1DmetaG_FD_121300 | JGI IMG/M metagenome (GOLD analysis project Ga0182027, IMG submission 121300) | Permafrost microbial communities from Stordalen Mire, Sweden - 712E1D metaG (Illumina Assembly) | ecosystem: Environmental > Terrestrial > Soil > Wetlands > Permafrost | place: Sweden...
AGAACCCTCGATACTGTCAAACGGCGTCTCGGCTTTGTCGCTCACAACACGCCTTTCCGACCGCCTACCCCGGGGGTGGTCCTGCACAAACTCAAGTGTTCCCCTATTCTCGCACAAATCGGAGGGAGTGGGCGGCGAGGGATATACTGGCTTGGGAGGCCACTATTCTTACGATGCGATCCATCCACGGCTCGATAGCCATACTTTCGCTCGCTGCGCTGTCAGCGGGCGCTCAAAACAATAGGGGCGCCTCCACGGCCATGCCCCATCTTCGGAAACAGGGCACCGCCACGCAGTTGATGGTCGACGGCAAGCCGTTTCTGATGCTGGCGGGAGAGCTGCGCAACTCCAGTTCCTCTAGTTCCGAGTTCCTGAAGCCGATCTGGCCGCGCCTCGCGGCCATGCACCTCAACACCGTCCTGAGCGCCGTCCAATGGGAGCTGCTCGAACCGCAAGAGGGCAAATTCGACTTTTCACTGGTGGACAGCCAGATCCGGGACGCACAAACTTACAAACTGCACCTCGTCTTTCTGTGGTTCGGAAGCTGGAAGAACGGGGTATCCAGCTACATCCCGGCGTGGGTGAAAACCAACCAGGAGCGGTTTCCACGGGTGCAGGACAAGGACGGCAAAGGCATAGAGACCCTCTCCACATTGAGCGCGGCGAACCGCGACGCCGACGCGCGCGCTTTTGCCGCCCTGATGTGGCACATCAAGGAAGTGGACACCTATCACCGGGTCGTCATGATGCAGGTGGAGAACGAAGTGGGCGTGCTGGGCGACTCGCGGGATAGGTGCGAGGCGGCCAACAAGGCTTTCGCGGCACCCGTGCCCAAAGAGCTGCTGGATTATATAGGCAGCCACAAGGACACTCTGCATCCGCTGCTCCGCAAGGCGTGGGAAGCGGCCGGGTCCAAGACATCCGGAACCTGGGAAGAGGTTTTCGGCAAATCCCCGTACACGGATGAGATCTTCATGGCGTGGAACTATGCGAGTTACATGAACCGGGTGGCGGCGGCGGGCAAGGCCGAATACCCTCTGCCGATGTACGTGAACACGTGGTGCTCGATGCCCGCGCCGGACCGTGGGCCCGGGACGTACCCCAGCGGCGGCCCCGAGCCTCAAGTGCAGAACATCTGGAAAGCCGCGGCGCCGGCCATCGATATCCGCTCGCCGGATTTGTACTCGCCGAATTTCCCGGTGTGGGTCGAGTGGTACCGGGAATCCTACGCTCCGGACGACCCGCTATTCATCCCCGAGACGGATGGCAACACGGGCGCATACCACGTCTTCTACGCTTTGGGGCAGCACGACGCCATGGGCTTCACCCCGTTTGCCATCGACGAGCTGGGCCTCGCGCCGCCATCGCCTACGGCCACCGAGCCGGCGGACCTGCCGATAGCGCGGAGCTACGCCACGCTCACGCAACTTGCCCCGGTGATTCTGGAGAACCAGGGCAAGGGCAAGATAGCCGGCGTGGTGGTGACGGGGGGCGAGCCGCCGCGGAAGATCGCGCTGGGCAACTATACCCTGGAAGTGAGCTATGCGCGGAGCAGGATGCCGCCGCCGCCGGGTTCCACACCTCCGCCCGCGCCAGTGTCCCCGGCTCATAGCGGCGCACTATTTATCTCGATGGGGCCGGATGAGTACCTGGCGGCGGGCAGCGGACCGGTGGAGGTGACATTCTCTCCGAACACGCCGGGTGCCCCCATCGCCGGCATCCTCTCCATCGACGAAGGCACCTACGTCGATGGCCGCTGGGTTCCCGGACGCAGGCTGAACGGGGACGAGAACGGCCAGGGGAAGTTTTTGCGGCTCGGCGGCGGCAACAGCCGCAACGGCAGCATCCAGAGGGTGAAGCTGTATCGCTACCGCTGACGGCGCGCGACTGGGAAGCGGCAGGCACGCAGTCCCTTGTGGTGCGGGCCCGTCTTGACATTGCTAATGAATTAGTACTACAAAATTGGCATGTGTGCTCCGGTTGGTCGCGCCACCTATGCCGGCCTGGTGTTGTTGGCGTGTTTCCTCAGCCGCGCGGCGGATCGACAGGATGATCCCGCGGCCGCCGACCAGTATCTGCAACTGGCCATCGACTGGCGTGAAAACACGTTCGGCGAGAACGATCCCAAGATCGCCGACGACCTGCTGGTATCCGCGGCTCTCTACCGCAGCATGAAGGATTACGGCCAGGCCGGCGCCATTCTGAACCGCGTGCTCGCCATGCATGTGCGCACTGTGGGTTTCGACAGCACCGCCGTGGCGGACGATTTCAGCCGCATGGCTCAGGTCGATCTGGATCGGAAGGATCTGCCGATAGCCGCGAGCTTGCTCAACGCCGCCCTGGCGATCCGCAAGAAGCTGGCCGGCCCGCTGGACGTCTCGCTGGTCCCCGATCCCGATCGCCTCGGCGAGGTTTCGACTACCATGCGCCGTTACGACAAGGCCGAAGAAGCGTTCCGCCGCGCTTTGGTCATTCGCGAGACCCTGTACGGCAAGGAGCACGCCGACCTGCTGGCCACCATCGACGGCTTGGCGTACGCCCTTTTCGGCCAGAAGAAGTACGACGAAGCCGAGCCGCTGTACCAAAGGCTGATCCCGCTGTGGGTCGAGTCGGTGGGCGGCGAGCACCCTATGGTGGCCATCGCGCTGGATAAAGTGGCCGCCTTTTACGCCGACCAGAAGAAATACGATCAGGCCAAGGAAGCCGCCGCCCGGGCCAACGCCATCCGCGCCTACTGTCTCGCCACCGGGCTGGCCCAACAGGCTGCCGAGCAGCTCGCCGAGCGCCACAAGGCGGGCGCCGTAGCTCTCTACAGGCGGGCGCTGGCGGTGCTCGATCCGCCCAGCCCGGTCTACCAGGAGCTGCGCGCAACCATCGAGGGGACGCTGAAACTCCTCGATCCTCCCAAGACACAGCCCCGGAAAGCCGCGCCGCCCCGCAAGGCAGAGTGACCGGCGCGGTACAATAACCGCTTCGGGAGGATGGTATCGTGACAGAACTCATCGTTCACCCCACCGCGAAGTTCATCAAGGCAGGCGCAATCCTGGCAGCCATCGTGGTTCTGGGGTTGGAAATCGCGTACCTGGCAAAATGGCGCCACAACGAGGCGCTGACCTGGGTGCCAATCGTCGCTCCGCTGGTGCTGCTGTGGCCGGCCGAGCGCTGGCTTCGCCGCCGTTTTACCAAGGCGGTGTTTACCGCCGACCACCGGCTGCGCTATGAAGTCGGAATCACCTCCAAAGCCACGCGCAACATTCAGCTTTACAAGGTGCAAGATGTGCGGGTGGACCAGCGGCTGGCACAGCGGTTGTGGAAGGTGGGCGATCTCTCCATCGAGACGGCGGGCGAGGCCAGCCGCCTGACGATCCACAACGTGGACGACCCGCAGGCGCTGGCGGACGACATCATGAGCCGGGCGCAGACGGGATCCACCGGCGTGTGAGCGGAAAGCTGAGTGGCAAGACCGCGGTGATTACCGGCGCTGCCAACGGAAAGGCGACAGCCGGCCCGGCGGATGTGACCAGCGAGGACCAGGTGCGCCGCTCATGACTCTATTACCAGAAAAATCGACGCTGCTGTTGCCCTTTAGGGAAGCCGCGCCGGCGAGCGCGCAGCCGCTGCGGGTGGGGGTGGTCCTCGACCGCAGTCACCCTTCACCGTGGGTGGATGCCCTGATCTCGTTTCTGAGACAGCTTCCGGGAACCGACGTTCGCCTTCTCACTCTCACTAGCCGGCCTCTGGCGGCATCGAAGCGGCCCTCATGGTTGACGGATCGCCTTTACTCCGCGAGTCAAGCGAGATTCGATCCGTTCGGGGATCTTGCCGCCGGCGGCACCGGATCTGTAAGTCCAGAGTCTGTCGAAGGACTCCGGACCGCGGGTTGCGGGGTGCTCGTCTGGCTGGCAGGCTGCAAAGATCCCAAGGTGGATGTCGGCGGCGTGGCGAAGCACGGAGCTTTCACTGTCCGCCTGGGGGAGCAAGATCGGATCATCCCCTTCTGGGAGGAGGTGGCCAACAGCCAAACGACCTCGACTGTCACCATTTACTGGCACGAATCCTCGTTGGCGCATGGCCGGGCGGTTCGAAAAGCGGAAACCTCCACTGTGCAAGGGCTCTACTTGACTCTGAACGCCGAGGAGCCTCTGGTCGCGGCCATTCGGATGCTGGCCGGCTTGTGCTTGGAGATCCAGCAGGGCGGCCGGCAGTGCGAGGAGAGGTTCCGCGGTTTTGCGAATGAACCGATGGGAGAGGCCGCGCCCGCGGATTACCCGACGACCTTCGAGGCGGGGCGATTCGTCGTAAGGAAACTGGCGCGGAGCGCGCAACTGCGCTGGAAGGCGCGCGGCAAAGAACCCAAGTGGTTCGTCGCGATGCGGCGGAACTCGGGCGGTTCGATCACCGATCCGGACCGGATGGATTTGACCGGGTTCGGAGAAGTCCCGCTTCCTCGGGGGAGCGATCAGATGGCCGACCCTTTTCTGTGGGAAGCCGAAGGGCGCAGTTACCTGCTGTTTGAGGAGGTGGCTGCGGGATCGTCGCGGGGCCGGTTGGGGTGCGTCGAGGTGTTCGAGAATGGCTCCTGCTCGGAAATGAAGATCATCCTTCAACGGGACTACCACCTTTCGTACCCTTGTGTCGTGCCGGCGAACGGCGAGTTGTTTCTTCTCCCCGAGGCTGCTGAGGCCGGCCGGGTGGATCTCTACCGCTTCTCTCGCTTCCCGTGGGAAGTCGAGCTGGTCGCGCCGCTGGTCGAGGGGCTGGCGCTGGTTGACACGACGCCCATTTTTCTTGACGGCCGCTGGTACTTCTTCACGACTACGGTGGAACCCTTCATGGAGACTCTTCTTTTCCGGGCAGACCGCCTGGACGGCGCTTGGAATCTGCATCCTGGCAGCCCTATTTCCGGTTCGGTGAGAAATAGCCGTTCCGCCGGGAATCTCTTTTGGAGGAATGGGCGGCTCTACCGGCCCACTCAAGACTGCTCGGTACGCTACGGTTATGCCATCCAGGTGAACGAGGTCACCCGGTTGACGCCGACCGAGTTTGAGGAGCGCCCGGTGAATTGGATTCCGCCAGCGTGGAACCCAGGGTTGCTGGGCACCCATACCTGGAACGAGTCAAGCCGGCTGCAAGTCCTGGATGGCATCCGGTGGGTGAATAGCGCCGGCGCGGCGCTGCCGGACTAATGGTGCGATTCGGTATAGTGGTTAAGATCGGCAGTGGAAGAAAGGTTCAGCATGCAGGATGCGCATTTCGAACGATTGGTGGGCTGTTTCGAGAAGGTCTTTCCGAACCTGAGCCGGGGCGACATCTCCGCCGCTACCCACGATAGCGTTGCCGCGTGGGACTCCATCGCACATGTAACACTACTCAGCCTCATCGGAGAGGAATTCGGTATCGACATCGATTTTGAGGACTTTGAGGGCGCAACGTCCTTTGCTGCCGTCCTGGAGTTGGTTCGAGCGAGGACCGCAAATGCCTAGCCCTGGCGGACTCACTCTCCACCACATAGGCTGCGTAGTCGACTCAATTGAACACAGAATCGAGAGCTACAGACTCGCCCTGGGGTGTGCATCCGTATCTCAGATCTTCGAGGATCCGATTCAGCGCTCGCGGGTCGCCTTCCTCGGCCTCCCGACCCCAGGATCGGTGCAATTGGAACTGATTCAGCCGGCTGCACCCGATTCACCGGTGGCACGCTTTCTCGAAAAGGGCGGAGGGTTGCACCACCTCTGTTACGAAGTGGATGACTTGCCGGGACAGATTCAGTGGATGAAATCGCAGCGCGCCCTGCTCATCCGCTCACCGAAACCGGCCGTCGCCATCGGCGGGCGACATATTGCGTGGATGCGCACGCGGGATGCGCTCCTCATCGAGTACCTCGAACGCCACCTGCCCGGCTCAAGTTAGCAGGATAGCGCGCTCCGCCCCGGCGGTTGGGTCAACACCAGTCTGTGTCGGCGAACCTCATCCACCATTCGCCGTCCAGTCGCGTGAGCGCGGCATCGCCCTGCAGCACGCATGCCATGAGTTGCGGGTCGCGGCTGTGCACCAATACGCCATTGCCCGGGTAGTGGAAAGAGCAGTGCCCAAGGTAGAAGTCGGGAAGATGGCGCGGTACGACCTGCCCACGGACGGCCACTGCTCCTTGCGCCCAGGCATCGCGCCAGAGCGCCAGCAGGACGTCGTCCATCCGGCTGGCCGCCGCTCCGATCTGGAGTACGATAAAGACCCCGCCGGGCTTGGCGTAGTAGACATACCAGCCGACCCGGGTTCCGCCCTGCTCACGAACGACAACCGTGCGCAGTGCGCCGCGGTTGCGCGCGGTTGCGGCTTGACCCAAGAGCCACTGCAAGGATGCCGGATCGTAAGACGGCTTCAACGCATCCCGCCAGCCGATTTCTTTCACGCACTGCAAAAGTTCGTCCGCGCCTACCGACTCGCCGCGCAATGCCGTCACCGGAGGCGATACCCCGTGGAAGGGCAGTTTCGACAGCGCCGCATCGGCCAACCAGCACCCTGGAAAAATCGAGCGGGCCATGCCGCGCACGCCCGCCTTCGGATGCTGGCTGAGCCTTCCCTGAAGATACCGTGCGGGCCGCAGTACGCGCAGCCACTCCAGGGAATGCAGCCGGGACACTTTGGCGCCCATGGCGGTCCAGACCATGTAGGCGACCTCGGTGGCGCCATCCGTGAAGGAAAGCTCCTGCGGCCCTGCGAGGAAGCGCTTCATCAGGTCGACACCCGCAAAGCCGCGGTATGCCTCGGTGTCCGCCATGAGCTGCGAAGCCACGCCAACCAGAATCTTGCGGCCGTTGAATTCCATGGGCCGCGGGACGACTCCGATAAAACCAACCACTTTCCCGCGGTGGAGATACACCAGCGATGGCAGCGCGCAACCGCGCCAAGGATTGCGGAAAAAGATCTCGGCGAAATACTGCTCCAGCGCCGGCACGGCCGCCCCCCGTCTCCGGTGAAACACTTTCAACTCGAGCGCCGCCACTTCGGGAATATGCGCTTCTTCGAACGCCCGGATTTCACCCATGGTTCCCTCCTACGCTCGAAAATCCGTTCGCCGGCGGCTGAATCCCATTCGAAGGCTGATTGCCCCGGCGAGTCTTCTTAAGAATTCCGACAGAGGCGCGTTTCAACGATCTAAGACCCCGAAACAACAAACTGGGCACCGTAGGCCGCCGGACGACGACCCATCGCAGCGGTTGGCCGGCGGTCGCAAGCGAGCGTTTGTATTGCGAATCTCCCGCCATAAAATCGAATGCCTTGAAAGCCGGTTGCTCGATGCAGTAACGGATGGTCAGGTACAGTGTCAGAAGCCCGGGGCTCGAGTCGGCGTCGAGAGAGTAATTGAATCCGGACTGATAGAAACGGACCCATCCGCGATCCAGAAAGCAGTACAACATACCGACCGCTATATTGCCGGTCTGGACTTGGAATAGCTGGACACGACCGTCGCTAAAGCTCCGGCGAATGAGCGCTTCATGAAAGCCGACAAATTTGGAAGAACCGAAAACGCCGCGGTTGCCGCGATCGGCCCAACTCGCCTGGTGCAACTCGGCCAGTTGCCGCAACATAGTGACAGCTTCTTCGGCACTCTCGGCAACCCGGACGGTACATGTCCCGCCAATCCGATCGTGGGCGCGCTGGCTGCGCCGGATGTTCTTCCGGGCTTTCGCGGACAAGACGGAGTCAAAGTCGACGGCGTCTCTGCGGAGTTGGCAGAGATCAAGATATGGCGAGGGTCTTTCAGAGATCTCGACACAGCCCAAGGAACTTGCCGCTGAGCAGATACCGGAGTGCTCTGCCAGTCCTTCCAGTAGCAGCTCATCCCAATATCGGCTCCGCAGGAAGTTCACCAACGCCTTTGCAACCAGCTCGGCGTAGTCAGGAAGGCTTAGGAGGGAGTTGTATTCAATGCAGGTCGAGTCAACTTCGTTTTCACCGGCGCAATTCAGATACACCCGGCGCAGCGGGATACCTCGCACCCACTGAGTGCGCCAAACCAAGAGACAGCAGCCGACTACATCGCCGTCCGCCACGAACGCCAGGAGTTCGGGGTTCAAGTCTTCGCCAAACGTAGCCAGCCAGCAATCCACCCACTCTCGGGAAAGAAAAAACGACGCATCGGGGCACATATTGTGGATGCGGTCCCAAGTGGGGGCCAATCCGGACCATTGGCGCCAATGCAACCTCCGCACTGAGATCTCAGCCATCAATTGCATGTTCCCACAGGACCATCCCGACACTGCCGGAGCTGGGCGGATTGTCTCATGCCCAGGGGACTTCGGAGGCCAGGATGGGGCTTCTCGATCAGGGAAACGCGATGCGGCAATTCGTGCTCGCCAGAGACGAATCTCTCCCGGGACAAAATCCAACCCTCCGCCCCGTTGGCGGCGAGGTGGATGGACCGAAGGAACTCCTGCAGCGGTTGGTTCCGCTCCGTCGATCGAAACGCAAGAGAGATGTTCTCCGCTCCGCTGGCTGCGAACAGGTACTCCAACGTGTGGAACTCTATCCGCCGTGAGAACGCGCGGCAGCTCATCACCCAAGTCGAGACTACAAGGCGGCCAACGGCTTGCTTTCCGGCCACCACGCCGATCACGCCGAGCGGTCCGAACCTATCCTCATAAGAAACGCCGACGACAAAGTTCGCCGGGCCGGCAAGATGCCGCAGCCATTCCCCTTCGGAGAGGCGGACGCCATTGAGGTTGAACTGGTTCGTCTTGTTGATCAACTCCAGCAGGCGTTGGTTGGCGGCGTCCTTGCGGGTGTCAAATGTCACCCGGCCGTGCAAGCCCCTGACGAAGTCGCCGCTATCGGCTCCTTCCGCGGCAGCGTGGAAAGCTTCACTCGCCTGGACGCTTGCCCGGCGCAAAGTGTCCTCGAGGTGCACGGCGGGTTTGCCGAAGAGATCGCGAAGCTCTTCGAACAGGCCTAGAGCCTTGGCGGGATGCTTCTTTGGGAACTGAAGGCAGGTCATCGATGGAAACGCTGTCCGGACCTCATCGAGTTCCATGGCGCTGTCGTCCACGAACACTACGCGATCGGCCCCAATGTTCCACGTGCGCAGGATCTCTCCAATGTGGCGGGACTTGGGCCCCCAGTCCGCGCATACCGGGTAGAAGGCAGCGGCCGGGATATAGAGGTCCTCGCGCCGCAACGCTTCTTCGACCACCGTCAACTCATTCTTCGACGCAATCGCCAGCAGCACGCCCATCTCGGAGAAATGCCGCAACAGTTGCTGGTACAGACCATGAATCTGCGAATGCTCCGAGAGACTCCAGCTCACGGCGCCAGCGCCAACTTCGCCCACGATCCCCGACCAGAGCGTACCGTCCAAATCGGTGATAAGGCCCTTCATCGGGCTTGGCGGAAGTAGTGTTCCCACGATCTGGGCCGCGAGGACGGAGGCATGTTCGAGGCTGTAGGGGAACCCGGCCTTCAGTTCCATCAACGGGTCCAGGCGGGATGCTACGGGGCTGAGCTTGTCCAGTCTCACCGGATTCAGGATGGAGACCCTCGCCAGCTTGGCCGCATCCGCCAGAAAAGTGGCTAACTGTCGCTCCAACTCCAGTTCGTTCCGGCCGATCTGCCAGCCGGCCGAATGCCCGAGGAACGGGACCGGCAGGGTTGGCGCGACCAGGGCCACGGGCATCTTAGAGGCGAGCGCTTCCAGTCCTCCGAGGAGCCGGGCGAACCGGTCACGGCAATTTGCCAGGATATCCGGCTGCACGGAAAGGCCCCAGCCACCTGTACTTCGGAGCCCCAGACGCGAGTCAAGATCGCTCCATTCGATCACTACTGCCGCCGCTTCGGACTCCGAGCCGGCGGCCGTAGCGAGCGTGCCCTCAAGATCGCCGTACAGGCCCGTCTCGAGGTCCGCCGCCTCGTTCTGGAAGCGCTGGGCAAAATGCCCCTGCAAGAAACTCCCAAGATGCAGCGGCTCGAATCCGCAAACGAGGAAGAGCTGGCGTTTTCGAATCGTCGCCTTCCGCTGCTGGACAAGGGCAAGTGCTTGCGCTAACGTCATCGTCTCTTCAAAGTCTACAACGAACCGCCGCGGCCGGCCTGCCTGTGAGCGAGCCCGACAATCCAGTGCGGTTCTCATCGATGGTTGCTATTCTTGGAGTCCACTCTCACGGAAAGAAGGAATACCAAAATGCGCAGGACATTCGCGTTCTTGCTGGCCCTCGCCCTGGCCACGGCGGTGGGAAGCGCACAGAGCAGGTCGCCCAAGACTCTGGACATATATTTCATCGACACCGAGGGCGGGCACTCGACGCTGTATGTGGCCCCCACCGGCGAGTCGCTCCTCATGGATACCGGCAGCCCCGGCGGCCGCGACGTGGCCCGCATTATGGCGGTCCTTCAAGCCGCCGGCGTGAAGCAGATCGACCACATGGTATCGACCCACTACCACGGCGACCACGTAGGCGGCCTGGAGGAACTGGCATCGAAGATTCCGATGGTGCAATTCATCGATCATGGCGCCACCTCGGAGCCGAAAGAGATGGTGCCGGGATTCCAGAAGATGTACGCCGCGCTGTACGCCAAGGCCAAACACATGGTAGCTAAGCCCGGCGACACGATTCCGTTCGACGGTGTGACGGTGGCGGTGGTGACGTCCAACGGCGAGGTGCTGAAGACGCCGCTTCCCGGGGGCGGCAAACCCAACCCGGCTTGCGCCGGCTTTGTGCCGCGGGATGAGTCGCGCGTAGACCCCGATAACCCCATGTCGGTGGGCCTGGTGTTCACCTACGGCAAGTTCCGTACGATCAACCTGGGCGACTTCACCTGGAACAAGGAACGGGAGTTGATGTGCCCGAATAACCCCATTGGGACGGTGGATCTTTACCTGACCTCGCATCACGGAATCGACCAATCGGGCTCGCCCGCGCTGGTACACGGATTACAGCCGCGCGTGGCCATCATGCACAACAGCACGCGCAAAGGCGGCGCCATTCAAACCATGCAGACGCTGCGCACGTCGCCCGGCCTCGAAGACATCTGGCAGCTCCACTGGGCGTACGCGGCCGGCCTGGAGTACAACACGCCGGCGCTCTTCATCGCCAACATGGAAGACAATGCAGCCATGGCGAACGTGCTGCTGAATCCTCCGCCCACCTTTGGACAGCCAGGCGCTGGCAGACCAGGCCCAGGCGCTCCGGGCGCTCCCGGACCGGGTAGCCGGGCCGGTGGTGGCGCAGCGGGAGGCCGCGGAGAACACACGGGCCCGGCATTCTGGATCAAGGTGTCCGCACAATCGGACGGAACATTCAGCGTGACGAATACCCGCAACAACTTCACCAAGACTTACGCGGCGCGGAAATAGGGCTGGGGCTTGCGGGTGCTTTCCCGCGACGCCGCCACGCATGGAATTGCGGCGCCCCGGATGCGCACAGACCCGCGCGCTGGCCACTTTCCGCAAAACCGCGCGTCAGGTCGCCGGGGAAGAAACTGCTTCGCCTGAGAGGTGAACATCCGATGCGTGACGGCATGCCGGTTCTCGCGCAGGCCTCGATCGTAGGGGCCGGGCATGCCCGGCCCCTACTTCGGATACACCCGGAAATCGTCGAAGTAGGTGACTGAGTCCGCCACGGTCCACAGGCCGACTTTCCCGGCAGCCGCGAACGTGTTGTCCCAGCCCTGCAAAATGCGGCGATGGTCCACGTACACCTGAAAACGGTTGCCGCGGACCGATACCTTCAGAATGCTCCAGCCGTTGGAAGGAATGTCGTGCTTGACTCCCGGCGCCAGCGAAATTCG
>Ga0182027_10012764_pt1 | contig 11781 bp, 12 predicted proteins | sample 712E1DmetaG_FD_121300 | JGI IMG/M metagenome (GOLD analysis project Ga0182027, IMG submission 121300) | Permafrost microbial communities from Stordalen Mire, Sweden - 712E1D metaG (Illumina Assembly) | ecosystem: Environmental > Terrestrial > Soil > Wetlands > Permafrost | place: Sweden...
AAATCTCTGATATTCAACCAGGTATATAGTCTGCCTGCGTCGTGTCTGCGTCCTGCCTGCGTCCATCCTTCGCTCATCCTTCAGTCATCGTTCACTCATCCTTCGTCTTTTGTTCGTTCCACATTTATTCTGCGTTCAAGATTCCTTTTTTCAATGTTCGATTTTCCTTCGTTCATTCTTCGATTTTTCTTCACCCTACCTTCGTCCAATATTCAATATTCCTTCGTTCTTTGTTCGTTCTTTCTTCGTCTTTTGTTCGTTCTTCCTTCGTCCAACATTTATCTTAAATTCAACCTCCTTTCGTTCATCGTTCGTCTGACATTCATCCGAACTTCACCCTTTTGTCGTTTGGAATTTACTCTGTAGAGATAGATTTACCAGCCGAACTTTCGCTGCCTGAGTGCTTCAAATACTACTACCGCAGCTGAGGTCGATACATTCATGGAATCAATTTCCCCGTTCATCGGGATCTTTATAAGGCAGTCAGCCCCATCCAGCCATTCTTCACTCAATCCATAAGCCTCTGAGCCCATGATGATTGCGGAAGGTCCCTGGAAATCAGTTTCATGGTAAAACGCTTGGGCGGTCAAGGATGTACCAAACATCCGAATTTTCATCGACTGCAACCACGAAATGGTTTCTGTTGTCGAGCTCGTAACAACCGGAACCGTAAAAATGCAACCTATACTTGATCTGATGACATTTGGATTATAGATATCTGTCTGCGGATCACAAATGATCACAGCATCTAGCTTAGCCGCATCTGCAGTACGCAATATAGCTCCTAAATTCCCCGGTTTTTCAACTGATTCAAGAACCAACAGTAATGGTGATGAACCCAACTTCAAATCCCCGAATGTCGTTCTTTTTGGACTCGCCAATGCGATAACTCCTTCATGATCTTTGCGATATGCAATCTTGTTATAAATTTCAACCGGAATTTCTACCATTTCTGCCGGTGCAAATGATTCTCTGTTCAATAAATTCTCAAATGATTTCGCAATCAACGCTTTACAATAAAAAATCGTGTTTATTGCGAATCCGGCCCTGAACGCTAAATTGAATTCACGATCCCCTTCTATTATGATTAGATTTTGCTCTTTCCTTTCCCGCGGTTTCTCCTGGAGTAACATCAGGTTCTTAATCAATGGATTCTGCAAACTTGAAATCGTTTTGATCATATATGTTCTGATTATTTATTGATTAGCGATAATAAAGAAAATCTGTGCCCTTTTCTGGATCAGAATCAAAAATAAATTTTTTTTTTTGTCTTTTCTTTCTTTAATAAAAATTAGTTTGACATTTGCGCATTCAAATACCTGTATATCTGTAATGTCCAAAATCTCCTCCATATCTGAAGCTGCTTCAATTGCCATCCATAGTATGGTGCTGATTGTACGAAATGAGGAAGGGATCAATGCAGTAAAAATTGCTGAACAAACAGGATTCTCCAAAAACCATATTTCAATAGTCGCTCAGCGTTTGGGTAAAGACAACCTTTTAAATTCTGTCCAGCAATTTAGGGGGCTATGACAATTCACAGATCTTGAACAGATGTTTATAAAAATGTGGGACACATTATATTTTGAGAAGAAAACGATTACTGAAATGATTAGCATCTATTGTAAATCGGCGCATCAGCAAAAGGTGCTTTGTGAACAATGTAAACAATTGAAGGAATATGCTTTACAACGAATAGATCATTGCGTATTTGGGTCAGAGAAACCGACCTGTAAGAATTGTCCTGTTCATTGTTATAGCCCGGAAAGGAAAGAAGAGATAAAAAAAATAATGCGCTTTTCAGGACCGGTGATGTTGTATAAACACCCGATCCTCTCAATCATTCATCTTCTGAAGAATAAACGTAGAGTACAGAAATTTAACAAATTAACAACTAAATAAAAGTATTATGGAAACAAATAAATTCGAATCAGGCAAATTCAGATTCAACGAGCGTGTCGATTATTCAACTGATGGAATTGTAAGCAAACGTGTCCTGGAAAGCGCCGCAGGCAATGTTACATTGTTTGCTTTCGACAAAGACCAGCGACTCAGCGAGCATTCAGCACCATTTGACGCGATGCTCCAGGTTGTGGAAGGAAAAGGTGAGGTTATCATTAATAAAATACCTTACCAGCTTGCAAGTGGGGAAACGATCATAATGCCGGCAAATATTCCCCATGCAGTCAATGCTATTGAAAAATTCAAAATGGTGTTGACTATGATTAAAGGTTAATATTCAATTAATTGTAAAATTAAATACTAAAGAATACTTGTTTTTATAAACGAATTAATTAATGATCCTCAACAGCGAAAAGAATTTCTTAAACATATGATCCTTCAGCTTCATGAAGGCATTAAACTTCGGGAATGTTGTTGAAGAAACAAATGATGGAATGTTTCATACGTATTTTATTAAACAAGGATCAATTTGACCTTTGTTGCGTATTAGACATTTTAAATCCGATGAATAGCTTTTTATAACTCGGCAACCATTCTCTTTTCAAAATCGACTGGAAGGTCTTTTTCATCATATTCAACATCGAATTTATTCAGAAAAACCACAAATTCTTCTCTGAACGTCATGGTTTTATGATGGCTCTCCTCATTTTTGATGTATTCACAAACCTTTTCGACTTGCGAATGACTGTATGAGAATGCTCCGTAATCTTCATGCCATGAAAATTTTTTTGTCAACCATTGTTGTTGATTGATGAATCTTGCTGATTCATTCTTTATAGATTTGATAAAATTTGATACGATTACTTCTGGCTTCATATCAAAAAAAGCATGAATATGACTTGAAGTCCCGCCCACAATAACCCGTTCCTGCCCTTTTTTACTTATTATTCCGGCCATAATACTATGTAACTCTTCCAGGTGTTCCTGTGGAATAAGGTTATTAGCATCTTTGACGGAAAAAATAATATGAATGAAGATCTGCGAACAAACTGCTCTCATAAGAATATTTGTAAATTATTGTATTAATCCGCCTAAATGGGAAAAGTAATATGTTTTATTGAAATATTTTTCTTAAGTTTGAAACCAGGAACTATAATTTATTCCTGCGGATAAAAGAAAATTGATGTTGGTTCAAATTCTTGTATTCCTGTCAATAAACGTTTGTTACGAAGTTTGGGAATTCAAATCTGAAAATTCTTGTTATTAAAGAACTTGCCTGAGATGAAACTACTTACTCCCACAAATTGGAAAGATTATGAACTTATTGATACGGGTGGTCTTGAGAAACTCGAACGGTTCGGTAAATATATACTGGCTCGTCCTGAGCCTCAGGCAGTTTGGTCTAAATCATTGCCCGAAACAGAATGGGAAAAGTTAGCCAATGCCCGGTATACGAGAAAAAAAGGGATAGATCCGTCGAAACAGGAATTTGGTGAGAAAGGTGAATGGAGATTAAAACCCGGAATGACCGATCAATGGACGATTTCTTATTCATACAAAGAAATGCATCTGAAGTTCCGTCTGGGATTGACTTCCTTCGGTCACATTGGGGTATTTCCTGAGCAAGCCGTAAATTGGGATTTTATCTATGACTTTCTAAAATCAAAAAAGATCTCAGATCACCCTCCCAGGGTCCTGAATCTTTTCGCATATACTGGTGGGGCTTCACTGGCCGCAAGGGCTGCTGGAGCTGATGTGGTCCATGTTGACTCAGTTAAGCCAGTTGTTAGCTGGGCAAAAGAAAATATGGAGATCTGTGGATTAAATGGAATTCACTGGGTTGTCGAAGATGCTTTGAAATTTGTAAAGCGGGAAGTTAAAAGGGGCAATAAGTATGATGGTATCATTCTTGACCCACCTGCCTACGGCCGTGGACCTGAGGGAGAAAAATGGATACTTCAGGATTCGATCAATGAAATGGTGAATTCTTGCAACAAGTTACTGAATCCGGATACTGGATTTTTTATTCTAAGCCTGTATTCTATGGGGTTTTCTGCTCTAATTGCTGAAAGCCTGGTGAGATCCCATTTTTCTGGCCTGATAGAACAAGAATCAGGGGAACTTTATTTTGTTGATCGTTCTGAAAAAAAATTACCCCTCGGAACCTTCCTACGATTCATAAAATAAATTTGAAGCTATTCCATCGGCAAAAAGTTTTCCTTCATCAGTAAGATAGTAAATCCCTGATTTTTCAATCATCTCACCTGAATCCAAGTAATTGTTAGCCAACGTTGAAAAATTAGAAGCCAGTTTCTCTCCAAATCTATTCTTGATAATGTCTAGATCACATCCCCACATAGTTCTCAGCGAAACCATCACATATTCATTATATTTTTGAATTTCAGTAAGTTCCTCTGATTCAAAAAACGGTTCATTTCTGTTTACCAGGTCAATATATTGCACAATATTTGAAATATTCCATTGACGGGAAGATCCGTTATAAGAATGAGCTGAAGGCCCGAGTCCAAGGTATGGAGTTCCATTCCAGTACATGCTGTTGTGTCGAGAATAAGATCTCTCTCTGCAGAAATTTGAGATCTCATAATGTTCAAACCCGTTCTCTTTCATCATTTTTATCAGGATCCGGAAATGATCCAGAAAATCTTCTTCCAGAGGACTGGGAAGTTTCTTCTTCCGGATAAGTAAGTCTAAAGCAGTATTGGGCTCCACAGTCAGGGAATATGCAGAAATATGTGGAATATCAAGTAAAAGCGCTTTTTCAAGGTTCTTCTTCCACTTTTCTAAGGTTAAAGTAGGTATAGCGTAAATCAGATCAATGCTGATATTAGTAAAGCCGGCATTTTTTGCCTGGAGAACTGACTCCTCTGCCCTTAACCCTGAATGAATACGGTTAAGGTACTGAAGATCATCATCGAAAAAGGATTGAACCCCAATACTTAGACGGTTAATCCCGATATCAAGGTAGTCATGGAGCAAGTCGGGATTTATATCATCAGGATTGGCTTCCAGCGTGATCTCAGTATTCTCCTCCAGTAAAAAATATTTTCTGATGAATTCAAGGATTCTGTTTACTTCTCCCACCTCGAGAATTGATGGAGTTCCTCCACCAAGGTATATCGATTGAACTGGATCACCACCTAAATAATCTTTCCTGAGGTAAATTTCTTCTTTTAGAGCATCAAGAAATCTATCCTTGTACTTTGTTGAAGCGAGTGAGAAGAAATTGCAGTAATGACATTTTCGCCTGCAAAATGGAATATGAATATAAATGCCGGACATGTGCTACTTCTTCTTATTCAGGACAATCCTGAATGTCGTTCCTTTATTGATCACAGATGATTTAACAAAGATCTTACCGGAATGGTAATTGTTAATGATTCGTCGCGATAATGTAAGACCAAGTCCCCAGCCCCTTAGTTTGCTTGTGTAACCAGGATTAAAAATGGTCTTGTAAAGAGATTTCTGAATACCTTTTCCTGTATCAGTAACATCAATAATTACGTTATTATCATCATCAATGATATCCAGATTGACTGAACCGCTCCCTTCCATAGCATCTACGGCATTTTTACATAGATTTTCAATAACCCATTCAAAAAGGTGAATGTTCACAGGTACCATAATTACCCGGTTCACCTCAGGGTTAATTTTAAAATTAACTTTCGGCGTCGTCCTTGAACGGATATATGATATTGATTCATAGATCAGTTTCACAATATCTGTAGATTCAAGTCTTGGCTGGGAACCTATTTTCGAGAACCTGTCTGTAATTGTTTCCAGGCGATTTACGTCTTTTTCTATTTCAACAAGTGTTTCCCGATCAACCCCTTTCAGCTTAAGTAACTCTACCCAACCCATCATGGATGATAGAGGGGTTCCAAGCTGATGAGCAGTTTCTTTAGCCATACCAACCCATACCTGATTTTGCTCTGATCTCCTGGCCTGACTGAATAGCAGATAAGCGATGAAAAGAAAAACCCCGATCACTGCCAATTGGATAAATGGGTAAAACTTAAGCTTTGTTAGCAAAAATGAATCTTCATAAAAGATATAACGTGTACCCCTTTCAGCCAGGTTGACTTTGATAGGAATATTATGCGACGCCATAGCTTCAATCGTGGCCCTGACAGATGCAGCATCCTTCATTTTATTATCAGGAATGTTTCCCGAAACAATTGTTCCATTCTCATCCCTGATCGGAATTCTGTTGCTATCGGTAATAATAACAGGTACAGATGCAGAATTCATTACAACCTCTGAAAAGAATGAATTAACTAAGTCATTTAGCACATTTCTAAGGTCAGTAAAGATCTTTGAATCTTTATAATAAAGGATTAGCTTGGCATTTGGATTATAGGGGTTATATCTTTCAACAATTGGGGGATAAACAGAGAACTCTTTAATCAGCTCTGGTGTCATCTTTTTAACGGTGTCTGTGCTGAAATCAACATTTCTCGCACTCTGTATGTTCCCATTCTCATCTGAAACAATAACCGGTATCGACACATTATTCTCAACGATACTGCTCTCAAATGTCAGGTCCTCACTGATACTTGCGGTTATCATACGCCGATGGGTTTCGGCAATGGTCTTCATCCGCAGGTTTTCTTCCACTTTTATCTGCTCGAAAAGTTGATGGGTGTAATTTACGATCATAGCCCGGTGATGGATCGCATCGGCCCAGATCTCCACATTTTTCCGTTCATCTTTTCGGATCTCTTCTACCAGAACATTGGTCAGATAAAGCGAAATAGTAACAATTACGACAGCGGCCCCAAATAGGAACCATTTCCACCGTTTTTTCTTAGAATAGATATCCACGATAGTTCTACTTTCTTGTTCTAAACGTATTTTTCCCCTTTTTCGAGGCGTACGTCATTAACAAACTGCCTTATTTGTTGTTCATCAGATTTTTTACAAACAAGGAGAACATTCTCCGAATCAACCACGATATAATCAGTAAGTCCTTCCAGAACGACCAATTTTTCTTGTGGCATATTCACAATGCAATTTGTGGACTCGAATAACATAACGTTTTTGCCAACAACAGCATTCCCTTTCTCATCTTTTGAACGGTTTTCGTAAAGAGATCCCCATGTTCCTAAATCTGACCAGCCAAAATCAACAGCAAGAACATAAACATCAGCCGATTTTTCCATAATTCCATAGTCGATTGAGATGCTCTTGCAGATACCATAAGTTTCATTGATAAATTTCGATTCACCCGGTGTCCCGTAGTGACCTATTCCTTTACGGAACAGGACATTGATGTCAGGCAAAAAATCTGCGAAAGATTTCATGATGCTTTTCAGTGACCATACAAAAATACCTGCATTCCACAGAAAATCGCCGCAGTCAACGAAGGTCTTTGCCAATTCAATATCAGGTTTTTCAGTAAAGGTTTTCACCTTTTTTAATTGAGGCTCATTAGGATAAACAGTTCCTTCTTTGAATTGAATATATCCATATCCGGTATCCGGCCTGCTTGGACGAATCCCAAGCGTAAGAAGCCAATCATGTTTGCTGGCTACATGCAGGGCAGTAAGTATATTTTCCAGGAATATCTCTTCCTTAAGAATTATATGATCAGAAGGCGCAACAACGACACAGGCTTCAGGATCTTTCGCCAGGATCCGGTAATTTGCATAGGCAATACAGGGTGCGGTATTTCTTCTTGCCGGTTCACAAAGTATTTGCTCGTCAGAAATTCCCGGGAGCTGCTCCTTCACCAGAGATTTATATGCTTCATTCGTAACAATATAGATGTTTTCGGTATTCATGATCCTTGCAAAACGTCTGTAAGTCTGCTGGATCAATGTTTTACCGGTGCCCAGGATATCGATAAATTGTTTAGGATGACTGGTACGGCTCATCGGCCAAAACCTTGCTCCGATCCCTCCCGCCATGATCACACAATAATGATGGTTTGATTTTTTCATTCTAAAAGGCTTAAATTCTTGGTAAAATTACGATTTAATGAGTAGGATACAATGAATCAACGTGAGGTTTCATGATAACATTGGCAAAACCCTCGCCACTGGACTGAAAAGATAATTCCTTCCGTTATCAAGACATATACATCGATAACGCTTTCGGAGTTTTTCCTTCTTCATGAATTTTCTTCCGGCCGGTAAGGTGAAGATGGTATCAAATGGCAGGGATTCAATGAATACACTATCATCGGGTGCATCATAATTTTTTAGTTCTAAAACGAGATGCTTGTTCGATTTTGATGATGATCCTGGATTTTTAAAATGATCAACAAGGTGTTGCAGGATTTCTGATGGAAAGATGCTTTCTGTCAATAACGGACTCATGAGTTGCCGGTATTGTTCTTTCCATTCCGTCCCATGAGGTCGTGGCCGCCGCCTATTTCTCTGGTGGAAGGTAAAACTATGATCCGGAATGGAAGTCTCAGTATAAACTTCATGATGCGCCATCTCATGCACCAGGGTGATCAAAAAATCAAACTTATTCAGGTTCCTGTTTACTGAGATCCGGGCAGGAATATGATTAATTGGTGTCCGGTAATCACCAAATTTTGATGATCGGGCCTTCGAAATCCTTAGATGAACCGGATTATCCTGAAACCACTTCAGAATATATCCTGCAGAATTCTCCGGGAGAAAAGAATGAAGATCCGGAACAACTATGCGGGTATATGAGGCAGGTGGGAAGGGAGTCGATCGTTTTTTTGTACCCAGGTAGGGCAGTTGCATGATTTTGGCTTTTTAGGATGATACTTCTGATAGGACGTAGTCGTACAGGAACCTGCCACTAAAGCGATTATTATGAGCAATAAAATAAATCCCCGTTGGGTAAATTTCATTCTACAAATATAATCGATCCTGATCAAACTGCTGTAGTGCATTCTTCTCCATCAGACAAAAGAAGAGAAATTTTAAATTCCAACGCCTGTTAATGCAGGATTGTTGTAATTTTAGCGAAAATATTTCCTGTGGATATAAAAGTTATTAGCAATACAGGCGATTATATTATGCTGATGCGCAGGGTCTTTACCAGACCTCAGAAAGGAAGGATTTTCTGGCAGCGCCTGTTGGACGAAATACAGGGGCTCGGTATTGAATCTATTGGCATCGTTGCATTTATTTCCGCGTTCATGGGAGCAGTTGTCGCCATTCAAACTGCCTATAATATCGATAATCCTTTCATACCGCTTACTATGGTGGGATGGACAACACGCCAATCCATCATTCTTGAATTTTCTCCAACTATAATCAGCTTGATCCTCGCCGGAAAAGTTGGTTCACGGATAGCATCTGAAATTGGAACCATGCGGGTGACTGAACAAATTGATGCTCTGGAGATTATGGGAGTCAATTCTGCCAATTATCTCATTTTCCCCAAAGTAGTAGCATCAGTTCTGATAAATCCTGTCCTTATCGTTCTGAGTATGTGGATGGGAATCCTTGGCGGATGGTTGGCTATGGGCCTTACCGGATTATCAACTACAACTGATTATATTAATGGAATACGCATTGATTTTCAAATGTATATTGTTTTTTATGCACTTTTAAAGACACTGTTTTTTGCTTTCATTATTTCCACCATTGCTGGTTTCTACGGATACAGAACCAACGGAGGCGCCTTAGAAGTAGGTCAGGCGAGTACTAAAGCTGTTGTTGTCAGCAGCATTCTGATTATTATTTTTAACCTCATTCTGACTCAACTTCTCTTAACATGATCGAGGCAAAAGAAATAAATAAGTTTTTTGGTGACCATCATGTTCTGAAGGACATCTCTTGTGAATTTGAAAAAGGGAAGACGAATCTTATCATCGGGCAAAGTGGATCAGGCAAGACTGTATTAATGAAATGTCTGGTGGGTCTATATGAAGTTGATACCGGTATTATAACCTATGACAACCGCAACTTCTCAACAATGAACTTTGAACAACGCAAGAATCTCAGACAAGAAATAGGAATGCTATTCCAGGGAGGTGCTTTATTTGACTATATGACTGTAGAGCAGAATGTTATGTTTCCATTGGATATGTTCACAAAGCAAACTAAAAAAGAAAAGCTTGATCGTGTAAATTTCGTTCTTGAACGAGTAAACCTGGAAAATGTAAATAAACTCATGCCCTCCGAACTTAGTGGAGGAATGCGTAAACGGGTAGCCATTGCAAGAGCCATCTCTATGAACCCGCAATATCTCTTTTGTGATGAGCCTAATTCAGGTCTCGACCCGCAAACTTCTGGGGTTATTGATCAACTTATTAAAGAGATTACAGTTGAGTATAAAATCACTACAATTGTTAATACCCATGATATGAACTCCGTGCTAAGCATAGGGGACAATGTTGCATTCATCTATAACGGGGAACTATGGTGGAAAGGAAATAAAGAAACAATCCTTCATACCAGCAATAAAGAACTTAATGAATTTGTATTTGGGACTGAACTAACTTCCCGGTTGAAGAAGTGATATATGAACTACCTCGACATTATCATTCTTTGCATTCTATTACTCTTGATAATCAATGGGATCAGAAAAGGTTTTATTCTGAGTCTCGCCTCTCTTGTTGCACTTGTTCTCGGAATTTGGGCTGCAATTCATTACTCAGGATATATTAGCAACTTTCTTGTCAAGACATTTCACCCATCAGGTACCTGGCTGACAATTCTTTCTTATGTCCTGACCTTTATTTTAGTTGTCATTATCGTTATTATCATTGCCAAGCTTCTTGAAAAAGTGGTAAAAACAGTCGGCCTTGGAATTCCAAACCGGATAATTGGCGGATTGTTTGGCATACTGAAAGGTGTCTTGGGCGTGACATTTCTCTTATTCATTCTAGTCCATTTTGACCCAAACGAAAATCTTATAACCCACAAAACAAAGGAATCTTCAAAACTCTATCCCTACCTCGAAAAAGCATTCCCAATCTACTCGAAGTTTCTATTCAAATAGCTGAAAACATGAATTTAATTTATTAGTCTTGAGTGAATTAAGACATTTTCGGGAAAAATCAACTTTTCTAACAAGCTGAAAATTAGCATTTAGCTTTAAAAAATTACACCTTTTCTATAGACTTCCTATAGACTTCCTATAGACTTTCTATAGTCATCGTTCGCTCTTCCTTCGTCTTAGGTTCGCTCAAGGTATACCCAAGTGTGAAGTACCTACCTTTTGAGATACCCTCTTTCAACAATAAAATTAATCCATGTCATAAATCGCTAATTATCAATCACGATTTTCTTTCGAATAGTCTCCTGTTTATCAGTTATTATGATCGTGTACATTCCATTCGGTACCGGCCGGAAATCAATTGTCTTCGTGAGTGAACCATTAACTTGAACCTTTGTCTCTTCATAGATCTTTACTCCAAGATCATTGTATATCATGAAAGAGAAATCTTCTTCTGAGACAGTGGTGATTGAAATATTGAACTTGCCATTATTGGGAACCGGATATAAATTGATGATTGGGGTCGGATGTGGCTGAATACCAGTAAGGATGATTAACTTATGATTTGAGGTATCTGAAGAGCAACCGCTAAGATTTACAACATCCCAATAATATCCTGTCTGTGTCGCCAGATAGTCCGGTGAGGTAGCTCCGATTATCAGAGATCCTTCAAAATACCATTGGTTTCCAACAGGCGCACTGCTGTGCAATATGTTTCCCGTATTTGTAACAATTGGTGCCGGAGGAATAGGATTTACTGTTATATTAAAATTCGGTGAAACAATCCCATCCCCGCAGGAGTTAACTCCCTGTACGGTAATGTTTCCGGAAACTGCATTTGGCGTGAAATCCACTGTTATTGAATTTGTGTTATTGCCATTAACAATTAGGACTCCAAATGGGACTGTCCAATTATAACCGGCAGCATTC
>Ga0182027_10012765_pt1 | contig 11780 bp, 11 predicted proteins | sample 712E1DmetaG_FD_121300 | JGI IMG/M metagenome (GOLD analysis project Ga0182027, IMG submission 121300) | Permafrost microbial communities from Stordalen Mire, Sweden - 712E1D metaG (Illumina Assembly) | ecosystem: Environmental > Terrestrial > Soil > Wetlands > Permafrost | place: Sweden...
CCTCTTAGCGAAAGGCTATGACCCGATTACAATAAGGTACCTGCTGATGTCTACTCATTATCGGCAGCAGTTCAACTTCACTTTTGAAGGCTTAGAATCCGCGAAAGGCGCAGTGGACAGGCTGAAGAATTTTGTTCGGCGCTTGCATGATGTTGACGGGGGCAAGGACAGCAAGGGAAAAGTCGCCGTTTTAACTGCAAAGCTTGAGGCATGCTTTGGCGGTTCACTGGATGATGATTTGGATATCGGGATGGCGTTGGCTTCATTGTTTGATTTTGTGCGGGAAATAAACAATCTGCTTGATGCAGGCATGGTAAGCAAGCAGGAAGCGGCAGACGTTGGCGGTTTAATGATGCGGATAGATGAGGTCTTAGGTGTTATTGGCAAAGTGGAAGTAGAAGAAGCCTTGCCAGCGGATATTGACGCTTTAGTGCAGAAGCGTGAGGAAGCCCGAAAAGCCAAGAATTGGAAAGAAGCCGACGCAATAAGAGCACAGCTTAAGGCAATGGGCATCGTGCTTGAAGATACAGCGCAAGGCGTAAGGTGGCATAAAGAGAAAACTTAGCTGCTTGCTTTGCCCTCAAAATTCCACTCTTTAGTACCGTACTTTTCTTTACAGAGCTTATTTGCAAGCTCCACCTCGTAAGGCGTTAACTCGCCAGGCTCAAGCTGAATCTTTAGCATCGCCCTAAACCCCTGTGCCAGCGCATTGGCGACTGTTTCAGGCATAACAGCGTGGCCTAACTCGTTTTGGATGCTGGTGATTTTACGCTTTGCAATATCTACGGCTTGGGTGCAACTGGCGTTTTTCAGTTTTAGAAGCATAAACATTTTGGGCAAATCAACACTCCGCAGCAAGGTTCCATGCTGGAGCACGACGCCGCGGGTTATGGTTTGGCTGCTGCCTGAGATTTTTTTGCCATTAACCGTCATGTTGGGGCAGTTTTTGGCGTCGCCGTCGCTGAAGTCGGCTGTTATACCCAAAAGCCTAAGCGCATCCTTAATCGCCTCATAAATCTTAGCGTAAACAGTCGTTATGTCCACCGTACCTATGTCTGTTGTTTTGGCAATTACGCCGTAGGTGACTTCGCCCTCAAAGTCATGGTAGACGGTGCCGCCGCCGCTAATCCGCCGAACCACATCAACACCCAACCGCTTGCAAGCATCAAGGTAAACCTCGTCTTCGGGTTTCTGGTTCTTGCCGACGCTCACGGCAGAAGGCTGCCAACGATAAAACCTAAGCGTATTCGGCACTTGCCCAGCGATTCGCCCTGTTAAGATTGCCTCGTCAATTGCCATATTCATGAACGCATTTTCGGTTTCTAATGATAGTAAACGCCAAGTATCCATACAGTTCCAACCCTTTCTCAAATGAAAAATTGAGTTAAACTTAAAACTGTTATGCAAGCGGTAATGATTAATTTTAGTTATGTTCATATCCAAGTCATTGACGTAAATAGATACGGGATTGCCTGATGGCTGCTCTAAAATTTACCGTTTTAATTAAACGTGCCGCAGAAGGCGGTTTCGTAGTCAAGTGTTTGGAGCTTCCTGTTGCAAGTCAAGGTGAAACCAAAGAAGAAGCCTTAAGCAACATCAGGGAAGCCATTGAAGGTTATCTGGAAGCCAAAGCAAAACTCCTTGACCGAAAAACTAAAGGTGAAAAGGCTGAAGTAATTGTCGAAGCTCCCTCTGCGTTCATGGCGTGAGTCGTTAAGGCTCTAAGCAAAGCGGTTTTCAACTGGCGCAGTCATCGTTTACTTTTGAATTAACACCAAATGGGTTAACGACATATAGAGAATAATGCTGTTTTTCGGCGCAGTCAACAAATCTTAGCCTTTTTGTATCTTTCCCCATCTTTCAGTATCTTTTCCTATCTTTCTGTATCTTTTTACACCTCAACCAGCAACCGAATCAAACGCAAAACAAAAAAAAGCAACCCAAAACAAATTTTTCACAGGACACCTCCTACCTACTTTTTGTTGACGCAATCAGACACAAAAAGAGCAAATCATAAAGCCTTAAAACCTGTGCTTGCATTTTAAAGGCAAAGGGGCATAGTAATTGAAGGTTATCTGTGGTCCAGCGTCGAAGGAGCTTGCTGAAGCGGTTTCAGCGTTAACTGGCTTTGGGAATGTTCCTGTTGCTTCCAAGGTTTTTCCTGACGGCGAATCGTACGTGCGTTTGGAAGGCAGCGTTCAAGGTGAAAATGTGGCGATTGTGCAGACGACTTGCCCGCCGGCTCAGGATGGGAGGCTTTTTCAGTTAGCGTTCATGGCTGACTCAGCTAAACGAGGCGGCGCCGTAAAGGTCTTGGCGGTTGTGCCTTACTTGGCTTATGCGCGTCAAGACAAGATGTTTCTATCGGGCGAAGGCATAAGTGTTGAAACCGTCGCGCGAATGCTCAAAGCCGCGGGAATCGACGAGCTCTTAACCGTTAACATTCACTCGGAGCAGGTGCTGGGGCAGTTTCCGTTTCCAGCCAAAACAGTGAGCGCTATACCGCTTTTGGCGCAGTATTTCGTGGACAAGGGTTTCAAAGGCGCATTCGCCTTGTCACCCGACAAGGGTGCGATGTATATTGCGAAGCAGGCGCAGGAGGTTTTAGGCGGCGATGCAGGGCATTTGGATAAGCAGCGTGACCGCCACACTGGACAAACCAAGCAGACTGCGGAGGGCTTAAACGTGAAGGGCCAAACCGTAATCATTTTCGACGACATAATTAGCACAGGCGGCACAATCGTGGGAGCAGCAAAAATCATCCGAGAATTAGGCGCTAAACATGTTTTCTGCGCTTGCGTACATGGTTTATTGATTGGCGACGCTGAAAAACGCATCCTTGACGCAGGCGTGGAAGAAATCGTGGGAACCGACAGCGTACCTGGCAGTGTGAGCAAGGTTTCGTTGGCGCCGCTGTTGAGCCAAGAACTTAGGGCGCAAAAATAGTTGGCTAAACTGTTTTTCCTCTTGTCAGGCGAGAACGAGTCGTTGCCTGCCGCTGAAGTCAAAGCGATACTGGAAGCCGAAGGCTACCCATACACGAATGCTGAGGAGTTCGATCAGGTCCTGCGGTTGGAAGCAAAGTTGGGCAGCGTGCAAGCGGTTCAGATCCGTTCGGCGTATACGCGGGTTTGCGCATTGGAACTTTTTGTTTCAAATGCAAACCTAACTGACATTGCTAAGGCAGCTTCCGAAACAGACTTCAAAGCCGTTCTTAAAGTCGGCGAAAGCTTTGCTGTGAGAATAAACCGCATAAAAAACTACGCTGACGAAGCCTTGAATACGATGGTGCTTGAAGGCAAACTGGGCAAGCAAATCCTAAACGGCACCGAAGGCACAAAAGTAAGCCTCAAGAACCCAGATAGAACCTTTCTAGGCATAATAACCAACGAAAAACTTGTTTTGGGCTTAAAACTTACAGATATTACCTCCAAAACCTTCTCGGAACGCAGACCCCGCAAAAAACCCTTCTTCCACCCGTCCGCAATGCCGTCGAAGATGGCGCGTTGCATGGTAAATTTGGCGCACGCGAAAGCTGAAGATTTGGTGCTGGACCCGTTTTGTGGCACGGGCACTTCGCTTATTGAAGCCACCTACATCGGTTGCCGAGCGTTAGGGGTTGATGCTCAAAAGAGGATGGTTTTGGGTTGCAGAAAAAACCTGCGGCACTTCAATATCTCGCCTGAAGGTTTAATCTGGGCTGACGCACGTCAATTGCCTTTCACAAAGGTTGATTGTGTTGTTACTGATCCGCCGTATGGTCGTTCGTCGAGTACGCTTAGGTCGACGACTAAGCAGTTGGTACAAGAAGTTTTGGTTTCAGCGCATGGCTTGCTGGGGGTGGGGCAACGGATTTGTATTGCTTCGCCTAAAACATTAAACATTAAAGCGTTAGGCACAGCATTGGGATATACGCATGTTGAGTCCCATTTCGCCTACGTACATAGAACGCTAACAAGGGAAATCGCAGTGTTCGAAAAGGTGCAAAACTAAATGAGTATTCGCGTGATATTTTTGGGAACAAGCGGCAGCGTACCAACCCTAAAGCGAAGCTTGCCATCTGTCGTTGTCCGATGCCCAAAGGAACTGTGGATGTTTGACTGCGGCGAAAACACGCAACGGCAAATGATGCAGGCAAAAGTAAGCTTCCACAAAAAACTAAAAGTCTTCCTCACCCATTTGCATGGGGACCACGTGTTGGGTTTGCCAGGCGTTTTGCAGACAATGGCACTGATGGACCGCAAAGAACCAGTCGCTGTGTACGGGCCACTGGGGATTAAGGATTTTCTGGTTTGCACCAAAGAGACCCTTAACTTTGGCTTAACGTTCCCAGTAGAAATCAACGAGATTCTAAGCGAAGGCACAATTCTAGACGAAGAAGACTACACCCTAACAGCCGTCAAGTCTAACCATGCCGTAGAAAGTTACGCTTACGCGCTTGTGGAAAAGCCGCGTCCTGGAAAGTTTTACCCCAAAAAAGCCCAAGCACTCGGAGTTATCAAAGGAGAATTATGGTCCAAGCTTCAGAGCGGAGAAGAAATCACGCTGCCAGACGGCGGAGTGGTGAAGCCAAACGACGTTATGGGGCCGCCTCGAGCTGGACGAAAAATTGTTTACACGGGCGACACCCGACCGTTCGAAGCGTTTGCAAAGTTTGCGGCAGATGCAGACTTAGTTATTCACGAGAGCACCTTTGACGATTCACTAGCCGAGAAAGCAGCACTGGATGGGCATTCAACTCCAAGTCAAGCGGCGCAGGAAGCGAAGGCGGCTAATGCGAAGCGGCTGGTTTTAACGCATATTAGCGCAAGGTATCCCGATGCCACTTTGCTTTTGGAGCAGGCGAAAAAGGTCTTTGCAAATAGCTTACTGGCTGAGGATTTTATGGAGCTGGAACTGCCGCTTAACGAGCGCTAAGCTAAGAGATGTTTTAGTTTTTTGATGCTTTCGGGCACGTTGGTTGTGGATTCGATGATTACGGATTTGTCGTAGCCCATTTTCTTTAGGGTTTGTGCGAACGAGTTATAGTCGATTTTGCCCTGACCTATTCCTAAGTGCTGGTCATCTGAGCCGTCGTTGTCGCTGGCGTGAATGTGGACAATTTTGTCGGTTAACAATTTGAAGAAGGGTTCAACTTGACCTTCCAAGTTAGCGTGTCCAAGGTCCATGACAATGCCTACGGGCAAGTTTGTTTCTCGGTAGAAACGAGCGAACTCTTCAGGTTTACTCATAAAAAAATAGTATTTCGCAGGCAAATTTTCCAACGCAATGTTTATGCCGTATTCTTCCGCTGCCTTGTAGAGTTCTTGGATGCTTTGGTTATTTTGTTTCCAGTCAAGACCTGGATAGAATTGTCCGATGCCTGTTTTCGCTCCAGGATGAAAAACCCAAACCTTAGCATCCAACTGGTTAGCGTAAGCCATAGATTGTTTAAGCCGTTTCATTGAAGCGCTCAGCATAATTTTAGACGGCGAAGCAATGTTGATGTCAGCGAAGGGCGCATGCACCGAATACTCTAAACTGTATGATTTTGCGGCTTCTTTGAGGGTGGCGACGCGTTTTTTGTCAAGCTCATGCGTGCCATCGTCTACAACTTCAATGGTACGTGTATCCATGCTGTCTAAACGCTTAACCATCCGATTGAATGGTTCACCTAAACAATAAAGCATCGAAACGCCAACCTTAGCCTTGGGCATACAACAGTTACCTCACTTGTTAACAGATTAGTTTTGCTGGTTAAGAGTTTAAAACACGCTTAATAACCTAATTGAGGCAAGCGGGAAATCCAATACTTTAAACGCTCTTCTCTTTAAATAAACGTAACTAATTCTTAAAAACCCCTTTTTTATGGGAAAAGTTGTCTTCCCCACTGTTGCTGCCTAAACGCATCCGACCTAGTTGTTTTATACTGTACTTGCCTTACACATCAATCCAATCTTGGATTCCTGTTCAATTTTTGGGTTTTCCATTTTTCTTCATCTGTGGGTATCTTATGGTTTAAGATGGTATATAAGGTTAGTTCCTAACCTGTAGTATTTTGTATCTGTTGTGCTTGTGTACAGTTTGGTTTTTTATTTTTTGTTTTCTTTTTTAAAAAAGGGATGGTTGTTTATTTTCGTTTTTTGTATATTGCTGTTGTTTCGTTTATGGCTCTTACTAATGTGAAGTTGGCTTCTATTAGTTGGAGTTCTTCTTCTGTGTTGTGTGATACTTTTGTTATCCATTCGTTGTTTTCTGTTAGGAATAGGGCTTGTTCAAGGTTGATGTATATGTCTGTGGTGTTTGAGTGTTTGTGTCCTAAGATGTATTGAACGTGTTTTACGTCTTTGGTTATGTGGTATTCCATTGTAGCTTTCCAGTGTCTTAGGGTATGGAATGTTATTTTTTGGATTCTTGGGTTGTTTAGTTTTTGAGCTGTTTTTGTTCGTTGTTTTTCAAAGGTGTATCTGATTGAGCCTGTGTATTGGCTGAATAGGTGTTCGTCTTTTCTTTTTGGTAGTCTGTTTAGCATTGCTATTAGTTTGTCTGTTATTGGTAGGATTCTTGGGTTGCATCCTTTTTCGGGTGTTACGTTTACGGTTTTTTGTTGTAGGTTTATGTCTATCCATTTTAGCATTTTTGCTTCTCCTATGCGCATGGCTGTTTCTTTTAGCAGTTGTAGGGTGGTTGCTGTTGTTTTTCCTGTGGATGCTATTAGTTGGTCTATTTCTGTTTCTAAGGGTATGAATGGGAGTGTTTCTTCTGTTTTGTATTTTGGTTGTTTCCATGTGAATCCTAAATAGTCTGCGTATTGGCTGTATGTTATTGCGAATTGGTGTTTTGTGCTGTTTTTCCATTTGAGTTCTGTTAGTGCTGTTTTGATTTCTTCTGGGTTGTTCAGGTTGTAGTTTTTGGCTACTCGTCTTAAGATTCTTAGTCTTGGGATTATTGTGGTTTCTGCTAATCCTTTTTTCTTAAGTTCTATGCCGAATTGTAGGATTTGTCCGTTTGCTTCGTTTATATTAGATAGCGGGCTGTGTACCTCTTGGTTTGGGTTGTGTAATACTGTACTTGCCTAACGCCTAGCGCTAGTTCAGTGAACTCTTTTATGGTTGTGTAGCGGAAGTCCCATGTTGGCGTTCCACAACGTAAGCCACTGCACATGGTGTCCCCGTAAATGTACAGGCGTATTCCCCCGTAGTCGTAGGCTGCTTGGTTTGGCTCGCCATATTTTGGTTCTGAAAGCACCTTGAAGGGCCAGAGTTTGCATGCTTCAGGCTTCATGTTCTGCAGTCCACAGTAGTAGTTGTTTGTGCGGTTGCAGAGGAATGCGCATGAGCCGTCGCTGGCACGTTTAATGTAGAAGCGATCTAAGCCTGCCACGGTGGTTTCTATGCCAAAAGTTTTAGCTAATTGCATCCATTCCGTGAAGCCTAAGACCACGCTGTATAGTTTGCAGCAGTAACCGCATGCTTTGCAGTGCCAGTCAGCTATGTTTTGCCATGGAACAAATTGCATCCTTAGTAAACTCTCTTTTGTACACTTAAAAATAGAAGATTAAAAATCTTTTTCTAATAGCATCATCTTTGGCAAGAACTTTTGATGAAATTGAAAAGAGCTTAAGATGTTATGTAGCGTTCGCTTCTCTCGACCCCTTTGGCTGTCATATTGCAGGTTGTTGAAGTGACGTACGCTCACACGACTGTATATACAAACGTATATTGAAACGTATATATTTTGTGACCGAGTAGGTAGGCTGTGAGAGCAAATAAAACGAAGTCGCCTGTTGATTACCGAATAAGCCAACAGAAAACCTATGGTTTCCTGTACAGATAGATTGTGTGGGAAGGATAGCCGAGCTGGGGGTTCTCGCAGAAATTCTCAACTTTCTCCGGGTGCCAACCGATAATCTCGTAATCATGCGAGACCACGCGTGCACCTTTTTTAAGGTCGCTTTCAAGTTTAGGCCTGATTTTCTCATTTGCGCTCGTCGTCAAATACAAGTAAACTACATCAGCCGAGCTTAAGTTGACATCAAACATGCTGCTGTTCATTATGGTTACTCTATCCTCAAGACCATGCTCATGAATAGTACCCAACGCTTTTTTCGCTAAATCCTCACGCAACTCGATGCCGACGCCTCGGGCACCAAAAGTTTTCGCCGCCATAATTACAGTTCTGCCATCTCCAGAACCCATATCAAACAATACTTCGCCAGCCTTCAAATCAGCCAACTTTAGCATATATTCAACAACACTGCTTGGACTTGGAACAAAAGGAGCAATAAACATTTTCAGACTTCCCCAATGTTATTCATGCTTTTATGCCACGTAAGCGTCTTTTTTCGGAATCGGCCTTCTAGCTTCTCCGCATTTTACACAGCTTTGAGCGCATAAATCAAGATATTTTTCTTCATCTGCTGAACCAACCGCGTTAGCTGCTTTCGTGCAGAGTTCACTTGGCTCAGAGCAGCCTTCTTCTTTGCACAGAGTTGAAATGTATTGGCAAACTTCTTGCACGTCCTTAGGTTCCAAGATAGCCCTATTGGTGCGAACAAGCAAACACAGCTCTCGCGCCATGACACAAGTTTTAACGTATTTGATGCGTTCAAGGACTTCACTGCGTAAATTCTTTCGGCTTATTTCCACGCTTCTTAAATCTCCTACTGGCATTATAAGCAGATAAGCAAAGTAAGCAGGTCTAGGTTTAAAAAGTTGCTGTTATTCCGTATAAACAGACAATTTTAAAGGAAAATGCAACATTAAATCAAAACCGTTTGCTTAATGCTTTACGTTCAGCTTCCATAACTAACTCGTAAAATCGGTCTGAAAGCTTAGGCTCCTTCTCTAGAACACTCGCGATGTCAGCTGTTTGGACTCTTCGAGCGCTTAACGCCACTGCGGCTACTTTACCGTACTTTTCAATTAATTCAGCGGTATGCTTAGCTTGCAACTGCATCTTTTCCTCATCCTTAGCTAAACGTCCTTTCTTCTCAATTAACGGCAAAGCCTTCTCCTCATCTACCTTCAACAATCCAAGCGAGAAAGACCCACATCTGGGGCACTTTGGTTTATCGGGCAAGTCTTTGATGCGAATCGTCTCCATGTAGTCCCAACAGCTAGTGCAAACAAAATTACCCGTTTCGTTAAGTAATCGTGCTTTGGCTGCCGCAATAAGCACTGCACGCATTTTCTCAGGCGGAATAAGGTCAGTTTTCATGCTTACCCGCTCGATGCCCACGCGAGCAACTGGAGTTGCATCTCCGCCGGTAGCAACAACTTGCAAGCCTACGTCGCCGTCATGAATCCGCTTTAGCACCATGACAAGCCCATCGGCATCAAGGTCTTTAGAGAAAACCTCCTTCAACCCCTCCTCATAAATCAGCGTACCCTCAAAACTTGAGATCAGCTTCTGGATGCTAACGTTGCTAAAGTCAGCCCACTTCTTTAGTGCACCAAAACGCCTTGCTACCTGTATTACTCGTCTCTTGAATAATCCTGTCTTTATAGTTGACCTAGTTAACGTGTCCTTAATTGCTTGGGTACTCATGCCTTTGAGGTCATTGAAAACTTCAACCAGCCTCTCAGCACTCATACTGCCCAGGGTTTGCACAAAAATGCGGTAAGGGTCATGCTGAACCACGATACCATGACCAAGCTTATCAGACAACACTTCCCCAAGGAACTGCGCTAAGGCACGGTTAATTAGCGAACCAAAATTAGAGTGAATAATAACAAATTCACCCCAATCCTCAACTACAATCCGCTTGGGGGTAGGAACCGCAAAGCCAGAGTTCACTTGCTCCACCGTCTCCGCCAACGCATGCAAAATAGTCTCCTTATCAGCCGCATAACGCTCAGAAAGCAAAGCACTAACCTGCTCAGGCATAAGCCCACTATGCATTTTTTCTTCAACGAATCCGCGTATTTCTGCCACTTCCTGCGCTATATTGTATGGCACTGGAATTTCCTCGCCTATCCAGCTGGGAATTGAACCGGTCGGGTCATCAACAGGGCGCACGTAAACTTTGTCTTCTGTGGCATGAATTATTTGCCATGGGCTGCCTCGTATGATGAATTTTGTTCCAGGCTTGCCGTACTCCGCCATGAACGCTTCGTCTAAAACACCAATCGAAGTGTCAGATGACTCGTCAATTACAAGAAACTGTTTTTCCTCGGGAATCATTGATAAATTATCAAAATAGTACTCAAACAAAGCCTTAGACCGCTGGGGCTTCAAAGCCACCTGGTCCTCAAAGGACACCCATGCTAAACGTGGAAAGCGCTCATGCATATACTTGAAAACCTTTCCGACATCTTCCAGGGTTAAGTTCTCAAACGGTGCAGCATTACGCGCCAGCTCTAAAACATCATTAAATTCTAAACGCCTATTCTTCAGCATCAACCCAGCAATCTGATGAACCAAAACATCGTAGGGTTTATCTGGAATCTCAACAGGCTCCAAATCTTCAATTAAGGCTCTGCGGGCGATAACTAAGGCTTCAAGCGTATCATCTGAATCCATGCCGATTATTACGCCCTCAGCCACCTGCCCATAAGTGTGACCCGCCCGTCCTACGCGCTGGATAAGCCTTGTTACTTGCCTTGGACTCATGTACTGGATAACTAGGTCTATGCGTCCAACGTCTATGCCTAATTCGAGACTGCTTGTAGCGATTAAACCCTTAAGTTCACCCCGCTTTAACCCAGTTTCAGCAGCTATCCTTGAGACCTTAGCTAAGGAGCCATGGTGAATTGAAATTGGAAAATCAATGTCCCACACCTTAAATCGAGAAGCTAAAACTTCCGAAATTGAACGGGTATTTGTAAATAGAAGAACAGATTTTCGTTTGCTCATGTAATCGCGAATAATACGCAGTCTAGCCGCTACCTCTGGATGCGTATAAATTTTCGATGCAAACCTAACGTCTTCCTCGCTTGGCTTCGGGTAGATTACTTGCAGCTTCACCATTTTGGCAACGGGAACACGGATGATTTCAACTGGTCGCTTGTTTCCAACGAGGAATCGGGCGACTTTTTCTGGGCTGCCAATGGTGGCGGATAAACCGATCATTTGGAAGTCTTTTCCGATTAGGCTTCGGATTCGTTCCAGTGCCAATGACAGTTGGCTTCCCCGTTTGCTGTCGGCTAACTCATGTACTTCATCAATTATTACCCATCTTAAGCTTTGCAAGTGTTGACGTAAAATCCAGCCGGAAAGTATAGCTTGCAAGGTTTCAGGAGTCGTTATAAGAATGTCAGGCGGGCTTCGGGATTGACGGGTTCTCTCTTTTGTTTCAGTGTCACCATGCCTAACGGCGAGTTTTATGTCTAGGCTGTTGCACCACCACTGAAGCCGCTCAAGCAAGTCTCTGTTTAAAGCCCGCAACGGCGTGATGTACAGCACTTTTATGCCTGGAGTTCTGGGTTCCTTAAGAAGCATGCTTAACACAGGCAGGAAAGCGGCTTCTGTTTTGCCTGTGGCTGTAGGTGAAATTAATAGGACATTTTTGCCGTCGAGTATTTTTGGTATTGTTTTTTCTTGAGGTTCGGTTGGTTTAGAGAATCCTTTCTGTTCAACGAGCCTTCGAACTGGCTTCACAAGCATTTCAAAAGCATTTTCAGAAGTTACCTGCAATATAAGTTGAGCCTCGAATGGTAAGATAAGCTGAGATTCTGCTACAAGAAAGCGCCTTCGGCGCAAATAAACTAGCGGCTACCAGTTAGAATCATCATCCCATTCATTGTAGCCTGATGAATCCTCATCTTCAACAGGTCTAGTAGCCCCCACAAGATCCATAA
>Ga0182027_10012766_pt1 | contig 11780 bp, 9 predicted proteins | sample 712E1DmetaG_FD_121300 | JGI IMG/M metagenome (GOLD analysis project Ga0182027, IMG submission 121300) | Permafrost microbial communities from Stordalen Mire, Sweden - 712E1D metaG (Illumina Assembly) | ecosystem: Environmental > Terrestrial > Soil > Wetlands > Permafrost | place: Sweden...
TCGTTCACAACCGATTTTAATCTCTCTTCAAACTCCCCTTTATATTTTGCTCCTGCGATAAGGGCTCCCATATCGAGCGAGTAAATGATCTTTGATTTAATATCTTCCGGAACATCTCCCCTGATTATCCTGTGGGCAAGACCCTCTGCAATAGCCGTTTTACCAACGCCGGGTTCGCCGATCAACAGCGGATTGTTTTTTGTCCGGCGTGTGAGTATCTGCAAAATGCGCCGGATTTCATCATCTCTTCCGATAACCGGATCGAGTTTTCCTGACCGTGCCCTCTCATTAAGATTGATTGCATACCTGTTCAGCGCATTAAAAGTATCTTCTGAAGTCTGGCTTTCGACATTCGCTCCCTTCCGCAATTCATTAACAGCTGCCGTCAACTCTTTCATCGTTGCACCATGATCCTTAAGAATCCGAGCAGCTTTATCCTCAGTGTCAAGGATACCCATCAGCAAATGTTCGGATGATATGAATTTGTCCTTCATACGCGAAGCATTGTCATTTGCTTTCCTGAATGCTTCTGATACTGAAGAAGATACATAGGAATCTGCGCCGGTAACTTTTGGATATGAATCTATAAGTCCATCGATCTCTTTTGCCAGGGATACAATATTAACGCCCATTTTTCCGAAGAGGAAATTTGTGATACTCTCTGCTTCGCTCATCACACCCTTGAGAATATGGGCACATTCAACAGCCTGCTGACCTTTTGCGCTTGCGATATCGAATGCCTTTTGAACAGATTCCTGAGCCTTTAATGTGAAATTATTTAAATTCATAAAACTGCTTTTAACTACCTGTCTGCAAAATTGCTGCCAGTTACTCCAACCCTTATTTTATTGTCGTTTTGACATCTTAGTATCAATCTAATATGTCAATCTGGCAATGATTTGTGTCCAAACCCTTCCCCTTCTCCTTGCACCCCCTTTTCATTCTGAAGTAGAAAACATGGCGTTGGGATTAATTGTTTTAAAACTATCTTTGTCCCAAATTCTGAATTATGAGTAAAGTTTTATGGAAACCCGGAACGATGATTTATCCTTTACCGGCGGTAATGGTCAGCTGCGGATCACTTCCTGAAGAGTATAATATTATGACAGTATCATGGACCGGCACTATCTGTACAGATCCTGCAATGTGTTATATATCTGTGAGGCCGGGTCGTCATTCATATAATATTATAAAGAAGAATGGCGAGTATGTTATAAACCTGACAACAAAATCGCTTGCTTTTGCTACCGACTGGTGTGGTGTAAAATCGGGAAAAGATCATAGAAAGTTCTCTGAAATGGGACTGACTCCTGTTCCGGCCACAAAAATAAAAGCACCGCTGATTAAAGAATCACCTGTAAATATTGAATGCATTGTTAAGGAGATAAAAGAACTTGGATCGCATCACATGTTTATTTCAGAGGTGGTTGCCATTAATGCTGATGAAAAATATATTGATGAGAAAACCGGGCTTTTCAGACTAAATGATGCAGAACCTATCTGTTATTCGCATGGGAAATACTATGAAACAGGAAGATTAATAGGCAAGTTTGGTTTTTCGGTAGAAAAGAAAACGAACAAGAAGTAAGTTAATGATTGTCATATTTTCTGTTTTAAATCGAATTAGAGAAGAAAACATTAATTAGGATTCTTTGTCCCAAATAACTAATTTCATATCTTCAAAACGGAAATTATTAAAGTGATTTATTATGAGTGAGAAGATCCTCGAAACCCTGATGCAGCTGTTTGCAATAATTGCCAAACCTCAGAGCAACGATAAAGAAAGAAGAGGCGTTGTTGAGGTTTTTCTCAAACGTCTGCTCAATCAGGAACTGGTAAAGAAATATCTCTCCACATATGATGAAAAATTTGAAGAAGCCATAAAAAAGCTTGAAAAGAGCAGTACAGAAAGACGTGAAGGGGCTATCGCTATCAGGATCAGGAAGCTTTGTAAAGAGATCAACGAACAGGGTCAGCTCGACCAGGAACAGAGAATAGTAGTAGTTATACAGGTACTTGAGTTCTGCAAATCGGGCGGACAGGAAGTCAGTCAGCTTGAGCTGGGTTTCATCAGTACACTTGCAGAAGGTTTAAATATTACTCTGGAGGAATATAAATTCATTGAAAGTTTTGTTCTGAATTCATTTACAAATATCCCAGCGACCTCTGATCTTTTAATAATTAATGGAATTAAGAATTTTGAACACAAAGAAGCAAAACATTCGTATAAGGATCTATTGAAAGGGCATATCTGGATACTTTTTGTACCATCTGTTAATAAATACTTTGTCAGGTTTACTGGTGCCGGTGAACTTTCGATGAATGGACAGCTGCTCCAGGAGGATAAAGTATATCCGTTCAGTCAGGGTTCATCTATCAAAGGATATAAAATAACCCCTATTTATTATTGGGATGTTACAATGCAGTTCCTGAAAGAGGAGTTCAAATCATCAAGAGTAGTTTATGAAGTAAATAATCTTGAATACAGGTTCAAAAGCGGAATAGTGGGTATTCATCACATGAGTTTCAAGGAAGAATCAGGCAGGATGGTTGGTATTATGGGCGCCAGCGGAGCAGGGAAATCGACGCTGCTCGGGGTTTTAAATGGCACATGTGATCCTTATGACGGGGAAGTGCTGGTTAATGGAATAAGTATACATAAGGATAAAGAAAAGATCAAAGGGCTTATCGGATATGTTTCGCAGGATGACCTGCTTATTGAAGAGCTTACTGTTTTTGAAAATCTCTATTACAATGCTAAGCTATGCTTTGATAATCTAACTGAAGAAGAGATAATCATCAGAGTGGATAGTGTTCTGAAAAATCTTGGACTCTATGAAATAAGGAATATCCAGGTTGGCAGTCCGTTGAACAAAAAAATAAGTGGCGGACAGCGAAAGAGGCTCAACATATCCCTTGAACTTATCCGCGAACCGGCAATAATGTTCCTCGATGAACCAACATCTGGTCTCTCTTCGCGCGACTCTGAAAATATTCTGGACCTTTTGAAGGAACTCGCACGAAAGGGCAAGCTTCTGTTTATAGTTATCCATCAGCCATCATCTGAGATATTTAAGATGTTTGACAAGCTTATAATCCTCGATACCGGTGGATACCTTATATATAATGGCAACCCTGTGGATTCAATTGAGTATTTCAAAAGAAAAATTGAACAGGCAAATTACAATGAGAGTGAATGTTATATATGCGGTAATGTTAATCCTGAACAGATTTTCAATATTGTAGAGACTAAAGTATTTACAGAGAGCGGGCAACCTACCGAAACACGCAGGATTTCCCCGGAAGACTGGAGTACCCTTTATAAAGAAGAAAAGAAGGAGGATAAACGGGAACCCGGAGGTTCAGTACCAGAAATAAACTTCAAAACTCCAAATAAATTTAAGCAGTTTATTGTCTTTACAAAACGAGATGTCCTTTCCAAGATTGCTGATACACAATACCTTCTTATTACACTTCTTGAAGCACCAATCCTTGCATTTTTTCTTGCTTTTCTCATCAGGTATTTTGATGAAAGCATCAAAAATCCACATTATACACTCTATGACAACAGCAACCTCCCGATTTATATATTTATGTCGGTTATTGTAGCTATTTTCATGGGACTTACAGTAAGTGCAGAAGAAATAATAAAGGATAGAAAAATCCTTAAAAGGGAGGCTTTCCTTAATCTTAGCTGGAATAGTTATCTGATGTCTAAAGTATTCGTTCAGTTTGCAATATCAGCAATCCAGGCATTCACGTTTGTGCTTATTGGTAATGGTATCACTGAGATCAAAGGTATGATGTTTGAGTACTGGCTCGTCCTTTTTTCCTGCTGGGCAGGGGCAAATATGCTAGGACTGGTAATATCCGACAGCTTTAAGGCCGTAGTAACTATTTATATATTAATCCCATTCCTTGTTATACCTCAGATTATTTTAAGTGGGGTTATGGTCAAGTTTGAGAAGCTGAATCCGAACATTTCCTCGCCTGTTTCAATTCCAATATATGGTGAGTTCATAACTGCCCGATGGGGTTATGAAGCCCTCGCGGTCAAACAGTTCATGAATAACGATTATGAAAAGCCCTTTTATCTTTTTGAAAAGGATATGAGTAAGGCTACATTTAAGAAAGACTACTGGAATGTTGAGATAAAGGGTGCTCTTGATAATATTATCAACGATCTGAATAAAGGTGTAAGAGATAAAGAATTCAGAGATAACCTGCTACTTGTATCAAATGAAATAAAGAAACAACTTTTATTGATGCCAGATATCAAATTTGCTTATGTTGATCAGCTCACACCCGACAAAATTAGTTCTGAAATAGCTAATTCTGCCATCAGTTATGTTGAATCAATCAGGAAACTTTATGTCAATATATATAATAATGCCAGCGACAGGAAAGAAGCTTTGAAATCGAAGCTTGCCGGAGAAAATCTGCAAAAATTTCTAAAGCTCAGGGATAACTATTTTAATAAATCAATTGAGGAGTTTGTGAAGGACAAGAATGAGACAACAAAGACTATTATTTACAAGGGTGAATTGGTTCAGAAACTCGATCCTATTTTCATGGATTCCAAATACAAACTGATAAGAGCACATTTTTATGCGCCCGAAAAGCAGGTTTTCGGAATGAAAGTTGACACATATGCAGTAAATGTTTTCGTTCTATGGGTTATGACATTCTTTCTTTATCTGGCTCTCTATTTTAGATTACTTAAGAAACTTCTCGATTCCGGGGAGGATCTATTTGGTAAAAAGAAGAAAGGTTCCGATTAGTTCAATACCTTAAAGAATACGAGAGGCTGCCTCACGAGAGACAGCCTCTTTAATTTTTGGAACAACCGATCTTTTTCAGAATAACTTCAAAAATAACTATTCAACAATCTCAATCATTTTAAATGGTACCCGTATTATAGATTCATAATCCTCTCCTGCCTCAAGCATATCTTCATCGTCTTCCTCATAGTACCAGTTCACTTCAACCTCATTTTTGGCTTTATGTATCGCTTCGAGTTTCTTGAATACATCAAGGATACACTTTGATGAACTTGTGTTAAAATATTCCAGACGGATATTTACTACAGTTTTAGTAAGTGGAGACTCCTTATATGTATCGAGCCAGTCCACCAAAGGCTTATAGAATTCTACTGAGTTTTCTGGAATTGAACGTCCTTTTATTTCAAAGACACCTTCTGTAGAATCAAATTTAACTGTAGGAGTTTTAGGGGTTCCTTCGATGATGATCGGTTCCATATTTATCAGATTTAAAAGTTGTTTTGCTTTTATTCGTTCACTAAAATATCAAGATAGAAAAATGAATAATGACTATTATATGTTTTAAATGTGTATTCAAGTTTATTCCCTGTTTTCCTTGCTATATCAACAAGACCGAGACCTCCTCCACCTTTTGCCGAAATTCTCTGGTGGTTCAGAATAAATTTATATAGTTCCTTTATCTCCTCATGACTCGACCTGTTAATACGCTTTATTTTTTCTTCCAGCCTCTCAATGTTTTCAACATGTACAAAGTTTCCTGTAATTATTCTATACCCGTCATTTACCTTCTTCACTACAAGCAGACCAAACTTTACAGATGTCTGATCCTCAAAATCATCGGGTACTCTGTCAACATGGTGGTATAGATTCTGAAGGCTCTCAACAAGAACATTATAAACCTTTTTCCTGAGCTTTGACTGTTCTTTAACCTCAACCATCTTATCCTCAACAGTGTCAAGAACATGATTTATGACATCCGAATCAACATTACCTTTATAATAAAGGATTGTATTCCCGGTCGATAGGTCTGAAAAATAATTCTCTATATTAAAGCTCATTTAAGCTTCATTTTAGATATGCTCAAGTTTTTCCAATAACAAATATAATAAAAATATAAAGCTACCAAATTATAACTTGCCCTCTTTACGGTTTTTTATATAATGGCAACATTTTTGATAAATGTAACTATTTGTTGTGATCAATATCATTTATAAGGTGATATCAGGACTTCTCCTGCTTTTTTGTTCCCTGGTACATCTCATATTTGAGGAGAACACATTCTAAAGCTCCATTAAAAAGAATATGTTTTTCTTTAGGTTTCAAACCAACGTGTTTGAGTGACTCTTTGTTTGAAGTTATTAACCATGCCGTGGTCCCAGTGAAATTGTGTTTCAATGTTGTTCCGATCATACTATATAACAGGTCAATTTCTTCAGGTTGAATTCTCTGTCCATACGGAGGATTGAGAAACACATATCCACGATCATCAATAGATCTAAGATTCTTAAAATCAGACATCTCAAGAGATATTGCATCACTCAGCCCTGCTCTTGCAACATTAGCTTTAGCATATTGTATTGTCTGCTCCGATATATCGCTTCCAAATATTTTTACGGGAGAAAGTCCAATTTGACTGTTACATTCAAGTTTAATCTTTTCGAACAGATCCTCATTAAAATCTTTCCATCGCTGAAATCCAAAGAATTGACGGAATTTTCCGGGAGGAATCTTGCATGCTATCAGCCCTGCCTCAATAGGAATGGTGCCAGATCCGCACATTGGATCCGTCAGAGTCGCAGATACTTTCCATCCTGATAAAAGTATTATACCGGCAGCAAGGACTTCATTAAGCGGAGCCATTGACTGCTCCTGCCTGTAACCGCGTTTAAACAAAGGCACAACCGAAGAGTCAATCGATATCGTAACAAGATCGTTGCTAATATGAAGGTTAATGAGTATCCGGGGATTAGTGGTATCAACGGAAGGACGCCTTCCAGTCTTATTTCTGAAAGAATCGGCAATGGCATCCTTAAGAATGAGACCTGCATATCCTGTATGGCCAAAATGAGGGGAGTTAATTACCGGTACAATGGAAAAAGTATCATCCGGATCCATAAATCTATCCCATTCTATCTTCGATCCTCCTTTATAAAGATCATCTTTTGACCTTATTCTAAAATCATCTATTGGCATCAGAACAGATAATGCAGTTCTGGCACAGTAATTTACCCTGTACAGAAGACTCATGTCACCTTCAAACAATACTGCACGGTTTGCAGTTTGTACATTTGCGGCTCCCAGACTGATAAGTTCTTCTGAAAGAACTTTTTCAAGTCCGTAAAGAGTCTTTGCTACAAATCTCATTATGAATTTATTGACACCTGATTACTGAAAACCTAGTATAGAATTATAGCTCTTCTTATCTGAAATAACTTTGAGTGCTTTATCAATCACTTTATCGTTCTCATTCACAATCTGATATAATTCGTTCGTCTGCCACATATTACTTGCAACATATCCCTTCAGTATTAATAAGATTTCATCCTTCGATTTGTTAAATTGCTCTTCGTTGAATTTGACTCCTTCAGATTCTCCTTTGGCAATGAATGATTTTATATCATCAGGACTGAACTGAAATTTTGTCTTAAAGTCATCAAATGATTTATACTGCGAATTTAGCAATGTCCGGTTCTTATCATAAAACTCAAGAGTAAAGGTATTAAGAACATTTTTTGCGAAAAGTTTATTAAAGTACGTAGAATTAGATGTAGTATCTGCAGACACAAAAACATCAGGCATTATTCCACCTCCTCCATATACAACTCGTCTGTTAACCAATGTTTTATACTTCAATGAATCGGGTAAACGAATGCTGTCAGCTGACATAAGTTCGCCATTAGTAAATCTTTTATAGAAGTTTTCCATGTATTTGTCATAACCTTCGTTATATGGCCGTTGAATCGATCTCCCAGTTGGTGTGTAGTAACGGGCAATTGTAAGTCTTATCATTGAACCATCAGTAAGGTAAAATCCGTTCTGAACCAGTCCCTTACCAAAAGTCCGCCTGCCCAGAATAACCCCACGGTCCCAATCCTGCATAGCTCCGGCAAAAATCTCACTGGCCGATGCGGATCCTTCATCAGTAAGAACAACAACCCTCGATGAAGAAAGGCTTCCATTACCTGTCGATTTAAAATCCTGTCTTGGAGTTTTTCTTCCGACCAAGTAAACCAGCAGTTTCTGATCCGAGAAGAACTTTTCAGCTAATTCAGTTGCTGCCAGCATATAGCCACCACCATTATTCCTTAAATCGAGAACCAGGTTCTTCATGTTGCTTTTTTTCAGGCTAACAACTGCATCTGAAAACTCTTTTTCTGTCGTGGCGGCAAACTTATCGAGTTTAATATATCCTGTTTCTTTATCAAGCATATAGGAAGCAATGACACTATATATTGGTATTTTATCACGAATTATTATGAAATCGAGAATATCTTTTACTCCTTTTCTGTAGACAGTTATGTTCACTTTTGTTCCTTTCGGGCCCATTAACCTGCTTCGAACGCCGGTCGTTGTTATATTTACTCCTGTAACTTTTTCCTTATCTATAGTCAGAATTCTGTCTCCTGCCCTGATTCCTACTTTTTCTGACGGGCCTCCGCTAATGGGTTCAACAATTATTATTGAATCACGCAGTAGATTAAACTGAACACCAATTCCTTCAAAATTGCCATTAAGAGGCTCATTCATCTCTTTAACATCTTTAGCGGAAATATAAGTAGAATGCGGGTCAAGGTTTTTCAGTACCTCAACTATTGCTTTTTCAGTAAGCATATCCAGATTGGCTGAATCAACATAAAAGGCATCAATCAGGCTTAAAGTTCTGCCGAATTTAAAAGTCCCCTCATTTAATACCTGCGATGAAGCTGTTATTGTAAAAAGGAATAATGAAACTGTCAAAACTGCTCCGTTTAATATTTTTCTCTTCATATTTTGATTTTCAATTTTATATTATAATTCTACAATTTACAATCCCGAAAGTTCTATTGAATATGGGGGTGTGCGGTTATTCCCATTCTATGGTAGAAGGTGGTTTAGAGCTTATATCGTATACAACCCTGTTAATTCCTTTTACTTTATTTATTATTTCATTCGATATAAACCCAAGGAATTCATATGGCAGTTGTGACCAATCGGCGGTCATGCCATCAGTTGAACTTACTGCTCTGAGTACCACAGCATTTTCATAAGTCCGTTCATCGCCCATCACTCCGACCGACTGAACAGGTAAAAGAATTACAGCGGCCTGCCAGACAGAATCATACAGACCATGTTTTTTGAGACCTTCGATAAAAATATCATCTGCCTCTTTGAGTATCTCAAGTTTTTCTCTTGTCATTTTCCCGAGTAGCCGAATCGCTAAACCCGGACCGGGGAAAGGATGTCTTTTAAGAATAAAGTCGGGGAGCCCGAGTGCATGACCAACTTTTCTGACCTCATCTTTAAAGAGGAGACGAAGAGGTTCCACTACTTTCAGGTGCATCTTTTCAGGCAGGCCTCCAACATTATGATGTGATTTAATTGTTGCAGAAGGTCCGTTAACTGAAACAGATTCAATTACATCGGGGTATATTGTTCCCTGAGCGAGCCATTTAACATCTTTAACTTTTTTTGCTTCAGAATCAAAAACATCAATAAATACACGTCCGATTATCTTCCGTTTAGTCTCCGGATCACTAACTCCTTCCAGTTGATCGAGGAATCTGTCGCATGCATCAACACCAACAACATTAAGTCCGAGTCCAAGGTACGATTCAAGCACTTTGTTAAATTCATTCTTCCTGAGTAATCCATTATCTACGAAAATGCACGTAAGGTTTTTGCCTATTGCTTTGTGGAGCAGAAATGCCGCAACAGAAGAGTCGACGCCACCTGAGAGACCGAGGATCACCTTATCATCACTTAACTTCTCTTTCAGGTTATCGACAGTTGTACCGACAAATGAATCAGGAGTCCAGTTTTGAGAACATCCGCAGATCCCGATTACAAAATTTTTAAGTATCTGAGTTCCTTCAGCGGTATGATAAACTTCAGGATGGAACTGTATTCCCCATGTATTTTCACCCTTTATGTGATATGCCCCTGCTTCTACATCAGCTGTCGATCCCGTAATCTCATATCCTGAAGGGATCGTTGCGATAGTGTCAGCATGTGACATCCATACCTGTGTTCCGGGCTTTATATCTGTGAAGAGCGGGTCATTACTGTTTATGGAGACAAGATTTGCCCTGCCATATTCCCTGATTCCTGAAGGCTTGACTTCTCCTCCAAAATTCTGAACCAGGTATTGTGCTCCGTAACAGATGCCAAGTAACGGTATTATTCCTTTGATGTTTGTAAGGTCGGGGAATGGAGCATTTTTGTCACGCACTGAAGATGGACTGCCTGATAAGATTACCCCTTTAACATTATCATCCGGAGTAGGGAAATGGTTATAAGGATATATCTCGCAATAGACATTAATTTCGCGTATCCTTCTGGCTATAAGCTGAGTATACTGAGATCCGAAATCGAGTATTAAAATTCTTTCCTGCAAAACTTCATTAGTTTATTAAAATGGTCACAAAGATAGAAATTCTTTTATTAAGGATCAGTAATATTCCCCACCTCATAAGTCTTGCCATCAATAGCCGGATAAGTTTCAGGGAATAATGTTCTGGCCTCATCAACAAGAGGTGAAATATTTTTATATCGGGCTGAGAAATGGCCGATAATAAGAGTATCGACTTTGGCATCAACGGCAGTTTTCGCAGCATCAAGAGTTGTTGAGTGGCCTGTTATTTTTGCAAGATCCTGGTTGCTTTTATCGAAAGTAGCTTCGTGATATAAGAGGCTCACTTCCTTTACGAATGAAGCCAACCGTTTGAAATATTTTGTGTCGCTGCAATAAGCATAGGACAGCGGTTCAGGTGGAGGGAGCGTCAGGTCTTCATTTTTTATTAAGGTACCATCAGGAGTTATAAAATCCTCTCCTTTTTTTATAGCAGGAATTCTGACTGTTGGAATTTTATACTTATCAATACATTCTTTTATTATATTCCTTTCGAATATTTTTTCACTGAAAAGGAATCCATAAGATGGAACCCGATGCTGCAGGGGAAAAGAAGTAACAGTAAGATACTTATCATCAAGTATTTCAACAGGGTCTTTGCCTGAAAGTGGTATAAAATCAATTTTAAAGCTTAGATTAATATCAAAATCGCTGAGATGTGATTTCAGAATTTTATCATAGTTTTCAGGAGCGTAAAGATGAATGGGGTTGGTCCTTCCCATTAAACTGAAGGTCGATAATAGTCCATAAAGACCGAATACATGATCGCCATGAAGATGGCTTATGAAGATATGGTTTATTTTTGCGAACCTGATCCTGGTTTTTCTGAGTTGCATCTGAGTACCTTCACCACAGTCTATTAAAAATAACCGCTCATGCGCATTGAGCACATGAGCGGAGGGATATCTTCCTGATGTTGGCAATGCAGAACTACTACCAAGTATAGTCAATTTCATCGCACTCTGCAAAGCGATCTGCTTTATGATATCATTTTTTCAGCATCATCAACCGTTCCTGTTATTGTAAGTACGGTGTCGAGCTGAGAAATTGTGATAAGTCGTTCAACAGCTTCATTAAGTCCGCAAAGAACGAATGTACCACCTGCATTTTTACATAGCCTGTTGGCTACTAATATAGCACTTAAACCAGAAGAGTCGCAATACTGACATTTTTCAAGATCAAGGATGATATTCTTTTCACCCTTTCCTGAGACAAGCACCAGTTCCGACTTAAGTGCCGGAGCAATGTGCGTATCAAGTTTTTCCGACTGTATCTGAATAACAGTGCTGTTATTCCGGCTCTCAATATTAAAATCCATAGTATTAAAATTTGATAGCCTAAATTTAATTAATTTTTCGATTTCTTGGAAGCTTTATTCTCTTTTTCTTCCA
>Ga0182027_10012767_pt1 | contig 11780 bp, 9 predicted proteins | sample 712E1DmetaG_FD_121300 | JGI IMG/M metagenome (GOLD analysis project Ga0182027, IMG submission 121300) | Permafrost microbial communities from Stordalen Mire, Sweden - 712E1D metaG (Illumina Assembly) | ecosystem: Environmental > Terrestrial > Soil > Wetlands > Permafrost | place: Sweden...
AGGAGGATCTGGCTGGGGAGCATCGGCAGGAACGGCAGCAGGAGCGCCGCCCCGGCCATGCTCAGCATGTTGCCGAAGTTGGAGCTCGTGCCCATGCGGATGTACTTGAGGGTATTCGCGAAGGTGCGCCGACCCTCGGTGACGCCCTGGGAGATGGCCGCGAGGCTGGGCTCCAGCAGGATGATGTCGGCCGCGGAACGGGCCACGTCGGTGGCGTTGTCCACGCTGATTCCTACGTCGGCGACGTGGAGAGCCGGGGCATCGTTGATGCCGTCGCCCATGTAGCCGACGACGTGCCCGGACTCGCGCAACGCCCGGATGACCTGCAGCTTCTGGTCGGGATCGACGCGGGCGAAGATCGTGGTCTTCGGTGCGCGGGCGACGAGAGCGGGGTGGGTCAGCTTGCGCATCTGGTCGCCGGTCAGGACGCCGTCGACCTGGAGACCGACGAGGCCGGCCACGTGGCGCGCCACGAGGTCGTTGTCACCAGTGATGATCTTGAGGGCGATGCCCTGGGCGGCCAGCGACGAGATCGCCTTGCCCACATCGGGCTTGGGCGGATCGCTGAAAAGGATCACGCCTTCGAACGTGAGATCGCGCTCGAGCCGGGAAGCGTCGGCGAGACCCACCCCCGGTGCCGGTGCCGGTGCCGGTGCCTTGTCGGTCGTAGCCTTGCCGGCCGAAGCCTTATCAGTCGAAGCTTTGTCAGTCGACACCGAAAGGGCCGTCAGTTCGTCGGGCCGCAAAACCCTGGAGCCGACTGCGACCAGCCGGAAACCATCAGCCGACGAACCATTGACCAGCTTCGTCAGTCTGTCGTGCTCGGCCTTGTGGATGGGGCGGGCCGTATGGTCCTCGCGAACCGTACTCGATGCCGCAACGACGGCCTCCGGGGCGCCCTTGGTGACCAGGATCGGCGGCTCCGACCCGCGTTGTACGACCACGCTGAGCATCCGCCGGTTGAAGTCGTACGGGAGTTCGGCCAGTTTGCGGTAGGAGTCGAGGTCGGGCGGCTTGGGGGCGCTCGCGAGTACGGCCGTGTCGAGCGGGTTCTGGAAGCTGGACTCGAAGTGACTGTTGAGGTAGGCCAGCCCGAGGGCATTGGACGCCTCGCCGGCGTCGTCGCTGTCGATGCCGACGGCCTTCACCAACTCGAGCTTGCCGAGGGTGAGCGTGCCGGTCTTGTCGGTGCAGAGGACGGTGACGCTGCCGAGGTTCTGGATCGCCGGCAGGCGCTTGACGAGCACTCCGTGGGCCGACAGGGCCCGGGCGCCGCGGGTCAGGTTGAGGGTCACGATCGCCGGCAGGAGTTCCGGCGTAAGCCCGACCGCCAGGGCAATGGAGAAGAGCAGGGCGTCGAAGAGCGGCCTGTTCAGGGCCACGTTGATGGCGAAGACGCCGACAACGAGGATCATCGTGACCCGGCCGATCAGCAGGCTGAAGGCGCGTACTCCGTGCTGGAAGTCCGTCTCGGGCGCGCGCTCGGCGAGGCGATGGGCGATGGCCCCGTAACTGGTCCGGGCGCCGGTTGCGGTTACGACCGCCTTGCCGTTGCCGCTCACGACGCTGGTCCCGAAGAACGCCAGGCCGGGGAGGTCGGCCTCCTTGCTCGGGTCGAGAGTGCCGGGCAGCGGGTTCTTGAGGGAGGCGGCCGACTCGCCGGTTAGAGACGACTCGTCGATGAAAAGGTGGTTCGCTTCGAGCAAGCGCGCGTCTGCCGGTACGATGTCCCCGGCACCGAGCGTTACGACGTCGCCGACGACGACCTCGCGGATCGGGACGTCCTGCACCTTGCCGTCCCTGATGACGGTGGCTTTCAGCGCGAGGCGGGCCTGGAGTGCGGCGACCGCCGCCTCGGAGCGCGCTTCCTGCACGAAGCCGAGCAGTGCACTCATGCCCACGATCGCCAGGATGATCCCGGCCTCTACCTTGTCACCGACGGCGATACTGACGGCGCTGGCGGCAATCAGGATCAGGACGAGAGGGCTGGCGAACTGCGAGATCAGGACGGCCAGCGGCCCGCGCCGACCTTCAGCACCGAGAGCGTTCGGACCGTCGCGCTTGAGCCGGGCCGCGGCCTCGGCCGAATTGAGTCCCGCCGAAGCCTGTGCGGCCGGAGCCGCGGGGGCCGCAGCCGCGGGGGCCGGAGCCGGCGTGGCCTTCGGCGGCGCAGGCGGCGATTTGGGCAACTTGCGCTTACCAGCCTTCGGGGAGTTGCTCATACATGCAGGATGCTACCCGCTGATGCCTTCGGGGAGTAAGGATTTCGCACAAAGATCCGCGGAGTGCGCGAATCCGCGGCGTGGGCGCGGGCGACTCGGGCGCAGGCGACGCGCCGGGAGACGGCAGATCCCCCGTCTTGGCTGACAGCATCACCATTGTGGCAGCATGTTAGCCGTTCCCGCGCGGTTGCTCCGGTTGGAGGCAATCGGCTCCGACGCACAAGGACAGGTGTTGGATCGATGAGTTCTGCCGACAAGCGTCCGACCATGCGTTTCGCCTTCATGGTCGACCCCCAGGAAGGGCTCGCATACCCGCGCATGCTGGAGCTGGCCCAGGCTGCAGAGCAGGGCGGCTTCGAGGCCTTCGTTCGGTCTGATCACTGGCTCTCGCTGCAAGGGGACTGGTCGGCGGAGGCGACCGACGCGTGGACTACTCTCGGCGGCCTGGCCCGCGAGACGACCCGGATCCGGATCGGCACGATGGTTAGCCCCGTCACGTTTCGGCTGCCCGTGGCTCTGGCCAAGGCCGTTACGACGGTCGACTCGATGAGCGGTGGCCGCGTGGATCTCGGCATCGGCGCCGGATGGTACGACGCCGAACATGAACGCTTCGGCATTCCCTACCCGCCCATGGCGGAGCGGTTCGAGATGCTCGAGGAGCAGCTGCAGATCCTCATCGGGCTCTGGACGAAGCCGACTTTCTCGTTCCGGGGCCGCCACTACCAGTTGAGTGAGGCCGTATTCGAGCCCAAACCGCTCCAGCGGCCCCATCCACCGATCGTGGTCGGCGGGTACGGGAAGCCACGCCTGCTGCGCCTGGCCGCCGAGTACGCAGACGAACTCAACCTGGACAACCCGTCGCCGGAGTCCTGCGTGGAGATCTACCGCCGGCTCGAAGAGGCGTGTCGGACGGCCGGCAGGGAGCCTGGCACCGTCCGGCGCTCGGCCATGCTGGCGTGGGATGGCCCGATGGCAACAGCATCCGCCCGGGAACAAAGGGGGCTGTTCGGTCGGTACGCGACCGCGGGTGTCGAGCGGATGGTCCTCGACGGCTGGCCCGGGCCGGCCACTCCCGAATCCATCACGAGACTTGGACGGGAAGTCCTGCCCGAGTTCGAGTAGTCGAGCTGGGGACGGGTCGCCGTACGCGGTCCCGGGCCTTAGTGCTGCACTTCCTCGGGCGTCTCGTACCAGCGCAGCCGCTCCCCCACTCTCGCCCGTGTCTTCCAGCCCAGCGTCTTCGGCGCGGCGTCGATTGCGGAAACGAGGGCCTCTACCTGTTCGGCGACGTCGAAACGGGCGCCGGGCACGGGCTCGTTTCGCCAGAGCTCGGCGATCTGGCCGAGGTTTCTCTCGGCCGTATGGCAGAACCCCCAGTCGGAACCCAGAACCCGTCCGATCCGATCCAGGCCGATTGCGCCGTCACCGTCCGCCCCGAGCGGATGGTCGGCCAGCAGGCACAATGCGTCTCCAAGATCCTTTCGATTGATCTGCCATATCTGGAGCTTGGTGAGTAGAAGGTCGGCCAGTGGGATCGTCGGCTGCGGGCCGTCCAGTCTTCCTCGCAGGTCCAACCTGTGGCTCATCGACAACTCATCGATCAGGATGTCCATCGTCCAGCGGCCCGTGGGCTCGGCATAGTTGAGACGCTGGGCGCCGTGGATGGCGTTGAACAGCTTTTCCGGCACGTAGCCCTGGTCTTCCAGGAACGCCCTGACCTGAGCCTTGCCGTTCGAGCCCACCGCGAAGTCGATGTCGGCATAGTTGCGCGCGAAAGGCGGCTTCCGCACGGACTCCGAACGGACCCATACGCCGAGGCCGCCCATGAGGCGCATCGGGATCCGCTGCGCCACTGCCAGGCCGGCCAGGCGTTCGGCCTCGGCTTTGATGTCGGGGAGTATCGCAACTGGGTCGGACACCTGGGCACTCCGGTCTCGAACGGTATGCGCTATGGGGAGAGTAACAGTAGCGACCCCGGCGAAGCGCCGGGGTCGCTACTGAATTCCAGCGAGGTGAGAATCACTCCGGCGGAAGTTCCTTGTAGACGAGGTTGATATCGATGCCCTGGCGCCGTCGGAAGAACCACGACGCGAAGTACACGACCAGGCCGACGACGACGATCATGCCCATGAAGGCGAAGATCTGCCATCGGTTGTCCGGGTTGCCGGCCAGAGCCAGCGCCGGGTACTGCCACGTGCACCAGGTCAGGAAGCCCATCACGACGACGGAGAGCGGCGCCACGATGAACAGGACCGGGATGCCCGCGATCTTCCAGTTTGCCGGGGAGGCCTTGTAGAGGTCCGGTCGGCGGAACGGGAACGCGATCGCGGCTATCGCGACGATCACGACGCACACGACGCCGGCCAGGACGCCGAGCGCCAGCCATGTCTGGAAGTCCGTGCTGACGATGCTCCAAACGAGCATCAGCGTCACCAGGATCATCTCGAAGAGGATCGCCCAGACAGGCGAGTGGGTCCTCTCGTTGACTTCGGAGAGCTTCTCGGGGAGCAGCCGGTCGAAGGACCAGGCGAACCAGGTCCGGATCGGCATGTAGGTGTTGCCGACCATCGCCGGCAGGCTCCAGAACAGGAACGAGCCGACGATGAGGAAGGTCAGGATCGGGATGTTGTAGACCAGCGAGGCCAGGAAGTGATACCAGGGCCCCGTCGGGATCGCGTACGCGGAGGTTCCCGAGTTGACGGCGACCATGAAGTCGTAGCCGGTCACCTTGAACAGGAGCAGGACGCCGACGACGATGAAGATCACGTCCCAGGCGAGCGCTCCGAACATGATGGTCAGCTGCCGGGTGCGGTTCATGGCGCTCTTGAGTTCGCCGCTGAGGTATACCGACCACCAGTTCCACATCATGAAGGTCATGATCACGAAGATGCTCGGAAGCGTCGCGTCGAGATTGCCTGCGTTGGGGGTCGCGCCGGGCGTGACTCCCGCAGCGAGTACGGTGCCGCCCGCGGTCAGTCCGCCGTACTGGGCGTTGAGCGAGTTGTAGTGCGACACGAAGTCGTTCTGGCTGCCGAACACCAGCACGATGAAGGCCAGGAAGGTTCCGGCCGAGGCGATGATCCAGAAGGCGTTCTGCCACCGGAACGTGGTCTTCAGGCCGGCGATCAGGATCGCGCCCATGAGGACGACCATGATCATCGAGCCGCCGAAGATCCAGTGGGTGTCGTGCTGGAAGCTGTTGCCCCAGTCGATCAGGGTCGTGTTGTTGAAGGTCACGCCGAGGGTCGCCAGGATCGGGCCGAGCGCAAAGACGGGGAAGTAGCGCGCCCAGAATGTCGCCCCGATCGTCGCCGACAGGGCAGCCCCGAAGTTGGACACGAGGGCCAGGGGCGGCGACAGGATCCGGCTGACCCAAACGTAGTCGCCGCCTGTCCGCGGCATACTCGAAGACAGGAGCGCCATCATCACCAGGACGGGGATGTTGATGATGAACGAGATGATGGTCGCCCAGACCAGGTCCGAGCCGGGAAATGCCGCGAGGGCGAAGAAGACACCCCACGCCAGCGTGGCGCCGACCGGCGCCGAGAAGACGGCATTGAAGATCGTCGCGTCGAGAGCGCTGGCCTCCCTTACCAGGCCGGTGCTCTGGCGAACGAAGAGCTGACTGCCTCCTGCCACTCGTCACCTCCATCGCGGCTCCCACGGGGAGTCGCCGTCACGGCCGGAGGTGTCGCAGCCGCCCGAGCCTCACCGCGGGGCACGCGGCGCGACAGGCCTGTCGGCCGGGTCTAGTAAACACAATCGCACAGTTGGCGTCAACCAATTGATGTGAGATAGTGTTAATCGCAGTGTGCGACTCTGTGAGAGAGCCGCCCGCCTGGGCTGGACCATCGCGAGCGAAAGAGGAAAGATGCCCGGATGCCGCTAGCCGCCGATCGCCGTGTCAAGATCCTGGAGAGAGTCGCCGAGGGCATGTCCATCCAGGTGGCAGACCTGGCCCGGGATTTCGGCTGCTCGGAGATGACCATTCGGCGAGACATCCTGCGCCTGGAGCGAGACGGCTTCCTGCGCCGGACATACGGCGGGGCGACGGCCCATCTGACCCGCTCGCTGGACCTGGCCTTCAACGCCAGGGCGCTCACGAACGCACGCGAGAAGCGGCTCGTCGCGCTCGAGGCGGTCGGGCTGATCGGCGACGCCCAGATGCTGTACGTGGGCATAGGCACCACGGCCGAGCACTTCGCCCGCTATCTGCCGGCCCGCACGGACCTGACGGTCGTGACCGGCTCGCTGCCGATCGCCAGCCTGCTCGGCACGCGCCCCACCCATGCGGTCGTCCTGGGCGGCTCGGTTCGCCACGACGAGTTGAGCTGCGTCGGTCCGGTGGCACGGGCCACGCTGGAGCGGTATCGCTTCGACGTCGCCGTCCTGGGCACGGCCGGCCTTACGGCCCGGTGGGGACTGACGGACCTCAACGACGAGGAGGCGGAGATACACCGGCTGGCCATCGAGCGGAGCGCGCGGCTCATGGTCATCGCCGATGGCTCGAAGCTCGGTTCGGTGACGGGCTCCGTAGTCGCCCCGGCATCGAGCATCGGGGTCCTGGTCACCGATTCAACGGCCCCGGAGGCGGAGCTGGCGGCGCTCCGTGCCCTGGGCATGGAAATCGTCATCGCATCGGCCACGGGACGGGACCACGAACCGCGCCGGAATGGGCGCGGCGGGGAGGCCCAGACCGGATCGGGCGCGGCACGGAACGCCGGCGAGGAAATGGAGGCCTGAGATCAGCATGAGCAACCTGGACAGCATCTTTGGTGTACCCAAACCGATCGTGGCAATGCTCCACCTGCCGGGGCTGCCCGGCCGGCCGCTGCACGACGTGGCCGGCGGCGCGAACGCCATCCTCGATCCGGTCGCGCGCGACCTGGACGTTCTCCAGGAAGCCGGCGTCGACGGCGTGCTCTTTTGCAACGAGAAGGACTACCCGTATCAGCTGAAGGTGGGCGTCGAAGTCGCGGCGGCGATGGCGGCGACGGTCGGCCGCCTGGTCGAGCGAGTCGGCGTCCCGTTCGGCGTCAACCTCCTCTGGGACCCGATGGCCAGCCTGGCCGTGGCCCGCGCCACCGGCGCGAAGTTCATCCGTGAGGTCCTGACCGGGGTCTACGAATCCGACCTCGGCATCATCGCCCCGAACATCGGCGACATCGCGGCCTATCGCGTCGCCATCGGCGCGGCCGGCGTCGCCCTGTTCGACAACATATCGCCCGAGTTCAGCAGCCCGCTCGGCTCCCGCACGGTCGCCGACCGCGCGCGAGGCGCCGAGTTCCTGAAGATGGACGCGATCCTGATCAGCGGCTGGGCGGCGGGCAGCCCCATGGCCATGGGCGATCTCATCGCGGCAAAGGAAGCGGCGCCGAATACACCGATCATCGCCAACACGGGTGTCAGCGCCGATCGCGTCGCCGAGATCATGAAGGTCGCCGACGGCGCCATCGTCGGCACGAGTTTGAAGGTGGACGGCATCACCTGGAACCCGGTCGATCCCAAACGGGCGCGCGAGTTGATGCACGCGGTCCACCAGGTCCGGGCCGGCGGCTCCGGCAACGCGGGCTGAGGCGGACGGTGGCGCGTTCGACGCGGATCTACTTCGCCACGGACCTGCACGGCTCATCCAAGTGCTTCCGCAAGTTCCTCAACGCCGGTCCGGTCTACAAGGCCGACGTGATGATCCTGGGCAGGGACCTGGCCGGCAAGGCGATCCAGTCGATCGTCCGGGCGCCGGGTGGCAAGTACAGGTGCAGCTTCATCGGCGCCGACTACGAGGTCGAGGACGGGCCGGACCTGGAAGCCCTGGAGAAGCTCGTCGCCGACCACGGCTACTACCCGTACCGGGCGGATCCGGGCGAACTCGAGGCCCGCAAGGAACTGGGCACGCTCGACGACCTGTTCCTCGAGTTGATGCAGGCCAGGCTGGGGAGCTGGCTGGCTCTCGCCGACGAGCGCCTCCGGCCTCTGAACAAGCGGATCCTCTTCATGCTCGGCAACGATGACCCACCGCCGCTGGCCCGCCTGCTGGACGCCGCGCCCTGGGGCGAACACGACGAAGGCAAGGTCCTGTGGGTCGACGACGACCACGAGATCATGAGTTGGGGCTTCTCCAACAGGACGCCGTGGAACAGCTACCGGGAGCAGGACGAGCCGGCCCTCGCGGCGACCCTGGCGAAGATGGGCGCCCAGTTGAAACAGCCCGAAAGGGCGATCGTGAACGTCCACGTGCCGCCCTTCGGTACCCAGCTGGACGAGGCGCCGGTCCTGGACGAGAACCTCCAGGTCCAGCAGATCCTGGGCCAGGTCAAGATGGCGCCGGTGGGAAGCACTGCCGTGCGCGACTTCCTGACCGAGCGGCAGCCAATGCTTGGCCTCCATGGCCATATTCACGAATCGTCGGGGATCCGGCGGGTGGGCCGGACAATCGCGATCAATCCCGGCAGCGACTACTCCACCGGCACTCTGAATGGCGCGTTGATCACCCTGGAGAAGGACAAAGTGTCGGCCCATCAGCTTGTGAGGGGCTAACGATGAGCGCCGCTTCCGGCAAGGCGCGGACCGGCGAAGTGCTGATTGCGATCGACGTCGGTACTTCCGGGGCACGCGCCGTCGCCTTCGATCTCGACGGCCGGCGGCTGGTGGAGGTTCGGCGCGGCTATCCGATCGAAACGCCGCAGCCGGGCTGGGCCGAGCAGGACGCGCGCCTGTGGCGGGAGGCCGCGCTGGGAGCCCTGGGTGGCGCTATCCGCCGGCTCCGCGTCGAAGGTAGTGGCCGCCCCGGGTCCGGTGGCGTCGGGGGTCGGCCGCGGGTGCTGGCGATCGGGCTGACCGGGCAGTGCCCCTCGGTGGTCCCCGTTGATCGCGCGGGCACGCCGCTCGGGCCCGGAATGATGTACCGGGACAACCGGGCCACGGCCGAGGCAGCCGAACTCCGGGAGCGCTTCGGCGACGCGCGGATCCACGCCCTCACGGGCCATCTGCCGGCCGCCTTTCACGTCGCCCCGAAGCTGATGTGGCTGCGCCGCCACCGGCCCGACGTCTGGGCCCGCGATCCACTATTCCTCCAGCCGCGCGACCTGGCCGTCATGGCCCTGACCGGCATCGCCGCCACGGACGGCACGCACGCCGCCGCCACCCTCCTGTACGACCTGCGAGCCGCCCGCTGGAGCGCCGAGATGCTCGCCGATCTCGATATCCACCCGGCCGCGCTGCCTCCGATCGGGCGCTCGGACGAAGTGATCGGCGAGTTGCGGCCGGCTCTCGCCCGACGGTTCGGGCTGACCGGGTCGATCCCGGTCGTCCTGGGTGGCGCGGACTCCCAGGCGTGTACTTTCGGCGCCGGCGTCGTCGCTCCCGGACCGGTCAGCGAGATGGCCGGCTCCTCTACCTGTCTCAACTCCGTGGTCCCCGAGCCGCTGGCGGAGCTGCTCATCACGCACTATCCCCACGTCGTGCCGGGGCCATACACCACCGAGACCGGCATCAACACGACCGGGGCCGCCGTCGCGTGGCTCGCCGATCTCACGTACGGAGGGCGCTCCGGCCACGCAACGAGTGCCGATTACGTGACGCTGGAGGCGGAAGCCGCCGCCATTCCTCCCGGCGCCGACGGCGTCCTCGCGCTGCCGGTCCTCGGCGACGGAGAGCGCACCGACGCGGATCTTCGGGCCGCATTCACCGGCCTCTCGCAGCGCCACGGGCGGGCGATCATGGCCCGGGCGATCCTCGAGGGAGCGGCTTTCGCTATTCGCGGCCAGCTCGAGTTGCTCCGCGCCGCCGGCGCACCGGTCACGGAACTCCGAATCTCGGGCGGCGATACGCGGCTGGCGACGTGGAATCGCATCAAGGCCGACGTGACCGGCCTTCCCGTGCGGGCAATTCCCGGCGACGCGGCCACGCTCGGCGTCGCGATGCTGGCCGGACTCGGGGCCGGAGTCTACCGCGACGCCGCCGAGGCAATCGCCCGCTGTGTCCGGATGGACCCACCGATCGAGCCGGCGACTGCGGCCCACGCCGCCTACGAGGAACCCTATCGGGCCTACCGCGAGCTCGCCGCCTCGGACGTCGTGCGGCGGACTCGACCGGCCATCGCCGCCGGACGATCGTGAGGACGCAGCCATGACCATGCAACTCCGCCTCGGCATCAACACCTGCTTCGCGGTCAAACGCTGGCCGCGCCCGGCCGACTGGGCTCCGCTGGTCGCCGACAGACTCAAGCTCGCGCTCGTCGAGCATTCGTTCGATCTCGTCGACCTGACGGCCGGCGCCGCCGAGGGTGAGGCCCAGACACTGGTCGACGCGGCCGCAGCCGGTGGCCTCACGATCAACTCGACCTTCACCGGGCTGGCTGCCTACTCGTCGAACATGCTCCTGGGCGCCGAACCGTCGACCCGCGGCGCGGCCACGGCGTGGTTCCGCAGGGCGATCGCGTTCACCGGAAGCATCGGCGCGACCGCAACCGGCGGACACGTCGGGGCCTTCTCGGTGCCGGACTGGCGGTCCGACTCGCGCCGCCACGAACGTTGGGACGACCTCCGGAACGCCCTGCTGGACCTCGCCGAGGATGCCCACCACCACGGTTTGAAGGCGCTGATGGTCGAGAACCTCGCGGCCGCCCGCGAGCCGTCGACGATGGCCATGATCCGCGAGTTGCTGACCGACGGGGATGCCACCCACGTCCCGATCCGCCTCGCGCTGGACCTTGGCCATATGTGCGTCCCGGGCACCTCCGGCGAGGACCGCGATCCCTACGCCTGGTTGCGGCGGCTTGGCAGGTCAGCGTTCGAGATCCAGCTCCAGCAGTCGGACGAATCGGGGGACCACCACTGGCCCTTCACGCCCGAGTTCAACCGCGCCGGACGCATCGACGCCGACCGCGTCATCGACGCCTTGGGCGAGAGCGGAGTGCAGGAGCTCGCGCTGATCCTCGAAATCATCCCCGCCTTCGAGCAGGACGACGACGCCGTTCTCGACGGCCTTGTCGCCTCGGTCGACTACTGGTCCGAGGCGCTCAGCCGCCGGGGCGTCCTTGCCTCCTGACGCAGACCGTCAGGTATCGACCCTACGATCCTCGCGTTGGGGAAATCTGCGAGGAGGATCTTCTGGTGATCGATATCGCCTATTGCGGCCTGGACTGCGGCGCCTGCCCGGCCTTCCACGCCTCGGAGCGGCTCACACTGGACGAGCGCGCGGCGGTTGCGGTCAAGTGGAACGCCGAGTTCGGCGGCACACATACGGCGGCGGACATCGACTGCGTGGGCTGCACCCACGAGGGTCGACACGCCCCCTACTGCCAGAGCGGCTGCGAAATCCGGACGTGCGGAATCGCCAGGGCCGTAGCCACCTGCGCCGAGTGCGCGGACTACGGCTGCGACAAGCTGGAGGGTTTCCTGGCGAACGTGCCGGAGGCAAAGGCGAATCTCGAGGCGCGCCGGTTCAACTAGCAACCCGGGCTCCGAGTTGCCCACCGACTACCCACACCGGACTGCACAAGAGCCTCACGCAGCCGCCCCGTTTTTGCGACCCTTACCGAACGCCCGGGCGGCCTTG
>Ga0182027_10012768_pt1 | contig 11779 bp, 8 predicted proteins | sample 712E1DmetaG_FD_121300 | JGI IMG/M metagenome (GOLD analysis project Ga0182027, IMG submission 121300) | Permafrost microbial communities from Stordalen Mire, Sweden - 712E1D metaG (Illumina Assembly) | ecosystem: Environmental > Terrestrial > Soil > Wetlands > Permafrost | place: Sweden...
CATCTGGCAGAACCCCTGGCATCCGCTCTTGGAGAGGCGAACTTCATCGGAGGCGGCTTCAGGGCGAAGTTCGAGAATCACGCGCAGCCCGAAGCCTGCCATCTCGCTCTTGAATTGCTCATAAACCTTCATGGCGCCATTAGCCATGCATCCGGTTCCGGCACAGATGATCACGCGGCGCACCTGGGCGAGCGTGGAGATTCCGTGTTCTTTCGCTGGAGTCAACGTGAGTGTTTCCGCGCTATTCATGGGCATCCCCGGCTGAGGGCTGCTCAGCGGCAGGCGCGGAAGAGGTTGCAAGCGACGCCTCCTGGGCCTGAATCTCATCCACCAGAGCGACGGCGTGCTCGGGAGTAATCTGGCCGTACACCTGCTCGTCGATGACGACGACCGGAGCCAAACCGCAGGCGCCGAGGCAGGCAACCGTCTCAATGGTGAAGAGCATGTCGGGCGTGGTCTTGCTCTTCTCAGTCGTGCCGAGCTTTTGGCGCAGCGCATTCAGAACCGGAAGGGACTGCTTGACGTGGCATGCCGTTCCGTCGCAGATGCGGATGACGTGCTTTCCCTTCGGCTCCAGCGCAAAGTGCGCATAGAACGTGGCGACGCCGAAGACACGCGCCGGAGGAACATCCAGCGAAGTGGCTACATAGGTGAGCACTTCTTCAGGCAAATACTGGTATTCATGCTGAATGGCCTGCAGGATCGGAATCAACCCTGACGGACGGCGAGCGTGACGATTGAGAATGCTGACCACCTTTTCAAACTTCTCTGCGCGATCAACAACGATGGGCATGGAAGCCATCTAGACGGCCTCCTTCTCTTGAATTGGCACCCTGAATCTCCTTGCCAGCTTCCAGGAAAGCGAGGCCAGCGAGTTATAAAGGTCTTCGTTATGCACGATGATGTGCGCGGGAACTTTGAGCTTGACGGGAGCGAAGTTCCAGATGGCCTGGATGCCCCCTTTGACCATTTCATCCGCAACGACCTGCGCCACTTCGGCGGGGGTGGTGATGATTCCCAGATGGATACTCATCCTCGGGGCGAGATCGGCGAGCTTATCGAGAGACAGCACGGCCTTCTCATGGATCCATAGGCCGATCTTGGCCGGGTCGGTGTCAAAGGCAGCAACAATCCGCAGGCCGAACTTCGAGAACCGTTCGTGGCCGAGCAGCGCCGTGCCCAGATTTCCCGCCCCGACAAGAAACGCCTCATTGATGTTGTTCCAGCCAAGAAATGTTTCGATGGCCAGGATGAGCTCGGAGACCGAGTAGCCGGTCTTGGGCTTGCCGATGATCCCCGTGTATTGCAGATCTTTGCGGACCTGCACGGGGACGAGACCGAGATCCTGGCCAATGGTGCTGCAAGAAACCCGGAGAATTCCCCTGGTCTCAAGCTCCACCAGGTGGTGGTGGTACTGAGGCAGGCGGCTCAGGCTTGGCTGCGGAATGGACCGCGCTTCCAGCCGATTGACTGGCAATGAAGTCGATAAATTCATATCGATAACCATATACCGAGTCTAGGACGGGGTCAGTTCTTTCTTTAGTGACAGCGGTCACGGTTTGTTTTTCAGGGGAAAAGGCGTATGCCTGCTAGACTGAAGAGGCTATCTATAAGATTCAGAGTGGTTTATGCAATTTAATGATCATGATGCGAGTTCGCAAATTATTGATTTACTGGACATTTCCGACACGGGAACTGGGGTTGGTGGTTCTGATCTGCATTCCAAATTTACTCTATCTTGCACAATTTAATAGACTTAATCTATTTTCTCGGTCGTCTCACTATGCGAAGATCATTGATGCTCTCCGGCATCGCTGGTGTTGTAGATCTGGAATTCGCGAATGACGGCGGCATCGGTGCTGGAGAGAATGTTGAGCCGGACGCGGCTGGCTGTGACCGGGGGGAAGACGTCAATCTTCTTATGGCCGATGGCTCCGGCGGCGACGACGGTCTTCCAGGCAGTTCCAGTCCAGACATCGATGGAGTATTTCTGGATGCGCTGGCCGGCGTTGAGCCACTCCATGATGATGGTGCGGTTGAAGGTGACGGGGCTGGAGAAGGCTACTTCGAGAGTGGAGTGATGGGAACCGGCGGGCGCGGTCCAGAATGTGTCAGGGTTGCCGTCGAGCGCGGCGGAGACTTCAGAGGAGACCAGCGCATGGGCGAGAGCAAGATTGTGGGCGTAGCGCGCGCGCAGAGCGTTGCCGAACTCTTCAAGCCGGGCGGCATCGCTGTCTGGTAAAAGGCCGCGGCGATCGGGGGCGAGGCCGAGCATTAACTGCGCGCCGCGGCCTACGGTTTCATCGTAGGTGGTGAGCAGTTGGTTGAGGCTTTTGAGAGAGGACTCGTCGTTGGGATGCCAGAACCAGTGTTCGTTGCGCAGAGGCGTATCGGCTTCAACCGGGCGCCAGTGCAGGTACCCATGACGGTCAATGACGTTCCAATTCTCGTAGGGAACCCGGCCGCTTTCGTTGCCTACCCAGCGTGCATCGCCGTGTCCAAAGAGTCCGGTATCAGCGAAGACGATGGTGTTGGGTTGGTAAGTGCGCAGAGTTTCAACGAACTTATCGAAGTTATAGACGTGGCCAGCGCTGCCCGCGCCATCGAGCCAGAATTCAACCAGGTCGCCGTAATTCGATGCAAGTTCAGTTAGCTCCGCCTGGTAGTAAGCGTCATAGGCAGCTGAGTCTTTATATCTTGGCTCATGGCGGTCCCAGGGAGATAGGTAGACGCCGAATTTGAGGCCGTATTTGCGGGCGGCGCTGGCGACTTCGCCGACTAGATCGCCCTGGCCGTTTTTCCAGGGGCTGGACTTGACGCTGTAACCGGTTTGGCCGGTGGGCCATAGGCAGAATCCATCATGATGCTTGGCGACAAGCACAACATACCGCGCGCCGGAGCCGCGAATGGCCTTCATCCATTGGTCGGGATCAAACTGCGTTGGGTTGAAGACGGAGGGGTCGGCTGTTCCGTCGCCCCATTCGCGATCGAGAAATGTGTTGGTGGAGAAGTGGATGATGACGCCGAACTCGAGATCCTGCCAGTCGACTTGCTGCGGAGAAGGTTTGATCTCAGAGAAGTTTTGGGCGAAGGCCAGGGACACACACAGGAAGAAGGCAAGGGCGACTCTTGATCGAATGCGAAAAGAACTCATCGGTAACTCCCCTATAACACGATGCTTGCTTCGACTTAGTGCTGTGCTTGCGTGTGTCGGGGAAGGAGTTTCCAGATTGCGGGATCTTCTTCGCCTAACACCCAGGAGCAGAAACCCTGGAGGCCATTTTTCTGGACGAGTTCGTAGCGGTCCTTGAAGGTGCGCAGATCGGTGAAGAATACCCATTCGCGCATCTGGTCGCGATAGAAGAAGAAGTATGCGCTGTGGTCTTCATCATCCCACTGGAGTTTGCCTTTGTAGGCTTCGGCAAGCTGCAGGGCATTGGGCGTGCCGATATAGTCAGCGGTGGGGTTTGGCTTTTCGCTGCTGGATTCGCTCTCTTTGGACGGGGCACCGGTGAACCAGTGATAGCCGTAAAGTGGAATACCGAGCGAGAGTTTTTCTTTGGGGACAACTTTGAGAGCGTAGTTGAGATTCTCGACCGTCCAGTCCCAGCCGGCGACGGGTCCGGGAACGGTCCAGCGGGTGTGCTGATCGTAGGTCATCAGGCAGACGAGATCGACGTATTTCGCCAGGGCGGCAATATCAAAAGCGCCGCGCCAGTCAGTATATATCCACTTGGCAAAGCCGCCTGTGCCGGGATAACCGGGAGCATTGGGCACCGTGGCGATAGTCAATTGCAGGCCGGCTTTGTGCATAGCTTCCGCAGAAGTTTTTACCAGCTCCGTCAATAGATCGCGGTCGGTCCAATCGATGTTTTCAAGGTCAAACTGAAAGCCGGTGTAGCCGTGGAATTTGGACTCGCGGATCATTGACTCGTTCAAACGAAGCTGGGCGGCGGAATTTGAGGCCAGCGCGTGGAAGCTCTTCTTGTTGAAGAGTGCGACGATCGGCATGACGGGCAGCTTTTCATCCTGAGCCCGTTTCAACACGGTGGGATCGGGAGCGCCGGTGACCAGGCCGTTCTCGTCCACCTGATACCAGGTAGGCACGAGCAGATCGATCTGGGATGAATGCGCCAGAAAGGAACGAACGGAGTCTGGACTGCTGGTGAGGTAAAAGAGCCCGACCGGCTGTGCGCGCAGGCAGGAGGCCGATGCCAGAGCAACGCAAAGCAAAAGGAAGAATCGTTTCATCCTTATTCTCCTAAGCGAAAGCCTGCCGGCCGCATTCTGGCGCGACCGGTTTCATACAGCAATGACCTGGATGCCGCTGGCTCTGAAGCCGGCCAGGGCATCAGCCGCTATACCGGAATCGGTAACCAGGATATCGATGTCGGTGACGGGGCAAATGAGGGCAGGACTCACCATGGAGATCTTGCTCGAATCCGCCACGACAATGACCTGCTTGGCCTGGCGGACCATGGCGCGAAAGACCGCGGCTTCGTCCGGCTCAATGGTGGTGGCGCCGCTCAATACATCCACACCGCAGGCGCCGATGAAGGCCTTGTCAAGAAACACTCCGCTCAACGTTTCCATCGCCGTTGGACCGGTGAGCGAAAACGCGCCCGCCCAGCGCATGGTTCCTCCGGTCAGGGTCACGTTCAAGTCGGCCTGCGTGTTCAGCTCCATACCAATGTTCACAGCGTTGGTAATGACATGAATGCCGTTGCGATGGCGGATGCATCGCGCCACCTGAGTGGTTGTGGTCCCGGCGGTGAAGCCCACCGTTTCATGCTCGCGGATTAACTCCGCTGCCGCCATTCCGATGCGGCGCTTCTCCTCGGCAAAGCGTCCTTCGCGCTCCTGAAAGGAAGAGTCGAAGCGGAATGGCTCGTACTGCGTTTGCCCGGCCAGCTTGGCGCCGCCATGGGTACGCCGTACCAGGCCACGCAGCTCAAGCCGCGTGAGGTCGCGGCGCACGCTGGCCGCCGAGGCGCCAAGCTGGGCGGCCAATTCATCGACGGCAGTGTTGCCGTGGCGCAACAGTACCTGGAGGATACTCTTGGCGCGTTGATCAGTCTTTATTGACATGTGGTTGTTGAATTATATCCTTGTTTCTCTCCGCATTTTACACGCGACCACATGGATTCATTCGCCAGAGGCGGATACAGAAACCGCGTCTGAAGCGAACTGCGCGGCGGGTCGCTTGCCGGCCAGGCGCTCCAGCGCGCGCACCAGGTCGCGCACGCTCTTTTCGCGCACGGCAAATCGCCGGTATTCGCGATTGCGGAGGTCGCCCAAGGCCATGCCCGGCTTGCGAAAGCTAACCGGGCTAGGAGAAGCGGTCCTGGCGCTGGCGTGGAACTCGGTGGCGCCAGTTGCCTGAGCGATTTTGGCGATGGTGGCAGGCGTGATGCCGCTGCCGGGCATGATGGCAATACGCCCCCTGGCGGCCCGCACCATATGGGTGATTTCAGCGATGCCGTGGGTGACGCTGGGAGCGCCGCCGGAGGTGAGGATGCGGCATGCGCCGGTGGCGAGCACATCTTCCAGCGCCGCGGGCAAATCCGGCGTCATGTCGATGGCGCGGTGAAAGGTGACGGGCAGAGGACGGGCAAGCTCGACCAACTGCCGGGTGCGGGCGACATCAACGCGACCTTCCTGGTCCAACAGTCCCAGCACGATGCCGTCAGCGCCGAGATGGCGAGCATGGGCAATCTCCTCGCGCATCACCTCAAATTCCAGATCGGTATAAAAAAAGTCACCGCCACGAGGACGAACCATGACGAACAGGCCGATGGCAATATGGCGGCGGGTTAAAGCGATCAATCCTGCGCCGGGAGTGATTCCACCTTCCAGCAGATCGGAGCAGAGTTCAACGCGCTGCGCGCCCCCGCGCTCGGCCGCGATCGCAGACTCCACGGAATCGACACACACTTCAAGGTCCATGATGACTGCGTCCCATTTCTAGCAATTCGAATCCTCTCTGAATATTAGAACCATCAGGCGAGGAACCCGAGTGAGCAATAAGCCACGAAAAAAGAGGGCTGCCGCGAAGAATCGCGGCAGCCTGTACGCTGGTTAGAAGTTGTACTTCAAAGAGAACTGCAGGTGGCGCTCAACCGAGCGGACGCCCTGCCGAGAGACATTACCGAAATTCGAATCGGTGATTCCGGTATCCGGATTGCCGTAACTGACAATGTTGAATGCGTTGAAGGCATCGAAACGGAATCCGATCGTCTGGTCGCCGATGATGCGGAAGTCCTTGAACGCCGACATGTCCACGTTGAGATAACCAGGACCGCGCACTGCGCCATTCCTTTCTGTGCCGAAGGCGTTACTCGCAGGCACACCGAAAGCACAAGTGCCATTGTCCACACCTGCAGTGAGGCAGGGGGTAGCGGAGGGATCGGTGCCCCACCAGTTGTTCAGGGTACGGTCGACGACCTTCAGCTTGCGGTATTGATTGACGCGGCTATTTCCATAACTGTTGGAATTGTTCCCTGGGCCGGTGATGGTTTCAGGGAAGCCCGAATAGGCAACCCCGGCCACGGAGAGCTTCCAGCCGCCAACCGCTTCATCCATGATGCGATTGACATTCGAGAGGTATTCTCTGCCGCGACCGACGGGCACCGCATAGACTCCGGTTCCAGAGACGTTATGATGCACATCGTATCCAGCCGGGCCGTAGTCCGCCTTGGAGTCGTAATAGTTCTGGAATGCGCCGCTGTAGCCATTGACATTCAAGCCATAGTTGCCCAGGCTGTTGGTCATGGCTTTGCCCCAGGTGTAGTTGAGGGTGAACTCCAGGCCATGACTCAGGCGCTGGCGCAAAACCGCCTGCAGCGCGTTGTAGTTCATCATGGCGCGGGATTCGGTGATGAGCAGCGAATTGGGGCCGATGCCCAATGCGGAGTCAATGCCGTTTACGCCAAGGTATTGGTTGTTATAGTACGGAGCCGAGGTGGGATCCCCGTTGACCCTCCACTGATTCAAATTGCCGTAGTCTTCAATGTGGTCGCCCTTTTCGCCGACGTAGCCGACTTGCAATGAGGCTGTGCGAGTAAGCGCGTATTCGGCCGTCAGGTTCCACTCCTGCACATAGGCCGGCTGGATATTCTGCGGATAGCATTGAAGGTGCCGCCGTATTGGGTCGTGCCGCCGGTGAAGCCTTCTTCCGCGGTACGGGGCGTGGTTACGACGCTGTTGGTGGGAGAAGGCACGTTTACGCTGACCGCCGCGATGAAGGGCGTGATGGACGTGAGGCGCTGATTGAAGGAGTTGCCTTCAAAGAAGCTGGTGGCGCTGTAGCCGCCACGGATGACAGCGCGGTCAGTGAATTGATACGCAAATCCGAGGTGCGGCATGATCTGCCGGAAATTCGGCAGGTAGCAGGCCTTGTTGGAGCAGAGGCCCGAGCCTGTCGGAGCGCCGAAGGGGATTTCTCCGGCATAGATCACCTGGCCTGTAGCGATGTCAACGTTTCCGGTCTTGTTGTCGTGTTCGAACCAGGGTTCGTCGAATTCGTAACGGAGGCCGATGTTGAAGGTCAGGTTGGGCCGCATCTTGTAATCGTCATTCACAAAACCCGCAAGGCGCCATTGGCGCTGCCCAACATTGATGCTGCTGAGAGTGACCTGCGCCGACTGCACGCGGTCCAGCACAAAGTCCGCCACTCCGTACCCCCCGCCATTCACGCCGGATGGATCGGCGGAGAAGGCTCCGGTATAGTTCAGCGAACCAAGGTAACCAGCGTTGTTGCCGGTGGGGTAGTTGTTCTGGTAGCGCATGCCCTGAACGCCCATGCTGATAAAGTGCAGCCTGTGCTGCCAGGTCAGGTTGTTGATGTAGCTGAAGGTGTTGTCAATGAGGTTGTTACCGTTATAGGCCGGAGTGCCCACGCTGCTTACGCCGCCGCTGATGCCCTGGTTGGTAAACCCGTCATATGCCTGGTTGAGGAAGGTGATTCCGACCTTGGCATCGCCCGAGGTTCCGAAGATTCCGGTGGGATCGGTGGGCAAGCCTTCAGACCATTTGGTCCGCGTAAAACCGACGCGCGCAGAATTGATGAGCGACGGCGAGAAGGTATGAACCCAGTTGCTGCCCAGGAGCCAGGTGGGGAAATAATTGAGCCCTGGAAAGCTGATGGCCAGCACCGCGACCGAACCATCGAACGCGGTGGACATTGAATAGAATCCCGTGATCTTATCTTTGTCGCTGCGGTCATATTCGATCTTGATGTCGCCCTGGTTGTTCTCCTTGTAGCTCGGATTTGGCGCCTGGTAGTTGTTTTGCGCGATTCCATCCTGAGGCGGCAAGCATCGGCCGCCGACGGGAGTAACGGGATTATCGGCGCCGCAATCGGGGTAGAGCGTTGGATTAGCAAAGAGATATTTGGCTACCGGATTGACAATTGGCACACCCAGGTTTCCGCTATAGGCGGCGAAGCCGTTTTCCGGGTCGTAGAGCTGAATTGGATTGGTTGCGGTGAGCAAGGCCGAGAAATCGCCGTGGCGCATGGCATCGGGGATGACACTTGCGAAATTAAGTCCGCCCTTGTGCCAGCGGGCTCCCAGATAATCGCCAAAGAAGAATAACTTGTTATGCAGGATGGGCCCGCCCACGGTGCCCCCAAACTGGGCAAAAGAATATGGATTGATGGGGCTTGCCGGTGTCGACTGTTTATTCCCGTAGGAGTTAGCGTCAAATCTGTAATCCTGCACGTAGCCATAGACCGAACCGTGGAAATGGTTGGTGCCGCTTTTGAGCACGTTGACCACGCTGGCGCCAGCTACGTTGCCGTAGTCGGCCGGAGAATTCGCCGTAATCACCTGGATCTCCTGCAAGGCCTCGGGCGCGGGACTGTACGAGATGAGGTTGTTGTAGTCCTCATTCATGTCGATGCCCTCAAGCGTGTAGTTATTCGCCTGGGCGCGGTTGCCATTGAAGTTGGGCGTATCGACGAAGTAAGTGCTGCGCTCAAAGCTCTGGGTGCCGGAGGTGCCCGCGGTGTCAATTGCGCCCGGTACATACAAGGTGATGGAGGAAAAGTCCAGTCCGTTCAAGGGGAAATTCTGGATTGTATTCGCAGTGAACGTGCTGTCGAGGGTGGGGTCGTTGGTGTTGAGGATGGGCGACGCGGCTGAGACGTTCACCGTGGTGGTAGAACTGCCCACCGTCAGCTTTATGTTGAAGTTCGCGGTCTGCAGGACTTCCAATACAAAGGGAGGAAGATTCGCCGCATTGAATCCTTTTGCCTGCACACTGACCTGATAACGACCGATGGGCAGAAACTCGATGCGGTAAAGACCGGTCGAATTGGTGGAGGTGGCGGAATCCACGCCGGTGTCGAGGTTGTGGGCCGTTACTTGAGCGCCGGAAACGACCGCGCCACTGGGGTCAGAAACTACACCGGTGATGGAGCCGGTTACAGTCTGCCCAAAGGCAACGGATATGCACACCATCATGGTGAATGCACATCCGAGTACAAGCCGGAGGTAATTCGTTTTCATAAGGCCTCGCTTTTTCAGTTGCATGTGAAGCTGTTTGTTTTCGGCATCAAGAATGGGATCGACTCAGTGCGGATAGGAGTTCGACCCTGGAAAATGCCGGCCATACGGCCCGGAGCGTGCACGGTACGCGTCGAAACTTGATTGCGCGCTTTCTGACTACACGTTTCGGCTTCTGGAAATCCTGAGGTGAGATTGCCGAAGCTGCTTCAATGCGGGTGCACGGTTGATTGTGCGCGGATTGGTTGATGGAAGCAGCACTGGATCCGGAAATCAATACGAGCAGAACTTTAGCTTATTTTTGATTATATTGTCAATAAAAATGTGCATTTGGCTATTTTTTCGTATTTATTGGCTAAAGCTATCGAATATAAGGCGAAGATGGAGTGCGGGAGTGCGGTTAGAGCGGCTCTACAATCGCTGTACCCTTTAAACCGCTGCTGCCAGTGGCGTTTTCTCTCTGGCGCACAGATCCGCGCTGGTTTTGCAGAGAATTAACCTCATCGGCGCACAATGTACTGAGGTGGGAGCAGGCAAAGAGACCGAGCAAAGGTCAAGAGCCGAAGCAAGCCGAACGGCAACGGGAGAAGCTCTGGCTCTCGCCTCCGGTCCGTACCCCCCAGGGGGTACCCCCCTTTCCCCCTTTTTTATTTCTCGTTTGACACGAATTCTTGCAGATATTTTTAATCGCTCTGGAATCAATACCTTTCGAAGGCCATTCGAAAGAAATATATAAATTGTGCAAAACGTCAACTCTTCAATGCGCCAGAGAAGAAAACGCCTTGCCTGCACTCCGCGAGTGGAGAGGCTGTACTATCATGCGGCATGAGCACTGCCTGGTTGGAAAGGTGTCTGCCCGGATATAGCAACCCTGAATATACCCTAATGAAACACACCCGTGGTGATCCGCAAGCAGGCGAGGTAGAAAAAGGAACGGCAGGTGGAGAGCAGTTGCGGACTATCCGGCAAAACAGGCCTAGCAGTTTAAAGATGCTTCGCCTGTTTCAGTTGAACAATGCCGACCTGGCCTTCAGCTTGCTTGTGCAGCGGCGCCCAGGATTGATAGCTGTTGAAGAGGAATTGACCTCCAAGTATCAGCAGCCACACCCAGAGCGCAAAACGCAACGGCCTGCGCGGAACGCGGACGCTGAGGAGGGTACCGCCAATCGCTCCGGCGATGCCTCCGGAGATGAGATGCAGCAGTAGTTGCGGGTTGGATGCATGCGAGAACCAATGCGCGCCGCTGCCGATTAGGGAAACCGCAAAGCCGAAAGCTATGTCCGTTCCAACCACCTGAGCCGGAATCAGAGGAGTAAGACTGAGAAGCGCGGCGCTGCCCAGCGCGCCAGCCCCGGCAGATGAGAAGCCGACCTCAGCGCCTACCGGCAGCATCAGCCAGGAAAGCAAAGGACTGCGGTCTCGCACTTCGGAATTCCGATTCATGGGGCGGAAGGAAAAGAATATCTGGCAGCTCGCCGTGCTGACGAGAATTGCGCCAAGGAGCGCGTTGAGAAGATTCTGCGATCCGGCCGTGACGAGTTGCTTTAATAACAGCGATCCGATAAGAACGCCTGGCACTCCACCGAGGAGCATGAACCCAAGCGTCCGCCAGGCCACATTGCGGCGCATGATTTGAGCCGGCACCAGAATGAGTTTGACGGCGGTGGCGAACATCAGGCCGATGCCGACCGCGACCGGCGCGGGAACTCCGAGAAAAAGCACCAGGACCGGCACGGTGATGGTGCCCGCGCCTACACCGGTAAGCGCGATAAACAGCGCGATGACGAATCCGATAATGTAATCCATTGAACCCCCTTGGTTACCCAAATTCAAATCTGTCTGGGCGGCGCCGCTTCGATGTGAATACCGCACTCAACTTTTCGGCCAGCCCAGCGGCCTGACCGGGGATCGCTGGGATCCAGCGGCAGCGATGTGCATGGCTGGCAACCGATGGAGGAATAGCCGCGCTCATAGAGCGGCAGCAGCGGAATGGAGAGTTGCTCGCAGGCATACCAGACATCGCGCGTCGTCCAGGCGGCGAGCGGCGCCAGTTTGAGCACCTGCGTTCCGCCGGGAAGCGTGAAGAGCGCCACTTCCTCAAGCGCCGCGCGGCTCTTTGCCTGCTCGCGCCGCAAGCCGGTGAGCCACACGCGGTACTGCGCCACGGCTTTGAAGAGCGGCTCTACCTTGCGCAACTTGCAGCACTGATCTGGCGCTGATTGATAGAGAAGGCCAAATTCCGCCTCCTGCGCGGCAACGGATTTTTCGGGCAA
>Ga0182027_10012769_pt1 | contig 11779 bp, 1 predicted proteins | sample 712E1DmetaG_FD_121300 | JGI IMG/M metagenome (GOLD analysis project Ga0182027, IMG submission 121300) | Permafrost microbial communities from Stordalen Mire, Sweden - 712E1D metaG (Illumina Assembly) | ecosystem: Environmental > Terrestrial > Soil > Wetlands > Permafrost | place: Sweden...
AACTCTGAAACCCCCCATACATTAGGATGAGTAGCATAATCCATGCCCCGGGCAAACTGAGCGAGTATCTCCGGAATCTTAGTTAAGCTGTTTTTGTTAGCAGGCAGATTATTAGTCGCCTGCGCCAAATAAGCCTGTTGATCCTGATCCGTTAACCAAATTAAGAATTTTACCGCCTCTTCCTTGTTCTTAGAGCGGGCATTGACCATAAAAGAAGATCCTGCCCCGCCCCAAATAGCTATTGGATATTGATTCGATGCTTCAGGCGGAAGCATTGCCCCATATTCGAGGCTCGGGTTCATCCCTTTATAAACATTCACGCACCATGAACCATTAAAAGCAAACACCGCTTTTTCATTAGCAAACAACTGCTCCGCGGATTTATTAATCATCGTTACCAAGCCCTTTGCCAATACACCGGAATCCTGCATCTGTTTAAAGATTGACAACACTTTAATCCAATCCGGGTCAGTATAAGGAACTTCGCCTCTGATTGTAGCCAATACCTTGTCTTTACCCATAATATTAAAGGCGTAGTTATTTGCCAGGCAATCAATCATCCAAACCTCGCCCCATCCGGAAACTAGCCCCTGCATTCCGGCAGCCTTGATTTTAGCGCCTATATCCAGAAACTCCTGGAGGGTTTTAGGAGGCCGGTTAGGATTTAACCCCAGTTGACTAAAAAGCTTCTTGTTGTAAACCATTTGGATGGTCATAATGTCTATTGGCACAGCAAATATACCCGGCTTGACTCCGTAGCTATTTCCGGCATTAAATTCATTTACCGCCAAGGCCTTAGGGAATAATTTATTCTTCCAATTTCCATTATCAGCCTCCATATAAGGAGTGATATCTAAAATATGCCCTGCTTTGATAAAAGACGCAAAATCCCTTTTTTCTCCCAGGATTCCAAAGACATCCGGAAGATTTATACCTTGCGCTGCGGCGCGTATCTTTTGTGAATAGGCGTCAGAGGGAGCGTAGAGTTCAAAGTTTACTTTTACACCGGTTAAAGTTTCGTATTTTTTTGCCAGATTCTGAAAAGCTGCGTCGCGGTCAGTCATCCAGTGCCAGATATTAATGGTGGGTTTTGTTTCCGTTTTTTGGCTGGAACATCCTAATACCGAAAATAATACAAAAATACCCAGAAACGCGTTCCTAAGCAACATCCTCATACTCCTTCCGTTTTTATGGGGGATTTACCCCTGGGGGATAGGTTATAAAAAGACGTAATGTTAAAATTTAACATAATTTCACCCTCTGGTCAAGGCTTTTTGTTCAAAAAGAATCATGATTTAAACACCCTGGATATACCCATTAAATCCGCTTTTTCCAGCTCCACTCCCAATTTATAGTTATTTACATCTATCGTCTTTACCCAAACCACTGCACCCCTGGTATATAAAGGCTCACCTTTATCTTTCATTTCAAACCAGATCTCTAAGGCGGTATGCAACTTCAGTTCTTCATTGGTTAAAAGGCCTAAACCCTTAGCGCTGACATCCTGAGTGCTGGCTAAGCCCTCTCTTCCCGTATCCAGGTTCAAATAACGGGCGGAAAGATTTACGGGGAACCTCTCAAAAATCCGATGATCATCTGCTCCTTCGCTTTCCTGCTCTACCTTATTATACTCATTATCGGCATTATCCTCATCTACACTACCCTCATTCTTCTCAACCAACCTGAAGCCATCCGGCCACCAGTTCTTTGCTAATTCCCTAGGTAGATGCGCATGGACAAAATGATAAATTTTTTCCTTGTCAGCGTCTCTTAACCTGCAGAAATAAATCCCATAATGATTGATCCCGTTTGTAACTTTGGCCCAGGCAACCCAAACTTCAGCATCAAAAGTGCAGTCGCCTGAAAGCCTTAGGCTTAACTTAAGCGCAGTATCCTGCGGAAGTTTGGCCTCTAAAACAATTCCCATCCCTTTATAATTGATATCCTTAACCTGGCAGAGCACATCCTCTTCGGCTTGCTCTAGTTTAAGCTTAGCCTGCTGATTTACCTGCCATCTTGGGAATCTTCTGTGTTCGCTCATCGTATTATCCAGGCCCCATTATACCATAAGTAAAATAAAACACTAAACCAAAGCTGAACTTGCCAGCTGCCGGTATAGAAATACGTTGCGCATTATCCTTAACCTCCACTGGCGAGCTTGCCTGCGGCGGAAATTCTGAATCGTGAAGTACCGGCTCTACCGAAAGATTAACCGGATCGGCCAGCTGCTGCTTAAACGAATATACCCACAACCAGCGCCAGACACCAAAAATCATACTGGCCGCCAAATTTCTTTCAAAACAATCTAGCACATAAAAATGGTCATTCTCCAACCAGAAGTGCGCAACCCCGGCGCTAATCCCGACGGCAGCCAAAAACAGCGTAAAAACGTAGAGCATATTATGTATGCGCCTGAAAGAAATTACATCCCATTCTTGGCAAAAATGCGCTTTATGCCATACATACAACGAACGGATCATCATAGACATGGCAAAGTTTGTCAGAACAAATGCCCAGAATTCATGGTGGCTAAAAAGGTCCCCCGAAGAAAGTAACCGGGCAGAGAAATCCGGAAAGAAAACTGTGACAACTCCTACGGCTGTGCTCAATAAGACAGCGCTTGTTTTTAAACACTTGCCGACCTTCCCGATTTCTAAATCCGGCACAGGAGATGGATTTTTGTAAAAATATTTTTCCCGGATTTCCGATAAGGCTGTCCGCACCAAAAGGTATACCGGAAAATATAAAGAATACAGTATATGACCGGGCAATGGTATCTCCAACCACCACAGGCAAAACCAAGCTAAGGCGATAACTGGGATCCCATAAAGAAGATTAACCCCCCATCTTGGCAGCCTTGTTTTTTGAACCAGAGAACTTGTATTATCGCTAACTGGATAAATATTAAAACTAGCTGCCGGCGAGCTGGTAATACTACCTTGAAGCGGCGAGGAAGCCGGGTAATCGCGTAAATCCTCCATTAGCCCTCGAAGCAACTGATAGTCTGACAGCGTCAAAGGCCCAGAAGGAAAATGATCAAAGATAGCCTTGATTTCTTTTGCAAAACCGGCGGCCCAAGGTAAACATCGAAAAGTAAACTCTCCATCACCACTCCGCTCAATAACACCAAGGTTTGCTAAAACCAGCGTTTCAATAAACGCATAATCAAGGTTTGTCTCATAGAGTGAAAATTTGAAAGGGCTGACAAAATAATCTTTAAAATTACACAGCACAGAGAAGGCTTGAGCCAAGAGATCTGCTCGTACTGGAGTTATGACCGGGCCGAGTTGAGTTCGCAAGTGGTCGATTTTTTCAAAGAGCTCTAGAGCATCATTTTCAGATAGAGCAACGGTATAACTAGGGTCAACTTCTTCTTCATAACGCACCTTATATCGCTCCTCAGGGAGACTTCGCAAATAATATGCAGCTATCTCTGCGTTCTCAAACTCTTTATTGAAGCGGCGCTCCAACAAAGCTAACGCATCAGGACGTTCCAATATTTCTTTTAGGTGTGGGTGGGAAACCTTGAAAGAATCAATGAGCCTGTGCAGTGCCCGATAACCTGACTCTACTTTATCCTGAAGGTCGGCAATAGTAGGAATGCGCAACAAATGAGATATCCACCACCACGGTTCTTTTGTATACCTGGTAAGGTATCGGAATTGATTCCGGTTCCATCGTACTTCTCCTGAACTACGCACCTTACGAATGATATCAGCTGCAGTTGCATCATCAGGGCAGATAATTATTAAAGCCTCTGGATAGCCGCTGCCGGTAATTATGCGGGTCTCATAAGCAATATCTATACCTGCTTGACCCCCAAATCGTATATCAATATTAACGTAGGAAGAGCGCATCTCTGATATTTTGAGCCTATGGATTCTGTGCCAACGTGAGGGCATTCCGGGATCTGGGTCTGGTGTAGATAATGGCGCAATCATCTTTCCTATGGCCTCCCGCTTTACGGCAATACGCTCATCATCAACCATATCCGCGACAAAAGCATAGCTATGGTCTATGCTTCCGGACATCTCAAAAAACGGGCGAAGTAAAGCAGCAGCCTGAGGCTTAGTAATGCTCCCATAAAATAGATCTAGGAGAATCTTCCTCGCCCTTGCGTGAAATGCAGTAGGTACATGCTTTAATGCCTCCTGAATGATGAAAGGAATACCTTCCGCCGGCGAGCTGGCGGCGCGGGTAACACTCATACGAACCGCAACGATTGCGCCCAAAGGTGAGCTGGCCTGCTGCACCAACGGCTCCCCGTGCCCGTTCATTAATTTATAAACGCTCAGATTACTTTCGCTGCCTTCGTTAAGAGAATCCAATGGCGAGGCAGAATGGCTGGTTATCTGCAAAAGAAACGATTTTATCTCTTCAGATATTCCAAGATTATGCACGAAAATAGCTAATAAACAATCTTTGGGGCTGCCCCTAAACTCATACTCCATTTCTGCTGTTCTTCTTAGCCCGCCAGAATCATAGCAGAGAATCCATTCAGTAGGTTTCCGCTCCTCAACATAAGTATAATCATCTCTGGCGCCTACTTCCCTGGCTTGATTACGCCAAAATATTTCGGCTCGAAGCATAACATCCAAACTAAATCCATACATGATTTTTCCTGGTTCTATAATTACATCATTGCCATGATAGCGATCGCTTTCTGGAAAACTCCAAACATCTGATCCGCGGTCCCTGTCAGTGCCTGATTCTATAGCTACTAATATCCTGCCTATATCTCTAGAAACCCTCACGACCACATCCTCTCTATGGTATCCTGTCTGTTCAGTGAGCACTCTTAATAAAGGCATAAACTCTTGCCAACTATTCAAAAACAAAACAGGGATTTGTTTTTCTTCACATGCAACCGGCGAGCTGGTTCGCTCACTGATCTTAGCACTTGCTGTAACTTGCGGCAATCCGGAAGATACAAATTTATACCGTGCCAAACCATTCCTATCTTCCTCCAACAGGTTAATCGCGACCGCTCTCTTAAGTATCCTTGCAACGCTAGCGCGACATAATCCTTCCCCGGTTATCTTGTAGCACTCAGTCACCGAAAAGCCGCCCTTCTTGGATAACCTTTGGAGCTTAGTCGTCGCGTTTGAGACTAAACTGACGCCAGCCGCTGCCGGCGAGCTGGATTTAACAACCCCTCTCTCCTGCGCGCCAGGAATCACCACTTTCCGCAAACCTGCCGGGATGACAATAGCTTCTTTATGCGCTACAATTAACATATCCAGCAAATTTTCACCGGGCTGTTTTAAAGGTTTAGGGAGTAACCGTGCTCGTAAAGATTTAAGCGCATCCCTATTAATCTCCATCGCCCCGGCCAAGGCGTTGAGGGCCACGGGTAACAGATCGGCCATAAATATGCCGCGGTCTACATGAAGGGCAATCACCGCAACTTCTCTTGTCACCCAGGCATTAACAAGGCTCTCAAGCCATGCCGTAATTGCCTCTTTTTTGCCGCTCGATCTGCCCAGGCCAACAGTAAAATCTAAATCTAGGGTTACAACCCCTGCCCATTGAAGCGGCCATTCGTTTAAAGAAAAATAGACCCCATCCTTAAAACAACTAAAATCTCTTTCCTCTTCACCGGGGATATGGTGAGTCATCAGCAGTATGCGTACCGGGATGGCTCTATTAGAATTAAAATCGCACCACATCTCTGTTACCCAATTACCAGAATCTAGCATTATTCCACATTTATCGTTGTCGGTATGCGCATCAACAGTAGCAACATGTATAGTAGGCCGTTCTTCAACCGGGATCTGTGCGAACTGAGTTCGTAACCCAAGTTCATCACGCAGCCAAAAGTATATCTTATAATGCTCTGTCGACGTCTCTAATGTAAGCTTGATAAGAATGCCAATCTCAGCGGCAATCCTTTTAATCCGCTCAACTGCATCAACCAGCTCCTGAACGAATGAATCTCTATATAACTCTTTTCTCTCTACCGGAGAACTGGTCTGATTCTCGGCTAACTGTTGATCAACTAAGGCTTCTATTTCTTCTATCAATTCCCGGCTTCTTATCTTAGTGAGCGATAATTTTACACAGGGAAGATTATTGTTTGTATTCGCGGCCAATCTTTTTTCCCGTTGACCTTCGCCATCCAAGAATAGAATCCCAGGCATCTTTGGGTACTGTTTCCTGACTTCTTGAATGAGGCGATAACCGGTTAAGCTCGGATCAAGCGGCGTGTATTGGGAAATAAGCAAAACTGGCGGCCCTTCCTTCTTGTAAAACTCCAGCGCTTTCCGTGAGCCATGGAACATTACCACCAAGTAACCTTTATTTCTAAGGCGATCCGCTATCGTTTGATACATTTCTCTTATGCAATAAGAGGTAGAGCGTGGCCTAACAAGATAAACGAGGGGTGGGAGAGGAAAAACTTTCTTTATGCCATCGCTTCCGACCGCCGGCGAGCTGGCTTTACCAACGTTTAACGCAGGACGTATAGCGGCTAACGCAGAGGCTTCGGCCGCAGAAGACGCGGTTGAACGTATGTGCTCTTTGATGGCCTCCTTGCGATCCCGGGCATTACGCGGGTCAAGCAGAGTTAAAATCTCCGGGGCGCCCCTGCTTTCTTCTTGCCAACCAGGACAAGCGAGGAAGAGTCCGGCTAACCGCTCTTTCTCCGCGGATTCATCCGGCCCCAAAACAGTAGCCAGATATTCGGCATAAGGTAAATCCTCTTGCCGTAATGTTTCTCTTCCGGCTAATCTCTCCTTACATAAACGTATAAGTTCCTCCTGCGGCATATGAAGTTGGAAACGCAAAATTTCCGCCCGCTGTCCTTGCCTTAAGCTCGGCCACCGGCTGATGTCAATCTTTTGAACACTCAGAGGATCTTCTCTTGGACATTTGCGTATATCGCTATCAAGCCCCGGAGCCAATGTACGAACCTCATACTGACGGCGTTCGTAAAAATCCCATGCTACTTTTGCCAGATCTAATAAATAACTGCCATAAGTTTCGCTTTTTGGCAGTAGGAAGATCAAGTCCGTTAATGCCTTTACTAAATCACAACAAGAACGAAAGTAGGACTTTGCAGCATCATCTAAATTAAAGGCCTCCCACAGGGTCTCGGCAGGATGATAAGGTAATCCGGCTTCTGCGTAGGCAAGCTCTGATTTAAAACGTTGCCCTATCCTGAATATTAACCCGGCATTACTAAAACTACGTATAAGATTATCATAGCTAACGGCGATATCTCGCATTTGCCCTGCCTTTATCTTGCGGAAATACTTTTCTTCCTGATCGCTCTTACCGGCGATACTCCGCAGGGTAAATATATTATGCTTTTGGCGGATTAAACCACAGGCAAATGCATGCTTTTGTGTTACCAGAAGATACCCGGGATAAATAATTTTTCTACCCAGGGAACAGGCATAAAAATCAAGGGTTTCCTCGCTTAAATCTGCAAAATCAGGGCTATACACATAGGTATGGAATGGGTCTATTACGGCTACGCCCTCCTTTCTCAACGCCTGTAAAAGCGTCTGGTGAAAAAAGAGCGGTTTGATAGGCAGCCTACGGTCCCGGCGCATAGCCCCGGTTTGTTCATCGGGCATAATCGCCCGTAACCCTAAATATAATTGCGCAGGCAAAGCAACCCGGACAATTTCCTGCCCGGCAATATTCTTCCGCTGACATACATAGAATGCCTCTTGTATCCATTGATTAACTAAGTTACGGTCAAAATCTCCTGCGCCGATAATAATATGGAAACCCTCGCAATCCCTGAGGCGGGAATCCCAGATATTTGGCCGGTCTTTTCTGTCTTCATACTCATATTCTTGGCTCTCTAAGCCAAAATCAACTTCAATATTTTCCGACCGGCCTTCTTCCGGCAGTCGCATACTGATGCCTCGCACTTGCCGCAGTGGCCCATCCATCCCCCGCAAATAATCCTCTTTCTCTCCATAATGAAGTTTTGCCTCAACGGGAAAATTGCTGCCCAATAGTAACCCCTGCGGAATTTTCTCCGCATCCACCTCCCCAACTAAAAAGACCCTTCCGGGGTCATCCACAGAAACACCTTGTTGAAACAACCGACGCAATGCCTGCGGCCGGCTGGATAAAGGAACAACGACGCAAACTTCCATTGCCTGCTGAATCTTACGAGCCTCTTCTAACGTATCAGTTACTGCGCGCCTGCCCACTACCCGGTTTAAACAAGGCCCTTGCGCAGACCACCCCTCTATTTCACCATGCGGTGCCACCTTGGCGCTCAGACAGTTGTTTTCTGCGCCTATACCCCGGCAATAGGAAAGGACTTTTAACATCTCTATGGAAAAAACCCTTTTAGCCATAGTCATGCCCCGAAGAGGAGTGGGCCTGCCGATAAACTCCAAATCAAAGCTGGTGCGGATAGCGTTACCGGTGCCGATAAGCAAAACCAGAAAGGCATTCTGCCAACTAAGCCCGGCTTCCAGGCTTAGATGCTGCCAGTCGGTACCGTTTAAATCGCTGCCGCTGGCCAGGATCCGCAACCTGCCGGGAGCATTTTCCTCGCGATGCAAATAATCAAGATAATCCGGCGTTTCTTCTGCGATAAAACGCAAGGCCTCTTCCCGAGTTTCATCGTTTAAAGCAGGCAGGCTGCGGCAAACAAGGTCAACTCGTAAACCCAAATCCAATAATACCCGGCCAAAGAGTTTTACTATTTCGCTTTCTCCGGCGTTATCTACCCAGATACTCACCAGGGGAGCAGGCTCATCCGCGCTTTTTTGCCATAATTCTGTCAAGGCGCAGTAAATTACCTCTAAAAGATCCGCGGAATCATCTTTATAGAAATTAAACTTTTCTGCCTGTCTGTAGCTGACTTTAATGGCAGGCTGAATTAACGCGCTGAAAACATCATAAACACTCTTTCCTTCCCGGAATAGCTGGATAATACGCGGGTTAGCCAAGTCTAAACCGTTTGCCGCAGAAATCAGATTTAAAGCCATAAGCAGGCGGTTACCAAGTTCGATTTCCGTATTATAAAGGTGCGGCATCACCTCCCGGGCAAACTCCAAGCCTACCTTCCTTGATTGCTCCTTCAAAGAACGATGCGGATCAACAACCCCTGTTACCTCTCTTACAATCCGCAGGATACTCCTTCCGGCCTCATAAGTAGTCTGCGCAAGAATTTCCTCATCCAGAAGCAAATAATGTATCTGACGCATTGCCGCAATAACCGGCTGCCAGGGTGAACGCCGAGAATCAATATTGCTCTGGCTTAAAGCTTGATTTATCTGCGGCTCAAGCTCCTCCCAAGTAAGCGCTTGGTCTTCACAACTAAAAATTTGCGAGACGGCGTTGAATGCTTCATTTTCCTGAAAAGTTAACGGCCTTTCTAAAAGCTCCTGCAAGGCAAACCTCAAAACCATCTGGGTGGCGAAATTACGCGATTCTACAAACGGCGGGCAATACGTGCCGCACCCCATCCTTAGATATGCCCTGCCTAAAGGCACATCTCCGCCATACGGCGAATAAACCATCGATTCCGGAAACAGCCGCGCCCCTGACTGGAAATCAACGGGTAGCATAGCTCTTTTTGCCGCAGAGGCTTTCTTCTGTGTCTTATGCAAGATATAAATCCGGGGGAAATCAAGCTCATAGGGTAAATAGCTACCCCCTTTTTCTAATGAATGGGGATATTCGCTCATGGAATACCATATTGATTCTTCCCGGCAAAAATCCGCTATGACTTGGCCTAAACTGCTTTTCACGCTGCGGACACAAACCAAGATATCACCTTCTTTATCCAAAAGCCCGTAAGCGTCAGTAAGAATCTTTTTCTCTTGCGGCATCCCTAAATGCGTGTTACTCGCATCAAGGACATTCTCCATAATGATGAGTTTTGCGGGTTGAGCGGATTTAAGTTCTCCTAATTTTTCTAAGGCACAATCGCTCCAATTAACTCCCTCGTAAATCCGGGTAAGCCTTGCGGATACAGAAGGCAATACATCTGTCCTCTGGTAAAGCCTCATCCGCGCTTCTTGCTTCCCTGATCCGCTATAATCCGCTGTCATAACCTGCGCCCCCATCATCGCGGCCAAAACCGGCCAATCATAACTTTGCGCGATAGCCACCACCGTATCGCCTGCCGCTACCTTAAACCGTTTGAAAAATGCTAATATCTCAAAATGCCTGCCGGAATCAACATCCAATACTGATAACGGCGAGGGGTACCTACAGACACCACATTCAAACATCCGAAAATATTCGCTTAAATCCCTGCGCACAAAACATTCCTCAATGGATACATTTCTCCTTATTTGTTCTGCGCGCACAGGCGCGTGCTCATTTCGTTCCTCTTGCCAGGCGCAGCGGTAAAACCACTCTGCCAAAATTATCCTTATGCGTCGAAATTTTCTTTCGAGCTCTATATATGTGCTTTCTGGATATGAATCCTGCTGCCGGCAACCTTGAAATGCATCCCGAAGTTCCCTGCGCGCAGGCAGATAAATTTCCCTAAAAATATCTTCCTGGGAATTATTTGTATCTAAACGGAAGCTGTTTCCCCCAATCTGCGCTACTAACTCTTCATTCAGCCTTGCGTCATTATGCCCGGCAATATCTAAGGCATATTGCTGTTCCCATCGGTACACATAACGCCACCATTGTATTCTCAGAACAGAGATATCTTCGCGGCCGCTAAGCGGCTGCCGCATTTTATGGGGTATAAGCTCCTCAAAAGACAGGCGATCGTTGCTTTTTTCTAATCTATCCCCAAACGTGCATACCCCCGTCTGCGCAACAGGAGACTTACTGGTAATTTCCCCCGCCGGCGAACTGCACACTTTGCTGGCCTTAATTTGCGAGAAACCAGTAATGGGGCTAGAAACAGTACCAACCTTAGGAGAGAAACCGTCTCCGATCGTTCCAGATGGCAGGAACCCGCCAGCAAACAGCTTTTCCCATGATAAAGGCGTAACACTTTTTGTGCCTTTTAAAACAAATAAATCATCGCAATCAAACTCGATTAACGCAATACCATCCCGGCTCACCAAGAAATTCCATGGTGAAAAGAAAAATTTGCCTGGTTTAGTAGTGAGTTTATAAGTGAGAATTACCGTATTAATAGAGAAGGCCGGGATATCTTTGATTGCTGTCCTTATTCCGGCTTCTCTTAAATCTTGGCAGATAATGATGCTTTTTTTCAAATTTCCACCGTACTTATTAGCTATCCGGGTTAAATCTGGATTGAACCGATTGGAAGAATAGTGCGTGACAACTATAATATCTTGATCAGGATTTTGATCCTGGACTAAAAAGATGAACATTGAACATCCGGTAAAAATAATGCCGGAATCAATCAAATAACCCATTTTGATACAGGCAATAGGGATTTCTGCCATCATTCTAGTAATGCGGTATATGCACAGTGCGCTGCTTTCATTGGAAAATGTACAAAGGCGTGGAGGCTCAGTAGTGTAACGTCCCCAAAATTTAGGTTCTTCTTTGGAATTTATAATTTGTTTCAAGGGCAACTCGCCGTTGTTATCAATAAGCGCATCGGTATATTTGCTAGCTATACAAATCAAGCCGTTATTAGATCCCACCGGCGAGCTGGCAACGCCTTCGCTTAGTGTTCCTGAAAGCGACCCCAAATAATCAGCGTCAATTTTATCAGGAGAAGTACTATTCCGGCCCACCCATACATCACCTGTTAATGCCCTCCAGGACCAAACCCCAAAATTAACTTGTATGGGGGTTTTATATCCTGACGCGCTCAAACTGAGTTTTCTCATTTTACCTTCTTCTAAAGATTTACCTTTAC
>Ga0182027_10012770_pt1 | contig 11779 bp, 7 predicted proteins | sample 712E1DmetaG_FD_121300 | JGI IMG/M metagenome (GOLD analysis project Ga0182027, IMG submission 121300) | Permafrost microbial communities from Stordalen Mire, Sweden - 712E1D metaG (Illumina Assembly) | ecosystem: Environmental > Terrestrial > Soil > Wetlands > Permafrost | place: Sweden...
CTATCGGGGAAGACTGGAGTTAGCCGTGATGATATTGAGCTTGCCGAGCGCGGGTTACTTCGCCTCCCAAGTGAAGAAAAACAGAGGATTTCGAAATTCCTAAAGCGGCAGCGGATCATCTGACGCAAGCTGCCTTTATTATCAAAAGTAATAGATATTAGTCGTTTATTGATAGATATTTTGATTTTAATTGGCGCCGGATCATAGACCAGAATAGTTTCGAGGTGTATTCTCAAATAGAAGCTTGGTTTTTTTTGAAAAGCAGCAGGATGAAAGAAAACAGGTTATTTGAAATGATTTAGGAGTCATCGGTGAAAAGGCCTTCCGGCCGAAGGCCCTGGTGGTTGCGTCTCTGGCTGAGTGCGCACTATCTAGCCGATTTCTCTCCTAATCAAAGTATATCCGACCGATGGCTGCTTGTAAATCGCCAGAGGTCAGAAATAAAGCGAAAAATACGTAGACTATGCATTGATTGGTTTGAGGCGGGACAGGACTTTAAAAAGTGTTTTAATCTATTCGATGCAAGAATTTATTTTCAAAAAATGATTATTTTGGCGTCAAAATCTTGACATCATGAAAATTGATGGTTATAGTTCAACCGTTCTTTAAGAAAAAAATAATTTGTGATTTTGAAAAACAGATTTAAGTTAACTCAGCCGCAGTGCGCAGTAAATAGACTCAGACAAATCAACACTCAGCCAGAACGGAAGAGTCCGTCTAGGACCAAAATCTTAGCGGCTAATTCAAACTTTCGTTTTTTTTAGGTGTGTTGTGGTTAATTTGGGCTGGGTGAGATCTCTACTTCGTTTTCTCTCCTTCTTTTTAATCGTTAGCTTTCTTTCTTCAAATCGTCTCTGGGCCAACCGCGTCACTCTCGGTCCAGTAATAGAGCGCTCTGTCTACCCTTCGTTTTTTGCTGTGCCCGGTTCGAGAAGATTTCCTTTCGCGGCTCAAAAACTGAATCTCGAACTGTCTACACATTCAGGATGCCCATTCAATTGTTTGCGAGCATGGCGTGATGCGAATGACATTTAAAAATAAAAAAGGAGGAGGGGAAGTGATTATGGAAGTAAATCAAGAGGAAATCGTAATGGAGAAGGAATACGGGGAAGTGCTTAAGAGACGGAGAAAGGACCGCGGCGTTACTCTTTGTGAGCTTTCAGAGCGTACGGGGATCAGTCAGGAGCAAATTGTCAAGGCGGAGATTGGCTTGTTGGATCTATCCGGACCTCAGAAACGGAGGATCGAAAAATTCCTGAGAAGGCAACCAATCATTTGAAGGATAGGAGAGTATGCATTTTGAAAGGGAAGTGGGATACCTCGGCTGATTTCACAATCGGTGAGGGTGAAAGATGTGTTGGCTTCCTTAAAGCGTAAAGAAGGGGTGCGGTGGCATTGATGGATGTTGGAAAACAGAAAATAGATCTATTTCGGATTAGAGCTACCGGGCTGAAGATTCTGGGCGGAGCGCTTCTTTTTCTGCTCATTTCCCAGGAATCCGTCTTTTCGATACTCGCTCCAGGAAGAGAATTAGCGCAAACTATCGACATCTCCTCCCCGGGTATTCAAGAAGAATTGGCTCATGAAGTGGCTCTGAAAGAAGCTGAGCTGTCATCGAAAGCTCAGATGTTCCCCAAGATCCGCAGTACTTTTCAAGAATATTATGTTCAAAGTAACACAGACTCCGGATTTTTGGGTAATGCCCGCATCGAGGTTCCTCTTTTCCAAAAAGCCAAGCCGTATTATGCGTGGAAAATGGCGCGCATTGAAAGAAGGTTTTTCCAGACTACACGCGTGAAAAATCAGATGGAACGAATATTGCGTTACCGATCTGCTTCTTATGAAGCCCAGAGCTGTCGCAAAAAACTCCCAAAGTTTCTCGTAGAGCAAGATCTGCTCTCGAAGCTCATGGAGCGGAAGAGCGGGATGGTGATCGATAAGGTGACATCTCTGGATCAGATGGATGACGTCTACCGGAGATGGGCTTCATTGGACCAGGTCATTCAGAACACCAAGGCAAAGCTGGCGATCCTGGAAGAGGAAATTGCTTTTCTCGCTAACTCTGGCATTCAAATAACACAAGGTGACGACCTCTCGGACCCATCCAAGCCATTATCCGAGAAGGAATTTGAAACTCAGAAAGAAGAAGCCTTGATCCATCATCCCGATATTTCGACACTTCAAATGGACATAGAAAAACAATCGTCAAAAGTAGGTGTGGCGAAAGCGGACTGGCTTCCGGAAGTCTCCGCGGTATCGATGTATAGCAGGGATCCACGCTTTGCGGGAAATCAGGATCAGGTTTTCAGCGGGGTCGAAGTGCGGTGGGATATCTGGGGTTTTGGGGCCAGTCGCCATGAGATAAGGAAAGAGAACAGTCGTCTTCGTGAGATGCGGATGAAATTAGAGAATCAGAAACAAGAAATGGCTTTAAAGATGGATGAAGCTTTTCGGTTCTATCAGGCGGCCTACTCCATATGGAAAAATGCCCAGTCTTATCTGGAATTTCAAAAGGAGCTTTTGAAGAGCATGGAGCGCCAATACCATGGTGGAAAAATCTCTCGGAATGAATTTACGCTCGGGCAAATTCGTTATCTGGATCAAACGATTGCATTTGAAGAGGCGTATTCTGACGCGTTAACTAAAGAAGCGCAGCTTAACTACGTCCTCGGGCGTAGTGAATTCACCCAAAAGGAGTCAGAGCTTTGATTCGCGTGACTTCAAACCCACATTACAAAAGTCGTGTTCTTATCTACTTTGCCACCATGGGAACGGTCTGGGCATTGCTCGTATTTCCCGTGCTATTTGAGTTGAGAGTCCGGGCGGGAGGAGCGCTTTTTGCGTTGCTGTGGGTTATATGCTATGCCTTTCTGAGTATCACAACGGCCTATGCTTTTACCACCTATATTGCCTTTTTGTTTGTAAAGCCTCCAAGACCTTTGCCTGAGTTGGAACATACGCCGACCGATAAATCAGTTGCCTTGGTTTGCACGGTTCGCAACGAAGAAGTCGGCCTTTACGAAAGGCTGAAATTTTCTCTGAATGGGAATGTCGGCGGACCGATTGATTTCTGGCTTCTTTCTGATTCTGATGAGGCCCAGGAAGAGAGGGAGTTGGCTATTATGGAGTGTTTACGCAAGGATTTTCCAGGATCAAGAATGTACTACAGGCGTCGCAAGGAGCACATTCACTTCAAGCCCGGGAATCTCGCGGAATGGCTCTTCTGCCGAGGGGGGAAAGACTACGACTACTTTTTTATTTTGGATGCAGATGCGCTTGTTACATCTGGATCGATTGCGAAATTGCTGCGCAAAGCCGAACATCCGGACAATTGGGATATCTGGCATTATCAATGCAAAACAGCCATTCTCCACGATTACACGCACTTCGCGTATTTACAGAAGATCGCCTTAGAGATTCACGAACGTCTTGTTTTTCCAACGATTTACGCGATATGCGGCCAATGGATATCCTACGGCCACTCGAATCTCATTAATACCAAAGGTTTTTTGATCGCCATGCCCCCTACCGATGAGCTGAGCCACGATGTCTGGGATGCCGCGGCTCTGGATCGGGTGGGATACCGTTCCGTTATCGCGATTGATATTACGGTCTATGAAGAAGCGCCGGCCAATTTTCTTGTGGCCCATAAAAGAGATAAACGTTGGGCGCAGGGGAGCTTGAGCGCATTCAAATTACTGGGGGATTCCCGCGTATCGCTTATCCAGCGCTTCTTTGTATTCCAGGGCGGGGTACAATTTTTAAACAACTTTGTTTTTTCTTTATGGCTACTTCTTCAATTCTGGAACATGGTTTTTTTAAGAAACGGAGGACTTGATTTTCCTGTTAATTTCGCTATTGGCGCATTCGCGATGAATCACACTCTCTTTATCGTGACACTTGCGGCTATGGGGACTTTCTTGGGTTATCCCTTCCTTGTCGCAAGGAATTTCAAAGATGTCAAAAGCTACTTGTGGGGACTTGTGTACTCTAACTTGACGATGATGAATAGTCTGATTAACGGGTGCATGAACGTAATAAGCATTATTTTTTCCCCTCTGCGTTCGTGGGTTCCGATGGAAAAAGATCCCTTCGCGAAGTCTCCGATCTTGAACCTTTTGAAGAAAACTATCCCCACGAGCCTGATCTCTATCGGTCTCTGGTATTTCGCTTGGCATTCTCATCATGCGTGGTGGATTGTTCTAACCTTACCCTTGCTTGTCGGGGGTGTCATGAGCCCGCTTATTTGCTGGTGGAGCGGACGGGGAAGGCGTGTCGAAGCAGAATCAAACCAAGAAGTTCCTACTGAGCCAGAGGCAGGAGCTTTAGTGCCGGAAAAGGTTCTTCAAACTTAAATAGAAAGAAATGGAATTTACAATGAGCGATCAAACGAAGGTAGATCAAACTAAAGTGGATCGGTCCAAAATTGAGGACGGTATCCGGGCGCTAGAGGAGGCGATGAAAGCGCGCTATAGCGAAAAAGCGCCAAGTGTTCTTAAACCGCCCGGTGCTGTTTACAGGAGTTATGAGGTGCCACCCTTTTGGAAAAAGGTGAAAAAATATATTCAGTGGGGCGGGCTCGTATTCGCATTGTATTTTCTTTTCTTTCCCATCAAGCAGCTAGCACCGTTGGAAGGGAAATTGGTCCCTCGTGAGGTGCGTGTAATGGATGTCAAGTTGGGCGGGGAGCTCATTTCGATCTTAAAATCAAACGGTGCATCTGTCAAAAGAGGGGAAGTGATCGGAAAACTTTACAACTCTTTCCTCCATCAGGAAAAGGATCGGTTAGGGGCGGAGATACGAGTCATCGAGACCGAACTTGCGGGATTAAAGCTGAATTCAGAGAGCGAGCAAGCGGTCTACTCGCGGTATCAACGTCTCTATGATGGAGGCGATCTCAGCCTGATCGGTCTTGACCTTCAGAAGATAAAGGCCAAAGAAGCCGAGAGACTGTTCAAGGTCAAGGAAGCCGAATATCAAGAGCGGAAAATCAGAATGGCAAATCTCGAAAAACAGCTTGCCGACGAAGTGATTCAAAGTCCCTTCGATGGTATCATTACGTCTGCCATCGAGGAGAAACTAAATACCCGGGTCAAAGAGAACGATCCTTTGTGCGATGTAGCCGTTGGCGGCATGCGTTTTGAGTTTAAAGTCAAGGAAGAGGCCGTCCGATCGATCAACAAAGGACAAATGCTTCCGATCACCCTTGAGGCATTTCCAGGGAGAGATTTCAAGGGGAAGGTGGATGAGATTCGTCCGATTGTTTTCGAGGAAAGTCCCAAACCCTGGATGAAGAGTTATAACGCCCGGGTACTTGTATCGAGTGTGACTCCGCTACCCGAAGAATCCAGATATGGGATGACTGCCAAGTCCCGGGTTCGGTTGAAAGAACGGATCAGTCGCGTTTCCAGGTGGCTGCGTGATTGGGGAGAGCAATTAAAAGCAGGATAAAACAGGTTGTCATAAGGAATGAAATGAGAAAAACCAGAATCTTTTTAACGTTAGTTACCGCATTCATCATAGTCACGGGAGGTGTGTTTATGGAATCAGTCGCGGGACAGTCAGCCGTCATGAAGCCAGCAGTCCTGAGCCGGGATCAGTTTGTTTATCTGAAAAATATAGAGGCAACGACTTTTCGTGGTTTTAAGAAACTCTTGGACCCTGCGACAGGTTTGCCGGTGGATATCGCGTCCATTGCGCAAGGAGACGTTACGGTTCATCCGGAAAATGCTTACTACAGTAAAACCTCGCCCACGAATATCGGACTCGGATTCATTTATCTGGTGCTCGCAAGGGATAGAGGCTATTTGTCCGAGGATGAGGCGTATCAGTCGGGTTTGCGGATGATGGATACGCTTGAAAAGCTGGAAACCCATGAAGGCTTTCTTTTTAATTGGTATCACCTATCCGGCGAAGTAGGGAAAGTACCGGGGGTGACCCTCGATCGCTTTGTATCTTCTCTGGATAACGGAGATTTGGATATTTGTCTGATGGCCGCAGCTGGTGCTTTTCCGCAAACGGCACTTTCAGACAGGATTGACGCGTTTCTTAAAAAAAATAATTATCGCTTTTTCTTTAGCAAGAATCCCGATCACCGGGATAACGGGATGATCAGTGTCGGGTATGACGATTCAAAAAAGACTTATCACAGCGCGGATTACTCCATCTTCAATATCGAAGGTCGGATGACTGTTCTTGTGGCGATCTTAAAAGACGATATCCCCGATTCTGCCTGGAAGAAACAGGGGAGGCTTGTCCGCACCTACACCACACTTCAAAATGAGACTATCCCAATAGTGGCTGCGTGGGGCGGGAGCCTTTATGAAACACTTTTTGCGGATGAAATCCTTGGGGGGTATAAAATTGCTCCCAAGGCTTTTTTGCAAAACGCGCAGAACATGATCCGTATCCATCAGGACAAAGGGAAACGTGTCTCAAAAAGCGGGATTTGGGGGTTCTCGAACGGTGAAGTGCCGGGGCAGGACCGGTATGAAATGACGGGTGTTTCAGAGATTGCGTACAACCGCTTTCCTGGAGAGTTTGTGACTTTGTATTCCTCTTTCCTCGCTCTCCGATATTCTCCCGAGGCGGTGATTGAGAATTTTAAGCAGATTGAGACGTTGAACCCCAAAGCCTTTAATCCGCAATACGGGTTTACGGATTCGATAGACCCAAAAACAGGTGTCATCAACAGGCAAATTCTGAGCCTGGACAAAGGGATGGAATTACTTTCAATCGGCAATTTCATGAATTCATTAGAAGGGAAAAAAGAGATCCCTGATTATTTATGGGATTATGCGAAAGACAAAGGCTGGGAAGACAAAGGAAAAGCCTTACTCAAGGGAGAAGAAAACAATCCTTCCTTTCGCAGTCTTCATGAGTCCCAGAATTCTGTCCCCGCGGATCATAACCTTCCACTAATGGACCTCATGGAGGTTCGTCAGGATATGGGCGCTTTCTTTGAACCTGGGCGCGCTAAAGCGTCCTTTAAAATAATTGAATCGAATGAAGGTGCTTCCAGTCTTGAAATTCATTACGACGTCAACCAACGTTACACCTATTCCGGGGTGTATCTCCGCTATGACGATCTTGATGTCACAAAGCGCCGCTCACTGGCTTTTCAGATCAAAGGCGATGAACAAGCAGGATTTCCCAAGACTGTTAAGGTGGAACTGAAATACCAAGGCGAATATGTCCAATTTGAGCATATTCCCGTAAATTCAACGTGGACGGATGCAAAGATCCTGCTACCGCCCAACAGCCAGAAGGTGGACGAAGTGACTTTTGTAATTGAAAATGCCGCGGCAGGGCAGCATCAAAAAGGCAAAGTCTTGGTGCGATCTTTAGTGCTTCGGTAATTAAAAAGGGTTTTAAAAATTCAAAGAAAAGGACGGGTCTTTTAATGAATCCATGTCATCCAGTTATGAAGTCGATCGCTTTTACAGTCGTTCTTACTTTTTTCACCACGAGTCTTGGAATTAGCCCTCACGGATTCGCAGCTACGGGTGTGCCTATGCCCAAAGTGTCTTCATTAGCTGCTGGTACGTTTGCGATCCCTGCTGAACTCGGTCAAGTTACGGATAAGGCCATGGGTGACCCAACAGCCCCGGCATTCATTCATATCCAATCTGCACACGGAAATTACCAAGCTGAGAAGAATATCGAGAAGCTCCTCACCTATATCGAAAAGAACTCCACCGTTCAGCTGATGCTTCTTGAAGGCGCTGCGAATAAACTGCAGCCCGAACTCTTTCGCCTTTTTCCGCAACATCCCGATTTCAACCACAAGGTTACCGACAAGCTCATGCAGGAAGGTTATCTCACAGGTCCCGAGTCTTTTTTGATTGAATCCGCTAATAAAACCGAGGGATGGGGCATTGAGAACCTCGGTGCTTATAAGAAAGATCGCGATGCTTTCATTTCTGTTGTGAAATCGGATAAGACCGCGCAAGCTTTTCTCCTGAAACTCCGTGCCACGATCGAAAGGCGTTTTGCTTCAAAGCTGAACAAAGACCTCTTATACCTCGTTCGTCAGGAAGAAGCGCTTGGTTCCGGGACAGTCTCCTTTGAGAGTTGGATCAAGACCTTGGGCGAAGGAAGCAAGAAATATCTCAAACAGGATCTCTCGGATGCCTTTTATCAGGACCAATACCCCTTTCTAATTCGCTATTTCCGTCTTCAGATGATCGGCTCCAAGATCGACCGCGAAAAAGTACGTCGGGAAGCCGATGCCTTTCTCGCCGAACTCGTCAGGCGCAAGGCTTCCAAGGAGATTCTCGGGAACTTCAAAGCCATATTGCAATTACCCGAAGCGGATCTCTTGAAAACTTTCAACCGCACCACGGACGGTTATTCCACTTTACGCCGGGTCTTTGACCTTGCATTCAACGCGCTTCCCAAAGACTTTTCCATGACGCTGTGGCCGAACTGGACCCTGTATGCCCAATACATCATCCTGATGCAGGAGATGGAAGGCAAAGGGCTACATGAAGAGGCCGTGCACTTGAAAGATGAAATCCAAGCAGCTTTAGCCAAGACTTTGGATGAAAAAGAATATCTCGTTAAAGTCCGGGAGCTGTATTTATTGCGCCAGCTCTTTAACCTTGAATTAACACGGGCGGAATATGAGGAGCTGATGCAAGCCGTCGAGACTTCTGACGTTCGAGATATTCGGACGATCTATAAAACCGCCATGGATTTCTATTCGATCGCTGTCGATCGTGAAAACAAAATGTTCAGGAACGCTCTTATGCGTATGAGTCTTCAAAAGCAGGACCGCGCCGTGATTGTTACCGGCGGATTCCATGCGGATGGTCTCAAAAAACTTGCCGCATCCAAGAACTGTTCCTACATTCAGATCACCCCGCGCATTGCGGAAGTCTCGAAGCGTGATCATGAAGTGTATCTCCGTTCTATTCTCGGCAACCGGAGCATTGAAACCTCCCAGATGAGTCGGCTCTTGGTCACAGTTCCCGGTGATATGGTTCATGTCATGGGATCTGGCGAGGCAGCCAGGACGAGATCTGAGATCCGAAGTCTTGTTGATAACGAAATAAATTCCGTAGATGTTTCTGATCGCACTGATCTCAAACTGGCCCTTGCCGGTTCTGTTTTTGGTTTCCAAACACCTACTTTAGCATCTGTCAGGAAGCGTACTGAGATAAGGGGAGTTGCAGCGTATCGCTCCGAGGTCCGAAAAACTGAAGCTAGGAAGGCGAGAGTCGTAGAAACCGCGATATTGGCCTTGGTAATAGCGGGAAGTTCCGCATTATCCGCCTTTGCCGATCACATGCGGCCAGTGATTTCAGGCTTTAACGTAAAACCCGGGAACGTTGCAGAGGTGAGCGCGCCCTTATGGCTTGGCAATATTTACCGCATCATGGGCGCTCCCAACCTTGTTACTGTCATGACCAATGCGTCAGAGATTATTTTCCCAGATGGTCCGACCAATCAGGCGCCCCATACCGAGACAGTCCCCGCACTTCAACCGCAGTATTTTTTCCGCTTAAATGAAATTCTGATACCGGGATTGCCCGTGGCGCCTTCGAACGTCGTCTATACCGTCTCCCAGACGGCGGGGACAAAACTTGTACAAAATGGTTTTGAGATGCCCGCTACGCCAACGAACCGCTACGGTGGGCTGTCGTTCCAGCTGCCAGTTGATATGTCGGGCATGAGCGAGCTTGTTTTTGCGATCGATCCGAAAGGTCTGACGAATGGAACCGTTCAGTTCAAAGACGGTATTGGCGGTGTTCAAGCCTACAATCTGTCTGACATAAAAAAATCCGACAATTTTTATCATATTTCTCCGCCATTTCCTGTACTTAAAGAACTGATATTTGTGCCACAAGACATTGAAAACGGGACCTTTTATGTTCACTTGCCGTTTACCTATGTCACACCATCCGACACCTTGAAAACAACAGACATCACACCATTTGCGACTACGGGACGGGTCTGGACCGTGACCTCGACAGCAACCGAAAGGGGAATCAAAGCTACTGTGACTTCTCCCGATGGTTTTGGGGGATTTTATTTTCCGGACGGATTGGACCTCACAGCCATGCCAGGGGGTGTGTTGCGCCTCGGTGTTAAAGGGAACTATGTGGCGGCTACTCTTCGGATACAGTCGGATCCCACTCATTTCTATGATGTGCGTCTTCATGATTTTATCGGCAAAGAGGGAATCGTTAATATTAAGGTTGCGGACATTGTGGGTCCCACGGTTACGAATATCCAAGACATCTTGATCCTCGTGGACGGGGTTGCTGCTGCGGATCCTGCTGTGTTTTTCCTTAATGATCAGCTGGCGGTGATACCGGATGATTCTCTGACTGAGAAGGATCTGACCGAGATTGCTATTTCCAATCTGTCATCGGTAATTCTAGTGGACCAGGTATCGGGCTCCACTCAGTGGGAAAAGAACGTGAATCCTAACCTTTGGTCTGCCAGCATTCCTTTGAACTCGACGAATGCCTTTGGTGGCATTGAATTCGGTCAGGATGTGAATATCAGCTCGCTAACGAATCTGAATATTCAGATCCAAAGCGGTGACCTGGATGAGTTGAAAGTGGAGATCAATGATCAAGCGGGCGGACGGGCGACGATTCTCTGGGCAGATTTGAAAAACGCCTTAACCGGAGTCGGCGCAGTGCCAAAAACACTATTGAAGAGTGTCGATATGTCGCGTCTTAAAAATATAATCTTAATCCGACCCGCAGAAGCTACGGGCAGCGGGACGGCACTCCTGACACTTCGGATAAGTCAGTCTCGATCCGAGGCGAGGGCAACTGAATATCTGGCTATTCCGCAGGTTCTTGCGGTGGATAAGAGCAGTTTAGTGGCAAAACTTGGGACGGCGATGCGGGTAGCGGCGAACACAGTTTCGCCGCTACTTGCGGTTTCTCCGGCCTATGCTTCGGATATAGCTCCGGAGCTTTTTCCCGGAACGGTTCACTATCAGACATCCCTGAAGGTTCCTTCGGTGTTTGCGGTAAAGTGGCCGATGTTGAACAGGATCGTCAGTCATTTTGCGACAGCCTCTAACGGGCGTATGGTCATTGATCAGCGGCAGGGGGTTTCTGATGCAGCAAGTGTGCTGCCTTTGGTTACTTTCGCGCTGTATAACCCAAAGGCGGCAGTTGTGCTGGCCTTGGTCGCGGACACTCATACCGTGGAAGCTTTTGTTAAAAAGCTGGCGGCGATAAGCCCGAACGGCGCTTTCCCTAAGAATTTCAAGGTTCAGGCGTTCGCCAATGAAAATGAGTTTGTGAATGCCTTTGCCGGGTTCTATAACAGTGCGGCTCCGCTCGGACAATCCATAGCGCTGATCACGGATCGTGAAGATTCTGTCGTGACGCAGAAGATCGGTTCACGTCGGCATCTCTTGAGCGTGATAGGCGACCAGAATCCATTGAAACAAACGGCTTCCGCACTTCTGGCTGCGGACAAGCTTCTTAATGATGCAATTTGGTCCATGGGGTATCACTTCGTGTCCGTGGAAAAACTGGGCGGCTTGGAAGCTTTAATGGCTGAATTGACAAGTTTCGTCGCGGCTCAGGCGAAGGTACTGGCTTCAGCATAAACAGTCTCAAGATTTTTAAATGAAAGAGAATTTCTATCGTAACAGAAGAAAAATTTTCGGGCTAATGAGGTACGACGCACTTTCACACGAACAGCCCTGTGATGAGTTGACGTGCTACTCATGCGCCGGCCTGATTATTCTTTTAAAAGCTTGTAGGGTTTGATCCGCAGTGTTTGAGCGATCCTGGAAAAGGCC
>Ga0182027_10012771_pt1 | contig 11778 bp, 12 predicted proteins | sample 712E1DmetaG_FD_121300 | JGI IMG/M metagenome (GOLD analysis project Ga0182027, IMG submission 121300) | Permafrost microbial communities from Stordalen Mire, Sweden - 712E1D metaG (Illumina Assembly) | ecosystem: Environmental > Terrestrial > Soil > Wetlands > Permafrost | place: Sweden...
TCTGACGCAGAAGCCGGCCAAAGATGGGCCTTCCCGGAGGGCGGGGCGCTTTCGCCCATCGTCGGCGTTGCTCGTCGCTTACAATGCTTCAGCATTGCTCGCTCCTCGCGCCTTGACGCTGGGGCAAAATCGCTCCCGCATAAATCAAGATATGTTGGAATCACCACACTAGTCTAAGACCGCTCCAGAGATCGGAATATCGATGACGCTCCGGTCTGTTCTCCGGCGTTCGGCGAGGGGTTTTTCGATGAGATGGTAAGCCGCCATCGACCAGCCCAGCGTGAGGCTTAAGGCGATGAAGGGGAGTATCGCTTCGGATACCTGGCCGCCCAACTCGGCGACCGTCAAGCACATGACAAAGTTATGGCTCAGATAGACGGCGAAACTCCAGTGCCCGAGCGCTCGTCCAGGGGTCGATTCCAGCCAGCGTCCGGCCCAGCCGTGGATTCCCCGGACTCCGCAGGCGATCAGCCACGCCAGGAGGAGAGAGCGCGAAAGCTCGGTCCCGGTTAATGAAAGCCAGCCGCCAGCCGCGGAGCCTCGGCAGGCGAATCGGATCACGGTCAGTATCAGCCCCAACGCGCCCATCAGGGATCCGGACTCTTCCGAACAGGCCAGAAATGATCCCGCCCCCAACGACTCAAAGGCGTCCGTCGTCAGGAGATCGATGGTCAATTTCGGCCACCCGAGAAGCCCCGCCGCCGCCCGACAGAGCACGGCGGTTCCGATCATGGCCAGCGTAGCGGCCCGTAAATGGCGCTTTGGCACAAAGAGGAGAATCAGGGGCCAGAACAGGTAGAAATGCTGTTCGACGGCGACGGCCCAGAGGTGACCGGCCGGGCCGACAAATCGCCCTTCTTTGATGAAGTAAAAGTTGGATAAAAACGATAAGTGCCAGAACATTCCGTTGCCGGTGGTCATCCAACCACGCCAGATCGCCATCGCGCAGACAACATAAAAAAGCGGAAGAATACGCCAGGCGCGGCGGGTGTAAAAGCGCGTCAGCACCGTCAGCCGTGACTCCGTCGAGAATTGGCGGTCCAGCAGCAGCGAGCGCGTGATTAAATAGCCGCTCAAAACAAAGAAAAAATCGACGCCGATGCGGCCGCCCGTAGGATCCCAGAGATCCCATCCGGGCCAGTAATGGTGCGCGAGGATCAAAAGGGCCGCGGCTCCGCGCATGCCGTCCAGTTGAGGGAAAATACGCCGTTTCATGGTTGCCATTCTAATAAAAGTGACCCGATTGACAAATGCCGTCGCGTTGGCGTAAGATGACGCCGTTGCAAGAAGGTGGATGGGACACAAGGATTGGTGTCGATAACAAGGGCGTTCTCTTCTGCACAGCGAGAGGACGCTTTTTTTATTGCCAGGAAGGCGAAGAAGACATTTATGGAAAGAACGGACCTGCCTGTCTTTAGCAAAGAAACTCCGGTCATCCCGACCGAGGAACTGTTCGACCGTGGTGAAGCTCGCCCGAAAACCGATCTGCTGCTGATGGGGCTGGCCCACGATATGCGCAGTCCTCTGTTCGCCATGCTGGGATACCTGCACCTGCTTCAAAAACAGCTTGGGAAACAGGGCACGGATCAATCCTTGGAGTATGTCCAACTGGCGCACCAGGCGGGTCTCCGGCTGGATCAGATGCTGACGGAAGCTCTGGATGTGATGCGCTTCGGGCACCAGTTGCCTCCGGTCCGGATGCAAACGGTGCGCCTGCGCGATCTTTTTGAACGTCTTCAGGGAACCTTTCAGATTATCTCAGGACAAAAACAAATCCGGATCAATATGGTTTTAAAGGGTCATGAGGATGTGGTCCTTCAGGCTGATCCTTCCTATCTTGAGCGCGCGCTGGATAACCTGGTTGCCAACGCGATCAAATTCAGTCCGGCGGGCGGAGATGTGACCTTGACCGGATACGAGCGATCTGGACGCGTGTTCTTCGAAGTGGCCGACCGCGGCCGCGGGATTCCCTTCGAAAAGCAGCCTTCCATTTTTGAACCTTTCCGACAGGTAATTCCAGATGACCGGCAACGCGGATTCGGGCTGGGATTGGCCATCGTGCGGTTTATCGCCCGGGCGCATGGCGGCGATATCGAGGTTGTTTCCGAGCCCGGCGCGGGAACCTGTTTTACGCTCTGGATCCCGGTCTCTCCCGCCCGCGCCAGTCCGTCGCAGCGGGCGAAAAAATGTGAATAAAAAACCAGGCCCCGACGGCAGGAGCCTGGTTTTTTATGTGTCGTTGCCGGTCGGTTATTTGATCGTAATGTGCTTGATGACGACAGGGGTGTTCGGCCTGTCACTGCTGTCTCGCGGCACGTTGGCGATCGCGTTGGCCACATCCTGGCCTTTCGTGACCTGGCCGAAGATCGTGTAGTGACCGTTGGTGTTCAGGAATTCATCATTGGCGACCGTGACGAAGAACTGGCTCCCGTTGGTATTGGGGCCGGCGTTCGCCATGGCCAGCCGTCCCGGCCGGTCAAATTTCTGAGACGGGAATTCATCATTGAACTTGTATCCCGGGCCACCGGTTCCGGTTCCGAGAGGATCTCCGCCCTGGATCATGAAATTGGGGATCACCCGGTGGAACGTGACTCCATCGTAAAAGTTGGATTTCTTCGTCTGTCCGGTTTTCAGGTCCTTGTACTCTTTGGTTCCTGTGGCGAGCCCGACAAAGTTGGCGACGGCGTTGGGCGCGTCCTTGTCGAAGAGCTCGCACTCGATAGTGCCTTTCGATGTCTCAATCACGGCGGTTTTGGCTTGGGCCGACATAATGCCTCCTGTCAGAAGTAGGGTCGTCAGCAGTACGGTTTTTTTCATGGGTGATGCCTCCGTTTGTCGTCATCCCCGGCGGTCTCTGGCCGGGGACCCATCATATCTTACGGACGTGATGGTTCCCCCGCCAGTAGCCGCGGGGGATGACGGTTAGTATGTATCTGCGGCGCGCGTCATGGCGTCCAGATCGAGCGCCTGATTTAATTCTGCTTCCGTCATCAGTTTCTGTTCTAAAGCAATCTGCCGGATGCTCTTGTGCGACGACAAAGCCTCCTTGGCGACCGCCGCCGCTTTGAGGTATCCGATATGGGGATTGAGTGCGGTCACCAGCGCGGCACTGCGTTCCGCGAAGTGATGACAGCGGTCGGCGTTGGCCGTGATCCCGTCCACGCAGCGCGCGGTGAAGGTCCGGAAGCCGTTCTCCAGAATCTTCAGCGAGGTCATGAGATTGGACGCGATAAGAGGCATCATGACGTTTAACTCGAGCTCTCCGGCCTGCGACGCGAAGGCGATCACCTGGTCATTGCCGGCCACCTGGTAGCAGACCATCATCAGCATCTCCGGCATGGCCGGATTCACTTTCCCAGGCATGATGGACGAGCCGGGGGCGATGGGAGGCAGAGCGATTTCGCGGATGCCGACTTTGGGTCCGGAGGTTAAAAAGCGCAGGTCCCGACAGATCTTCACCATGTCCAACCCCAGGTTCCGAAGCGTGCCCGACATCCCCACAAAAGAAGCCATGCTTTGCATGGCGGCCATAAGGTCTGGGGCCAAGGTCAGTTTCATCTCCAGCGCTCGCGAGAGCTCTTCGGCGATAAGATAGCGCGCTTTCGGGTGGGCGTTCAGGCCGGTCCCGACGGCGGTGCCACCGATGCCCAGCACTTTGAAATCTTCGATCAGGCGCTTATAACGGCGGATGTGGTCGCCCACGATATTGGAATAAGCCTGGAACTCCTGGCCGAGCCGGACCGGAACGGCGTCCTGAAGATGCGTACGGCCGGCTTTGACGATCTTGTCGAATTCTTTCGCTTTTTTCGCGAAGGCTTGCTGCAGGAGTTCCAGCGCCGGCAGGAAATGCCGGCTGTTCAGGAGGACAGACAGGCGCATGCTGGTGGGGATGACGTCGTTGGTCGACTGTCCGAAATTCACGTCATCATTGGAGCTGACGACCTTGTAGTCTCCACGCCGTCCGCCCAGGATCTCGATGGCGCGATTGGCCAGGATCTCATTGATGTTCATGTGGAAGAGCGTCCCGGCGCCGGCCTGAAAGACGTCGACTACCACTTGGTCATGGTAGGCGCCGGAAAGCATTTCATCGGCCGCCTTGACGATCGCGTTGCCCTTTCTGGGATCGATTTGTTTGAGCTTCATATTGGCCAGCGCCGCCGCTTTTTTGATGTGGACGGTGGCCAGGATGAGGTCCGTATGGGCGCGCCAGCCGCTGATGTTAAAGTTGATGACCGCGCGTTGGGTCTGGACGCCGTAGTAGGCGTCCGCCGGTACTTCCAGCTCCCCCATGCTGTCTTTTTCGATGCGCGTCTTAACCATAAGCAAGAATCATAAAAGTTATAATCACGCCATGTCTAATACGCTTTCGGGAAAAACGCGTCCAGAATCGGACAGCATGGGAACCATCGAAGTCCCGGCGGACCGGTACTGGGGAGCTCAAACACAGCGTTCGCTCATCCATTTCGATATCGGGAATGACACGATGCCTGCCGAGCTGATCAAAGCTTTCGGCATCCTTAAAAAAGCCTGCGCCCTCGTCAATAAAGATCTTGGGGAATTAAAGCCTGACCTCGCGGAATTGATCGTCAAGGCCGCCGATGAGGTCATCGCAGGAAAACTCTCCGATCATTTTCCTCTGCGCATCTGGCAGACGGGTTCCGGAACACAGACAAACATGAACGTGAACGAGGTGATTTCCAATCGCGCCATCGAAATCGCGGGCGGCAAGATGGGATCGAAGACCCCCGTTCATCCGAACGATCATGTGAACATGTCTCAGTCCTCCAATGACACCTTCCCCTCGGCGATGTATATCGCGGCGGCGACTGAAGTCGAGCATTCCCTGATCCCGGCCGTGGAAAAGCTCCATGAAGCGCTCGTGAAAAAGCAGAAGGAATTTGACAAGGTGGTCAAGATCGGGCGCACGCACTTGATGGACGCGGTGCCCATGACTGTCGGGCAGGAGTTTTCCGGCTGGGTTTCGTTGCTCGAGCGGGATGTCGTTCGGCTCCGGCAGGTTCTTTCCGGACTGCATGAACTGGCCATCGGCGGGACGGCGGTCGGGACAGGCCTGAATACGCACCCGGAGTTCGCGGTACGGGCCGCCAGGACAGTGGCCGAATTGACCGGTCTTCCTTTCAAATCTCACCCGAACAAGTTTGCCGCGCTTTCCGCCCATGATGAAATCGTCTTTGCCAGCGGCGCCTTGAAAACACTGGGCGCTTCCTTAATGAAGATTGCCAACGATATCCGCTGGCTGGCCTCAGGGCCGCGCTGCGGGCTGGGGGAAATGTCTCTCCCGGAAAACGAGCCGGGCTCCTCGATCATGCCGGGGAAAGTAAATCCTACACAGAATGAGGCGGTCACGATGGTGGCGGTTCAGGTCTTCGGCAACGATGCGGCCATCGGCTTTGCCGGCTCGCAGGGGAATTTCGAGCTGAATGTTTTCAAACCGGTCATGATCCACAATTTCCTGCATTCCGTTCGTCTTCTGAAAGATTCCTGCCGGATGTTCGTCGAGCATTGTGTGAACGGTATTGAGCTCAATACCGATAAGATCGATTGGTACGTCAAGAACTCCTTGATGCTGGTGACGGCCTTAAGTCCCAGAATCGGCTATGACAAAGCGGCGAAAGTGGCGCATACCGCTCATCATGAGCGCCTCAGTTTGAAAGAAGCCTGCCTGAAGCTCGGCTATCTCACCGACAAGGAATTTGATCAATGGGTGAATCCGGGCGAGATGACCCACCCATAATAAAAGCCTGAAACATTTTTGCTTTCTGCCTCGTCTAACTCATTATGATCAAAATGCGGCGGTGGATGCTGCTCTGTCTTTTCTTGGTCCCTGCGACAGCCATGGCCTATCCTTATTATGCGGGCCCCTATCGGGTCTTTCGTCCCGTCGATGATCTTCCCCCGACGGGGGCGGCGCTCGGCCCCTGGCCGTGGAACTTCAACTTCGGCGGCGGACCCACGGCCGTTACGGGGTCCAATAACCCGCTGACCGGCGGATGGAATTTCGTGGTGGGCAGTGGTTATAACTTTTCGCCGCGACTTGGGCTGGATCTCGAATTGATGAATGCCGGGATGGGGGTGACCCGGGCGGCGATGGCGCAGCAGCAGGCTCTTGACGCCAGCGCCAGCGTCTGGTCGGTGACGCTCGACCCGATCTGGCGCTTCCGCATCGGCGGTCCGGTCGGAGGATATCTCATCGGCGGCGGCGGGTTTTATGAGCGGGACATCCGCTATTCCGAACCCGGTGAGGTTTTCGTCCCGACGTATCGCGGGGGATTCTTCGCTCCCGGCACCGGGGACGTCCATCAGATCGATGATACCGGAGGCGTGAACGCCGGCGCCGGGCTGACCTGCAATCTCGGATGGGGAACGAAATTATTTGTTGAAGCCCGGTACCATTACCTTTTCACATCCGGGAGCGCGACACAGATCATTCCGATAACAATCGGATTGAGGTGGTAACGATGAAAAAAATCCTGCTGTCTGTCATTTGCTTATTGTGCGTGTCTCCTTCATGGGGATGGGGCCGTGGCGGTTTCGGATGGCGCGGAGGGGGGCCAAGAGTTGATATCGGGGTCGGTCCCTGGTGGCCGTATTGGTATCCGGACTATTACTACCCTGATTACGCTTACTATCCCGCTCCCTATGCGCCACCCTACGCCTACGCGTCCTCACCCATCGCCGCTCCTCCCGCTCCATCCTCAGGACTATCGAAAGAAGAACTTCGCTTCAGGTATGAGGATGGCGATATCTCCAAGGAGGAATACGAGGCAGGATTGCGCCAGCTGGCTGAACCGAAGTCTCAACCGGATCCTCAGCCCCGCTCCGAAGCCGCACCGCAGGGCGAATCGCTCATGGCGGTAAATGATCTCCAGATGGAGCTGCGCGCCCTCCTGGATCAGAAACTGAAAGAGGGATCGATTACCGGCGTCCAGCATGACGCCGAAGCCAGGTATCTCACCCAGCTTGACCGTCAGGCTCACTCCGAAGCGGAAGCCAACGGCGGGCGTCTGACGTCCTACGATGAAGCCGACATGGTGCGCAAGCTTCACCAGGCGTATTACGTGATCAACCATAACCTCGTTGTGAATCCGTAAGCCGGTTCATATAATCCCGTTAGTGAAAAGACTAACGCGCTACGCGCTGGGGGTTCTGCTGCTGCCTCTCTGCTACGGGATGGCGGTCGCTCTCTGGGAGATCCTGCGTCATTTTAAGGACGTCCCGGAGGGGTCGTTCTATTTTGTGGCGGGAATTGTAAGCTACCTCGCTTTCCAGTGGGTTTTTTTCCGCCCGATCCGGACCTATGTGTTCGGTCATGAGTTGAGCCACGCGCTGGCCGCCTGGATGAGCGGCGCGAAGGTGAAGCGCTTCCATGTCAGCAAAAAGGGCGGGTCAGTGACCGTCTCAAAATCGAATCTCTTTGTCGCGCTGGCCCCCTACATTCTTCCTCTCTACGCGCTCCTCGTGATGGCCGTCTATTTCATGGCCAGTTGTTTCCACCCGGTGCTGAAGAACTACTGGCGACTTTTCCTGTGGCTCCTGGGGGGAACTCTCGGTTTTCACATGGCGTTGACGGCTTATGCGCTGAAAATGGATCAGCCGGACCTGAAGGCGTCGGGAAAATTCTTGTCGGCGGTCATCATTTATCTTGGGAATACCATCTCCATCGTTTTTCTCCTGGGGATTCTTTTCCCTCGGACGGTTTCCTGGAGCCGGTTTGCGGTCGTTTCCGGACGCGAAGCTGTTGCGGCGGTCAAGGAAGTCACCAAAGGCTCTCAGGTGGTATGGAATTCCGCCACTAAGGCTTTGGCGGACCCGCCTGGACGTAGTGGCGGGGAGGCGGTTCATGTTGCTCAGCATTGAACTCAAGCGAAAAGTCTTTCACCACCTGGCCCTCGTCTACATGGCGATTTACGCATTCACCCCCGCCTGGTTTTCGATCAGTTTTCTGGGCCTGGTTCTGGCCATGCTTTCTGCCGTGGAGTTTATTCGCCTGCGCCGCCCGGAAGTCAATGATCGGCTTTTGACCGCTTTCGGCGGGTTGCACCGTCCGGCCGAAATTCTGGCTCCCTCCGGAATTTTCTGGACGCTGGCAGGATCCTGGCTGACGATGTTTCTCCTCGAAGAGCAGACACTTGTTCTGCCTGTCATGGGAATGCTTGTGTTCGGCGATGCCGCCGCCGCCCTTTACGGCCAGCGCTGGGGTGTCCATTACTGGCCATGCAAACCGGTGGATCCGGATCCTTCGCCATGGGCCCCGCTCAAAATCTGGAAACTCCCGGCCAATTCTTCCAAAACCTATGAGGGGAGCGCCGCCTTTACGCTGGTCTCCTTTTTCTGGATTCTTCTGTTCCTTCGCCCGCATGTCGCCCTCCTGGGGGCTGCCGCCGGGGCCTGGGTCGAGTCCCGCCAGCAGGAATGGAATGATAACTTCTGGATTCCGGTTGGTGGAGGGATGATCCTCGGGGTCTTAAGCCTGCTTTTGGCCGGTGGTGTGGGACGCCCTTTGCATTTGTGGCAAAAGATAGGAATACCTCTCTATCTGATTGCCGTATTCATGAGTTATGCCTGGTATGCCAGGCAGGGAGCGGCTGAATGAAAATGCGATACATCACGATGACGATGGTGATGGCGTTCATGACGACAAATTCATTCGCCTACACTCCTGGGAAATTTTATTATCAGGGGCATACGAAGGAGAAAATAATTGCCCTCACATTCGACGACGGGCCGGGTCCCTTCACGCCGCAGATTCTTAGCCTTTTAAAAGAGCATCGCGCGCGGGCGACATTTTTCATGGAGGGGGATCAGATCCCTTCTTATCCTCAGTTCGCCAGGGCGGTCGCTGACGCCGGCATGGAGATCGGCAATCATACCTGGAGTCATCCGGATTTCCATAAGGTGAAAGAGGCTCCTGCCGCTCGCCTGGGGGAAGAACTGCAGAAAACGGAAGACGCGATTCAGAAATATTCCGGAGTCACCGCCCATATCGTCAGAATGCCTCACGGGTATTACAACAGGACGTGGCTGCTTCCGACGCTTAAGGAAAAAGGCTACGCGCTCGTCCATTGGACCTTTGGGACGGACTGGTTCTTAAAAAAGACGCCGGAGCAGATGGCCGCCGAATACATCAAAAATGCCGGCAAAGGGGCGGTTTTTCTCTTTCACGACGGGGGGCGCCACCGGGAAAAAACCCTGGCCGCGCTCAAGATCATTCTCCCGGCTCTCGAGCAAAAAGGCTACCGGTTCGTCGCCGCTGAAGATCTCTTTAAGGATTGATGAAGATTACAATCCCGTGCCTGTTCCTCCTGGCGCAAGTCGGTAACGCCTACATTCCGGGGCATTTCTACTATTTCGGCCATACGACGGACAAAGTCATCGCGCTGACCTTTGACGATGGGCCCGGGCCGATTACGCCGAAAGTTCTTGAGCTGCTGGCGGCTCATCACATCCGAGCCACGTTCTTTATGGAAGGAACTCAGGTCGAGGAATACGCGCCGATCGCGCGGCAGGTCAAAGACGCCGGCCACGAAATCGGCAATCACACGTACTGGCATTTTGATTACCACAAACTCAAGAACGCCACGCCCCGGCGGCTCGTGCATGAGCTGCGTCAGACCGAAGCCACGATGCGCCGGGCTTTTCGCGATCCTCAATGGCGAACGCATGTCGTCCGCATGCCTTATGGGTATTTCAATCATACGTGGCTTCTGCCGGCCTTAAAGAAGGAAGATTACGCGCTCGTGCACTGGTCCTGTGATGAAGAGGGGCGACCGGAAAAATCAGTCGACCAGATGGTCGATGCCTATGTCGCTCACGCAAAGCCCGGTGCTGTCTTTCTTTTTCACGATGGGGGCCGCCACCGTGAGAAGACGCTTCAGGCGGTGACGGCTGTCGTCGACGCGCTGGAGAAAAAAGGCTACCGCTTTGTCCCGGCCGAGGAGATGTTCAAGTGATTTCAAAGGACATGAAGGCGGTCTGTCTCCTGACACTGGTCGTGCTCGCCACCGGATTGCCATTCGTGCGGCGCGCCTACTTCGTCGACGATTACTACTTTGTCACGATGGCGAAAGGGCTATTGGCACATCCGTGGCGTCCTTATGATTTCAAGTCCGATGATGCCGGGATCGGGAATGTCGCCTGGGAGCGGGGGCAGCGGCCGCGCATGGTCAATCCGCCCGTTTTTCACTATTTTCTGGCCGGCGTCATCCGGCTTTTTGGAGACGCTCCCTGGAAACTGCGCACGGCGTCCCTCGTTTTTTCCTGGATCGCTCTCGTCTCGATGTATTTCCTGGGTAAACGCTGGGTCCCGGACCCATGGACTCCCGTTCTTTTTCTGGCGGTCTGCCCGGCCTACTGGCTGACGTCATACTCTCTTCTCATCGACAGCGCGCTGGTGGCCTTTCTTCTTACCGCTCTCCTCACCTTTGTCATCGGCCAGGAACGACGGAGCACGGTTTTGATCCTGATGAGCGGTCTTTTGATGGGGCTTACGATGGGGGTCAAATATTTTGGAGTTCTGGTCATTCCGTTAGCCTTGTGTTGGCAGCTGATCGATCCCGTGCGCCGGCGATGGCTGGCTGGCTATTTGGCTTATGCTGCTTTTGCGCTCGTCCAGCTGGGGTGGGCGTTCTGGAATATCACCACGTACGGGCAGTCGCATTTTTTGGCGGCGCTTCCACGCGGAATGGATTCTCCGTCTCTGGTCGCCTGGGCGCAGAAGGCTTTAGTCGTGACGGGCTTCCTGGGAGGGGGGCTTGTCTTTATTCTTGTGGCGCCGTTTTTTCTGTGGCGCCTGTCCAAGGCCTGGGTCGTGACTATGGCCGTTCTGTTCGCGGGGCTCGCCCTATTGTTTTCTTCGAAAGCCGGCGGATATTCCCCGGAGCAGGCCATCCTTCTCTCTTTCTTCATCATCGGCGCCGCCGCGTTCTTCGTGGTGACCGGCCGCACGATCGACCTGTCCAATCGGAACCAGCTTTTTCTGGGAGTCTGGGCGGCGATCGGGCTTCTGGAACTGGTTATTGTCATGCCATGGACGGCAGGCCGCTACCTTCTGTGTGTCCTTCCGGCGATCGCGTGGCTATTCGTTTTGCAACTGGAAAAATACGGCCACCCGATCCTTCGACGATCAATTTTGGGCGTCACGGCCCTGGCAGGCCTTGCACTGGCCCATGCCGATTACGTCCAGGCGAACACGATTGTGAAACTGGCCGAGAGCCTTCGCTCACGGGCGGAAGAATTCCAGAAGATGGCGCCCAGGCCGCAGTGCCACTGGTATTACCTGGCGGATACGTTTGATGGATCTCAGCCTTATCTGGAACCTCTCGGCTGGCAGAATGTTCTGCCGCATCAGAAATTCCATACGGGGGATCTTTTTCTGCGCGCGTATTATCGGAAGTCCTCCTGGTGGAACGTGGATGAGGAAATGAAACGGTTCAGGCCCGTGGCTAGCCTGGAGATGCGCAGCTGGAACCCCTTGCGCGTGATGGACGTGCCCGCTTCCGCGGGCTTTTACGCCTCCTGCTGGGGCGCGCTCCCCTGGGCCATCACGAACCACCCGCTGGAACGATTTGAACTCTACCAAGCCAGTACCGAATAATCGCTTAAATTAGTTCCATCTTCCGATAACTTTCGGGCACCCAATTGCTTAGGCCTATTGGTCCAAGAAATGGGGACATCCGGACTATAGAGGGTATGCGGGGACGTTCATGCGGTTTTGGTGTCTTCTCTGAAAAGAGTCAATAGCGCTCCAGCAGAGCGGAA
>Ga0182027_10012772_pt1 | contig 11777 bp, 11 predicted proteins | sample 712E1DmetaG_FD_121300 | JGI IMG/M metagenome (GOLD analysis project Ga0182027, IMG submission 121300) | Permafrost microbial communities from Stordalen Mire, Sweden - 712E1D metaG (Illumina Assembly) | ecosystem: Environmental > Terrestrial > Soil > Wetlands > Permafrost | place: Sweden...
CCAAGATCCGCACTCTGCTCACTCCCGAGCAGCAAAAGAAATTTGATGCGATGCCGCGCCCCGGGAGAGGTGGAAGAGACCATGGTCCGGAGTCTGGAACCCAGCCACCGTCCGGTGGCACGCCGCCGCCACCACCGCCTGCTGGCGATGCTCCGCCGCCACCTCCACCCGCGCCTGCTGCTAGCGGCACCTGACCACGATCCATTCTTCCGGGGGACGCATTTCCCTCAGTTTTGCAATCCGCCGCGGCGCCTTTTCGGGCTGCGGCGGTTTAATCTGTACGTTTTGGTGGCGCGCGTTGTCCCAAACGCGCTTGGAGCATCTTGACAAACGTCCCAGGCCCAACCCAGTCGCCGGGCCATCATTCGAGAAACGGTCCGCCGGCGAGCGGCGACCCTACATAGACTGAACGGACTCGGCTTTGGTGGTGAGCAGGCTTCCTACGCCGAAGTAATGGCTATCCGGCTGCAGCCGTTGGATTCCTTGGTCACGACGATCTGGGCCTGAATCCGTTCCTGCATGGCGGGAACGTGGGAGATGACACCGATGGTTTTTCCTCCGGCCTGTAGATTGTCCAAAGCCGCCATGGCGGTCTCCAGCGTATCCGCATCGAGAGAGCCGAACCCTTCATCGATGAAGAGCGACTCAATGCTCGTGCTCCCGCTGGCCAGTTCCGACAGACCGAGAGCAAGCGCCAGGCTTGCGAGAAAACTTTCGCCTCCCGAGAGGCTGCGCATCGGTCGGGCGACGTCAGCCTGGTAGTGGTCGAGGATCTCCAGCTCCAAATCACCGGTTTCGCCGTCGGCGGCGCGGCGGATTGAGTAGCGGGGATTGAGCTCCGCGAGATGTCGATTTGCCAGGATCGTGAGCCGCTCCAGGGTGAGGCCTTGGGCGAAACGGGCGAAGACAGAGCCATCGGCCGAGCCGATCAGAGCCCGGAGCTTGTCCCAGCGAACGTATTCCCGATGCGCCGCTTCGAGTTGGACCGCGAAGGCGGCCTGCCGCAGGCGCTGGGCGTCGTCATTCTTTATGATGCCCTGAATCTCACCAGTGGCGCCCAGCAGAGCAGTTCGCTCTGTGTCGCAGGTTGCGTGTTCCAATTGAAGCGCTGCGAGTTGCAGAGCGTCTTCGCTGACCGTGGAAGGAAACGCTGCGCGCTGCGACGCCAGGCCCGAAGCCCGGGTCTCAAGCGTGATGCGGCGCTCATCCAGGAGTTTCCTTCGGGTGGTGAGGGCGCTGGCCTCGGCGGGCGCGAGCAGCGCGGACCGGAGAGCGTCTTGGTCGACGAAGCCTGCTGCAATCGCCGTGATATTCAGTCGCTCGGCAACCGTCTGGCGCTCGGATCTCCTGGCTGCGACGGCCAGCAAAAGGCGATCCTTTTCCCGGATCTCCGATGCTTGTGCCTGATTGAGTCTTCCCGCTTCGGTTTTCCGGGATTCAACGAGGACTCGAGCGCGCTTCAGCACGGTTTCGGTCTCGCGCTGGGCGTCTGCGACCACGCGGTCGCCGAATTTGTCCCGGCGAATTGCTTCTCGGTTCGCAACATCGACTTTCGCGGCGGTGACTCGCTGGAATGCCTCTGCGACCGTAGCCGTCGCCGTTGTGAGTTGTTGGGCTGATGCGTCGCGCTTCGCCTTTTGGACGCCAAGTTCGCCCTGGAGTTTTTGCATCTCCGATTGGCGTCGCATGAAGTCTTCGGCGCGGGCCCTCAACGTCTTAAGCAATCCGGGCACATGTGCGACGTCGGTTGGGGCCAGAGCAAAGCCCGACACGATCTCGGCGAATGCCCCTTTCTCATTGGCCACGTTCTGGCGATGGCCGGTCAGGGCGGATTCCAAAGCTGGCAATTGATCTCTGGCTTGCGCAGTCAGCGCAGCCTGTTTCGCCACTTCAGTTTGGAGACGTTCAATCTCGGTCTCCGCCAGCTGTTGCGCGACCCTGGCCTTCTGCAGCGCCTGCTCTGCTGCGCGGACGGATTCGAGCTGGGTATTGCGCTGATTTTCATCGGCCTGGGCGGCGGCAACGCTCGCGGAGAGAGCGGAATCGTTTCCACACTGATCCGCGAGGCTGAAGGGGGCGGCAGCGGCATTCCACGATTCCGAGAGCGCCCAGTGGTCCGCGGTCAGTCTGGCAATATCGTTGGCGAGGCGCTTTTGGTCGGCGAGGAGCGCGGCATGGCGCTTCTCTGCTTCGGTCAATTGGAGTTGTGCACATTTCTGGTCAGCGTCCGCAACAGCGACGCCTCGGCGGACGGCAACCAGATCATCGGCGGGAAGACCGGTCGCAACGGCGTAAGGATGATGGACTGCGCCGCAGAGAGGACAGGGCGAGTTTTCCTGCAACGCGGCGCGGTGGCCTTCCAGGGACTGCACCTTTTCAGCGAACGCCGCTGTGGCGCGGCGGGCTTCGAAGAGCTTTGCCGCGTCGTTCTGCCGCTGCTGCAAATTCGAGCGATCCACGGCGGCGCAAACCAGGTCGGACGCGGTGCGGTCCGCGTCCTCCTGACGTGCCGCAATGTCGGCCGCCATTGCCCGAAGGCGGGTCGCATCCGCTGCGAGTTTTTGCAGCGCAATGCGCCGATCGCGGGCTTGGTCGCGGCGAGTCTCGATTTCTGTCAGCGGGAGCTGTTCGCTCGCCGCGGCCAAGACGCGGCTGACCACCTCGACCGCCTCCAGCTTCGTCTTCAGGTCGCGTTCGAGCGGGGGGAGCTTGTTCTCGAAAGTGCGCGTGGAGTTCTGCAGCCGCTCGACTTCCTTTTGACGATTCGTGAGCGCGAGCTGTGCTTCCGTCGTTGATTTCTCCCCGGCTGACCAGCGGGCGAAGGCGGTCAGAATCTCCTGCATTTGTGCCGGGAGATTTGCATCGAGCGGGTGCGCTGCGAGCCAGGCAACTGCGATCGCGTGAGCCTGGGAGAGTTTTTGCAGGGCTGCTTGCTCGTTTGCCAGCAACGCAGCGACGGTGGAAACGGTTTTCTCGAAACCGGCGTGTTGTTCGGCGACCTGGCGCTGGGTCTCGCGTGCTGTGGCGAGAGCTTTGTCCAATTCGGTCACCTCGGTCCACAGGGCACGAAGCCGCGAATGACCGGCCTCCTCGGCGGCTAGTGCAGTCTGGGCTTCTTGGGCTGCGGACTCGGCTGTTTGAACGAGGCGCGCCAAGTCCGGCAGTTTTGCATCGAGTTCGCAGAGGGAGGATTGATCTTTCCTGTTGTCGGTGGCGAGACGATCCAGCGCATCCATGTCCGCGGAGAACGGCGCCGCTCTCTCGTGCCTGTCGAGTCGGGCCATCTCGGGGACGGCCTCGCGGCAGACATCGGCATATTCCTTCTGGTCGACATCCAGCTGGCGGGCGGTTTTCTCAATTTCAATCCAACGTTGGGCATCAACAATTCGCTTCGAAACAGCCTGCAGGATGTTGGACAGCTCAGCCAGACGGTGGGTGTGTTCGGCCAGTGTGGTTTCGTGGCGCGAGCGTTGCTCTGCGTCGAGAACCGGGACGGCCTGATGATCACGGACAAGATTCGCGTGTGCCTGTTCTGCGTCGGCCGCGCGACGGAATGCCGTCTTTGAGATGTCCTGGTAGACAGCGGTTCCGGTGACCTGCTGGAGAAGGTCGGTGCGCTCTTTGGGGCCTGCCTTCAGAAATGTGGCAAAATCACCCTGCGCGAGGAGGACCGAGCGTAGGAAACGGTCGTAGTCGAGGCCGGTGAGTTCGAGGATTTTCGCGTCGGCCTCCCGGATGCTTTCGGCGATGACGGTTTCGGCGGGCAATGCGATGACGCGGCGTTTTGGCGGCTGAAGATTTCCTTCGGGCTTCTTGCGGGCGCGCTGGAGCTGCCAGACACTCCGGAAAGTACCGGACCCGCAGGCGAATTCGACTTCGGCGGAGCATTCGCCGGTATGCCGGCTCATGACTGCATCAGGGCTCGGCGTCGTGCCGTAGCGCGCGACGCGTCCGTACAGTGCGAGCGTGACCGCATCGAGGAGGGTGGTCTTGCCGGCGCCGGTCGGACCGGTAATCGCAAAGAGTCCGGAGTTGGCAAGAGGCGGCAAGGTGAAGTCGATCGCGTTTGGACCGCGCAGCGAATTCAGGTTGGAAAGGCGGAGGCGGAGAATTTTCAAGTGTCAACCTCCTGCGTCTTTTCGGCGGGATCCATGTCCTGCATGCCGCTCAACAATTCAGCGAAGGTGAGGGCGAGCGTCTGGCCGTCTGTAGAGTCAGGATCGATCTGCTCGCGCCGGAGCCGCTCCGTGAAGACATCTTCTGGCCGCAGATCGTTGAGTGAAGGCGGCGGCGCGGTGTTGCCAGTGGTCGCGGAATCGGAAAGCGATGCGGGCGCGAGGACTTTGAGCACCCGTAGCCGGAGGTCGGCAGCGGCTTCGTGCACCTGACGGTCGAGATCAGGATGCGAGCGGCCATCGGTCACGGTGAGTTCCACCCACGGCAGCAGTGAGTCGCCCGGTGCTCCTTGGTGACGTGCGAGTTCCGTCGCGAGGGTGGCGGCTGTGGCCGAAATTCGTTTGAGCGGACGAAAAACCGGAATGCTGATCGCGCGTTGCGCGAGCTGCCCTGCCGCGATATCGATGACACGGATTTCCTTGGCGAGGTCGACTTCGGCAAAACTGAGCGGAATGGGAGAACCCGCGTAGCGCACGCGATCGTCTCCATTGATGCGCTGCGGGCGATGGATATGTCCGAGGGCGGTGTAGGCGAAGCCGGCGAAGCAAGCCACCTCCACTGCACCGAGGTTGCCTATGTGAATCGGCCGCTCGCCTGGGCTTTTGTCACTGCCGACGACGGTAAGATGCCCGGTGGCCACAAGCAGGCGTCCCGCGGCTTTGGTCCGGGCAAGGTCGTGAACCTGTCGATAATACCGGCCGACGCCGGTGCGAATCGCCGCGGCGACTTCGTCTGCCGACTGGCCGGGGGCGGCAGTACGGACATCGCGTTCACGCAAATAGGGCACGGCACACACGACAGCATCTGCAAATTCAAGGAGCCCATCGGCCGGATCGTCCGGCGGGGAAGCAATGACGCGGACATCCAGCGCACGAAGCACATCACGCGGGGCATGCAGGGTTGCGGGGGAGTCATGATTGCCGCCGAGGATGAGGGTCCGGCACCTCGTCTTGGTCGCATCCATGCCGTCGAGGGGCGACGGCTGACTCAATGCTCCCGTCCCGGCGGCAAGGCGGCCGAGGAAACTGTAGTAGAGCTTGAGCGCTTCCTGGGGCGGCGTGGCCCCATCGAAGATGTCGCCTGCGACGATCACGAGATCCGGGCGCAGTTCGGCCAATTGGATGAGAAACCAGTCAAGGAAGGCGCGGTGCTCGTCGTGCCGGTCACAGTCGATGAGGCGCGCGCCAAGGTGCCAGTCGGCTGTATGAATGATGCGCGTCACAGGAGAGAGCGGCAGAAGTTGAGAACTTCGAGATCGGCCGCCTGTCCCGAGCAACTGGCAAAAACACCGCGTTTCAGCTGCTCGTGAATGAACAGCATCAGTTTCATTGGGGGGCGGAAAAGCGGCACGGGGGCATGACCATTCTCGCGTATCGGACCGTTATTGTCTAAGGCCCGGCGGCCAATTTCAACCATCGAAAAGCGCCTTCGACAAACCGGATGCTCCCGCCCGATTGAGGAAAACTCAGGCTTGAACTACCTGCGCGGATGGAACCTGCCGGGGTCTGGCTTTGGGGTTTGGGGTTGAATCGCAAGTGGGTGCCGGGCCACCTTGTCGATTCGTGCAATAGGCATCCGGATCCGCCTCGGAGAATGGGCAAGTCGGCCGGGGTCAGGTTACACTCTTGACTTCGGAAGCGCCGCTCTGTTGCCGTCAAGGTTAATGCTGCGACATGCCTCCTGCGATCGTCCCCTCCACCTCGGCGTTTACGCGGGTTGCAGCGGCTGTTTCCTGCGCACGAAGCGGATTTCAACCCGGCGCTCCACGGCGGCGGCAATGCGGTTGAGCATCGCGAGCGAATGGCCTTCGTAGTCGGCGTCTTCCAGCCTGGAAATCACGGACTGGGTCGTGCCCACGCGGCGGGCAAGCTCGGCTTGGGAGAGACCAGCGTGCTGGCGAAGCAGATAGATCTTCTGGGCGACCTCGCGGTTGGCGACCTCTTCCTCAAACATCTGCTGACGTTTGGGATCGTTCCCGGCGATGTGTGCCAGAATCTTCAGGGCATCAGCGGTGGTCTTCTTGGGCATCTTCTATTTCTCCTCTGAATGTGTGGGCGGTCGGGTTTGCGGTGAACGCGATTTTGCGGACGATGGCACGCTTGATGTCGGCAGGTGGCACGGCGGCTTCCTTGGTCAGGCCGTGGGCAATGACGGAAACGGTTTGTCCGTAGAAGAAGTAAAGCAAGCGGTAGTTGACGGAACCAAATCGCACGCGCAATTCATGGACCCCATCGCCCAGATAGTCGGTCTCCGGTCGGCGAAGTTCGTGAACGAGGAGCGCCAGGCGAGCGAGAGCAGCTCGGCATTTGTCGTAGGCTCTTGAATTCTTCCCATTCAGTTCTATTAGTTAATCGACCACGGGGGCATCACCTTCCTGCTCTTGGGGGCTGAGGAACAGGGTCATGTCTTAGGGTTTGACACAAATCCTGTTGGCGAGAGCTGGTCGGAGAGCGCGTTGGCGGCCTGTCAAGAGTTAAGACATGTTCCCTTTGGCTTTGTCCCCGATGACAGGGCAAATTAGGACACGACCGGCGCGGCCCAACGTCGTTCACAAGCCGTCCGCGGCCATGCCGAGGCGCGGCGGGGCGTCCGGAAACGGTGCCCGGCCGCGGACCGCCTGGAGGCCGCCGGAAACGGGCAGGGCGATTGTCGCCAGCGCGGGGTAATGTGCCGGGTCCCTGAGCAACACCGAGGCGAGGGGGTCGCTATACACGAGTGTCCAGCCGGCATTGCGCAGCCAGGACACGCCGGCGGAACCGGTCGGCAAGAGGGCGAGCTCGGCGCGGGACAGGTCGAGCGCCGGGCCGGGTGCTTCGCCGGCGTAGAGACGCCAGTGGGCATCCATGATTTCCGGCGAATAAACGGTGTCCAGCCGGCCGTCGAACGAGACCGGATTATCCGGCAGTTCCCAGAGCACCTGTTCGCCCCAGTCGAAGAACGTGATTGTGTTGCCGGCCAGTTGGTGAGTGCAGATGAAGCCAATGGCCGCAACCGGATAGGTGTCGCGCGGCACCTCAATCGTGAACGGATGCTCGCGGGGCGCGGAGACGCTGGCGACCAGGCAGACCACCCCGGACGCGCCGAGTGCGCCGATCGCGGCGAACTGCGTCAGCGGGCGGCGGATCGCGGCCAGCAGACCCGCGCACCGCGGCGCGAGCCGCCGGGCGGCGTCGGCGAGATGGGGCGGAGTGAGCATCAAGTTCGCGAGGCCGAAGAGCGGGGCGTGGCGCTGGTGCAGGATTGACATCAGGCCCAGCAGCGCGAGGGCCGCGGCTTCCCACACCCTCCGGGGTTCCCGACTGAAGAGCCAGGCTGCGGTTGAAACGCCCAAGACGATATAGAACGGCGCGCCGGCGGCGGAGAGAGGCATCATCTGCCACTCGGTGATCTGCGGCCGGGGCAGTCGCAGAGTTTCAATCGTCCATCCGATCAGATGAAAACCCCATGGATTCAACGCCAGGGCCAGGGTCGAGCCGACGGCGACCAGCGCGATGGCCGGGACTCGGGCCGCTCGCCCGCTGCTTGGGCCGGATATGGGGAGCAACCGGAGCCGGGCTGCGGTTTCCAGCGCGCAAGCGGCAAGCAGGAGCAGCCAGCCGGCGAGGAACCCACCGTGCAGGTTGACCCAGCAGGCGAACAGCGGCGGCACCAGGAATCCCCAGCGGACCTGCCCGTCGAGAAAGCGGCGCAGCGTTGCGAGCAAAGCCACCAACGCCAGCATTGTGAACAGTTGCGGCCGGACCGCGTAGCCCAGCGCGATGAAATTGACCGAGGCTGCGAACAGCGCGAGCGCCGTCCAGCGCTGGAGCGGATTTCTTCCGCGCCCCGCCAGCGCCGCCCAGCCGGTCGTCACCGCGGCCATCGCGACCATGAAAAGCCACAGACCGCTCCCGCCTGCCTGCCGGTGCACGAGGCCGAGCACAACTTCAGCGGCGAACTCGTGGTTGATCCAGGGCGCGCCGGCGGCCGTCCACGATAGTGTTTCAGTCCGCTCGATGCGGCCCGCGCTCCAGTTGCGCTGGCCGTAGAGAACGTGGCCCCAGAGATCGTTGTCCGCCGTGTTGTCCGAGAACCGCAACCAGGCGAAGGCCAGCACGGCGAAAAAGAAGGCCCAGCCGAGCGCCCGGCGAGGACAGGCTAACCCGGATGGAGCGGAGGACGAGGCCATTGCTTGAATCATGCCGCGGCGGAGATTTCGGCCGCGCCCGGCTCGCCTGAACGCCGGGATTGCCTGCCAGGACGGTTGCGTCTCACGAAGCAGGCATGCATCACGCACGCCGCGTTTTCGCAAGCACCGAATGGACCGGCGGTCGTCTACGTTCCAGAGATGCGGGTCACGACGGATACCGGCCCGCTATTTGGCCGCTGTCGGCGCCGGGGTGGCCGGGACCGCCGCAGGCGCCGGGCTGTCATGGTTGGTCGTGCCGACCAGCGGCACGCCCATCGGGCCGACCGGGATATAGATGGTGGTGTGGTTGGGTGAGTTTACCATCGCCAGCTGGGCCTTGATCGCCTCGTATTGGATATATTCGGGCGTGAGCTTGGCGTTGATCTTTCCCATGGCGTCGGCGATGCCTTCGGCCTCCTGGCGCCGTTGTTCCGCCTGCTTTTTCACGATGTCAAGCATCGTATCTTGGCGCAGGAGTTCCTGCGTTGATGCGATCTTCTTCGCGACTGCTTCGGTGATGTTCGGCGGGTACTGGATGTTGCCGACGACCAAGTTGAGAATCTCGAACGGAGTGCCCTTGAGGCCGGTTTCGACTGCGCTGCGGATCGCGACAGTGATTTCGCTGATGTTCTCCTGGATCTTCAGCCCATCGAATTTCTCGACCTCGGCGCGCGCAGAACTTCTCGCGGGTTGCTTGACGAAATTGTTGTAGGCGGTGGTGACAATGATGTCGGGTGAGTCACCGGTTCGGAGAGTGGAGTATTTCTCCACGAAATCCTGAACTTGTGCGGGGCGGATGCGGAAGGTGATGTGGAGGTCGAATGAAACGGCGAGCTGGTCTTTGGCCAGCACTCCAGTCTGCTGGGAAACCTGGAATTGCTCGTCGTAGGTGTACGGCGTGACGCTTACATTGGTGACCTCGTAGAGGAAACCGAGCCCGGAACTGGTGGGGCCGGCCTGCAACTTGACAAAGGCGGTGGATCCGGTGAGAGAGCCCTGGGTGACATAGCCGACGTAGCCGGCCGGAGTCTCGACATTGCGGAAACCGCAGCCCGACAGGAGTGCAAGCAAGGAGGCCGCCAGAGCGACCGCTGGGATAAGACGGAACAGGGATTTCATTGTAGAATTGTTAGGGAGCAGCGGAGCCGCCGGGCGATGGGCTCTTTGGGGACACAAGGGCAGACGGAGAATGCGGGCGACGCCGCCGCGGGTCAATGAGGAGATCGCCGCGGTGCAGGCGGATATCGCCTACGCCAGAGCGAGCCGGGCCATCGTTCCCAGCGATCGCGGCAGCGCAGGCATGCCCGTGCGCCCCGCCAGCGCGCGACTGCCGTTCAGCGGAAACGATAGCATTCTGAGGTTGCCTCGAAACTTTCCTTATGGATACGATCTTGCCGGAAATCGCACGCGCGAGGAGATTGATACCAGTTTGATCGGGTCGACTTTCAACAAGCTGAACGAATTGACCGCGCAGAGTGCGGGCTGTCCGATGGAATTCGCCGGAACGGTGAATAGATGGGCCACGATCGAGGCCAGGATCGACTGTAACCAACCGCTGGCTGGAAAGGGAGTTGCATATGGGCAGTCTGCACGAGGTCAGCCGCCAGGTGGCGGCCTTGGAGCGACAGACTACAAACTGCAAAACATGACCCGGTTAGATCGTCTTGATACGTTGCGGGCGGCGCGCCAGCCGGCTGAGCAGTAATTCCTGCTTGAACCAAGGGTTGTGGCTGCCAACCTTTGGTAATGCCTACTCACCAAAGAAAGCGGCCTGCGTCCCGGCGGATCTCGGCGCAAACCACGATTTCACCCGCTTTTCAGACCACGCTCGCGGCCGAAGCGGTGCGGGCGCTCGGTCTTCGTCCCGGGATGATGCTCAGCCAGACGGTGGAGGGCAACCGCCTCATTCTCGAACCGCTCCAAGACGTGGATTCCCTCGCGGGTTCGCTCGGCACCGGTCGTCCATCGGTCAGCATCGAAAACATGAAACAAGGGGCCAAAGCCGCCATGGCGCAGGTGGGACGCAAGGGACTGCGCACGGATCGATAGGATGAAATCCATCGCGATCGACTCCAACGTCATTGTCCGCTACCTCACGGGCGACGATCCCGTGCAGTCGCCTGCCGCCACGGAGCTCTTTCGCGACGCCAATGCTGGCCGGGTGAAACTGATTATCCCCACCTCCGTCCTCCAAGAAGCGGTGTATGCGCTCGAGACATTCTATGAGGGCACGCCTGATACCATCGCGCCCAAGCTGCTGTCGCTCCTGAGCCTGACCGGTGTCACATGTCCGGACGCCCGCTGGGTGCTGGACGGCATTCAGTGGTATCGCGCGAAGAACGCCGATTTCGGCGACGCCCTCCTCTGTGCCTACGCGCGGCACCACCACTGCGAGGTGCACACGTTCGACAAGGAGCTGATCAGGAAATTCGCCGAAATCACCGCCACCGAGCCTCCCAAAGCGAAGGCGAAGTGAACACCAGCCATGAACTCTTCTGTTTTCACGCCTCAATTCTCAACTGGCCGCAGGCCGCCATCGGCCGACTTCCCGGATCGGACCACGGCCAAGTCAGATTCCTCCAGCTCCACCATGGCAACCGGCCGATCTCGATCGCAGAGCTGGAAGCGATGAATGCGGGAGGCGCAGAAGGCGGGAGTTGGGAGTCAGTGGTTGACATCCCTGCACTGGCATACAAAAGAAATACTATGCCCGCCGTGCTCACCGTCCGTCTCACCAAAGAAGAACAAGGCATCCTCGCCAGGCGTTCCAAGCGGGCGGGATTGAAGAAAGCCACGTTCGTCCGCAAATTGATCCGCGACGAAGAAATTGTCACCGGCGCCGACTTGCTGTCGTGGGCCGAGCGCCATGCAGGTGACGAACGACTGCGCATCACACTGCGCAAATGAAACGCTGCCTGCTCGATTCCTCGTTTGTCATCGACCTGTTCAACGAGGTGGCGGCCAATCAGCACGGTCCGGCCCGGGCTTGGGCAGAGCGCAACGTCCGGGCCGATTTGTGGGTTTCTCCGGTCACCTATGAGGAGGTTTTGGAAGGCGCAGATGATGTCGAAGCTGTCCGCGAGGCATTTCGTGCTTTTCGCTGGCAGATCATCGGTCGGCAGCACGGCGAGCGCGCCGCCGTGCTCCAACATCGCGCCGGCCAGCGAATGGGAGAAAACGACGCATGGCAGGCAGCTGTCGCGGAATGCATGGATGCCGTGATCGTCGGCCACGACCACACGGCTTTTGCCCGGCTGGGCGAACGTTACGACGATCACCATAAGCCCTAGCCCGCATATTTCACAGTTTCCACCACCGCTACGATCACTTATCTGCACGCGTCACAACTGCTGGCGGTGGTCGCAGAATATGCGGGCTAGATTCAAAACCGCCCCTCCGAAGAGGGATCAAGCGATCAGCCAGACTGAGAAAA